>Ga0209161_10004654_pt1 | contig 10893 bp, 10 predicted proteins | sample GraSoiAngelo_155_FD_186169 | JGI IMG/M metagenome (GOLD analysis project Ga0209161, IMG submission 186169) | Grasslands soil microbial communities from the Angelo Coastal Reserve, California, USA - 14_1009_13_30cm (SPAdes) (version 2) | ecosystem: Environmental > Terrestrial > Soil > Grasslands...
GACGCAGATTGATGTACTGACGGAAGCCGCGGCGGATCGGGATCAAGAGCCCCCAGAGCGAAACGTGGTCGGGCACGCCGGGGAATCCGACCGCGCCGAGAAAGATCGCCTCGAATTGCCGGAGCGCGTCGAGACCATCCTGGGGCATCATCCGTCCGGTCTTCGTGTAGCGCTCGCAGCTCCAGTCGAAGGTCGTCCAGGCGAGGTCGAAGCCGAACCGGCGCCCGGCGGCGTCGAGGACGCGCTGGCCCTCGGGCACGACCTCCTTGCCGATCCCATCGCCAGGAATGACGGCGATCGTGTGTCTCATGCGGTCTTCATCTCGGCGAAGACGTTCTTGGCCGTCAGCAGCGCCTCTCGGATGATGGGCAGCCCCACGTAGCCCGACAGGTGGAGCAGCACCTCGGTCAGCTCGTCCTCGGTCCAGCCCTGGCGCAGCGCCATTCTCACATGGATCGCCAGCTCGGGCTCGCGCCCCGTGGCCGCGTCCGACACGACGCAGATGAGCGTGCGCGTCTTGAGGTCGAGCCCCGGTCGCGCCCACAGGGCGCCGAAGACGGTCTCGGTGGCGAGGTCGATGAACTTGCGCATCGTGGGATCGTTGTACGTCGTCCGATTCGCCTGCTGCACGTAGTCGTCGCCCAGCAGCTGACGGCGGATCTCGCGGCCCCGTCGGTAGGTCTCGCTCTCGGCCATGGCGCCTCCCTCCTGGATGAACGGCGAGGCCCTAGCCTACGCGAAGCCGCCGACAAGTCAAAACCGGCCCACCGGATCGTTGCGTGCCGCGATCGCATCTGCGTCCGGGTGTCCAAAGGGCTGACCGGATGGCACCACTGTGTCGGGCCGCTGACGCCTGGACCCCTCGAAGCCGGCTCAACGATCGCTAGCTAACTGGTCGAAAACGTGTCGCTGGTTGCCTATTGGTCGGGTCTGGCACCCCCATTGCGTCCCCTCTTCCTGGCTGTATGTGGCTGTATTCATATCCATCCATACTACTGTCTACCAGTCACCAGAACGGAGGAGCGGTCTTGGAGCAGTGGGGGCCGGTGAGCCAGAGTCCCGTGGGGCAGGAGGTGACATCCCTGCGCACGCGTCTCTCTACGCCGCCCATGCTCGGGCTCGCCGTGCTGGTGCTCACGATCGTCCCCGCGTACCTGCTGTCGCGGCCGAACGCCACTGACACCGCGCGCACCGTCGTGAGCATCGCGCGCAGTAACGATTCCGCCGAGGCCGCGACGGACGAGTTCACCGCGGTCGAGATCGAGGCGCACATCAGAGCGGTCGCCATCCGCTATCGCATCTCGCCGCTCCTGGTGGCGGCGATCGTCGAGGCCGAATCCGAGTTCAACCCTCGGGCGGTGTCGCGCAAGGGCGCCCGCGGCCTGATGCAGTTGATGCCGCTGACCGCCTCGAGCCTCCGGGTGGAAGACACCTTCGATCCCTACAAGAACATCGAAGGTGGCGTTCGCCACCTCCGCCGCCTGATGAACCGGTACAACGGCAACCTCCCGCTCGTCCTCGCGGCCTACAACGCGGGCGAGCAGGCGGTCGCGGTGTATCGCGGAGTCCCGCCCTACCGCGAAACCCGCCGCTACGTCGCCCGCATCCTGCGGCGCATCGGCCACAGGGAAGCGAGCCCCGTCGGGACGCGGGCCACAGGAAGAGCCCCCGAGGTGGTGACCGTGGCGAACCCTGACAGGATCGCAGGACCGGCGCGCGAGGCGCTCGAGCGGCGAACCCGCATGGAGATCGACCGCAGACCCGCGGCTCCGTCCAGCGGGGGCCGGCAGAGCGGCGACGAGCAGCCCGACGCGGCGGCCTCCCACATCGATCGCCCAGGGCTTCAAGGCCCCTAATCAAGGAGGACTCAGATGATTGACCGGCTCATCGCCGCATTCCCGGAGGCGTGGCGCGGGGTCGCGGAGCTCGCCGCGGCGCCGATCGCGTGGCTTCCTCGGCTCCAGCAGATCCTGATCGGCTTTTTCCTCGACTCGGCGTCCGGCTGGGCGGTGGCGGCCAAGTGTGCCCTGCTGCTCTTTCCCGTGCTTCTCGGCGTCGCGGCCGCGTGGTGCACGGGGCTCGCCGTCTACACGCTACCGTTCCGATCGGGGCGGATCCACTTCATCTCGACCCTCCTGATGGCGTGGTGGGACGCGGCGCGCGCGGTCTGGATGTACTGGGTCGGGATGATCCGGGTCGGGGCCGTGCTGGTCGGCTGGCTCGCGACGCTGGCCCACCTCGCCGTGAAGCTCGTCTTCGGCGCGGCCCGCCAGCTCGTCACCCTGCCGATGGCGGTCACGGGCCGGATGACGGACCATTACTTCCGGCCCGGTGTGCCCTGGCTCGCCTTCGTGATGCTTCTCTTCTGGTGCGCGCTCGAGGCCACGATCTTCACGTTCACGCTGATGCCGACCCTGTCGCAGGTGCTCGCCGACCTCGCCGGCAGCGACCAGGTCCCGAAGGCGACCGGGGTGCTGCTCTGGCTCTTCCTGCTCTTCCTGATCATGGGCAGCTTCGCGTGCGTCCAGGCGCTCGTCGACGCGGTCAAGAAGCGGGAGGTCAAGTTCATCGTCCAGATCGTCCTGGTCGAGCTCTTCGTCATGTTCTTCGAGGTGATGTTCCTCTACCGCGAGATGGTCGACGCCATCACGCCCTGGATCGTCCAGCAGACCGGGGAGAAGTTCCACCCAGGCCTCGTGTTCACCTTGGGGGTCGCGACGTTCGGGTGGGTCGGCATCCGCGGCATGACGTGGTTCCTGTTCGGCCAGTACGGAACGCCCCCGCTGCTCGCCGTCATCTCGCGGCAGCCGATGGAGACACCTGAAGGTCGACCGGTGAAGGTCGCCGCCGAGCCGGCCTGGTGGCGGGAGCCGCTCGCGGATTTCAAGCGCGAGATCGGCTGGCTCCACGAAAAGAGCGACGAGCTCCTCGAGTATCTGGGCCTGCCCGTTCTGCACCTTTTCGCCGCTGCGCTGAACTTCGGCATGGTCCTGGCGACGGCCCGGCCGGTCTTCAACCTGCCGTTCAAGAGCCTGAAGGAGATGATGGAGGCGCGGGAGGCCCTGACGGCGACGATGCACCTGCAGCCGAGAAGGCAGGGCAACCTGTGAGCCGCCGCGCCGACTCGCTCGGCGTCGCGCTCCTTGCCGGCGTCCTGCTCGCGACGACGGCCATGGCGCAGCCGGCGACCGATCACAGGTTACGGGAGAGCTTGTTCGTCGGGGTGGACACGAGCGGGTCCTTCGTCCAGGCCGGGGACTATGGCCCCGCCATGACCTTCCTCGGGTACTACCTCTATGGTCACCTCAACGGCCTCGGCGGGCTCGGCCAGCCGCGCGAGCTGTTCGTCGCCGCGATCGGGGGCAAGGAGGCGAGCGAGCCCAAGGCCTTCCACCCGATCCTCGACTTCGCTGGCAAGGACATCACCCAGATCGAGGCGGACCTCAAGCGCTGGTTCCCGCCCACCGACACGCTCACGGACTTCAACGTCTTCTTCGCCCAGGTGGCCCGGATCGCCAAGGAGCGCAACCTCGTCTTGAGCCCGATCACGGTGCTGCTGGTGACCGACGGTATTCCCGACGTGCCGGTCCCGGGCGTCAGGCCCGGCTCGGCGGCGATGTACCAGAGGATCGACCTCGGTCCGCTCGAGTACCTGTCGCGGAACCTCACCGTGCGGCTGATCTATCCGAACCCCAAGGTGGGGGAGCACTGGCGGAAGGAAGTCCCGCGGCAACGTGTCAAGCTCTGGACGACCGAGTCTGAGGTGATGAAGGGCTGGCGCGCTCAGCTCATCGCCGGGGTCGATCCGGGCGACCAGGCGCGCCTGTGGAAGTGGGTGCGGGATAACGTCGACTTCCGGGTCCGCTTGCGCCCGCTCTGAGCAAGCCATGACGCGTCAAGGAGGCGCGCACACTATGAAATGGCCCCTGCTCCTGCTCAGCGTGATCGCTCTGGTTCTCTCGCCAGGCCTGACCCTGTCGCAGTCGAAGACGACCACCGAGCCCAGCGCAGCCAAGGCCAAGGACACCCGCGGTGGCGGCCACTTCATGAAGGACTCGTGGATCACGACCAAGACGAAGACCAAGCTCATCGCGGACGGCCGCACGAAGGCGCGGCGCATCACCGTCGACACGACGGACGGTGTCGTCTCGCTGCTCGGCAAGGTGGGCAGCAACGAGGAGCGAATCGCCGCCGAAGAGATCGCGAAGAACGTGAAGGGCGTGAGGGGCGTCAAGAATGCCCTGCAGATCGTTCCCGACACGGCCCGCAAGACGGTGGACGCCAAGGACGACGAGATCGAGAAGGCCGTCATGGACCGCCTCAAGAAGGACCAGCCCCTCAAGGAAGCCGACATCAAGGTCCGCTCGGATGCGGGTGTGGTCACCCTGATGGGGAAGGTGCCGGACGCGCGGGTGAAGAACCGCGCCGGCGACGTGACGCGCCAGATCCCCGGCGTCAAAATGGTCAGAAACGAGCTTCGCTGAAGAAGAAGCCGAGCAGACAGGCCGAGCGTCGGAGCTCTGCGAGACGGCTGAGGGGCGGATCACGATGCGATATCACTTCTCCGGCGTCGCCGGCGCCGGGATGAACCCGCTCGCCTCCCTGGTGCGGGCGCGCGGTCACGACGTCCAGGGCTCCGACCGCTCGTTCGACCAGGGGAAGAACCAGGACATCGCCGCGCGGCTCCGACTGTTGGGAATCCAGCTCGCGCCACACGACGGGACCGCCGTCACGCGAGCGATCGACCGCTTCGTCTATTCGGCGGCGGTCGAGGCCGACACACCCGAGATGCGAGCGGCGGGCGCGCTCGGCCTCGACCGCGTCTCCCGCTCGCAACTCCTGGCCGAGGTCGTCAACGCCGGCGGCCCGGGCGTCGCCGTCGCGGGCACGAGCGGCAAGAGCACCATCGTCGGTATGGTGGCCTGGCTCGTGCGCGAGGCGGGCGTGCCCGTCACCGTGCTGGGCGGCGCCGCGCTCGTGGACGAGGGCACGGGCGGCTGCTTCATCGCCGGCCCCGCCGAGGGCCCCGTCGTGGCCGAGGCCTGCGAGTCCGACGGCACGCTCGTCGGCTATCGGCCCGCGCTCGGTCTCGTCCACAACGTGAGCCGCGACCACGCGGAGCTGGACGCGCTTCGCCCTCAGTTCGCGGCCTTCGCCGAGAACTGCGGCCGTCTTCTCGTCAACGGGGCGTGTCCGGAGGCGGCCGCGCTCGGGCGCCGATTCAAGGCATCCACGTACGGTGTCCCGCCCGGCGTCGACACGCGCCTGTGGGTCACCAGCGTCGGCCCCCGCCGCGCCACGGGCGTGCTGCGGGTCGAGGGCAGCAACGTCGTGATCGACATCCCGCAGCCCGGGCTCCACAACCTCGAGAATGCCGCCGCCGCCACGCTGGTCGCGCTCGAGCTCGGCGTCGATCCGCTCAAGGTCGAGGCCTTGCTCGCACGCTTCCCCGGCGTCGCGCGCCGGTTCGAGGCGGTGGGCACGACCGCGAGCGGCATCCGCGTCGTGGACGACTACGCGCACAATGGCGAGAAGATCCGCGCGGCCGTCACCACGGCGCAAGCCAGCGCGCCGCGCGTCGTCGTCGTCTTTCAGCCCCACGGGTTCGGCCCGGCCCGCTTTCTGCGCCCCGAGCTCAAGGAGCTCCTCCCGAGACTTCTGCGGCCTCAGGACCGCTTCTGCTACGCGGAGGTCTTCTACGCGGGCGGCACGGTTGCGAAGGACGTCTCGGGCCGAGTCCTGGCGAGTGACCTGCCCGAAGGCTTGCGCTGTGGGTACGCCCGGGACCACGACGCCGTTCGCCAGTGGGTGCTCAGCGAGGCGCAGGCCGGCGACACCGTGCTCATCATGGGCGCGCGGGATCCCGACCTTTCCCGCCTCGCGCGCAAGGTGTTCGAGTCACTGTCGGTCTGGGCGTCCTCGACACGAAGCAAGGTGCCGAACCGGCTTTAGTTCACTCGGCGGGGGGCTTCGCCCCCTTCCGAAGCCCTAGCGGCGCGGGCGCGATGCTCAGGCGACCGCCGTTCCCGGGCGGCGCCGTCCCCGTCCACCCCGTCGCCCTCGCCGCCGGCGTCGCCGGGTCGCCGGCTCGGGCTCGCGCCCCTCGCCCGCCGCCGCCGGAATGGGCTCCGGGAGCGCTGCCGCCCCCTCCTCCAGCGTGATCATGCCCGTTGGGCTCACGGAGAGCTCCTTGATCCGCCGGAGCCGCGTGACGAGGCGAGGCGACCCGGGCGGTCGGCTGAAGCCCCGCGCCTTGAGCGCCCGGGCCACCGTGTCGAGCAGGACGGCGCCATTCGGCGAGTGTTGGGCGAGCTCGCGGACGACCTGGACGAGCTCGTCGTGGGGCGCGGTGTGCGCCTCGCCGGCGTGCGCCGCGTGCGCCGGCTCGTGGTGGCGCGGCTCGGCGCGTCGCGGCTCGGCAGGAGCCGCGGGAGCGCGTCGGCCTCGACGACCCCGCCGCCCGCGGCGTCGGACCGTCCCGCCCGCCGTGTCGGCCTCGACCCGTGGCTCCTGGGGCGTGCCGGTGAGCGTGCGATAGGAGAGCCGGCGGAACGCGATGCCGAGCGCGGCCGCCACGTCACCCACGGCGTCGAACGCGCGGTCGTCCGACACGATCTCCAGCACGTCGCCGGGCCGGGCACCGGCCAGCCACACCCCCGCGCTCACCGCGATCCGCAGGTCGCTCCAGTCCTTGACCCCGGTGGAGGGCGCGCTGTGAACGAGCTGGGCACCATGCCGGGCGAGCAGGCGTGCCGTGTCGGGGCCGATCACCCGCCAGTTCCCGACCGCCACGAGCTCGGTGCGCCGTCCCACGCGATCGATGGCGAGGTGCTCGATGACCCGCGCGATGTGGACGGGCTGGCTCGCGTTCTCGACGTCGTAGAAGATCGCGCGCCGGGTCGTCGGGCGCGGCGGCTCCGGCGCGGGCGGCGGCACACGCGCGGCGAACTCGCGCTCGGGCGTCGCGAGCGGGACGACGGGCTCGTGCTCGATGACGGGCTCGAGCTCGACCCCCGGCGTGGCCTCGATGGCGGGCGCGTCGATCACAGGATCGGCGACCGGCGTGATCTCGGGAGCGGGGCTCGTCTTGGCAGCGCCGCGGCGGCCGTGCCGCCGCGCGCTCAGGCTTTCCATGCGAGCATCATAAACCGTCACGCATCGAAGCGTGCGCGTTGATCGAGCGCCTCGCTGATCCCCACCAGCTCCTCGTACTCCTGCATCCAGTAGCGATGGTCCCGGAAGTTCGGGAAGGCGGGAGGGAACGCGGGATCGTCCCACCGCCGCGCGATCCAGCCCGACATGTACACGATGCGCAGCGCCCGCAACGGCTCGCAGAGGGCGAGGGTCGAGCGGTCGAACTCACGGAAGAGCTGGTACCCCTCCAGGAGATCCTCGCGCCCCCGGCGGGCCTCTTCGGAGTCGCCGCGCGCGAGGAGCCAGAGGTCCTGAACGGGCGGGCCGACGAGGCAGTCGTCGAAGTCGACGAGAATCGGGGAGTCGGAGGTCCAGAGCATGTTGCCCCAGTGCAGGTCGCCGTGGATGCGCTGCGCGCGCGTGGCCGCGAGCGGCGCGGCGACGGCGTCGGCGATGTGGAGCGCCACGTCACGATAGCGCGGCGCCAGCGACCCGGGGATGAAGTTGCCCTTCATCAAGGTCTCGACCGGCTCGCGGATGCGGCTCGTCACGTCGAGCCGCGGCCGGTGAGGCGCATCGCGCGCGGCGCCCACCGCGTGCATCCGGCCGATGGTCCGGCCGATCCGACGCCGGCTCTCCGCATCGAGCTCGTCGAGCGTGCGCCCGCGGACCTTCGGGAAGGCGGCGTAGTAGATCCCTTCGATCTCGCCGAGCGTCCCGCCGGTGCCGAGGTCGAGCGGCGCCACGGCCGGCACCTCGGCGGCCGCCAGGTCCGCCAGGAAGGCGTGCTCGTCGAGGATCGCCGCGCGCGACCAGCGGCCCGGGCGATAGAACTTTACGACGAGGCGCCGCTCGTCCTCCAGCTCCACCTCGTAGACGCGGTTCTCGAAGGCGCGCAGCGGCAGGCAGCGGCCGGTGCAGCGGAGGCCTCCCACCTCGACCGCCTCGAGCACACGGTCCGGGGTGAGGGAGAAGAAGGTCGCGCGGGGCTCGTCTGGAGAGCGGCTCAGTGCCCTTCGGCCTTCTCGATCTTCGCCCAGGTGTCGCGGAGCCCGACGGTGCGGTTGAGGACCAGGCCCGAGGGCGACGACTCGAACGAGTCGACGCAGAAGTACCCCTGGCGCTCGAACTGGTAGCGCGACCCGGGCTCCGCGCCGGCGAGGAAGGGCTCGACTCGGCACCCGGTGAGCACCTCGAGCGAGTGCCTGTTCAGGACAGACTTGAAGTCCTCGACCTCGTCGGGCTTGGGGACCGAGAAGAGGTTGTCGTACAGGCGCACCTCGGCGGGGACGGAATGGGACGCCGAGACCCAGTGGATGGTCCCCTTCACCTTGCGCCCCCGCGCATCGCCGCCGCGGCTCGCGGGGTCGTACGTACAGCGCACCTCCGTGACCGCGCCCGCCGCGTCGCGAACCACGCCGGTGCACTTGACGATGTAGGCGTAACGCAGGCGCACCTCGACGCCGGGCGAGAGCCGGAAGTACTTGGGCGGCGGAGGGTCGCGGAAGTCGTCCTGCTCGATGCAGAGGACGCGTGAGAACGGCACCTTGCGCGTGCCAGCCAGCGAGTCCTCGGGGTTGTTGACGGCTTCGAGCTCCTCCACCTGCCCCTCGGGATAGTTCTCGATCACGAGGCGCAGCGGCCGGAGCACCGCCATCCGGCGGAGGGCTCGCCGGTTCAGGTCCTCGCGGACGCAGTGCTCGAGGAGCGCCACGTCCACGAGGTTGTCGGCCTTGGCGATGCCGATGCGCTCGCAGAAGTCGCGGATGGCCTCGGGGGTGTAGCCGCGACGGCGCAGGCCCGCGAGCGTCGGCATGCGCGGGTCGTCCCAGCCCGACACCAGTCCCTCCTCCACGAGCGTGAGGAGCCTTCGCTTCGACATGACCGTGTGGGAGAGGTTCAGGCGTGCGAACTCGATCTGCCGCGGGTGATAGATGCCGAGCGCGTCGAGGTACCAGTCGTAGAGTGGGCGGTGGTCCTCGTACTCGAGCGTGCAGAGCGAATGCGTGACGCCCTCGATCGAGTCGGACTGGCCATGGGCCCAGTCGTACATGGGGTAGATGCACCACGCGTCACCCGTGCGGTGATGCGAGGTCTTCCGGATCCGGTACATGACCGGATCGCGCAGATTCAGGTTGCCCGCGGCCATATCGATCTTGGCGCGCAGCGTCTTGGTGCCGTCGGGGAACTCGCCGCGACGCATGCGCTCGAAGAGGTCCAGGTTCTCCACGACGCTCCGGCTGCGGTAGGGGCTCTCCTTGCCCGGCTGGGTCAGGGTCCCCCGGTACTCGGCGACCTGGTCCGCCGAGAGGTCGTCCACGTAGGCGCGGCCCGCTCTGATGAGCTGGACGGCCCAGTCGTACAGCTGCTGGAAGTAGTCGCTCGCGTAGTAGAGGTGCGCGCCCCAGTCGAAGCCGAGCCAGCGCACGTCACACATGATCGCGTCGACGTACTCCTGGCTCTCCTTCGCCGGGTTCGTGTCGTCGAACCGGAGATGGCAGCGCCCGCCGAACTCCAGCGCCAGCCCGAAGTCGAGAGCGATCGCCTTGGCGTGGCCGATGTGGAGGTACCCGTTCGGCTCGGGCGGAAAGCGCGTGACGACACCCTTGAAGCGGCCGGTCTGGAGGTCCTCGACGACCGCGTCGCGGATGAAGTGGGAGGGCTTCTCGCGGGGCTCCTCACTCATCCGGTAGATGGTATCACCACACCGTCTCGACGAGACGGCTCCTGCGCAGCTTCGCGTCGCGTGTGACCAAGGGGAGGCCCTCTGCGCGAGAGGTCGCGGCGATAATGCGGTCGATTGGGTCCCGAGGGAAGTCCTCGGCGAACTGCACGACGAGGAGCGCCACGGCGGGCGTGATGTCCTTGATCACCACGCCCGTTTCCTCGACCAGCCCTGTCAACGCCGTCTCCGACGTTCCGCGGAACCCGAGGCGGTGATGCGCCATCAGCCAGGCCATCTCCAGGAGGCTGACGGACGCGATGGCGAGCCCGCCTGACTTGAGCGCTCGATCGATGGCCGCCCGGGCTGGGGCCGAGAGTCGGTCCGGACGCGTGCCGAGCCAAAACCAGGTGTGGGTGTCGAGAAGGATCACCGCGTCGCCTTGTGCGACTGCGGCCGCGCCCGTTTCCGCTTCCGAGGCTCGTGGCCCAAGTTCGCTGCCCAGGGAAGGCGAGCCATGTCCCACTTCTCGAATGGGGGAAAGACGGCGGTCTTCTCGACATCACCGATGATAGTGAAGCGATCCGCCATGCAGCCGAACACGTCCTTTCTGGGTTCGTCGGGCGGCACCAGCTTCGCCACCGGCTTCCCCTTCTTGGTGATGACCACGGGTGTCCGGTACTTCTTGACTTCTTCCATCACCCGCAGGCACCGGGCCTTGAACTCGCCCGCCGGCATCGTCTTCATGGTCTCCTCCATGGGATCATGGTCACGACCGTATGACCATGATAGCATCGGGAGCTCCCACGAGGGGGCAGGAATGCTCGCAGCGCGCCCCGTCAGCAGCGGGCGGAATCGGTGATGAGGAGCCGGACGGTGCCGCTCGTCGGGTCGTACTCGAAGTCGTTCCCGCCGCACTGGAATCGCGGCGGACTCTGGAAGAGCGCGAGCACGGCGGCCTTGTCGGGGGGCCACTGACCGTTCTGCGCCTGGTAGGTGCGCACCGTGTCCCGGACCGTGGCGAGGGTGGACTGGTCGGCCAAGAGCCGAGCGTTCGCGATCGGACGCTCCTCCTGGAACTTCTCGACCGTCCGGGC
>Ga0209161_10004659_pt1 | contig 10889 bp, 14 predicted proteins | sample GraSoiAngelo_155_FD_186169 | JGI IMG/M metagenome (GOLD analysis project Ga0209161, IMG submission 186169) | Grasslands soil microbial communities from the Angelo Coastal Reserve, California, USA - 14_1009_13_30cm (SPAdes) (version 2) | ecosystem: Environmental > Terrestrial > Soil > Grasslands...
GACCTTGCCTATGCGCCTAACGAGCTTGATCGCGCCGTTGTTGCACCCGATCAAATCCGCACCGTGATAAGAGCCTTTCGCGACCGGCTCTTCACCGAAATCTTTCCCGGCCGCACTGTCGTTCCAAAGACACTCATCTTCGCAAAGGACGACTCACACGCCGACGACATCGTGAAGATCGTGCGCGAGGAGTTCGATAAAGGAAACGACTTCTGCCAAAAGATCACCTACCGCACCACCGGCGCTTCGCCGAAGGAACTGATTCAAAGATTCCGCAATAGTCCGAATCCGCGCATCGCCGTCACCGTCGACATGATCGCCACCGGCACAGACATCAAACCGCTCGAGATCGTGATGTTCATGCGTTCCGTGAAATCACGCAGCTTCTTCGAGCAGATGAAAGGCCGCGGCGTGCGCGTCATCTCCGACACGGATTTCCAATCCGTCACGCCCGACGCGAAAACGAAAACGCATTTTGTCATCGTTGATGCCGTTGGCGTCTGCGAGCGCGACAAGACCGATTCGCGCCCTCTTGAACAAAGACCAAGCGTGCCGCTAGAGAAACTGATGGAACACATCGCCATCGGCGCGCGAGAACCAGAATTGTTCTCCTCGTTAGCTGTTAGACTTATCCGACTTGAGAAACGCATCGAACCGGACCTACGCGCCGAAGTCGAAAAGCTTTCCGGCGGCAAAACGCTATCGAATATCGCGCGCGACCTCCTTGACGCCATCGATCCCGACAAGATCGAACAACATGGAGGGTCGAGCTCCCGCGAGACCGCTGACTTCATTCAGAAATCCGTCGCGCCAATCGCCACCAATCCCGATCTCAGAAACAAAATCCTCGCGATCCAACGCGCCGCCGATCAAACCATCGACACCGTCTCGCAAGACAAACTCCTCTTCGCCGGCGCCGACGCGAAAACGAGTGAAGCAGCGCACGATACAGTCCGTTCATTCCGCGACTACATCGAGCAACACAAAGCCGAGATCGAAGCCCTTGAGATTCTTTACAGCCGCCCATTCAAGAAACGCCTGACTGAAGAATCACTCCGCGAACTCGAAGCCAAGCTAAAGCCACAATTCGGCCCTCAACCAGTTCCTACTCTTTGGAACGCTTTCGAAAAGGGTGGAACGCGCTTTCCGAGCGCGTTGATAAAACATAAATCCCAAACACGCCGCTTCACTGATCTCGTTTCGTTAGTGCGCGTCGCTCTTGAACGGGAGCCAATTCTTCAACCATTTGAAGAACATGTCCGCCAACGGTTCGCTGCATGGCTGGAAGAAAAACGCGCCGCTGGCATTGCATTCGAGCCTGATCAAGTCACTTGGCTCGAAAAGATGCGCGACTACATCAGCGCGAGCGGCAGTGTCGATCGCGAACATCTCGAAGCGGATAACGTCCTCGGCCCAATCTACAAGGCTTTCGGCGAGAAACTCTGGCCACTGATGGAAGAGCTTAATATCACTCTCGCTGCTTGATCTGATACATCAATATTGATGTTGCCACTAAATGGAGTTCACTGTAGAATTTTACGAGACAAGCGACGGACGATGTCCGGTGCGCGATTTTCTCGATGAACTCAAAGCCAGCGATCCGAATGATTTCGCCACGGTTATGGCTGGCTTGGCCAAGCTGCGCAATCGCCAATACCATCGCGAGCCGGTCTCGAAGCCGCTGGGCCACGGCCTTTTCGAACTGCGTCACGTTGGCAAACTCAATACCCGGATCATCTGGTTCTATTTGAAAAGTCGCCGCATTGTCGCTGTGCACGGGATTCGCAATAAAGGGCAGGCCATTCCCGCACACCACCTGGACACGGCGCGACAACGGATGCGCGACTGGCTGAAAACGAAAGCATGATTGGTCGAACGAACTTTGATCGATATCTGGAGGAACAACTCCGCGACCCGGATTTCGCTGAGCGCTTCAAGCGGGCCGGTGAGGCGTGGGACGTCGCCGTGCAACTCGCCGCCCTGCGCGAGGAGGCTGGCCTCTCGCAACTGGAACTCGCTCGCAAACTAAGAACAACCCAGCAGCAAATCAGCCGGCTCGAATCCCCGGGTTACGAAGGCCATTCTCTCAGCATGCTGCGCCGGGTCGCACGCGTGTTAAACGCTCATGTGCGCGTCGTCTTCGAACCTGGAAAAAAAACTGCAACCAGCCGCGTGGCCGAGCGGTCAGCCAAATATCGATCCACACGCCGGGGGAAGAAGAGCGCATGATTCTCGCAGCTCTGGCCACTCATGGAGGAACTCAACCGGACCCTCGCCGGTTTCCCTCCGCGAATATTCTCTCGACACCGTCAATAGAATTGCGGCGGCAAAAAAGCCAGACACCGTCTGGCCAATTGGCAGTGCGCGATCTCTGTGCGCGTTTTGGATGGATTAATTCCGCCGTCCGTTTATCTTCGAATCTGCATACCCGCCAAGCCTCTGACTCTGTCATGCTCAAATGTGGCGGGTTTTTTTTTCTGTTTGCTGGAGCGTGATGTGAAGATTGAAGAAGTCATCGTCATGTTGAATCAGATGGAGCGTGATGGCGTGATCACACGCTACGCCATCGGCGGCGCAGTTGGAGCTACCTTTTACGTGGAGCCAGTCAGCACGCTCGATGTTGATGTGTTCATTACTTTCAAGCCGCAGCCGGGAAGCATGCTTATTTCTCCCGCCGCAATATTCGACTACCTCAAAGGATTCGGCTGCAAGATGGAAGACGAGTACATCGTTATCAGTGGCTGGCCCGTTCAATTCCTCCCCGCGAGCGGACCTCTTCTCGAAGAAGCATTGGAAAACGCGGTCGAAGTCGATGTCGAAAGCGAACCTGCACGAGTCTTAACCGCCGAATACCTCGCCGCCATCGCACTTCAAACCGGACGCGCCAAAGACAAGGCGCGTCTGCTCCAGTTTATCGAAGCTCGCGCCCTCGACTTACCTTCGTTCGAAGCAGTTGTCGCGAAGCATGAATTGAGTCAGCAATGGCAAACGTTTCAGAAACAATTCCTCAGCTCATGAGCTTCAACTTCGAACAGATGGCAGCGAGCAAGCAGGCGCTCCGCCGGCGATTGGCCGCGTTGCCGATTGTAGAAAAGCTTCGCCTGCTTGATGCCATGCGCGAGCGTGCACTCGCGATACGTAACGCGGGAGTGGAGAAACCAGCGGTTATTCAAGAAGCGCCGCCACCATATGCGCCAGAAACAAGCGATGAATAGCTTGACCGCTTCACAATCAGTTAATGGTGCGTCGCGAACAGTCCGCGTAGGCGAGTCGCTAAGGCTAGTTAATGGGCGAGCAAGCCTACCGAATGGAAGAAGAGTGGCCTTCCCATCGTTCGCATCCAGAACCTCAACAATCCAGATGCGCCGTTTAACTATTACGAAGGCCAATTACCTGAGAAGTTCCTCCTCGACGATGGCGATCTTCTTTTCGCTTGGTCTGGGACGCCCGGCACTTCGTTCGGCGCGCATATCTGGCGCCGCGGCAGAGCGTGGCTCAATCAGCACATCTTCAAAGTCCATTTCGACGACAAGCAGTTCGACAAGCGATATCTTCAGCTAGCGATCAATCGTAACCTCGAACAATACATTCGTGCTGCGCATGGCGGAGCAGGCTTAGCTCACATTACCAAAGGCCGATTCGAAGAATCGACATTACCTTGTCTCCCGCTCGACGAACAACAGCGCATCGTCGCCGAGATTGAGAAGCAGTTCACACGATTGGATGCAGGAATGGCGTCGCTCAAGCGGGTGCAGATCGCCCTGAAACGCTACCGCGCCAGCGTGCTCAAAGCCGCCTGTGAAGGTCGCCTCGTCCCCATCGAAGCCGAACTCGCCCGCAAAGAAAATCACAGCTACGAAACCGGCGAAGAACTCTTGCGGCGGATTCTCGAAGAGCGCCGCAAGAAATGGAAGGGCAAAGGTAAATACAAAGAGCCTGCTACGCCTGCCATTGTTGGTCTTCTGACTCTTCCTGAAGGATGGACGTGGGCGGGTCTAGATCAACTGATGTTGAACATTACAGATGGAGACCATCAACCGCCGCCCCAGACCAACTCTGGAGTTCCGTTTCTCGTCATCAGAGACGTAAGGTCAGGTAAACTCGATTTCGGGGACACTCGTTTCGTCTCCCGTGAATATGCAAATCAAGTTGAGCCGTTTCGAAAGCCTGCCAGAGGTGATATCCTTTATACTCTTGTAGGAAGCTACGGGATTGCTCTTCGTGTCACGACCGATCAAGAGTTTTGTATTCAGCGTCACATCGGGGTGCTTCGCCCACACGCATTATCTCCCGCTGATTATCTCGCTCACGTTTTGAACTCTTCATTCGTTTTTCGGCAAGCCGGCAAGGTTGCCACAGGAACCGCACAAATGACCGTTCCCTTAGCAGGTTTGCGGCGCATCGTGATACCGCTGCCGCCGATACACGAGCAAGAGCGAATTGTTGCAGAGATAGAACGAAGACTCAGCGTCACAGAGCAGCTGGAGGCAACAATTCACTCGAGTCTTGGCCGAGCCAATCGTCTTCGTGAGGCGACCCTGCACCAGGCGTTTTCGAGCGACTTGCAATAAGAGCCGAATATCAGTTACAAAACAGTTAATCGGCTGTCAGCAAATATGAACTTATTCCACCCGAATCGCCTTGAGGTAGACCAATTTTCGTGTGAGTTGGAGAAGGGTGTTCGCCTAATCTGTCAAATAAGCGAGGAATGGGAATCCATGCTGGATCGCGTCGTTAGATGCGGCGCTAAATATCAACACAAGCTTCGAGTAAAGCAGGGATTTAGCAGTACGGAGTTACGGGGATTTGAAGAGAGCATCAAGGCCGGTCTTGGCGTCAAAGGCTTAGGCTCGTTCCAAGGAACGATCAAGAACCAGACCCAAAAGAATATTACCTTCAGCGAGGAGACCGAGGAAGAGCATCAGCTTGAATTTCAAGCCCCAGCGTGCGGCTTCTACCAAATCTCGCTCTTTCAACGAATCCGGCACTTCAATTTCGAGTTTTCCCGTCCAAAGTTTTTTGGAGGTGAAACGAAGTGGTGCTCTTCAATCTCAAAACGAGTTCCAAACTACCATGACGATTCGACGGTTGAACAAAACGACCCATCGTGTAGTTGTCCACCTCCAGACGAAGATTTCGAAGCGAAACTACGTCGGGACACCGTTCTCGTCCTCCACGACAAATTCAGCCTCAAGGCTGCTTGTTACGAAAAGGACCACATTCTCAGAGGCCGGGAAACCGCCACGCCGGTCGTGCACATTCCAGCCCTTAACATTTCGCTTAAGGGACCATTATCGCGGCTGTATTGGCCGCGCTTCACGTTATGGACAAATCACTTGCCAGATCATCTCGTCGCTCTTGCACACATAGTTAGCAAGACTGTGGACATCGAATTTGCCGCTGCGCTTCGCGAGTCACTGATCGATCTTGAATCAATGTTTGCGCTAACGCAGGAACAGTTGAGGAATCTGTATCCGACGTACTTTGAGTCGATCGAACGCCCGAGGCCGGCAAAGCCGGAGATTGTTTCAGCAGAACAAGAGTTTTTTGAAGCCCGTTGAGAAGCTGGAAGCTCGGTCCGGCGATAATCTTGTCCAAGCGTGACTACACCCACCGCACTCGTCCAAAAGCTTTGGAACTACTGCAGTATCCTTCGCGATGACGGACTTTCGTACGGCGATTACCTCGAGCAGTTAACGTTTCTGCTGTTCCTCAAGATGGCGGACGAGCAGAGTCGGCCGCCATTCAACAAAAAGTCGCCTATTCCGGAGACGTATTCGTGGCCTGAGCTATTGAAACGCGACGGCGATGAGCTGGAGATTCATTATCGCCACACGCTCGAAGAACTTGGCAAAGAACCGGGCTTGATCGGCGTCATCTTTCGTAAGGCGCAAAATAAGATCCAGGACCCTGCAAAGCTGCGCCGGTTGATCTCGGACCTAATCGACAAAGAAGAATGGTCGTCGCTCGACACCGACGTGAAAGGCGACGCTTACGAGGGTCTTTTGCAAAAGAACGCCGAAGATGTGAAAGGTGGCGCCGGTCAGTACTTCACTCCGCGCCCGCTCATCCGTGCAATTGTCGATGTTATGCAGCCGCAACCGTCCGAAGGCGGACAGCCATTTACTATCTGCGACCCGGCGTGCGGCACCGGCGGTTTTCTGCTTGCTGCGCACGATTTCATCCGCAATCACAACAAGCTCGATAAGAAACAGCTCACGTTTCTAAACACCGAACAGCTTCGCGGTGTCGAGCTGGTCGATAGCGTCGCGCGGCTTTGCTGCATGAATCTCGTGCTTCACGGTATCGGGGCCGGACCCGGCCAGGCGGCTGATGCGACGCACGTGCCGGTGATGGTGAAGGACGCGCTCGCCGGCAAACACGGCGAATACGAGATGGTGCTGACTAATCCGCCGTTCGGAAAGAAGAGCAGCGTGACCATTGTTAACGAAGCTGGCGACGAAGAAAAGCAATCGCTCGTCGTTCATCGCGACGATTTCTGGGCGAGCACGAGTAACAAACAGCTCAACTTCCTCCAGCACGTCTTCACCATTCTGAAGCAGCATGGCCGCGCCGCGATCGTCGTTCCCGACAACGTCCTTTTCGAAGGCGGCGCCGGCGAGACAGTAAGACGCGAGTTACTCAAGCAAGCCGATGTTCACACGTTGCTGCGTTTGCCGACTGGCATCTTCTACGCCCAAGGCGTCAAGGCGAACGTTCTTTTCTTCGACCGCAAACCCGCCGCCGAGAAACCTTGGACGGAAAAGCTGTGGATTTACGACCTACGTACCAACAAACACTTCACGCTGAAGGAAAATCCCCTAAAGCGCAGCGATCTCGACGACTTCGTCGCCTGTTACAATCCAAAGAACCGGCACGAACGAAAAGAATCCGAGCGGTTTAAGTCCTTTAGTTACGAGGAACTAACCAAGCGCGACAAGCTCAACCTAGACATCTTCTGGCTGAAAGACGAAAGCCTCGAAGATAGCGCCAACCTTCCCGATCCGGACATCATCGCCGCCGAAATCGTAGAAGACTTAGAGGCCGCTCTTTCACAATTCGCAACAATTGCAGCTGATTTGAAGAAGTAAGAAAGACTATGCCGATTCCCACCTATGACCAACTACTTAGGCCGCTGTTAGAGATTGGGGGAGGGATTGGGAGGAATGAATGGGGTCAAATCTCAACATTTAACATTCGCGACATGAACCCTGGCCATTCAATGTCAAATGTTCAGGCGCGACCCTGAAATGACACAGGGTTGATCTTGCTCTCGTTAGGCAGAAGCTTTCGACATGGGCGACACAACACCGACCTACCGCGATGACGCAGAGATGAACGCCGGGATGGAAGAGGCACGGCGCGCCCGCCATGGCCTCCCCATGGAACTACAACGCGCGGGTGCCCGGTCCAGAGTGATCGCGATTCTGCTGGCCTGTGCCGCCATGCTCCAGCCAAGCGCGCTATTCGCAGAGCTGATCCCTGTGCGTCACACGGAAGGCCTGATCCATGGATTTCTTGTGGTGCGGAGCCTTGAAGGCAAAGCCGTCGCCGATGGTCAGATGACGCAGGACGCACGGGGCGATCGCGTAACCAACCATCTGATATTTCGCTTTAAAGATGGCTCGGTCTATGAGGACACGACCATATTCTCTCAACGCGGCACATTTCGACTCGTGAGCGACCACCTCATTCAAAAAGGTCCGTCGTTCAAGCAACCGATGGATATCTCGATCGACGTTTCTACAGGTCAAGTTAAGATCCGTTACACCGAGGCCAAGGGTAAAGAGAAAGTCATTGCCCAGCGAATGAACCTGCCGCCAGACGTCGCCAACGGTTTGCTTTTCACGGTGATAAAGGACGTAAACCCGAAGGTGCCGCGGACGACAGTGTCATGGGCGGCGGCCACGCCAAAGCCGCGGCTAGTAAAGCTTGCGATCCTCCCGCACGGCGAGGAACCGTTCACGATTGGAAGGTTCCGTCATAAAGCCATGCACTTTGTTGTGAAAGCGGAAATCCCAGGTATCACCGGCTTTCTGGCGCGTCTGATGGGGAAGCAACCAGCGGACACGCACGTATGGGTCCTCGGCGGCGAGGCCCCGGCCTTCGTTAAGGCAGAGGGCCCACTGTATGTGAGCGGCCCTATCTTGCGAATACAACTGGCAAGTGCCGGAATCTTTTAAGAGCGAAAGGGAAACGAATGGAAATAGGGTCGCGTCTAAACATTTGACGTTCCACCGGTGTGAGCGCAATCGAATCCCCCACGGCGGCCGTCACCATCTGCCTTCGTTCCCTACTTGCGTGGACTACGGCGCGGCAGGCAACTGCTATTTGATCTTCGCCAGAATGCCTTCCATCTCTTCTTTGCGGAAGGCGCGCAGCGTTTGACTCTTGGCGTTACCGAGCGCGCCGTTCTTTAGTAGGAAAGCGCTGACGGTCTCGTCATCGGGCGCTTCGAACAGCGCCACTATGTCATAAGCGCCCATCGTCCAGAATTCTTCAATAATCTTGATGCCCATTTTCTCGGCCTCGGCCATTGCGGCGTCGCCTCGCTTGATGGTGTCCTTGACGTTGCGGATGCCTTGATCGGTAAACTGAATAAGACTGACATACATAGCCATAATGATCGTCCTTTCGTTGAAGTGTAATTAAAGATTATGGCAGGGTTGCGTCTGCGCAAAAATAAGGATGGAAAATAAACATTTAACATTCGCCCAGGCGAGTGCCCTTATCTGCGTCCGATATACCTGCGCTATTCCGTGAAATACTTCGCGACGAGGGATTGCGCGCCAGCGCCTAACACTTTGGCTGCTGCTTTGCTGCTCAGCAGTTTTCGCAACGAAGATTTCGCTTCATTTTTCTCCTTCTCTGACAGATCAGCTTGATTGATCGCGGCGATCACTTTCTCCAGTGCCTGGGTAATCTTTCGCTGCTGTGAAGTACTCGTTGCGACCGGCGCTTGTTGCTGATTAGGAACAGTGGTTCGTGGGCTTTCATCTCTAGAGATCCGGATCGGAGGCGCAACGCCACCTTCGACGACTTGGACTCCGAAGTCGTTTATTTTCGCAAAGCCCGACAGCTGGCCCATCCCGCTCTTATCTTCAAGAGAAGTCCAGTCGATGAGGCCGTACTCTGAGAGCTGGGCCACGGCGCGCAACCAGTCACGGCGACTTATACCTCCTGGCGGCGGGACGGCCTGCTCGAGCCGGCCGAACGGGATGGAACCTTCGTCTCGACGTTCATAGAGAAGCTGCAGCAGGCGTCCTCTAACGACTGAATCTTTCATAAACTTTTCAAATATGCGCTGCATCCGCGTACCAACAACTCAGGTCGACCGTGCACCTATCTGCGTAGAATGCGGAGTGGCGTCTAAACTTCGAAAATTTGACTCCCTCGCTTCGCGCTCACTCGGCCTCTCCGTTTGCTCATGATCAATCGCACCGCCCGGTGCCTGCGCCAGCTACCCTAGCTGTCCGGCAGCTGCCGGATCGCTGATCCCAGCACGCTCCATTCACTTCATTTGACGAGCGGGTGCAAGAAACGGTCCAATCTTGGCAAGATGTTGCGCGCGCGAGCACGTTAAGAGAGCGATCTTCGCAGCACTATGAACGAACTAACTAACATAATCGTCCAGAAAACTGGAATCAGTCAGGAAAACGCGCAGAAGTCTGTGCAAGTAACGCTTGGTTTCTTGAAAACCAAATTGCCGACACCAATCGCGGCGCAGTTGGATTCATTCCTTATTGCGAATCCGGTACCGTTCGTCGCCAAAGCCTAAGTTAAATCGGGAAAATATCGGACCCGATCCACAGAGCGTGGGTCGGGTCGGGTAAGGGAAGCGAATTGAGGGGCGACGTCAGATCATGATCTCGAAAATTATCAGCGACGCAGCATGTCCGCTCGCTTCCAATCCCAAATCCTTCTCCAATTGTCCAGACTTGCACGGTGGTGTTCCGGACTTGCCAGGAGTTACTCGTCCAAAAGGAGAGGCTAGCATCGCTCGGTTAGGCTTCGGTCGAATACGTGCACGTCAACAACCCGATTCCGAAAGTTTCGGGGAACCGAATCTCACGCTTTAGGGCAGGATTCGCGCATTGAATCCTAAGCCTATGGAGCAGATAAAACCTAACTACTTCGGAGGCGCGAATTTCGAAGCCCGCACAGTCAAGGACATCATCGAGCCTGCGAAGAGCATTTCTAATAAGGTTTCTGTAAGGGCGGCTTTAGACCAAATGCAGGCGCAGGCAATCGATTCGTCTCCTGTAGTCGATCAATGCGGCGAATTATTGGGTATCCTGTCGAAGAACAAAATGAACCGGAACGTGGGTGGTTTCGGGCACGACCCCAAGACAGAACCGGTAGAAGCACACATCGAAAAAAACAATGCCTATTGCTTCGAAGACCAGACAATTGCGGAGGCGGAGCAAATGATGCTCAACGCAAAGCTCGGCAAAGTTTTTGTAGTAACCCGCGAAAAATTGCTGGTAGGAACGATAAATATTGAAGCAATTGCACACGGCAGGGCGTGATTAAATTTGTAAACCGCAGTCAGCGATAGCGGCCACAGTATTTTTGCGGTCGCCGCGGCGACCGCCGCTACAGCTGTTCAGCTCATGCATTGTAGCCTCCTCCGCCGTGCAATATTGGCTACGGCGTGCCAAGAGCGGCTTATGATACATGGCTAACAAATTTGCCCGTGGGCTCTGAGCGATGCCTCTTGCACATCCAATCGCTTCCGTCGATTTTTCTTTTGCATACTCGTAGAAAACGACAAAGCGGTCGCATGAGCACCAAGAAAGGCCTGATCGGTATTCTCACCGGCGGCGGGGATGTGCCGGGGCTCAATCCCGCGATCCGCGCGGTCACCATTCGCGCCCTGCGCGAAGGCT
>Ga0209161_10004662_pt1 | contig 10888 bp, 8 predicted proteins | sample GraSoiAngelo_155_FD_186169 | JGI IMG/M metagenome (GOLD analysis project Ga0209161, IMG submission 186169) | Grasslands soil microbial communities from the Angelo Coastal Reserve, California, USA - 14_1009_13_30cm (SPAdes) (version 2) | ecosystem: Environmental > Terrestrial > Soil > Grasslands ...
GCAGGACGATACTGTCTCTCTTGCCTTTGGCAAGCTCTTCCTCATCGAAGACCGGTTCGGAAACCACGTACTTTTCGCTGGCCCAATTGCCCAGATCGCGGTCCCGGCAGCGTTCGCTGCAAAAAGGGAAGTCCGGATGAACCGCCGAGTCCGTCTCCGTTTTGCAGATCGGGCACTTGTGTTTCATGACCCTTTTGTTTCCGAGTTCAGACAACCGGCCACCACTGTCATTCCGAGCGGAGCAGGCCGACTTCTTCTTCCCCTTCGCTCCTGCAACGGGTCGGCTTGCGAAGTCGAGGAAGCTCTCTTCGCACTTGCCGGAAATCCAGGGATTCGTCGGTTTGAATAAGTCCTCGGAATAACGTGTCAGCTAGAGTTTACCCCAGGACGCGGAGGGGCGCACCGGTGGCGATGCGATGAAGCTTTTCAGCCGCCGCAACGGGCGGCATCGGTGCGACGCTCGCATCCGTCCGCTCCGCACGTCGAGGCAGGATTTCCACGACGCGCCCAATCAAATCGTAAGCATCTGTCTTGGTGATTTTTACGCGGGTGACGTCCCCAGCCTCCGCGACTTCTCCGTTCGCCAATTCAATGTCCGTGAGGTACAGCTTCCCGTCGATCTCCGGAGCCATGCTTTCTAGCCGAGCTTCCCAAACGAGCGGATTATCCTTCGAAGGACCCTCAACCAGCGCCGTGAAAGTACGTTTGGAGCGCGGCAGACTTGCTGCCGCTTTTCCGTCTGCCCTAGTCGCGTCTGACTCTCCGCGCAAATACTTCGCCCGCAGATTTTCCCGTGAAATCTTTTTCTGAATCGCCATCAAACGGTTGCGGCGCTCGCTGATCGTTTCCGCGTCTACTTTTTCATCCAACGCGTAGCTCCCTGCGTTGTCCACGTCGGAATACTCGAAGACTCCCGTCCAATCGAGTTTTGCCGCCTTCACGAAATCGCATAGCTCCTTGAAGTCGGCTTCGGTTTCGCCAGGAAAACCCACGATAAACGAAGTGCGTAGGGAAACTCCGGGAATCGTCGCTCGAATGCGTTCCAGCAATTTCAGGAACGCGTCGCCGTTTGAACCGCGCTTCATCCGCGCCAGCACGTTCCGGCTGGCGTGCTGTAGCGGCATGTCCATGTACTTGGCGAGCCGCGCATGCGCAGCAATGGTATCTAGCAGTTTCTGTGTGACCCGATTCGGATACGCATACAAAAATCTCACCCACAGCAAATCATCAATCTGTGCCAGTCTTTCCAGAAGTTGCGCAAGGCCGTCCCGCAACCCCAGGTCTTCGCCGTAAGAAGTCGTGTCCTGCCCGATCAGCGTGATTTCCTTCGCACCAGCCTTCGCCAGGTTCTCCGCCTCACGAACTACCGATTCGAATCGCCGGCTGCGAAACGCGCCTCGAAGCTGTGGAATAATGCAAAACGTGCACGGGTGATCGCAGCCTTCCGCGATTTTGATGTACGCTGCGTGTTTCGGCGTGGTCACAATGCGCGGCGTCAGGTCGTGATAGAGAAACGCTGGCGGCTGTGCCGGCAGCACGCGAGGGCCGCCTTCCACTGCCTCCATGATGCGTTCGACTTCGCCGGTACCCACGACCGCATCCACTTCCGGCACTTGTTCCAGAATCTGTTCGCGAAACCGTTCCACTAGGCAGCCTGCCACAATCAGTTTTTTCGCCGCGCCGAATTTCTTGTGTTCCGCCATTTCCAGGATGGCGTCCACGGACTCTTTTTGCGCCGCCTCAATAAAACTGCATGTATTGACGACCAACACTTCGGCTTCGTCCGCGCGGGGGGTCAATTCATAGCCTTCGCGCGCAAGAATGCCCATCATCACCTCGCTGTCCACGAGGTTCTTCGGGCATCCCAGGCTGACGAATCCGACCTTAGTCATAAGCGATGAATTTGCGCCTTTGCGCAATTCTCAATTGTAACATGGCCGTTAGCCATTGTATTTGTGGGGGCGCAGCGCCGATGTGCTGTATCTTGGCAACGTGCGACGCGTTTTAGCGTCCCCGCAGCGCTGCGCGGACCTGATCGAGCAATTGCTTCAAGCGGGATGTATCGCAAGGTGCGCCGCCGAAGCGGGCATGAGCGTAGAGCTGCGTGAATTCTCGGACGGGAGGCGCAAGGTTTGGCGAATCCACGGCCGCGGCGAATTCGAACGGTGTCTGCGTTTCCCCGCGCCGAAGCCCGCGCCGCGCCAGCATTCGGAGCAACTCGGCGTAGAGCCGCGACGCAAGCTGTGGATCGCTCCGGGCTCCTTTAGATCCGCGCAATTGAAAAAACAGCCGGACGCGGCGGATCAGCTCGGCAAGCAAATTGAAACGCACCGCCACAAGAAAAAGCACCAGCGCAACCGGCGATAAATAGCCCAGGACGCCCTGCCGAAGTTGCCACGACTGCATCCATTTCTTGCCCGCGCGTTGCTTGCGATCGAACCAATCGCGCGTGGACTCGCCCCAATTCCGCGAGCCGCGCTGCAAGTTTTGCGCCAGCGCCATCTGATGCCCGAAGTCGTAACCGATTACCCATTCGCTCCAGGTGATCGCCATCCAGTCCGCGTATTTTCCCAGGCGCGTGAGAAGGCTGGCTTCGGTTTCCGGGGCCGCCGGCGTGGGATCAAATGTTTGCCAATCCACGCCTGGGAAGTAAACCTCCACCCAACTATGCGCGTCACTGGCGCGGACAATGTAATCGCCGCCCAATTCGTTGTATTCGCCCGGCAGGAATCCGTTGACTTCGCGCGAAGGGATGCCGAGGGTGCGCAACATGATGATCATTGCTGACGCAAAGTATTCGCAATGGCCCGCGCGAGTCTCGAAAAGAAAATGGGCAAGCGGATCGCCCCCCGGTTTCCCGGTGAGATTTAACGTGTACGCGAAGCGGCTGCGCAAGTGATTTTCAATCGCCACGGCCTTGTCAAAAGGAGTAGTACCCTTTCTTGTGATTTCTCTGGCAAGCTCCGGGATGCGTGGGTCAAGCCCCGGAGGAAGCTGAAGGTACGTGGAACGGATATCGCTGGAGTATTCCGTCGGGGCGGCGCGCAGTTTACCAGCGTTCATTGGCGGCAAAAGAGAAAGACCCGCGTAGCGGATGCCCGTGTAATTGTGAAAGGGGTTCAGCAGGGTATCCGTGAAATCGCGGAGAATAAAATTGCGGCGAATCGCGTTAAACGGGCCGCCACCCTCGCCGTTGAAATTACCTTTGAGTGAAATGACTTTCCCGGGCACGAAAATCGCGTCGGTGGCCAGCGGCTCAAGGTAAACGGTATAAATAATTCCCGCTTTGGGGGAATCTGATTTCAGCGGCGGACTAGCGGGGTGAATCCAGCCGTCTTCGCCAGTCAGCAATTGTTCCGGATCGCGTTCCGGAGCGCTCCACCGCCTGCCGTCGAAAGTCGTAAGCGCGATGCCCCTCCAGCGCAGCCGCTCGTATCCAATTGGCCTTCCGGTCTGCACGCGCATGACGACAGTGGAATTCTTCTTGATCTCGCCGATCTGCCCAAGCTCGACATCTTCCGTGAAACCGGACATGAGCGACGGGCTGAAGCTGGCCCTGCCCAGATATCCGGCGCTAAAGCGCGGAAAAAGGAAAAACAGCACGCCGCCCAGAAGGATGGATCCAGCGGTCACGCAGAGGGCGGAAAGACTGAGTGCGCGGTTCAACTTTCGATCGCGCGCCGTGTGCGCGTGGAGTGCGGGCGAGACCGCACCGGCAGCGCCGCGGCGCAATTCCATGCTTACGAACGTGGAAACACCGAAAAGGACAAAGATGAAAAAAAGAATCAGGAAGGTGGTATCGACTGTAAGAACGGCTGAGGCGAGAATGCCGGCAAAGGATAGCATCGCGAGAAAAAACGCGTCGCGGTCCGTGATGACGCTGTAGAAACGGACGATGCTTATGAAAACCAGAAAATGCACCGAAGCCAGTAGCGCGGCGAAGAGCGGCGGATTGGACGAACTTCCAACCGAGAAACGGGAGAGAAGCAAAGCATCTACAGGAAAGAACGCTAGGTAGGCGATCACGCAAAAGGTTGCGGCGCGGTGAGAAAGTTCGGCGGGGCACCCGTGCCACCAGCGAAAGCCCTTGTAAAGCACAATGAGCGGAGCCGCAAAACTGGTGAAGACGTCAAGCTCGCCAGTGCTGACGAGCGTGACCGTCGACGTGAGTATAAGTAATGACAGCGACGTACGGAAGAAACGCTCGGCGGGCAGAGCGGCATTGCTCGGAGTTGCAATGGAAGCGGCCATGGCGGACTTTTTAATCGTAGCATCCACAGGGCGCGGCAGGAACGAGTCTGGTCGAAAGGATAACTCTCAGTGTTCGACTGCGGCGCGAACTGCCGCTGCTAGAGCAGCACGGGCGACTTTCCTGGTCAAGTTGGAGACCGGCAGACTGGAAATGTCATTCAATGGAACTTGCTTCGCTCCCTGAAGGAAAGGGAGGTTTCTTGTTTCGATGAGGAAGGGCAAGAGGGTGATGGCGCGATACGTTACGGTGTGACGGACCTTGCCGGCCGGGACGAGGCGCCATTTGCGGCTTTGCACGTGCGGCATGATTTTTCCGAGAAATGCGGCCAGGGTCGCGCCTGGTTCGCTGGTCACGGAGACCGTCGGGAAATGCCACATTTGTGAAACCAGCGTCGGGACGTGATCGACGGACGTTTTCTCTTTTGTTTTGTCTGGCGGAGGCAACAAGAAAGTTTGCCCTCTCCCATCTGTGAATACCGCCGCGGCCAAAATAATTTGAACCGTGGCGCGCTTCCTCCGTTTTTCTGGCAGGAATTCTGCAATCCTCTGTTTGCGGCCTTCACAAAATTGCGCCACGGGGCAGAGAAGGCATTGCGGCGATTTCGGAGTACACAGCGTCGCCCCCAGCTCCATCATGGCTTGATTCCAATCGCCGGACGATCTCGGGTCGAGCAAACCATCCGCCGTTTTTTGCAACTGCTGCCAACGCCGCGGCTCGCGGATGTCGCCGTGAATTGCGCCGAGACGAGCAAGAACACGCGCCACGTTGCCGTCGAGGATAGCAAGTTTTTTGCCGTATGCGATGCTCAAAATCGCAGCTGCCGTGTAATTTCCGATACCAGGCAAGGCGAGCGCATCCTCCAAGCGCGCTGGAAACTGTCCTCCGCCCTTCGTCATGATTTGTTGCGCGGCTTTTTGCAGGTTGCGCGCGCGGCTGTAATAGCCAAGTCCGGACCAGAGACGTAGTACTTCATCTTCCGGCGCTGCGGCAAGTGCGTGAACGTCCGGGAAATGTTGCACGAATCGTTCGTAGTAGGGAATCGCGGCCGCAACGCGGGTCTGCTGCAGCATAATTTCCGACAGCCAGATGCGATAAGGATCCGTGGTTCGGCGCCAAGGCAGATCACGCTGAAACTGACGGAACCAGCCCAACAGTTGCTTGCGAAATGCGGCGAGTTCGCGGCCGTTCAGCATAGTGCTGGCACATTCTCGCACAGTTGAGTAGGACAGACATTCTTGTCTGTCAAGCTTCCGGGAATATTTGCTGAAAAAACGGACAGGCAGAAATGCCTGCCCCACCTACACCATCTGGTCGTCGAGGAAGACGACGTAGGAGGAGCTCCAGACGGAGCCTGGGACGGAGCCGTGGGGCCGCGTGGTCACGATGATCTTGAAAAGCTCGGGCGAAGTTGCAAGATCGGCCATAAACGATTGATGGGGATCGGCGGCGAGAGGTTGCGCGACCGCCAGATGCTCAAGTATAGGGAATATGATTTGGTCAGCGGGAGCGAGGGGAGTTTGCACGCCGGCGCTCCGGAATTGCAGCAAAGAATTATTTTCGTAAAAGTGCCAGGCCAAACTGGCGCAGATGTTGACGGCGCGCTCAAAGCGCTCGTTAGCGGCCGACACTCCGGCTTTCAGATTCTCGGATTCTTCCGGGGACAGGTGAGGATCGAGAACCAGCAGGATGCGGCAGTCGTCTTCGCGTGTGAATTCGCGGACCATCAGGGAACCGGATCGCGCGGAAGCTTTCCAGTGAACGTGGCGCGCGCTGTCGGTGGGGATGTAATCGCGCAACGCGTAAAGATCCTGGCCTCGGCCCTTGGTAAGGCTTTCGAGCGCTCCCTCCAAGCCAGGGAGAATTTCCAGGTATTCCGCGGTTGGTTCGACGGATGGATAGACGAGCGCTTCGGTTTTCAAATTCAACTGCCGCGCCTTCCGAAGAAAGCCAAAGGGAAAACGCGTGACGATGCGGAAAGCTTCCTGGCGGTAGATGCCGCGCCGCGGAAACGTCACGGGAATGACTTGCTGCACGCGGTCACGCTTTGGGAGGTAAGGAAAGTAAACGGGCGTCTCCAGCATAGCGTTGGCTTGAGGCAGTTTTGTCTTGGCGGCTTCCACGCGCAGCGAGAACGAGGGCAGCGTCAGCTTTTCATTTTCAAGCTCGACCATGGCGCGAACCGGCTGGCCGGCGAAAATATGTTCGGGCAATACAAGCCGCAATTCGATGCCCGAAAGAGTGATGGAAGAAAGAACGCCGGATAACAAGACGATGGCGATGAGGCTGGCGAGAATCAGGAAAAGAAGATTGTTTCCGGTGTTCAACGCTGCGAGTGCGACAAGAATGATTCCGACGAGATAGATCCAGCCTTCGAGAGTGATGCGGTACTCGATTTTGTATCCAATCCAGCGGAGCGGCGTGCGCTTTGCGAGGATGGGAACGAGCGTTACGCCCACCCAGGCGGCAATGGCGAGCGCGGCGAGCGCCGTGGTGCTGGCGAGCGTGCGTTGGCCAAGTTCAGCGGCAGCGCCGGAATACAGTGCGAGAAGCAGCGCGGCCGTGAGCGCAGTGATGGAGAGGAAAAATGCGCGCACGGCTGGGCGGTCGGCCTTGGCCCAGAGTCGCGCGATGGTGGATTTTACAGCGCTCATTTTAGTGGCAATAGAAGGAAGCAGATTCCTCCCGATAAGACTCGGGACTCGCGCCGCTTGTCGGGCGCTCGTCGCTGCGCTCCGGATGACAATGCTTTTTGTGTTCGTTCAAGCATTGATGAAAGGCCGCCTTGTTACGCGGACTCGCTCACAAGGGAACGGGAACGGATTCCACGATATCGCGAAGGACAGAATCAGTGGTTTCCGATTTTTTCTGCAGCGAGGCGTGGCGCGAACTGGCGACGACGCGGTGCGAGAAAACGGAAACGGCAAGCTGCTTGAAATCATCGGGGAGGCAATAATCGCGGCCATCAAGGAAAGCGCGGGCTTGCGCGGCGCGCTGGAGCATGAGAGTGCCCCGGGGGCTGACACCGAGAGCAAGCTGTTCGCTCTTGCGCGTGCGATTAACGATCTCGAGAGCATAGTCATGCAGGCTAGTGTCGACCTTGACATGGGCCACGGAGTCCTGCATGGCGAGGACATCGCTGACATCCGCGACCGGATCGAGCGAATCGAGAGGAATATCGCCGACGCGTTTGCGCAAAATTTCTTTTTCCGTTTCGTGCGAGGGATAGCCCATCTTGATGCGCATCAGGAAACGGTCGAGCTGCGATTCCGGCAGAGGATAAGTGCCGTGGTGCTCAACGGGATTCTGCGTGGCGATGACGAGAAACGGCTGCGGCAACGGGAGCGTTTTGCCGTCCACGGTGACTTGCGCTTCGTTCATGGCTTCGAGCAGCGCGGACTGCGTGCGCGGCGTGGTGCGGTTGATTTCGTCGGCGAGGACCACGTTGGCGAAGATCGGGCCGGAGCGAAATTCAAACTCGCGCGATTCAGGATTGTAGACACTCACGCCGAGAACGTCGCTGGGGAGCAGGTCCGAAGTGAACTGGATGCGCTGGAAGCTGCAATGAAACGATTTTGCGAGCGCTTGCGCGAGAGTGGTCTTGCCGACTCCGGGAACGTCTTCAATGAGCAGGTGGCCGCGCGCAAGCATAGTGATGAGCGCGAGCTGGATGGCGTCTTCCTTGCCGTAGATGGCGCGCGCGATGGAGCGCTGGAGCTGGGAGACGACTTGAGAGGTGGCAGTCGGCATCGGTTGAAAACCCGGGTCCTTCCTGTTACAAATAGATGGCAGTACCGGCTGTCGCGGGTATACGCAATGGGCGACTAGCTCAGTTGGTTAGAGCGCTCCCCTCACACGGGAGAGGTCAAAGGTTCAAGTCCTTTGTCGCCCACCATTCCTCCACATTCTCCCATTATCAGTCCGGAAGGTGCAGTCGTCGTGCGAAGCTTGTGTTGAATTTGCTATTTAGAAGCGGGCGCACGCATGGTTTGATGCCGGCTGACGGCTGCCAGCTAAAAGGCGGCGCGGTGGCCGGAATGGGAGCGGTCTTGTATAGTGCACCCATGGCGAGTTTTCTACGCACCCTTGAATTCCTTGGCCTGAGTTTGTGGCTGGGGAGCGATGTGTTTTTGAGTTTGGTGGTGGCGCCAGGGGCGTTCAAGATATTGGCGAGCCGGGACCAGGCCGGGGCAATGGTCGGGTTCGGACTTTGGTGGATGCACATGATTGGGGTGGTTGGCGGCATCGTGATTCTGCTGGCACGGCTGGCGCGGACGCGGACGTTTGCCAGCCTGGTGGCGCCAGCGGCGCTGTGCGTCGTGCTGATGATTTTGCTCACGGTCGTGTCGCAGCACGCCGTTAGCCCGAAGATGGCGGCGTTGCGAGTACAGATGGGATCGATTGAGAGCGCGACCGCAAAGCGGTCGACTCAGGCGACGGCTGCGGACAGTCCTTTGCTCGTGGAGTTCGGCAAACTGCATCGGATTTCGGTTTCACTCGAAAGCGGCGTGCTGCTGGCTGGATTAGCCGGTATGTATTTGATGGTGAAAGAATTAACAGTCGCAGGGCACTGAATGCCGCGACCTCAAGCCCTAGTTAACCATAACTGGCCCCCCTCCCCCTGTTTTTCATAAGTGTTCATTCTAAACGTGGTTAAAGTCCTTTGTTTTGATACACTTTTGTAAGTGTTGATTCTAAAGAGAGTTAGAGCTGTGTTTTTGACGCATATGCAGAAGTGTTGATTCTAAAGACGGTTAGCACTGTATTTGGTGCAACCCTGCCCCAGCGTTAAGATGCACCACAACGAGCGGTCCACGAACCGATTGGCAGACACATAAATGCCCTATAGGAGAGCATTCAAACTGTGAGAAGGTTGGGAGGAAGGCGAGGCGAACTACTTCACGTGAGTAATGTACCTTAGTAGTGACCCTGTTGTCAATAGAAATTTGTAAAAATATGGTAACGAAAAAGAAGGCTGTGGGTCCGCATGGCGTTCGTGCTACAGGTGTTTGCGGCGAGGACGCTTGGACGCGGCTCGACCACGCTCCGCGTGCTGGCGAGGTTTGCGGACACGGGCGGGGCGGATTTTGCGCATGGCTGCGTTGCCGGCGCGCTGGCAGGCGCGCCACATGTACCAACTGGCGACGGTGCGGTAGGGGCGCCAGCGTTCGCCGAAGGCGAGGAGTTCCTTGGGCTTGGGCATGTGCTTCTTGCCGTAGGTGATGGACCAGCCTTTTTTGACGCCGAGATCATGGATGGGGAGAACGTCAGGGCGGCCAAGGCGGAAGATCAAAAACATTTCGACGGTCCAGGCGCCGATTCCGCGGACGGAAACGAGACGCTTGACGAGTTCTTCGTCGGAAAGCCTTTGGGCTTGTTCGAGCGTGGGAACGACGCCGTTGATGGTTTTTTGCGCGAGGTCCTTCATGGCGAGGATTTTTGCGCCGGAGAGGCCCGCTTTGCGAAGCGCGGGCTTGCGGAGCTTTAGCATTTCCCGGGGAGTGGGGATGCCGCCGTTGGAGCTGAGAGCTTTGACGCGGGCGAAGATGGTGGCGGCGGCTTTGCCGGAAATGGATTGGTGGGTGACGGCTTCGAGAAGAGTTTCGTAGGGAGATTGTGCGGCTTCGATCTTGAGTTGGAACGGGACGGTTTCTTCGATCAGGCGCTTCAGGTGCTCGTCGCGTTCAGCGAGGTGCTTGGTGGCTTTGTCAAGATCAAATGCCGGGACGGCGGGTGTCTCTGTCACGATGGCTCCATTCCGGAAACGGGGGAATAGAGTAGCAAGTCGAAGAAGGAAATGCGAAATTCGAAAATCGAAATACGAAAAACGCGGGTCTGAAGACGCGCCGCTACAATGGCTCCGTTGAGGCAATGGTTTGGCGGGAGACTTGGCGGAGGCGGCTGGCCTTCTTGCGGGCATGGCGCAGGCGCAGCAAGCTAATGGCGGCGATGAAGAGCAAGCAAGATTCGACGAAGAGCTTGCCGCCATCGAACCAATCCACAGGCGCATTTTTCAAGCCGGGATCAGTGAACAGGCCGTGCCAGAAAAGCCCGGCGGCGGCAAAGTAAATGGAGAAATGGAAAGACTTCCAAAGATGGCGGCCGAGACGGATGCGCAAATAGGAAGTGAGAACGACAAATGCGATGAGGTACAGCGCGATAGCGCCGATGGTGTTGTCGAGGGGCTGTGACGGCGAATGGACAGGATAGACGAGGTCGAAGATGAGGAAGCGCGGACTCTTGTTTAGGAGCAGAATTGCCGGGTGAAGGATCGATAGAGCGAGAACGAAGTAACCGGTCCAGTTGTGAAAACGGAAATAATTGAATCGATGATGCGGCCAGGAGCGGTGAGGACTGTAGCGGAAGGCCATGAGCAGACCCAGGAGGACATTGAGGGTTACCGCGCCGACGGCGAGTAGTCCGACGTAGGCCGAGAGGTCCAAGATGGTGATACGCGTTGGCGGCATGTGCTAGAAATCTTGGCCCTTGTGCAATCCTCCAGTTTGACGCAGAGACGCGCGATTGTGTTTACAAGAAGCAGAAACGAAAACAGGGAGGGTCTAAAGTAGAGACGCCCCGACTGGGCCAGGGCAGGCGCCGCACACAGGGAAAGCGCAGAGAGGTCAGGTAAGCTGGCCA
>Ga0209161_10004663_pt1 | contig 10888 bp, 7 predicted proteins | sample GraSoiAngelo_155_FD_186169 | JGI IMG/M metagenome (GOLD analysis project Ga0209161, IMG submission 186169) | Grasslands soil microbial communities from the Angelo Coastal Reserve, California, USA - 14_1009_13_30cm (SPAdes) (version 2) | ecosystem: Environmental > Terrestrial > Soil > Grasslands ...
TAGAGTGCCGGTCTGTCACACCGGAGGTCGCGGGTTCGAGCCCCGTCAGCCCCGCCTGAACCCGCGTCGCGGGATGAAGTCACCGGCTCCGCCTGCCTCGGCAGGCGGGGCCGTCGTCATTTTCGGGAGCGGAGGGGACGAGACGACGATCGCATCCGCCTTTCACGTACCCGTGCTGGCCGAGGCCGTGGCCGCGTTCGCCGCCGGCGGCCGCCGCGCCGTCGACGGCACCGTCGGCGGCGGAGGCCATGCCGCGCTGCTGCGCGCCGCCGGCGCCCGGGTCCTCGCCCTCGATCGCGACCCCGCTGCCCTCGCCGCCGCCCGCGCCCGCCTCGGCGAGGAGGGGGTGGAGTACCTGCTGGCGCCGTTCGGCTCGCCCGCGGCGACGGCGGCCGCCGCGCGTTTCCGCCCCGATCGCGTGCTTCTCGACCTGGGCCTCTCCTCCCATCAGGTCGATTCTCCCGAACGAGGTTTTACCTTTCGTCCCGGGGCCCCGCTGGATATGCGGATGACCCCCGGGCCAGGTGCGGGCCCGGCGGCGGCGGACGTGCTGAACACCTGGGGGGAAGACGAGCTCGCGGCGGCGTTCCGCGACTGGGCCGACGAACGTCGCGCCAGGGCGCTCGCCCGCGCCGTGATCCGCCGCCGGGAACGGTCGCCGTTCGCCGTGAGCGACGACTTCGTGAACGCCATCCGCGAGGTGCTGGGCCCGCGCTCGGGACCGGCCGATTTCGCCCGGCTGTTCCAGGCGCTGCGCATCGCCGTGAACGGCGAGCTCGAGCAGCTCGCCGAGGCACTCCCCGCGCTCCGGGATGCCCTGGTGCCGGGGGGGCGCTTGGCGGTGATCACCTACCACTCCGGAGAGGACCGCATCGTCAAGCACGCCTTCCGCGATTGGAGCCGCGCCTGCGTCTGCCCGCCCGGCCAGCCGGTGTGCACGTGCCGCGGACGGCCGCTGGGCCGGGTGCCGGAGAAAAAGGGCGTGCGCCCCACGGATGCCGAGACGGCCGCGAATCCGCGGGCCCGCTCCGCCACGCTGCGCGTCTTCGAACGGGCGGAAGGTTAGCGCCGTGGCGCTCAAGGGCCGGCACCGTCTGATGTTCTGGCTGCTGGCGATTCTCGTGGTGTTGTGGGTCGTCGTCGCCCGCCAGACGTCGGGGCTGCGCGCCGCCCGCGCCCTCGCCGACGCGCGGCGCGAGCGGGCCGCGCTCGAGGGGCGCCGCGCCGACTTGGAGCGCCGCATCCGCGCCGCCGAGAGCCGCGGCATCCTGATGCCGCGGGCCCAGCAACAGCTCCGGCTCCGCCAACCCGCCGACAGCGAGATCATCCTGCTGCCCGTGCCCCCCAAGGGGGCGCACTAGCCGTGGCGCGCCCGCTCGTCCGGCTCCAGGCGATTGTCGGCGTCATGCTCCTCGCCCTCCTGGTGCTGCTGGGGCGGGCGGCCGAGGTCCAGGTGGTGCAGGGGCATCGCTGGGCGGCCCTGGCCACCGCCGGACGCACCGAGCAGGTGGTGCTCCCCGCCCGCCGCGGCGCGCTGAGCGATCGCCGCGGCACCCCCATCGCCGTCACGCAGGAGACGTATCACGTCGGTATCGCCCCCAACGAGCTCAAGGATCCCGCGGGCGACGCGCTCGCGGTCGCGCGCGCCCTGCGCGTGCCCGCCCCCGAGGTGCGACGATCTCTGCGGCAGCGCTACGCCTACTTCGGCGGCCCGTACGGGGCCGCGGCCGTCGAGCCGATCCGCGCGCTGCGGGGCGTGCACCTGGAGCCGGTCCTGAACCGGTTCTATCCGGCGCCGGGGCTTGCCGGGGCGGTGATCGGCCGCGTCGACGACGACGGCCGCGGCGCCTCGGGGCTCGAGCGTACGCTCGACAGTCTCGTGGCGGGTGTGCCGGGCGCGGCGGTGGTGCTGAAGGACCGCGCCGGCCGCGAGTACGTCTCGCCCGCGCGGGTCATCGCCGGGCCCCTGGCCGGGAACGACGTCGTGCTGACGCTCGACGCCGAGCTCCAGGAGATCGCCCAGCGCGCGCTCGACGAGGCGCTGCGCCGCATGGACGCCGACGGCGGCGACGTCGTGATGCTCGATCCGGCGACGGGCGAGCTGCTCGCGGTCGCCTCGCGCCGGCGCGACGGCTCGGCGCGGCCGAGCGCCTTCACCGACACGTTCGAGCCCGGCTCGGTCGCGAAGATCTTTGCTGCCGCGGGGCTGCTCGCGTTGCATCGCGTGCTGCCCGGCGAGCGGGTGTCGGGAGAGGGCGGCCGCTGGAAGCTGCTCGACCGCACCATTGTGGACGAGGAGCCGCTGCCGTCGCTCACGCTCGCCGACGCGATCCGCGTTTCGAGCAACATCGCGCTGGTGAAGTTCGCGAAGCGCCTCGAGCCGGCGGAGCAGTACGGCATGCTGCGCGACTTCGGCTTCGGTGCGCCGACGGGCGTCGAGTTCCCGTCCGAGGCGACGGGTCGGCTGCGCGCGCCGGCGCAATGGACGCGGCCCAGCGCCGCGAGCCTCGCCATCGGCTACGAGCTCTCGGTCACGCCGCTGCAGCTCGCGGCCGCGTACGGGGCCATCGCCAACGACGGCGTCCTGCTCCAGCCGACGCTCATCCGGGAGATCCGCAGCCCCCCCCCCGGCGGCAGCGTGCTCTACCGGCACCGGCCCGAGCCGGTGCGCCGGGCGGTGACTCCCGACGTCGCCCGGCGGTTGCGGGAGCTGTTGCACGGCGCGGCGCAGCGTGGCACCGGCGAGGAAGGAACCCTCGCCACGTTCCAGATCGCTGCCAAGACCGGTACGGCGCGGCGCGTCGTGGGTGGCCGCTACGCGCCGGGCGAGTACACCGCGTCGTTCGCCGCGTTGTTCCCCGCCGACCACCCGCAGCTCGTCGTCGTCGTAAAGATCGACAACCCTCGGAAAGGGTCGTACTTCGCCGCCCACACCGCAGCGCCGGTCACGCGCGCGATGCTGCAGCAGGCGCTCGCCGCGCGCCAGGTGGCGTTGGACCGCGCCCGCCTCACCGACGAGACCCCGGTCGCCCTCGCGACGCCGGCCGCCGCACCTGAAGAAGAAGTGGGCGCCCCCGCGGTGCTGCCGTGGCCCCTGCCGCCCGACAGTGCGCGCGCCGCGCCGTCCACGAGGCGCGCTGTCCCCGACGTCACCGGGCTGCCGCTCCGCGACGCGGTGCGCACGCTGCATCGCCGCGGGTTCCGGGTGGTGCTCAAGGGGTTCGGCGTCACGCACCACACCTGGCCCGCCGCCGGCGACTCCGTCGCGGCCGGCGCGACCGTCACGCTGTTCGGCTCCCGGCCGTCGCCGTGACGCGGTTGCAGCAGGTCGTCGAGGCCCTCCGGGCGGCGGGCCAGTTGGTGCGTGCGCCAGGCAATCTCCCCGAGATTACGGGCATCACCGCCGACACCCGACACCTGTCACCCGGCGCTCTGTATTGCGCGGTCACCGGCGCGGCGGAGGACGGCCACCGCTTTATCGCCGAGGCGGCGCGGCGCGGCGCCGCGGCCGCGCTGGTCGAGCGCGAGGTGGAGGCCCGGCTTCCGCTGATCCTCGTCAAGGACGGGCGCCGCGCTGCGGCCATTGCCGCGGCGACGTTCTTCGGTCGCCCCGCGGCGCGACTGCAGCTGGTCGGAGTGACCGGCACGAGCGGCAAGACGACGACCGTGGTGCTCGCGCGCCACGTGCTCGGCGCGCTCTGGCCCACAGGCTCGATCGGCACGCTCGGCGCTTTCGACCCCGCCGGGTTGCCGGTGGAGAGCGAGGCCGGGAACCTCACGACCCCGGGCCCCATCGACCTCCAGGCCACGCTCGCCGCGCTCGTCGCTCGCGGCGCCAGGGGCGCGGCGATGGAGGTGTCGTCCCACAGTCTCGACCAGGGACGCGTCGACGGGCTCGTCTTCCGCGCGGGGATCTTCACGAACCTCTCCCGCGATCACCTCGACTATCACAAGACGCTCGACGCCTACCTCGCCGCCAAGGCGAAGCTGGTCGCCTACCTCTCCCCCGACGGGGTCGCCGTGGTCAATGCGGACGACCCTGCTTGGAACGGTCTGCCGAACGGACACCGCCGCGTGCGCTTCAGCGAGCGTGCCCAGGCGGACGTGTGGGCGGAGGCGATCGTCGCCACGCCCGCCGGCTCGACCTTCGACTTGCGTACGTCGGCCGGGCGCTGGCCCGTCACCCTGCCGCTGCTCGGCCGCTTCAACGTCGCGAACGCGCTGGGCGTCGCCGGCTGCGCGATCGCCCTCGGCGCAGCGGCGGCGGAGGTCGCCCGGCGGTTGTGCAGCGCGCCGCAAGTCCCGGGGCGGATGGAGCGCATTGCGAGCCGTCCCTGCACGATCCTGCGCGACTACTCGCACAAGCCCGACGCCCTGGAGCGCGCGCTCGAGACTGTGCGGGGGTTCACCGCCGGTCGGGTGATTCTCGTGTTCGGCGCCGGCGGGGATCGCGACCGCGGCAAGCGAGCGCCCATGGGCGAGATTGCCGTGCGTTTGGCCGACGTGGCCATCGTTACTTCCGATAATCCGCGCACCGAAGCTCCAGAGCGTATTCTCGACGAGGTCGAGTCTGGAATGCGCGCGAAGCCTCACCGCCGCGAGACCGACCGACGCCGCGCCATCGCCATGGCGCTGGAGCTCGCGCAGGCGGGCGACACGATCCTGCTGGCCGGCAAGGGCCACGAGACCTACCAGGTGATCGGCACTGAGAAGCAGCATTTCGACGAGCGGGAGATCGTGCGGGAGCTGGGCGCGACATGAGCGTCGGACAGTCGGACCGTCGGACGGTCGGACCGTCCTACCAGTGGAGCTCCGATGCCGTCGCGGCGGCGCTTGGCGTGAAATCGCCCAGCACCCTTGTCTTCTCGAGCGTCTCCACCGACACCCGACACCTGACGCCCGGCACCTTATTCGTCGCCCTGAAAGGCGACCGCTTCGATGCCCACGACTTCCTGCAGGACGCTCAGGCCCGTGGGGCGGCGGCCGCGGTCGTGCGCCGCGGCACGCCGCGGCCGGCGAGGGGGGGGCTGCCGTTCTTCGAAGTGCACGACACGCTCGCCGCGTTGGGGCTGCTGGCCCGCGCGCGGCGACGGGCACTGCCGGCCGGTGGTGGCGATCACCGGCTCGAGCGGCAAGACGAGCGCCAAGGAGATGATCCGCGCCACGCTGTCCGCGCGGTGGCGGGTGCACGCTACGACCGGCAACCTCAACAATCTCATCGGCGTGCCGCTCACGATCCTCGACACGCCGGCTGACGCGGAGGCGCTGGTCGTTGAGGCGGGGGCCAGCGTGCCGGGCGAGATCGCCAAGCTCCGGGCGATCATCGAGCCGTCGATTGCGGTGATCACCAACGCAAGCTTCGCTCACGTCGAGGGCTTCGGCTCGCTCGCCGGGGTGATGCGCGAGAAGCTGGCGCTGGTCGACGGGGTGCCGGTCGCGGTGGTTGGGACCGAGCCTGCCGAGCTCGCAGCGGAGGCGCGGCGACGGACGCGTACCGTCGTCGCGGGGCGGGCGCCGGCCGCCGACGTGCGTCCCGAGGCAGCGGACCTGGATGATGCGGGGCGCCCGGTCGTCCGCTGGCGGGGTCGCACCTTCACGCTCCCGGTGGTCGGGTTGCATCAGGTCGAGAACGCCATGATTGCGCTGGCCGTGGCGGAACAGGCCGGCGTGGAGCCGGCGGCCGCCGCAGCGCGGCTGACCCACGTCACCCTGCCGGCGGGCCGGGGGAGCCTGGTCCAGCTCGACGGCCTCACCGTGATCGACGACACCTACAACGCCAACCCGTCCTCGATGCGGGCGGCCCTCGAATTTGCAGCAGCGTACGCCGAGCACCACCGCCGCCCGTTGGCGGTCGTGGTGGGCTCGATGTTGGAGTTGGGGGCGGAGAGTGCAAGATTACACGCGGCGGTAGCGGATGCGGTGATGGCGGTCCGGCCGGCACCGGCACTGGTCGCGGTGGTGGGGGACTTCGCGCCGGCGTTCGCGCGGCATGCCACGGCGCTCGGCAGCCGGCTGCTCGCGGCGCCGGACGCCGACGCCCTGGGGCCCGCGCTGCGGGCGCGGCTCCGCGGCAACGAGGTCGTGCTGCTCAAGGCGTCGCGCGGCGTGGCGATGGAACGCGTGCTGCGTCACTTGCACTAGGGCCGGGGGAGAGACGTGCTCTATCACCTGCTGACGCCGCTCGCGAAGCAGCACATCATCTTCAATCTCTTCAACTACATCACGTTCCGGGCGGCCGGGGCGACGGTCACGGCGCTGCTCCTCGCCTTCGTGATCGGCCCGTGGATCATTGCGCGGCTGCGCGCCCTCCGGGTCGGACAGGTGATCCGCGCCGAAGGTCCCGCGAGCCATCAAGGCAAGCGGGGCACACCGACCATGGGCGGCCTCATCGTCATCCTCGCCACGGTGGTGCCGACCCTCCTCTGGGCGCGCCTCGACACCCGGTTCGTCGTCGTTGCTTGCGGGGCCACGCTGTGGATGGGCGCCATCGGGTTCCTCGACGACTACCTGAAGATCGTGCGCGGCAAGCCGCAAGGACTCGTCGCCCGGTGGAAGCTGGTCGGGCAACTGACCTTCGGCCTCGCCCTCGGGGTCTATTTGTGGCTCGCGCCGCTCGCCCCGCGCCTTCCGGCGACGAGCACGCAGCTGCCGCTGCTCAAGTATGTGCTGCTGGTGATGCCGTGGTGGTTGTATCTGCCGTTCGTGACCGTGGTCGTGACCGGCAGCTCCAACGCCGTCAACCTGACCGACGGACTCGACGGCCTCGCCGCCGGCCTCACGGCGATCGTGGCGGGTTCGTTCGCCATCTTCGCCTACCTCTTCGGACGCTTCGACGCTGCCAACTGGCTCTTGGTCTACTACCTGCCGGGGGCGGGGGAGCTGGCGATCTTCTGCGGCGCGCTGATGGGCGCCGCGCTCGGCTTCCTCTGGTTCAACGCCCATCCCGCGCAGGTGTTCATGGGGGACACCGGCTCGCTCGCCATCGGCGGCGCGCTCGGCACCGTCGCCATCATGCTCAAGGCGGAGTTTCTGCTGCTGATCGCCGGCGGCGTCTTCGTCGCCGAGGCGGTCTCGGTGATGATTCAGGTGTGGGTGTATCGGTGGCACAAACGACGCCGCGGCAAGGAGTACGCGGACGCCCACCGCGTCTTTCGCATGGCGCCGCTGCACCACCACTTCGAGAAACTTGGCTGGGCCGAGCCGCAGGTGGTGATGCGGTTCTACATCCTCGGCTTTCTGTGCGCCGCAATCGCCCTGGCGACGTTGAAAGTGCGGTGATCCCCGCCGCCTGGCGGGGCGGCGTCGTCGCCGTGCTCGGGCTGGGGCACAGCGGCGTCGCCGCCGCGCGGCTGCTCGCGCGCGAGGGGGCGCGCGTGTACGCCAGCGACGCGTCCGATCATCCCTACGCCGGCGACGCCGCACTGGCGTTGCGCAGGCTTCCCGGTGTCGAGGTGGAAGTGGGACACCACGACTTGGCGAAGATCCGCGCCGCGGCCGGCGTCGTGGTCTCGCCCGGCGTGCCGCCGGACGCGCCGCCCCTGAAAGCCGCGCGGGAAGCGGGCCGAGAGGTCGTTTCGGAGATCGACCTGGGCTTCCGCGCCGCGCGGGCGCAGGGCGTGCGCTGCATCGCGGTGACCGGCACGAACGGCAAGACGACGACCACCGCCTTGATCGCGCATCTGCTGCGCGTCGCTGGCCTCAAAGCCGAAGCCTCGGGGAACATCGGCCTCCCGCTCACCGACGTCGCGCTCGGCGCCGAGCGCTATCAGTGGCTGGCCGTCGAGGTGTCGTCGTTCCAGCTGCACGACAGCCCGCATTTCGCTCCGGACGTCGGCGTGCTCACGAACCTGGCGCCGGACCACCTCGATCGCTATCCGTCGGTCGACGCGTACTATGCCGACAAGCGGCTGCTGTTTCGCAACGCCGCCGAGGAGAGCGTGTGGGTGCTGAACGCGGACGACCCCGCCGTGCTCGCGCTCGCCGCCGGCGCGACGGGGGGGGGAACGGTGTCGCGCTTCTCGCTCCTGCGGCCCGCCGAGGGGTGGTACGATGCGCGCGAGCGGCGGTTGCGGCTGGGCGGCACGGAGCTGATCGCGCGCGAAGAGCTGCAGCTGCTCGGCGAGCACAACGTCGCGAACGCCCTCGCCGCCGCTCTCGCGGTCCACGAAGCCGGCATCCCGCCGAGCCGCATCGCGGAGGGGTTGCGGTCGTTCCACGCGCTGCCGCACCGGCTCGAGTTCGTGCGCGAGGTGGGTGGGGTGCGCTGGATCAACGACTCCAAGGCGACGAACATCGCGTCGACGGCCGTGGCGGTGGCGGCCATGGACCGGCCCTTCATCCTGTTGCTCGGGGGGCGGCACAAGGGCGAGCGCTACACGCGGCTCGCGCCGCTGCTCGCCGAGCGCTGCCGCCTCGTCATCGCGTTCGGCGAGGCGGGGCCCCTGGTGGAGGAGGACCTGAAGGGGAAGGTCACGCTGGAGCGCGGCACGACGTTCGCCGACGTGGTGAGCCGGGCGCGCCGGGCGGCGCGGCCCGGCGACACCGTGCTGCTGTCCCCCGCCTGCTCGAGCTACGACATGTTCAAGAACTACGAGGAGCGCGGCGCCACTTTCCGCAAGCTTGTCGAGGCGATGTGACCGACCGCCGCTGGGAGACCCGCCTGCTCGCGGTCATCGCGGCCGTGCTCATCGTCCTGGGACTCGCCGAAGTGTACGGCGCCTCGAGCCTCGTGACCACCAGCGGCGGCACTGTGGGGGCACGGCTCGCCGTGCGCCAGGCGGCTGCCGCCCTCGTGGCGGGCATCCTCGCGACGGTCGTGGCCCGCCTCGATTATCATGTGTGGCAGCGCTGGGCGTGGCGGCTGCTCGCGGCCGTCGCCTTTCTCTTGCTGATCCCCCTGTTGCCGTTCACCCACCCCATCGCCCCGACCCTCAACGGCGCCCGGCGCTGGGTAAACCTCGGCGTCATGGCCCTGCAGCCCTCCGAGCTTGCCAAGTTCGCGGTCGTCGTATGGGCCGCGACGCTCGCCGCCAAGAAGGGCGAGCAGATCCGCACCTTCAAGCTGGGCGTGCTGCCGTTCCTCGTGATCGTCGCCCCGCTCGCGGGGCTCATCTTCCTCGAGCCCAACCTCTCGATGGCCGTGCTGGTCGTGATGCTGGCGGGGATCGTCATGTTCGCCGCCGGCGCCCGCATCGGCCACTTCCTGCTCGTCGGCGTCGTGGCGCTGCCCCTGCTCTTCGGTGCCGTGGCCGCGGCGCAATACCGCGTGGCGCGCGTGCTGACATTCCTGAACCCTGGGGCCGCTCCCGAGGAAGCGAGCTGGCAGATCAAGCAGTCGCTCATCGGGCTCGGCTCGGGACAGGTGTTCGGCGTGGGCTTCGGACAAGGCCAGCAGAAGCTCGGCTACCTCCCCTATGCTTACTCCGACTTCATTTTCTCCACGATCGGCGAGGAGTTCGGCTTCCTCGGCGTCCTCGGCGTGGTGCTGTGCTTCGGGACGTTCGTGTGGATCGGCTTCCGCATCGCTCGCGGCGCTCCGGACCTCTTCGGCCAGCTGCTCGCCGTCGGTCTCACGTCGCTGATCGGCGTCACGGCGGCGCTGCACATCGGGGTGTCTCTCGCGGTCCTCCCCGCGACCGGCATCACGCTGCCGTTCCTCTCCTACGGCGGATCCAGTTTGTTGGTCGCCCTCGTGGCTACGGGCGTGCTTGTGAGCATTGGTCGCGCCCGCGAGCGGGTATAGTCAATGTGGAATGCGGAGTGCGGAATGCGGAATGGCGACGGGGGCGTCGCATCGCGCTGCGACCTTCCAGTTCTATTCCGCATTCCCCATTCCGCATTCCGCATTGGAGCATATCTGTGAAGCTGCTCTTTGCCGGCGGAGGTACCGGCGGTCACCTCATGCCGGCGCTGGCGCTCGCGGAAGCGCTGGCGCGCCTGCGGCCGGACATCGAGCCCGTGCTCGTCGGATCGGAACGCGGCATCGAGAAGGAAATCCTCCCGCACTATCCGTTCCGGCACCACCTGCTGCCGTTCGAGCCGATATACCGTCGCACGTGGTGGCGCAATCTGCGCTGGCCGTTTCTCGCCTGGCGGATCCTCCGCGGCGTGCGGCGCGTGCTCGCCGAAGAGCAGCCGGCGATCGTCGTCGGCACCGGGGGCTACGCGGCGGGACCGGTGTTGTGGAGCGCGCAACGCGCGGCGATCCCGACGGTGCTGCAGGAGCAGGACGCCCGTCCCGGCCTCGCGACGCGCTGGCTCGCGCGCCGAGCCGCTCAGATTCACCTCGGCTTCCCCGAAGCGCAGAGTCGGTTGCGCCCCGGGCCGCGCACGGCGGTGTTCACCCTCGGCAATCCGATCCGGCCGCCCGAGCCGGGTGACCGGGGGGCCGCGCTCCAACGTCTGGGCCTCGACCCGCAGCGGCCAACCGTGCTGTGCTTCGGGGGGAGCCAGGGAGCGCGCGCGCTCAACTACGCGCTCGCCGGCATCGTCGAGCACGGCCTGCTCCGCGACGTCAACGTGCTGTGGGGGACCGGCACCGGTCATGCCGCGAATTTTGCGGCGCACGCCCGGCCGGGACGGGTGGTGGTGCGCGGGTTTTTCGATCCGATGACCGACCCGTACCGCGCGGCGGATCTCGTCGTCTGCCGCGCCGGTGCGATGACCGTCGCCGAACTGTGCGCGTGGGGGAAGCCGAGCATCCTGGTTCCGCTGCCGACCGCGGCGGCCGATCACCAGACCCATAACGCGCGGGCGCTCGCCGACGCTGGCGCGGCGGTGCTGCTCGTCGAACGGAACCTCTCGCCTCCGTCGCTGGCGCGCTTGATCACCGACCTGCTCACCGACCGCGCGCGGCTCGCCGGCCTGGCCCAAAAAGCTCGGGGTCGAG
>Ga0209161_10004668_pt1 | contig 10882 bp, 4 predicted proteins | sample GraSoiAngelo_155_FD_186169 | JGI IMG/M metagenome (GOLD analysis project Ga0209161, IMG submission 186169) | Grasslands soil microbial communities from the Angelo Coastal Reserve, California, USA - 14_1009_13_30cm (SPAdes) (version 2) | ecosystem: Environmental > Terrestrial > Soil > Grasslands ...
CGAAAAGAACAGGTTCACGGGCGTCTGGAAGTAGCCCGCGTTCTCGATGAAGAAGGGTCGCTTCTCCGGGAAGAACACCTCGAACCGCTCGTTGATCGTCACCTGCGGCTCGTCCGACTCCACCTGGCTGAAGTCCGGGTTGACCGTGCCGTCCAGCGTGACGGCATCCCGGACCACCGTCTTTAGGTCGAGTCCCAGACGCCGGTCGGTGGCCTTCCGGAACGCCGGCACCTCGGTGTCGAGAAAGCGCGCACCGGTGAACGCGCCGTACGGAATGGCCTGGACGTTCCGCCCCGGAGAGATGTCGCGGAGCTGGTCGAGGGTCGCGAACTGCGGGACGAACCCTGCGAGCCGCTTCGTCACCAGCGGCCAATAGGCCTCCTCGTTGGACCGGCGGACGAAGCGGGCGAGGGCGATGCCCCAGGACTGGACCGGCCTCCTGGCAAACCGGAGGCTGCGAAACGGAATCGCGATGCGCACCACGTACCCGTCCGCGGTCAGCCGGCCTTCCGACTGCCACACCGCGTCGAAGCTATAGTCGTCGTCCTGTCCCTCGGTCACGATGCCATCGAGCTGCACGCCGAGCGGATTCGCCTGGAACAGGTACGCGCGCTTGCGGTCGTGGAAGGTGTCGAGGTACACCGCGACGGCGTCGTCGACCGAGATCTCTTCCCGTTTCGTCAGCCCGGCACGGACCTCTGCCGGATCGTCCCGGCAGACGAACACGACGTACAAGTTGGCGTCGTCGTAACTCACATACGCCGTCGTCGGAACGCTGACTGGCACGCCGTCGCCCGGCTCGCGTTGGCGAAACTCGGTCACGCGAGCGCCGCTGACCTGCGGGTCCGCCGCGAGGAAGTCCTCGAGCCGGGGAGGCTGATCCACCCGCTGCGCGACGAGGCTCGCCCCCGGCGCCTGGCCGCGAAGCGGCTCCGACGTGAATAGCAGCGCGGCGAACAGCAGCGGTGGGCCGGCCGCCTTCCCCGGCGACCGGGATATCTCTGAGCGTGGCACGTCCACCCTCCGTGGTGACGACGCTGCTCGGGACTCGGCAGAACGAGGAGAGGGCGGGCAAGTGCCGTGCCAATTTGGGCAGCGTGCGCGCGGTCACACGACCACAGGCCGGCGACCCGGCGGCGGCGGAACGAGCCGTCAATCAGTCACGAAACAGTCACGAAAATAGCAGTCGCGGCCACGCATCGGGGCGCGCACGGTGTGTTGCGCACGCTCCCCGTTGGTCACAGGCGATAGGGAATCCGCAACACTCGACCAAGGCCTTCGGTCAACCGCTGTGACGTCACCGCGTCTGCGCGGCGAGCGTCAGGGCCACTCCGTTGGACCACCCGAACCCGTCCTGCGTGGGATATTCTCCGCCGCCCGCCCGCCGCTGCGGGTCGACGACGTCGTACTTCTCGGTCATCTTCCCCGTCGCGCGATAGGTGCGCCGGTTCAGCGCGAGCCAGCGATCGCGGGCGGCGTCGGCCAGGTCCGCGCGACCGTAGCGGCGCACGCCTTCGATGGTCAACCATTCCAGGGGCGGCCATCCATTGGGGGCGTCCCATTGCTGACCGGAGGCGATCAGCGTCGTGACGAAGCCGCCAGGCTTCAAGAGCTCGCGCTCGAGGCGCGTGGCGACCGCGCGACCTTGCTCCGCAGTGGCGAGACCGAAGTACAGGGGGGACGCGGCCGCCAGCGTCGGGCGGTCCGTTACGCGCTCGCCGTTGCGCCACCGAACGTCGTAGAAGAATCCGCCGGCGGGATCATACGCGGCCGCGAGCAAGGCGCGTCGCCGGTCCTCGGCCGCCTGCGCGAACTGTCTCGCCACGTCCGCGTCTCCCGCCCGCCCGCGGAATGCCCGGAGCGCAGCGATCGTCCGCTCAGCGTGATAGAGGAGACTGTTGAGATCTACCGGGATAAGCTCGGTCGTCTCCAGCGTGCGTAGGTCCTTCGGGTCGCGCATCCAGCGGCTCGAGAAGTCCCAGCCGCTCTCGGCCGTGGCCTTGACGTTGCGATAGAACGCCTCGCGGCGGGCTTCGGGGAGCGTCTGAGCGATCTCGTAGTCCGGACGGTAGGCCTCGGGCCTGGGCTCGGGCAGGTCGTCCCAGTACCGGTTGAGTAAGGGCCCGCCGTCCGAGAGCCGCACGACGCGGCGGTACGCCTGGCGCGCCCCCGGGGCCAGACGCTCCGCGCCATTCATCCAGAAGGCGTGCTCCACCTCCAGCGCGTCGAGGTATGGAAGGGCGTGCGTGGTATCCGTCGCCCGCGCGTATAGCCCCACCATGGCGGCGAAGAACGGCGGCTGGCTGCGACTCAGATAGTACGTCCGGTTGCCGTTCGGGATGTGCCCGATCGTCCGGATCAGGTAGGCGAAGTTGTCCAGCATGCTCTTCACGAGGTCGGTCCGCCCGCTCGCGATGAGCCCGAGCATCGTGAAGTACGAGTCCCAGTAATAGACCTCGCGGAAGCGGCCGCCGGGGACGACGTAGGGATTCGGGAGTGGGATGAGCGACGAACGTGCGTCGGGCGTGTCGGGCGGGCGCGTCAGGACGGGCCAGAGCGCGCGAATGTGATCCTCCATGGTCCGCGTGGTGTCCGTCCGGAAACCTTCGCCGACCGGCCGGGGCACCTCGAAGTGTTCCTGTACGAACGCCCGGAGACTGAACCCCGCAACGGCTCGCGCGGATGCGTAGCGGGCGACGATCTCGGCCGGAACGAGCCGCGGCCGCGCATCGACGAACGTCTTCGAGTCCGAAAAGATCCCCGAAAGCTGGACATCGTGAAACAGCACGCCAAGGTCGTGAGCCGGGTCGTACCGACCCGGAGGTTGGGGGAGGTTGGGGGAGGTTTTGGAGGTTGTGCACGTCGTCGCCGTGCACACGGCCGAGACCGCAAGGAGCAGCCTCCACCAACCTCCCCAACCTCCCCCAACCTTCCCCAACCTTGCCTTTCTCATCTGAACACGAACCACAACACCCCGATCGTCGCGGCGAGCACCACCGAGAGCACGATGTTGAGCTGACGCGGACCCGACGGAACCGGGATCGCGGTGATCTCCGGTGCGCCGTAGGTCAGGCCCGCGGTCTTGGCCAGCGGAGGCGGCGCGGTCGCGTAGCTGACCGCGATGAGGATACCCGAGCACAGCGCAAACAGCAGCGCCGCGAAGTGCAGGAAGTTGATCGTGGCGAACCAAGCCCATACGGTCCCGCTCGCCAGACTGCCCCGCGCGAGCTCGAGCACGAGTCGCGCCGTCCCGAGCACCAGCCCGGTCCAGAGCGCCGCCAGCGCACCCGTGCCATTCAGCCTCGGGTACAGCACACCGAGCAGGAAGCACGCGGCGATCGGCGGAGCGATGTATGCCTGCACGCTCTGCAAGTAGATGTAGATCTGCGGCGAGATGTACTTCATGAACGGGATCCACAAGAGACCCAACCCGACCAGCAGTACGGTGGTGATGCGCCCCACCGCCACGAGCCGCTGCTCACTCGCGTCGGGCCGAAGCTTGCGGTACACATCCCACGTCAGCAGCGTCGAGCAGGAGTTGAACGCGGAGGCGAGCGAGCTCATCAACGCCGCGAGCATCCCCGCGAGCACCAGGCCCTTGAAGCCGGCCGGCAGGAGCCGCGTGACCAGCGCCGGGTACGCCGCATCGGCCGACCCGCCCCGGATGTCGGCATACATCGCCGCGGCGATGATCCCCGGCAGCACGAAGATGAACACCGGCAGGATCTTCAGGAATCCGGCGAAGATCGTGCCGGTACGGGCCGCGCTGACGTTCCGGGCCGCGAGCACGCGCTGCACGATGTGCTGGTCGGTGCACCAGTACCAGACGCCCAGGATGGGCGCGCCGAACACGATGCCCGTCCAGGGGAAGTTGGGGTGACTCATGGGCTTCCACATGGAGAAGAAGTCCGCGGGCACACGCGCCTGGAGACCGCTCCACCCTCCCACCGCCTGCAAGCCCAGCACGGTCATGGTCGCCGATCCGATGATCAGCACGACCGCCTGCATCACTTCCGTGTAAATCACGGCGCGCAGGCCTCCCAGGACGGTGTAGATCCCGGTGATGACGATCAGGATGACGGCGCTGGTCCACACGCTGTACCCCGTCACCTCCCGCATCACGATGCCGCCGGCGAACAGCGTGACGCTGATCTTGGTCAGGACGTAGCCGATGATCGACACCCAGGTGAAATAGCTGCGCGCGGCCGAATTGAACCGCCGCTCGAGGAACTCGGGCATCGTGTACACACCGCTGCGCAAATAGAACGGCACGAATAGCCAGCCGAGGAGCAGCAACATGAAGCAGGCGAGCCATTCGAAGTGGCCCACCGCGAGCCCACTCGCCGCCCCGGTGCCCGCGAGGCCGACGAGATGCTCGCTCCCGATATTCGAGGCGAACAGGCTCGCGCCCACCGCGAACCACCCCACATCCCGGCTCGCGAGGAAAAAGTCGGCGCTGACGTTCTTCTCCCGGCGCGCCGCCCAGTACCCGATCCCGGCCAGCACGAGGAAGTAGGCGGTGATGACGGCGATGTCGAAGGCGTGCAGGTTGGTCATGGTGTTTTAGGTTCGAGGAGATATTGAACGGCGAGGTCGGTGAGACTCCACAGCTGTACGTCCGAGCTGGTGCCGTAGCGCGACGGGACCAGCCGGCCGTTCTCGATGTTGTAGCTCCACAGCTCCGCGTGTCGCAGTCCGGATCGATCCACCGCGGTGATGGTCCGCTGCAGCGCATCGTCCAGCGGACCTGAATCCGACGGCGACGAGGCTGCCCGGATCTGCCTGGCGAGACCCGCGAGCAGTGCGTTGACGTCCCGACCCCACACGACCGTCGGGGAGTGATACGGATCGCGGTGAAACCCCTCCCACACCTCGCGCGCGGCATACGCGTCGTTCGCGACCAACGGGCCGAGGTCGTCCACAAACAGCCCCCAGGGGTACGGCAACGTGATCGGCCCGATGAGCTCGAGCGTCCGGTTGCGACTGAGGGAGTCGAGGAGCAGCAGCATGGCGGGGTCGGTGTTGACAATGGGGATCGGCCGCCCGGCACCGTCGAGCGAGAGGGCGAGAAACCGGAGGGTGTCCGCAACGGCTCCCGTCCGCTGTGCCGCCCCGTGCCAGAATTCCCCTTCCGCCGGTGGCAGCCCCCGCACCCGGGCGGCGACGCCCTCACTCACATCGTTTGGCGCGAGCGCAACGCGGAAGTGGCGCTCGGCGCCCTTCCAGGCGGCAACGGCCCGTTGCAAGGCCGCACGCTCGCGCGTGAAGGTAGCGAGCGGCTGCTCGCGAGTCACGGGCGTGACGCCGAGCTGCTTCAGTGCGTCGAGAATCGTGCCGACGGCCTCGAGTGCGTGCGGCACCCAGATGGCGTTCACATCCATGGCGAACCGGCCCCCCCCATAGCCCGCACGGCTGTCGCGCCAGCTCGCCGAGATCCAGGTGCCGTCCGGTGCGCGCGGGAAGCTCACGAGGTTCATCGCGACGGGGTCGCGGGCGTACGGTGCCGCCTTCCGCGCGACGAACGCCAGATTGGAAACCAGTCGGCCGAGACGACCCTCGACCTGCAGGAAGCGGCGCTTCCGATCCGCCGGCACTCGTGGGTCGGCGAGAAAGCGGGCGGCCACCACCGGCAGCTGGAAGTCGTCGTCCACCATGATGTAGTTCTCGCGCGTGGCCGCGAGCTGCCCGAGCCGCACGCGGGCGCGCGCGAGCCGACCCGCCGATACCAGGCGGTTGTACTCGGCGGCGTTCTCGCGGATCGCCTGGCCGCCCAGGGCCTCCTCGTGGCTCACGTCCCCGGCGGGCGACAGCTTACCGAGGGCGCTCGCGACGACGTGCTCCGACATGGCCGGCGCCCACACGGGCTGCATGAGCAGGGCGGTCATGAGCATGTCGCGACCGAAATAGGTCGCGAAGTTCGGCAGCCCCGCCATCAGCTTCTCACGGTAGCAAAGCAGCTCGACGCCCCGCACTTCGCGCTCGAGCCGTCGGAAGCGCAGCGGGTGGGCCGTGTCGGCGCGGACCTGCTCGGCGAAGCGTCGGAACTCCTCGTTGAAGATCTCCGCCCGCGTGAGGGGCGTCAGCGCCGGCGCGTCCGTCGTCACCCGCACGCTCACACGCACCGGGCCTCCGGCCGGACGTCGAACCGTGACGGTGCTGCCGGAGAGCGCAGGCACGGTTTCCCGAGCGTCGCCCTCGAGCGCGAACCAGAGGTGATTCTTACCGTCGAAGCTCACCTGCTCGACGCGGACGACCCACGCCGTGTCCCCGATCTTCGCGGTGGCCCGTGGGAGGAGCCGGGCGCGCAGCACGTCGATCGTCTTCGCGCCGACGAGCGACAGGTGACGCACCCGCTCCGGCGCCTTCAGCTTCGCGATGTGGTCGATCAGCTCCGAGAGCTCCGACTGCGGAAACGCCGGAGTGCCGAGCGGCAGCGAATCCCGCCCCGCATACTGAAAGTCCCGCTCTACCCGCATCGAGCCGAGCAGAAAAAGGCCGATGCTGACCGAGGACGGGAGCTCCAGACCATAGGACACGGACCGCGTTTTGGCCGGTCCCGTTACGACCGCCCCGGAAGAGCCCCAGGCGAGCTCGGCGGGCTTGCCGCTCGAGTCGCGGACGCTGAAGCCCACGCTCTCGTCAGCCGCGTCGGCCCACAGATTCACGACGCGGCCGCTCGAGCCTTTCAGGTAGACCTGGAACGCGTTGCCGCTCGCGTCCTGGTAGACGCGCGTCCTATAACCCTCATAGGCGGCGGGATCGTCGAGCCCCGGCTCGGGGAATACGAGGTAGGGGGGCACGGTGTCGATGCGTGAGTCAGAAGGGCCTATCGGGCGGCCCGACGTTCCCACCCTGAAGGGTGGGCCCGACGCCGCGCTGCCCTTAAGGGCAATGCCGTCTCGGGCCCAGGCTTCAGCCTGGGAATACGAAGCCGCGACTCCTCCAAGCCCGAGCACTCCGAGTAACAACGCGAGTGAGGTCATGCGCGGCGAGAATCGTACGCCCAGCCGGGGCGTTGCGCTACCCGGGCGCCCTCTTGACGGGATGTGGTTCCCCCGCCATCAGCGACGGACCCCGCTCCCTCTATTCTCTAACAGCAGGATCGGATCCACCGCCGGTTCCACCGTGGCTCCGGGGAATCGCCGCTGAATCCTGGCAATGTCCGCCAGATGCATGGCGCCGACCAGGACATCCGGCCGGCCGTCTCCGTTGAGGTCGGCCGTCGCCATCACATTCCACTGATTGCCGCCGGCGATGGAAAATGCGTAGGGCTTGAATTGGTAGCGACCGACATTCTCGAAGTACATGATGCCCCGCTCGGGATGTCTTGCGGAGTCGGCAAAATTGCTCGTGGCCAGGATATCGAGGTCACCATCCCCGTCGAAATCCGCGACTACCGCCTGGGCCGCTCCATACACCGGGAAAAAGTAGCGTTCGGTAAAATTGTTGTGGCCATCATTTTCCAGGATCCGGACGCCGTGGTACGGTTTGAGAACACGCGAATAGTCGAAGTTGTCGCCGTTCACGTACAGGATATCCGGTTTGCCGTCGCCGTTGAAGTCCCGCATGGTGAAGTACATGGAGCCATATACTGGCGGAAAGCGGGCCAACACCTTACGCCCCCCGGAGAAATCCCCCGTACCGTTGTTGGCGTACAAAACGATTCGCTCATCAGCCTGCGCGAACAGCGTCACGATATCCGGGAATCCGTCCCCCGTGAGGTCGATGATTTCGAACCGTATGGCGCCTGGCGTGGCATCGAGGACGTGACGCTGATACGTCGCGCCATCCGCGCGATAGAGCGCCAGGCGCCCGCGGTTGTTGCCGAATTCGCAGATCACAAAGTCCTTCCGGCCATCCCCGGCAAACTCGAATTGCCTCACGAAGACCGGCCGCAAGAGCGAGTCGATCAGGATCTTGCCGAAGTGCAGCGACCCGTCACGGGCAAAATCATATTGCACGAGCGTACCCAGTGGCCGGTCATTGGGCTCGAGCATGCCCGATTCGAGCACCAGGAGACGGTCCTTCTCGGAAATCACGTCTGTCGGAGGGCTGCGCAGCGTCAACGACGCTTTCAGACGGCGCTTGAAGTCGAACACCCGAAAGGTGTTACTCCCGGCCTCCCCGACAAAGATGCGTTGATTGACCGTGTCCGTTTTCAAGAGCGTGATGATCGCGCTGCTGTGCAGCCGGGGAATGAACGGACCGGCGGAAAACAACGGGGGATCGAGCTGCGGTTGAGCCGGCAGGGACTGTGGCGGCAATGTGTCGGGGGCGGCTTCGAGATAATACGCGACGATTCTTTCCCAATCCGGTTCCGATACCGCCTTGGTCAGGACGAGCATCTCCGGATCCCGGGACATTTCGGCGTACAACGACTTCGCAGGCAAGCCCAAACGCAGGGCCATTTGTGGTAAGACGCCCATTCGCCAGGTGTTCTTGTCCAGCAGTGCCGGCTGGGGAAACATGTGGCAGGCGGCACAATACGTATGCGCGAGCCGTTCGCCTTCGGACCGATACGGCCTGCGGCAATTCGTCGGCGAGAAGCATGCGAGAGCGAGAACACCAAGTCTCAGCGCCACGTGACGGGAGTGTGCAGACACGGACGGAATGATACCCGCCCCCGCCCCCGACAGCGAGCGTTAGATTCTCCGAACTCATGCTCCGACTCTCGCTTCGCTCGATCGGTACGCTCCTGCCAATCGTGGCTGTGCTGAGCTGTGGCCGTCAATCGGCGGGGGCCCCGCCCCTGTTCAGGCTCCTGAGCCAGGACCAAACCGGGGTCACATTCGCGAATACCATCACGACCAGCGATTCCGTCAACGTCCAGACCAACGTCTACCTCTACAACGGCGCGGGCGTCGCCGTAGGCGACATCGATAACGACGGTCTGCCGGACATCTACTTCGCCGGTAACATGGTCTCGAGCCGCCTGTACCTGAACAAGGGCAACATGCGGTTCCAGGACATCACGCGGTCGGCGGGCGTCATGACGAACCGATGGGCCACCGGCGTCACGCTGGTCGACATCAACAACGACGGGTATCTCGACATCTACGTCTCGGTTTCCGGACCCCCGTGGTCAAAACCGCAAGAGCGCGCCAATCTGCTGTTCGTCAACAATGGGGATCACACCTTCACGGAGGCCGCCGCGCGGTATGGGATCGCCGATACGGGGTTCACCACCCACGCCGTCTTCCTCGACTACAACGGAGACGGGTACCTCGACCTCTTTCTGCTCAACGACTCCCCCAAGGATTTTGTCCGTACCGGACACCCGGCGGGCATACGGAGCACGAGCCTCGGAGGCTCCAATCGGCTGTACCGCAACAACGGCGACGGGACCTTTACCGACGTGTCCGGGGAAGCCGGGATATTGAAGGACGTCGGGTATGGACTCGGCGTGGCGGTCGCCGACTTGAACGGGGATGGGCGGCCCGACATTTACGTCTCGAACGACGTCGAGCCGAACGATGTCCTGTATGTCAATAACGGGGATGGGACGTTCACCAACCAGGCCGCCGCGTGGCTCAAGCATGCGAGTTTCGCGGGCATGGGCGTCGATATCGCGGATTTCAATAATGACGGTCGGCCCGACATCCTGCAGGTGGACATGATGCCGCAGGCCCTGGCCGAGCGAAAGCGGATGAGCGGCTTCATGACCCAGGGGAGGGTCGCGGAGCTACGGAGTCAGGGATTTCGCGTCGACTATAGCGTCAACTCCCTCCAGCTGAACAACGGAGTCACGCAAGCGGGCGACCTCGTCTTCAGCGACGTTGCCCGCCTGGCGGGGGTCGCGTACACCAACTGGAGCTGGAGCGCCCTGTTTGGAGATTTCGACAATGACGGATACAAGGACATCTTCATCACCAACGGCTATCCCAAGGCGGTCACCGATTTGGATTACCAGCAAGCCATGTTCCGGGCGAGCCGAACGGGAGAAGGCGGCGTGTCGCGTCGCAGACAGTGGGAAGTCCTGCGGCAGCTGCGCGGGTACAAGGCATCCAACTACGTCTTCCGGAACGAGGGTGACCTGACGTTCACCGACAGAACCAGAGAGTGGGGGATGGATCAGCCGAGCTTTTCGTACGGGGCGGCCTACGCCGATCTCAATAACGACGGCAAGCTCGATCTCGTCGTGAACAACACCGACGGTCCCGCATTCATCTACGAAAACGTGCAACCCAAGGACGATGTACATCACTATCTGCGGATCACCCTGCAAGGGGAGTCTCCCAATCCGCGGGGGATCGGATCGACACTGATCGTCACGGCCGGCGGACAAAAACAATACCTCTACCACTCCCCGTACCGAGGGTACATGTCCACGATGGATGACCGGGCCCATTTCGGGCTGGGTCGTGTCACGCGCGTGGACAGCTTGGAAGTCACGTGGCCCGATGGGCGTTATCAATTGCTCACGGGTCTGGACGTCGATCGAATGGTGACGTTGCGACAGGGAGACGCTGTTCAGAAGAGAGGAGCAACCAACCTGCTTCATCAGCCATTCCAGCCGGTCGACGCCCGCCGGGCGTTGAAGTACGGGCACCTGACCGGGACGCAGGTCGATTACGATGTACAGCCCCTCCTCCCGCACCCGCTCTCCGCTCAGGGCCCTCCCCTGGCAGTGGGAGACGTCAACCGCGACGGTCTGGATGATGTCTTCATCGGCGGTGCGGCAGGAGTCCCAGGCAGGCTGTTCATCCAACGGAAGGACGGCAGCTTCGTCGAATCCACCCAGGGTCAACCGTGGGCGGCCGAGAAGGACTACGAAGATTGGGGAGCCCTGTTCTTCGATGCCAACGGGGACGGTCTCCCGGACCTGTATGTGGCGAGCGGCGGCTATCCGCTCCCACCTGGCTCGCGTCTGTTGCAAGACCGT
>Ga0209161_10004669_pt1 | contig 10881 bp, 8 predicted proteins | sample GraSoiAngelo_155_FD_186169 | JGI IMG/M metagenome (GOLD analysis project Ga0209161, IMG submission 186169) | Grasslands soil microbial communities from the Angelo Coastal Reserve, California, USA - 14_1009_13_30cm (SPAdes) (version 2) | ecosystem: Environmental > Terrestrial > Soil > Grasslands ...
TCGGAAGTTCTTCACGAGTCAGCTCACCGCGGAGGTGCCTGAGCGCATCGGCGTAGCCGATACCGGTCAGAACGGCTGCGTTGTCCGCAACCCCGGAATCCAGCGCCGATTGCGTCTCGTCTACCAGACCGCGCTCGACCTGCAGGCGGCTGCGTTCCTCGAGCCGTCGGTCGATCATGGCGAGGCCCGCCGTCAGGCCGATGCGCAGCGCCTGCCAGGGTGGCGGTGTTCGCGTGCGCAATGCGCGTAGAGGTGGTCCCGCCGCCTCGAGGATCTCGACGGCGCGGATCATCCGGACCGGGTTCTTGAGATCGACCCCCGGATCAGGATCCAAGGCGAGCAATCTCCCGCGAAGAGCATCGAGCCCGAGGCGCTGAAGTTCATCCCGCAGCGCGGGATTGGGCGGGATTCCGGTCAGAGTGAATCCATCGCACAGCGCGTCGACGTAGAGCATCGTGCCGCCTTCGACGACCGGCAGCTTGCCGCGAGAGGTGATGTCCTCGATGGCTGCCCGCGCGCCGTCGACATATTCAGCCGCGTTGAAGCTCGTCGCGGGGTCGACGAAATCGATCATGTGGTAACGGATGCGACTTCTCTGCTCGGGACTCGGCTTGTTGGTCGCGATGTCCAGGCGTTGGTAGACCTGACGCGAATCGGCGACCACGATTTCGCCATCAAGCCGAAGCGCGAGGTCGAAAGCGAGCTGCGACTTTCCGATCCCGGTCGGACCGACGATGACAGGGACGACTGTCAGTAGTTTCTGCGGAAGTGGCGCGTCAGCTCTTGCCACTCGACGAGGAGACGCGTCGGCCTGCCGTGCGGACACGTGATGGATTCCTCGGCCGCTTCCAGGTCCGACAGCAGGCGGCGCTGCTCCGCGATGTCGAGCACATCCCCGAACTTCACCGCCGAGTGGCATGCCAAAGCCGCGGCCGCCTTCTGGATCGCCCCATCGCCGCGATTCTCGGCCAGCGCGGCGAGAGTCTCCTGGATCGCAGCGGTCGCGCGGCCGGATGGCAGCTCGACCGGAACTGCAGTGATGCGCAGGCTGCGCGGACCGAACTCTTCGTATTCAAGGCCAAGGTTCGCGAGCTCGGTGCGGCGGTCGGCCGCCGCGGCGATCAGGGCAGGCTCCACATCAACGGCCTGGGGTATGAGCAGCGGCTGGCTTGCGCCGCGGCCGGTGCGCAGGCGTTCGAGCAGCCGGTTGTAGAGCACGCGCTCGTGGGCCGCGTGCTGATCGACCAGCACCAAGCCGTGCGGACCTTCGGCGACGAGGTAGCCAGGGCCGGCCTGGCCGATCGGCCGGAGGAGCCCGTTCGCGGCGTGGCCGTTGGTTTCGGACGCCGCAAGCATCGCGGGTGCTTCGTGCAGGGTGAGCGGCGATGCGGTCACCGAGGTGACCACTTCGCTGCCGGTTTCGGCCGGCCGGTAGCGGAACGGATCGCTGCCGTCCAGGGCAGCACGCACGGCGCGTTGGAGGGCGGCGAAAATGGCGCCCTCGTCCCGGAAACGGACCTCTTTCTTGGCCGGGTGCACGTTGACATCGACCAGCTCAGGGTCGATCCCGATGTCGATCACGGCGATCGGATGGCGGCCGCGCTCGAGGCGGCCCTGGTAGCACTCCTCGAGCGCGTACACCAGGGAGCGCGCGCTGATCGGCCGGCCGTTGACCGCGAGCATCATCCCGTCGCGGCTGCCGCGGCTGAGTCGAGGCTGGCTGACCATGCCCGTGACCAGCGGCATGCCGGTCATCTCGAGCATCTCCGCCGCGACCGGCGGGCCATACACGGCGGCGATCGCCCGCCGCTGATCCCCATCGCCGTTGCTGCTCAGCGCAGCGCGGCTGTCGATCGTGAGGTGGAATCGGACGTGTGGATGGAGCACCGCGAATGCGCTGACCACATCCTTGATCGTGGCGACCTCGGTGGCATCGCTCCTCAGGAACTTCAAGCGCGCGGGGACGTTGGAGAAAAGGTCTCTCACCTCGATCACGACACCCGGCAGCAACGGGCCCGAACCCTGCTCGATGATTTCTCCTGCTCGGACGCGGAGCCTTGCGCCTCCGCTCGAGCATTCGACGTCGGCCACCGCCGCGATGCTCGCCAGAGCCTCGCCGCGAAAGCCGAACGATTCGATGACTGACAGGTCAGCGAGCCTCGTCAGCTTGCTTGTCGTGTGGCGCACGAAGGCCAGCACGAGCTCCTCGGCAGGAATTCCGCCGCCGTCGTCGCTGACCCGAATCGAAGTCTTGCCCGCTCCCCGGACATCGATGCTGATGCGCCTGGCGCCGGCGTCGAGGGCGTTCTCGACCAACTCCTTCACAACGGATGCGGGTCGCTCGATCACCTCGCCCGCCGCGATCGCGTCTGCAACTTCGGGCGCCAGCATCTGGATCACGGCGCGCACTTCAAGATAGTTTTGCCCGCAGCTGGTAGAGCTTCTGCAGCGCCTCGAGCGGGCTCAGGGATGCCGGATCGATCGCCTCGAGCTCCTTTCGCAGGGGATCGGGGCCCATCTCGATGGGCAGGCCGAGCTGCAGCTCGGGCGGCTCGAGAGGCCGCTGTTGCTCGAGCTCGCCCAGCACCTGGCGCGCGCGCGCGATGACTCCCGCGGGAAGGCCCGCCACCGCGGCGACGTGGATGCCATAGGAACGGTCCGCGCCGCCGGGGACGACACGATGCAGGAAGCTCACCGAATCGCCCTGTTCGAGAACCTCCACGCGCTCGTTGCGCACCCTGGGCAGCCGCTCCGCCAGAGCCGTCAGCTCGTGGTAGTGCGTGGCGAAAAGCGTCCGGCAGCCAAGTTTCGGAGCGTCGTGCAGATGCTCGACGACAGCCTGCGCGATCGACACGCCGTCGTACGTCGACGTCCCTCTCCCCACCTCGTCGAAGATCACGAGCGACGAGCGCGTGGCATGGTTGAGGATGTATGCGGTCTCGGTCATCTCGACCATGAAGGTCGACATCCCGGCGCTGATGTCGTCATGCGCACCCACGCGCGTGAAGACTCGATCCGCCAGTCCGATCACCGCTCGCTCCGCGGGCACGAAGCTGCCGCACTGCGCGAGGAGGACGATCATGGCGGCCTGGCGCAGGTACGTCGACTTGCCGGCCATGTTCGGCCCGGTGAGGATGATGATCTGAGCGCTTTCCGGATCGAGGTCGAGATCGTTGGAGACGAACACCCCCGCGGGAAGGCTTCGCTCGACGAGGGGGTGGCGTCCCGCCTTGATGCTCAGCTGCACTCCGGCGTTGACCTCGGGCCGCCGCCAGTCGTAGTCAGCGGCAGCCAACGCCAGGCTGACCAGCGCGTCCACCATCCCGAGCGCCCGGCCGCAGTCGCGCAGCGACGGTCCAGATTCTGCGACCGCCGCGCCAAGATCGTGCAGGATCTCGAGCTCGCGGGCAGCGATCCGCTCCTGGGCGCTGAGCACGATAGCTTCTTTCTCCTTCAGCTCGGGGGTGACGTAGCGCTCGGCGCCGGTCAACGTCTGCTTGCGCGTGTACTCGCCCGGCAGGCGGACCGTGTTGGCGTGGCTGACCTCGATGTAGTAGCCGAAGACTTTGTTGAAGCCGACCTTGAGGGAGCGGATGCCGGTTCGCCTGCGTTCCGTCGCTTCGAGCTTGGCGACCCAGTCGCGCGCGCCACGCGATGCCTCGGCGATCGCATCGAGGTCGGCGTCGTAGCCCGCACGGATGGCGCCGCCCTCCCGAATCGTCGGCGGCGGGTCGTCGACCAGCGCTCGCGCCAGCATGCCGGCGAGCTCGGGCGCCCCGATTACCTGGCTCGCCAACTCGCGCGTCACCAGGCCGGCGCAGGCGTTGAGCGCGTCCTGGACGGCGGGGACCGCCTCCAGCGACCGGCGAAGCGCCACCAGCTCCCGGGCGGTGGCATGACCCTGCGAGGCTCGCGAGACGAGGCGCTCGAGGTCGCCCACCGGCCTGAGGACCTCCTGCAGGTGGTCGCGCAGCGTCGCGGCGGACGCCAGCTCGTCCACTGCGGCCAGGCGGAGCTCGATGGACTCGGCATCCCTCAGCGGCGCCCCCAGCCACGCGCGAAGCTGCCGTGCCCCGATCGGCGTCGAGGTCCGATCCATGAGCGCCATGAGCGCGGGGAGCTCGAGGTTGCGCACGGTCGCGGCGTCGAGCGGCATCGTCGCGTCAGGCGAGTAGGTGCGCACCGTGAACGAGCCCGGGACGACTCGCATCTGGTTGTGTTTCAGGTAGTCGAGCACGACCCCGGCGGCCCCGACGGCAAGCGGCGCGTCGGCGGCGCCCACCGATGCCGCGTAAACGATCCCAAGCAGGTCCTTGAGCCGCTGCCGGCCTCGGACGGGATCGAATCGGTACTCGTCGATCTCGGGCGGGGTCAGAAGCTCCGCGGGCGCCAGCCGTTCGAGCTCCGACTGCAGCCTGTCCTTCGGCAGCTGGCATAGCAGCAGCTCGCCAGTGGAAACCTCGCACGCGGCGATCCCGGCTTCCAGCCCGCGCGTCCAGGCGGCGACCAGGTAGTTTGGACGCGAAGGTTCGAGATAAGCGTCTTCGACCACGGTGCCCGGCGTGAGCACTCGCGTGACGTCGCGGCGCACGATCTTGTTTTTTCCGGCTGCCTCGACCTGGTCGCAGATCACGACTTTGTGACCCGCGCGCAGGAGCTTGCCCACGTACGTCTGCCACGCGTGATGCGGAACACCGCACATCGGCGCCCGGCCCGTTTTGCCGAGCGGCCGCGACGTTAGCTGCACGCCCATGATCGGCGCCGCGACCTTGGCGTCGTCGAAGAAGATCTCGTAGAAGTCGCCGAGCCTGAACAGCAGGATTCCGTCGGGATGCTTGTCTTTCGCCTCCCGGTACTGCCGCATGACCGGGGTGGCTGGGAGGTTCAAGCCGCCAGTCCCAGGGGTCCCCGCGAACTCACGCCGCAGGCTCTGAGTTCATGGGGACTAGCAACCCCGTGAGCTGACCGGCGGTTGCCTGCAGGACTCGAATATTCACCACGTCACCCGGAGCAATTTCGCCCGCCTGCAGGACGTTGGCCCGCTTGCCCTGGCGGATGCGTCCGTATGGGCGGCTCAGCTCGTCCCGGCCCTCGATCAGCACCTCGGCGTTGCGGCCGATCCACAGCGCGGTCTTGCGCGCGGCGATTTCGCGCTGCAGGGCCAGGAGGTCGTTCAGGCGGCGCAGCTTCTCCGGTTGCGGAACGTCATCCGTCATTCGATCCGCCGCATAGGTCCCGGGCCGCGGCGAGTACATCGCGATGTGAACGACGTCGAACTGCATGTCCTCGACCAGCGCGCGGGTGTTGAGGTAGGCGGCCTCGGTCTCGCCGGGAAATCCCACGATGACGTCGGTCACGAGCCCGATGTCAGGCATCAGCCGCCTGGCGTTGTCAACGATCCCCCGGTAATGCCGTGTCTGGTAGCCACGGGCCATCCGCCTGAGCACCATGTCATCGCCCGATTGGATCGGCAGCTGCAGCTCGCGACAAACGACGTCACTCGCGGCCATGACCTCGAGCAGCTCCGGCTCGAGGTCCTGGGGATGCGACGTCATGAAGCGGAGGCGCTTCAGACCTGGAATCTGCTCCACCTGGCGAACCAGCGCGGCCAGGCCACCGAGACCGTCGGGGTCGTGGTAGTCGTCGACGTTCTGGCCGACCAGCACGACTTCCTTCGCTCCGTCCGCGACCGCGTGGCGGCACTCGGCCAAGACGGCTGGGAGCGGGACGTGCACCTCGCGCCCACGAACCCGCGGCACTATGCAAAACGTGCAGTTGTGATCGCAGCCCTGGATGACGCGCACGTAGTGGCTGACACCAGTGCGGCCGGCGTGCGGTAGAGGCTCACCTTGCGAGTAGTCGTACCGGGCTTCGAGGTTGGCCACGAAGGCCTCGTAGTCGCCGATCGGGACGACGGCATCGAGGTGAGGGAAGCGGCGGGCGAGGTTTTCGCCTTCCTTCGCGACGATGCAGCCGGTGACCGCGATGGTGCGATCAGGCGTCTTCCACTCTTTCAGCTCATGCAGCTTGGAGTAGACGCGATCTTCCGACGCCTGGCGGACCACGCACGTGTTGAGGATCGCGACGTCAGCGCGCTCCAGGGAGTCTTCGAGGTAGCCCGCCGCCAGCAATCGCCGGGCGAGGCTCTCGGAATCCGCCGAGTTCATCTGGCATCCGATCGTCCAGATGTGGAACGAGCGGGTCTGGGGCTCCGAGCTAACCGTTATCTACTCTCCACGAGCAACCGGATTCCTGTGCGCTCCTCACCGTCGATGGAGATGTCGATGAAGGCCGGGATGCATACGAGGTCGAGACCGCCTGGAGCCACGTAACCGCGCGAGATGGCGATCGCCTTGACCGCCTGGTTGATCGCGCCTGCACCGATCGCCTGGACCTCAACGCGCCCCTTGCTCCGGATGACGCCGGCGATGGCCCCCGCCACGGCGACCGGCTTCGAGGTGGCCGAAACCTTGAGCACCTCAACTGGAGTGCGCTCCGATGTCATTGCTGGAACCCCTTCAAGAATGTTCACGGTCGACTCGCTGGATCGATGTGGCTCGGCCGGTGGAACTGTTAATGGTAACCAGTACGGAATTGAATGTCACGAGCCCAGACGCCACGACGAAGCGGTTCGGGACCCCGCTCAGGAACCGCTGCAGGACGACGTCTTTGTCCATCCCGATGCAGCCGTCCCGGGGCCCGACCATGCCCACGTCGGTGACGTAGGCGGTCCCGCCTGGCAGGATCCGAGCGTCGGCGGTCGGGACGTGGGTATGAGTGCCCACCACGGCGCTGGCCCTGCCGTTCAGGTACCAGCCCATCGCCGTTTTCTCCGACGTGGCCTCGGCGTGCATGTCGCAGAACACGATCGGCGTCTCTGGATGGGCCGCCAGGATGGCGTCAGCGGCGCGAAACGGGTCGTCCAGGGACTCGAGAAAGATGCGCCCTATCAGGTTTATGACCAGCACCTGGTGGCTGCCCGCCTCGAGCACGCACCAACCCTGGCCTGGGGCGGCCGGCGGGTAGTTGGCCGGCCGGAGCACGCGCTCCAGGTTGGGCAGCTCCCCGACGAACTCCTTTTGCGCGAACACGTGGTTGCCGGACGTGATCACGTCGGCGCCCGAGGCCCTCAGCTCGGCGACGATCTTGGCCGTGAGCCCGAAGCCTCCGGCGGCGTTTTCGCCGTTGACGATGGTCAGGTGCGGACGGAGCTCTTTCTTCAGGCCCGGGAGAAGCGCTTTGACCGCATCCCGGCCCGGATGGCCGACGACGTCGGCCACGAACAGGATGCGGAACTCGTCCCCAGGCATTCGTCGATTGTCGTGGAAAAGAAAAAGGGAGCCCGATCGCGGACTCCCTTTTGGACTTACTTCGCGTACTCCACGGCCCTCGTCTCGCGCACCACGGTGACGCGGATCTGACCGGGGAAGCTGAGCTCCGATTCAATGCGCTTGGCGATGTCTCGCGCCATCAGCTGAGCAGCCGTGTCGTCGATCTGCTCCGGCTTGACCAGGATCCTGACCTCGCGGCCGGCCTGGATGGCGTAGGACTGCTGGACTCCCTGGAACGAGTTCGCGATCTCCTCCAGTTTCTCGAGCCGCTTGACGTATGCCTCGAGCGACTCGCGACGCGCTCCGGGCCGAGCCGCGGAGATCGCGTCCGCCGCAATCAGCAGCAGCGCCTCGATCGTGTGCGGTTCTTCGTCGTAGTGGTGAGCGCGGACGGCGTGCACCACCGGTGCGGGAACCCCGTGTCGCTGGAGCAGGTCCGCGCCGATCACGGCATGCGAGCCCTCGACCTCGTGGTCGATGGACTTGCCGATGTCGTGCAGCAGGCCTGACAGCTTTGCGATGCGGACGTCGGCGCCTATCTCTGACGCCATCATGGCGGCGAGGTAGGCGACCTCTTTGGAGTGGTTGAGCACCTGCTGCCCGTAGCTGGTGCGGAATCGAAGAATGCCCAGGTGCCGAACGACCTCAGGGTGCAGACCCTGCAGGCTGAGCTCCAGGACCGCCGCCTCACCCTCCTCTTTGACCCTCTGCAGGACCTCCTGGCGGGACTTGGCGACGATCTCCTCGATTCGAGCCGGGTGAATCCGGCCATCGACGATGAGCTTGTTGAGCGCAACCCTGGCCACCTCGCGACGGACCGGGTCGAACCCGCTGATGATCACGGCCTCCGGCGTGTCGTCGACGATGAGGTCGATTCCGGTGGCCTGCTGGAGCGCGCGGATGTTGCGCCCCTCCTTGCCGATGATGCGGCCCTTCAGCTCATCGGTCGGCAAGGGCAAGACCGAAACCGAGACCTCGGCGGTCTGGTCGGCCGCGATGCGCTGAATCGATTCGGTGACGATCTCTCGAGCACGACGCTCGCTCTCGTCCCGCGCCGCCAGCTCGGATTCGCGGACCTTGCGCGCCACTTCATTGCGTAGGTCTTGCTCGACCTGGGCCATCAGGATTCCCTGGGCTTCCTGGCGCGTCATGTTGGCGACGCGCTGGAGCTCCTTTTCCTGCTGGCGGTAGCTCTCCTCCAGCTGGGCTTTGATGTCGTCCAGTGACTTCTTCTGGCCGGCGAGCTCTCGCTCCGCCCGATTGAGGTCCTCTGCCTTGCGGTCGAGGTTTTCCTCCTTCTGAAGCAGACGCTTTTCGACCTGTTGTGACTGCGCCCGGTACTCTCGGGCTTCCTGTTCGGCGGCGGTCCGAACTTTGACCGCCTCCTCCTTGGCCTCCAGCAGCTTCTCTTTGGCCTGCGTTTCGGCCTCGAGAAGGGTCTGCTGAGCCTTGACCTCCAGGACGTGACTCCCATCGGTCTGACGGCGGCGAAGCAGCAGGTAGGTGGCGCCGAAACCTCCGGCGAGGCCCACCACGACTGCCACAAAAATCCATACGAAGACGTAAGCAGGCATGTGACATGCACCTCGTTAATTCGATTGTCAAAGTGCGTGACCATGGCAGGACCAGAAAGGGGTCCCGCCTCGGATTGGCTCTATGACTTCCGGGCCCAAAACGGGGCCCGCGTGACCCAAATTCTAGGCTTCGAGGGTGTCTGACGTCCCGTTCCAGACCGCTTCGCAGGCTGCTCGGGCGACCGGCATGGAGAAGCCGCGGCGCAGAAGCCGGGCGCCGACGCCGTGAAGCAGCTCCCGGTAGCTTGCGTACCGGGTGTTGCCGCACAGGTGTTCGGCGAGCTTCAGGGCCGAGGTGAGCTGCCTGTCCGGGGTGAAGCCGGCCATCGCTTGGTCGGCGAGGTCCCGGTCGACGCCGCGCGCCGTGAGCTCGGCAGACAGCGCCAGGGGCCCGAGCGAGCGCGATCGGCGGCGCACATGCGCCTCGGCGAACGCACCGTCGCTCTGCAGCCCTTTCTCAACGAGCTGCGCCAGGGCCGCGTCAACCTCGGCCCCGTCGTAGCCTCGCCGGCCGAGCTTTCGTCGCAGCTCAGCCTGCGAGTGGCTCCGGCGTGCCTGCAGACCGACGGCCGCGCTCAGGGCCCCGACCGGCGGCGGCTTCGGTCTAGAACTCCTCGGTGGCACCCGCGCTCGACCTGACGGGCGCCGCGGTCTTGATCGGCGTGGCCGCGCCGGCCGCCTTCTCGCGCACCTTGGCCTCGATCTCGGCCGACAGGCTCGGGTTCTCGCGCAGGTAGTTGCGGACGTTCTCCCGCCCCTGGCCGAGTCGCTGGTCGCCGTAGGACATCCACGTGCCGCTCTTCTCGAAGACGGAGTACTCGACCGCGGCGTCGATCAAGGCGCCTTCTCGGGAGATGCCTTCATTGAAAAGGATGTCGAACTCGGCGGCGCGGAATGGCGGCGCCACCTTGTTCTTGACGACTTTGACCTTGACCCGTGCGCCGACAGAGTCCAGGCCGTTCTTGATCACCTCGACCTTGCGGATGTCCAGCCGAATCGAGGAGTAGAACTTCAGAGCGCGGCCGCCGGGCTGCGTCTCGGGGTTGCCGAACATGATCCCGACCTTCTCGCGCAGCTGGTTGAGGAAGACCACCGAGCAGTTCGACTTGGAGATCGCGGCGGTGAGCTTGCGCAGCGCCTGCGACATCAACCGAGCCTGCAGGCCCATGTGGGAGTCACCCATCTCGCCTTCGATCTCCGCCTTCGGCACGAGCGCCGCGACCGAGTCGATCACGATCACGTCGACGGCGTTGGACCGCACCAGCACCTCGACGATCTCGAGCGCCTGCTCGCCGGTGTCGGGCTGGCTGATCAGGAGGTCGTCGATCTTGACGCCGATGCGCGAGGCGTAAAGAGGATCGAGGGCGTGTTCGGCGTCGACGAACGCCGCCACACCCCCGGCTTTCTGGGCCTCGGCGATGATGTGCAGCGCGAGAGTGGTCTTGCCGGCCGATTCCGGGCCGTAGATCTCGGTCACCCTGCCGCGTGGGATGCCCCCCACCCCGAGCGCGAGGTCGAGGGGCAGCGCGCCGGTCGAGATGGCGATCACCTCGCCCCGCTGCGCGACGTGCTCGCCCAATTTCATGATTGCGCCCTTGCCGTAGCTCTTGGTGATCTGGGACATCGCTGAATCGAGGGCTCTGTCCTTTTCCTCCAGGGCCTTTTCCTTTTCCTTGTCTGCGTCTTTGTCTTTGTTCAACTTGTTCGGCTTGCCTCCTAGGTCGTTGCGGCGAGTGTTCTACGTCGAAGGTAAGGAATCAACGTTCTTTACAGGCCGATCGGCAAAGTGTAACGAACAGGTGTTCGTGCGTCAAGCCGTCTTCACCTTCACCCCGCCGGAGCGGACCTGCTGGAGCAAGAGCTCGAGCGCCCACGCAGCCGCCCGCCGGCGGTTCGACCCTCGGTCGCCGGTTAATGTGCTTTCGAACGCCTTGGTGCCGGTCGGAGATGCAATACCGACATAGGTCAGGCCGACC
>Ga0209161_10004679_pt1 | contig 10870 bp, 18 predicted proteins | sample GraSoiAngelo_155_FD_186169 | JGI IMG/M metagenome (GOLD analysis project Ga0209161, IMG submission 186169) | Grasslands soil microbial communities from the Angelo Coastal Reserve, California, USA - 14_1009_13_30cm (SPAdes) (version 2) | ecosystem: Environmental > Terrestrial > Soil > Grasslands...
CTCAGCGGCCCAGCAACAGGTAAAGGCCGCCGGCTACCGCGAGCCAGGCGAGCCACGATGCGATCGAACCGGCCAGGGCATGCAGGCGATCGATGAGCAAGAGGGAGACCAGGCAGTAGGCGATCATTCCAGCGCTGCCGATCAGCATGCCGCGGGCGTAGGGGACGGTGGCGGCGCTGCCTTTGGTCAGCACGGTCATCAGCAGGCTGGCAACCGCGACGGATGGCGCAGCCGAGAACAGCCCGGCAAACCGCTTCGGGTGACCGGCCTCGCCAACCAGCGAGAAGGCGACGACGGCCCCTCCCCCCAGCAGGCCCTTGAGGCCCACGGTCCAGATCGACATGCTACAATACTAGTATCAAATTACAGGTGTACCACACTACCATTAAGTAGGAAGCGAAAGGTCGGTAGGGAAAGGGAGGAGATCGATGCCACGTGGTGCCAGTCCGAAGCGAGAACGCCAATACCAGCACATTAAGCAAAGCGCCAAGAAGTCCGGGCGCTATGGCGGCCGGGCTGAAGAAGTCGCGGCGCGGACCGTCAACAAGATCCGGCGCAAGAAAGGGGAGACCAAGTCGCAACAGTCTCGCGCGAGGAAGTCGACCAGCCGGTCGCGACCCGCAAAGGCGCGCGTCAGCACCGCCCGCAAGAAAGCCCGGCGCTCGTCGGCGCCGCGATCGCGCAGTTCGTCCAACGGCCGCGGGTTTGCCGGCATGAGTGCGGCGCGCCAGCGATCCATTGCCGCTGAGGGCGGCAGGGCGGCGCACCAGCGCGGAACGGCGCACGAATTCTCCAGAGCCGAAGCGCGGGAAGCGGGGCACAAGGGCGGCGAGGCGGTCAGCAAGAACCGGAGCCACATGGCCGAGATCGGCCGCCGTGGAGGCGAGCGCTGAGACCCGACTAGACTTGCCGCATGGCGACGACGGTCGAGCGCGCTGCCCCGGCGCCGCCGGTCGTGACCGTGCCCGACCGGTTCAACGTCGCCGATTACCTCGTTGACCGGCATGTTCGGGAAGGCCGCGGCGGGCGAACCGCCATCCTTTTCGGCGACGAGTCCATCACCTACGCGCAGGTCGCCGATCGCTCCAATCGGGTGAGCAACGGCCTTCGCTCCCTGGGGGTGCGTCGTGAGGAGCGCGTCCTGCTGCTTCTGCTCGACACGCCGGCGTTCGTCTACAGCTTCTTCGGCGCCCAGAAGATCGGCGCCGTCCCGATCCCGACGAACACGCTGCTGAAGAGCCAGGACTATCGCTACATGCTCAACGACTCGCGGGCGCGGGTCGCGATCCTGAGTGAGTCGCTGCTGCCACAACTCGCCGCTATTCCGCGCTCCGAGCTGCCGTATCTCGAGCACATCGTGATCGACGGCGCTGCCAGCGGCGAGATGAGCGGCCTGGACCAACTCTTGACGGGACCCTCAGCGCTCGACCTGGAACCCACCGGTAAGGATGACGCGGCGTTCTGGCTCTACTCGTCGGGTACCACCGGGTTCCCCAAGGGGGCCGTCCATCTCCACCACGACATCGTCTATACGGTGGTCTGCTACGCGCAGGGCGTGCTGGGCATCACCGCTGAAGACCGGACCTTTTCGGTGGCGAAGCTGTTCTTCGCTTATGGACTGGGCAATGCACTGACCTTTCCCTTCGCGGTCGGCGCGACGACGATCCTCTGGCCGGGGCCGCCCAGCCCGCCGAACGTGTATGCGCAGATCGAGCGCCACAAGCCGACCCTGTTCTACTCGGTGCCAACGAATTACGGGCAGCTGCTGGCTCACAAACGGGAGCACGGCGACTTCGACCTGTCAAGCATCCGGCAGGCCGTCTCCGCGGGTGAAGCACTGCCCAAGGCGCTCTACGAGCGGTTCAGGGACCGCTTTGGGGTGGAGATCCTCGACGGGATCGGCAGCACCGAAATCCTCCACATCTTCATCTCGAATCGATCCGGGCGGGTGCGACCTGGCGCGGCCGGAGAGCTGGTGCCGGGATACGAGGCGCGGATTGTCGATGAGACCGGGGCCGATGTCCCCGACGGCACCGTCGGCAACCTGCTGATCAAAGGCGATAGCACCTGCGCCTACTACTGGAACAAGCACGAGCGGACCAAGAGCACCATCGAGGGGCACTGGATCCGCACCGGCGATAAGTTTCACCGCGACTCGGAGGGCTACTTCTGGTACGCGGGCCGCGCCGACGACATGCTCAAAGTCGGCGGTATCTGGGTCAGCCCGGTGGAGATCGAGAACACGCTGGTCGAACACCCGGCGGTGCAGGAGGCCGGCGTCATCGGGCGGCGTGACGCCGACAACCTGGAGAAGCCGATGGCGTACGTCGTGCTCGCCGCCGAATATACGCCGTCGCCCGAGCTGGCTCGAGAATTGCAGGACTTCGTCCGCTCGAAGATCGCCGAGTACAAACGTCCCCGCTGGATCGAGTTCGTCGAGGCGCTGCCCAAAACCGCGACCGGGAAGACGCAGCGCTTCAAGCTGCGCGAGACCGCGGCGTCAGATCCGGTCTAGGGCCGCGTAGTACCACCCGACCGCGGGCAGGAACCAGGGGTTCCGCCGGTACAGGGGCATCGAGGGAAACGGCCGCTGCCAGTATCCGGGAAGCTCGCCATCCGCAATCCAGTCCGCCGCCAGCTGGCCGAGGTAGGTTGACATCGCCACCCCCGTTCCGCAGTAGCCCAGCGCATGAGTGATTCCCTTGATGCGGCCGATATGGGGCATTCGGTCGAAGGTGAAGCCGACCTGGCCGCCCCAGGCGTGCTCGACCTTCACATCACTCAGTTGCGGGTGCACGCGAACCATAGCGGCATAGAGCCAGTCGCGAGCCCTGGCGACAGTGGTGGGCGCGAAGCTGGCGCGGCCCCCGAAGAGCATCCGGTGGTCGGAGCTCAGCCGCCAGTAATAGAGGAAGTTCTTGGTGTCGAACAGCATGCGGCGGTGTGGGATCGCGCTATCGGCGAGGTCGGCGGGCAGGGGCTCGGTCGCGATGATATAGCTGCCGAGGGGAATGACGCGACGTCGCAGCGGCGGTAGCAGATCGTCGGTGTATCCGTTCGTCGCGAGCAGGACGTCGCGGCTCCGGATCTGGCCGCGTGGGGTGGTCACCAAGAAGCCACCATTCCGACGTGATTCGATCGCGGCGGCGGGGGTGCCATCGAAGAGGTGGGCGCCCCGATCGCTCGCCAGCCTGGTGAGCCCGGCGAAATATTTCGCTGGATGCAATCCGCCACTGCGCTCGACCAGCAGGCCGCCGTGATACTGGGAGGTTCCAACTTCCGATCCCAGATCGATCCTGGGAACCATGCGGGCCGTCACGCCAAACTCCGTTCGGAGCACGTGAGCCTCGTTTTCGAGCGCCTGGACATGTCCCGGCTTGAAGGCGAGGTCCAGGTGCCCCGACCGCACATAGTCGCAAGCGATCTGGTTGATCTCGATCGTCTGCTCCACGAGCGCGAAGGCGTCGAGTGACGCCTGGTAGAGGGCTCGACCCTGTTCGCCAAATCGCTTCAGCAACGTGGCCGCGCCCAGCTTGAAACCCGGGTGGACCATGCCGCCGTTGCGGCTGCTCGCCCCTGATCCCAGCGCGTTCTGCTCCAGCAACGCGACCGAGCGGCCGCGCCACGCCAGCCGGGCGGCTGCCATCATCCCGGTGTAACCGCCGCCGACGATGACCACATCGACCTCGGTTGGGAATAGCGCCTGGGGACTCCCTTTCCCTTGAGGGGGAGGGTCGGGGTGGGGAGTTAACCAGGGAGCCTCCCTCCACCAGTACGGCTCCTCGCGATAGTTGGGAGCGAGCGGAGTGCCGGTTACTCCTGGACCTTCACGCCGTGCCAGAACGCCACGTAGTCTTTGATATCGGCCGCCTCCGGCTTGGGAGACGGATAGAACCAGGCCGCGTCCTGGTTGGTCCGGCCATCGACGGCCACCGTGTAATAGCTCGCCTCGCCCTTCCAGTGGCAGGTCGTGTGGGTCGCGCTCGGTTCGAAGAGCTCGCGCTTCACCGCATCAGGCGGAAAGTAGTGGTTGCCCTCCACCACGATTGTTTTGTCGCTCTCCGCCAGGGTCACGCCGTTCCAAATTGCTTTCATTCCCCTGAACAACCTCCTGCCGGTCTTAGCTTATTCCTCCCGCGGCGGCCGGCAGCACCTGCCGGTGGGCGTTCAGGGTGTACACGTTGTACGCATGCCGGATCACCGGCTGGGCAACGTTGCGCACCGGGATCCCGGCGGGGGTCCGCCCCTTCTCAACCCCGTGGTGAGCGTGGCCGTGTAGCAGCAGGTCGGCGCCGGCGTTGTCCACGGCCTCGGCCATCAGGTAGCTCCCGAGGAACGGATAGATCTCCAGTCGCTCACCTTCCAGTGTCGCCTCGATCGGCGAATAGTGCAGCAGGGCGATCCGGAGGTCGGCTTCGAGCTCCTCCAACGCCTGCTCAAGCCGATCCGAGAGCATCTTGGTGTGGCCGACGAAGGCCTTCATCTCGGGCTCGCCGAAGTCGCTGCCGTGGGCGCCCCGAAACCCGCCGCCGAAACCCTTGGTGCCGGCGATGCCGACCCGAACGCCGTCGACGTCCAGGGCGACGGCATCGCCCTCGAGGACCTTGACCCCTGCCCCCTCGAGCACCCGGCGGACATCGTCCTCGCGGTCGGCGTGATAGTCGTGATTGCCGAGCACGGCGACCACCGGGATCGGCAGCCCTCGCACCTGGTCGGCGAGCACCCGGACCTCTTCCGGTCCGCCGCAGCGGGTCAGGTCGCCCGCGAGCAGCAGGATGTCGGCACGATCGGGAAGATGCTGGAGGCTGGGCCGAAGGATGTCCTGGGAGCCGGCGCCGTAGTGAAGATCGCCGACGGCCGCGATCCGGATCATGACACCGGCTCCTCGCCGTCGGGCTCGGCGGCGGGGACGACGGTTGTCTCGTTGACGATCTCGTAGCCAGGAAGCAGTTCGCTGGCCACCTCCGTGATGGTCTGCCGCAGCTGCGGGGTGGCGACGTTCCCGCCGAGCATCACCCGATGTTCTTTCACCTCGACTCTCAGGTCCTGCTCGGCGACGCGAGGATCATGGATCAGTGTTTCACGGATGTGCTCCGGGAGATAGTCCGGCCGCTTTTCCGTCATTGCCTGTAGACCTCCTCATAGAGGCGCCCGATGACCCATGACGGAACCAGGATATCGCTGGATTGCGCGTAGATCAGCAAGGCCAGCACCCGGCGCGCCCCGACCCGGGCGCGCTGCAGCAGATAGTTCCAGTCGAGGTCGGCCCGGCCGAGGATGGCGAGCGCGTCGAACCAGTGCCGTGAGGTTTCTTCCCGGTGGACGATTCCCTTGATTACGATCTGGTCTTCCGGACTGGGGATGTGAAGACGCAGGCCGTCGTAATCGCGCTCGATCGAACGGCTCAGCATCTCGTCATCCAGGTAGATGCCGCCCATCACCATAAAGATGATGTCGACCATGACATCGCGCTTGAAGGCCTTGTAGATCCAGACCGGATCCGTCTCCTCGGTGCTGAAGCCGGCGGTTCGAAGCACCGCCAGGGCGTCGCGGGCGTCATCGGGCCGGACCAGGAGATCGATGTCGTGGGTCCAGCGCGGCCGCCCGACCAACGACGAAGCCAGGCCGCCCAGCACCAGGAAGCGATAGCCCGCCTGCTCGACCGCCTCGACGGCCTCTCGCAGGACGCTCGCGAACGCCGCCTCGGCGTCCGCCTCCAGTCGCCTGACTTTCAGGATGTCACTCTTCGGGATATCCGCATTATCTCGCGGGAAGGGTCTATGCCCCCTGATCAGCCTGGCTCGACCAGAGGTAGGCGGCGGACTGGCCACTGATGTAGAGGAAGGCGATCACGGCCAGCGCCACCCGCAGGTACCAGGTGACGTGCGGGGTGCCCGCCACGATCAGGACCGCTGCCAGCAGCCCTCCGCCGATCGGGATCACCCACCGCCAAAGCGGCTTTCCCGTTCGATCCACATATTTTTGATTCCCACCCCGCCCCGTGTAGCAAACACCCGAAACAACGGGAGTTGCCGCTTGACCGCCGAGCTTGCCGCCACCTAAACTGACGGTCACGGATTCCTGAGTTTCTGGATCAAAATAGTCAACTTTATGTCAGCCATCACCACCGAGTTGCCCGTGTACGACCGAACGGCGCGCAAGGCGCACCAGTGGACCATGGTCGCCGTGGTTGTGCTCGGCCTCGTTATTCAGGGCGCCACTGGCAGCCTGCTGGTCGCGATCGCCGGGGCGATCATGCTCGTCGGCCGCTTCTGGTGGCCGGCCGATGTGGTGCGCCAGGCGGTCTGGCGGGTTCTTGAGCCAGCCGGGATCCTGAAACGCGACGACGTCCAGGAAGACCACGAGACCCGCCGCATCGCGCGCATCCTCGGCGGCAGCCTCTGGTTGATCGCGGCCGGGCTGATCCTCGCCGGCAACGCCGTGCTGGGCTGGGTGATCGCGGTGCCGATCGCGGTGATGGTGGGGCTCGACGCGAGCTTGAACTTCTGCGCTCTTTGTTTTGTGCTGGCGCAGCTCGACCAGCGCGGCATCCTTCGCCGGGCGTAACGTCGATGATCGAGCGCGCACTGATTCTCGCCGTCATCGCGGGCCTGGTGGCGGTCATCACCGCAGTGACGCGTTCCTGGTCGGCCAGTCGCGTCGCCGGCCTGCGCACGCAGGGACGCGATCGGTTGTGGTCCGCGCTTGGTGAGACGCCGGACGGCCGCCCCTCGCTGGTCGTCTTCTCGACGCCCAGCTGCACCGCCTGCCGAACCGTGCAGCATCCGGCGGTTGAGGCGGTCGCCGCCCGCTTCGGCCCCGCGTTGCGGGTCGTCAGGGTCGACCTGGCTCGGCGGCCGGCCGCCGGCAAGGCCTTCAACGTGATGACCGCACCGACCACCGTCGTGCTGGCCGGCGATGGTCGGGTGGGGAGCTATAACCACGGATTCGCTCCCGCCGACCGGCTGTCCTCGCAGGTCAGCGCGCTCGGCGTCGCGCCAGCGTCGCCGCGGTAACTGGAGCCGCCAGCGCCACCAGCTCCGCCGGGACCTGGGTCGCCCGCCCATCGCTCAAGCGCACCCACACCCACTCGGTGAGCACATCGGCAACCAGCTCGCCGTCCGATGCCCGTTGGATAGTGGTTCGGCGCACACCACGGGCTCCCCGCACCAGCTCCACTCGCACCGTGAGCTCGACCTCGTCACCGTAGACGGCCGGGCGGTGATAGGTGATCTCGGTGCGCCGGATCACCCAGCCCCCGCCGTGCCGCTCCGACCACTCACGTCCATAGCCGGCGGCCTCGGCGTGGGCCGTCGCGATCTCCTCGGACCAGCTCAGATAGACGGCGTTGTTGACGTGGCCGCGGCTGTCCAGCTCGTAACCACGCACCGGCCACCGCATGCTGAACACCAATGGGTCGGCTCGCGGTGCCTCGGTGGCCACCCCAGTAGTTTGCCTTCTCTCTATGCTGAGCCCGGAGGTTGATGTCAATGCAGGTCAAAGAGCTGGGCCACCTGGTGCTCTACGTGAGGAACCTCGATCGGTCGCGGCGCTTCTACCGCGATCTGCTCGGTTGGAAAGAGATCACGGTGCCGGGCAAGGAGCTTGGCTTTCCGGCTGCCGCGTTCTCATCCGGGCGAACGCATCACGAGCTGCTGCTGATCGAGGTGGGCGAAGACGCCGCGCCGATCCCCCGGACCCGCCGGGTCGGCCTGTACCACTTCGGCCTCAAGATCGGCGAGACCGACGACGAGTTACGGGATGCGCGCGACCAGCTGGTGGCCGCCGGCGCGCGCTTGGCTGGCACCGCCGATCACGGCGTCACCCACAGCCTGTATATCGAGGATCCAGACGGCAACGAGATCGAGCTGTACATCGATGTGCAGCCGGCCGTCTGGAAGGACGATCCGGCGGCGGTGTTCGCGCAACCCCGACCCTTGCGTCTCTAGAGGCCGCAAATGGGTCGGCGCCGGCTGGGCGCAAGCTCGCGCTCAGGGAAGCGTTCCACTTCTATGGGTCGCAAGAGCCGGGCCGATCGGGTCGAGTCGGCGCTTCGGCGCGCAGACGCCTCCCTCGAAGCCTGGTTTCGCCGTGGTGCCGGCGTGGTTCGGCAACAGGTCAACCGCTTGCAGGGCCGCCTCAGGCAGGTGAGCACCGGGCTCGAGCAGCTCGAAAAGGATCCCAAGCCGGCCGCGAAAACGCCCCGCAATCGTCCCGCGGCAACCCGGCGCGCGTCGAGCCGTCCCCGCAAGACCAAGAAAGCCGCCTGACGCTCAGCTAAGAGCTTCGCGGGCGGCGCGGTTTTATGCCAGGTTGTGCTCGACCGCGTACCTGGTCGCGGCGCTCCGTGACTTGATGCCCAGCTTCGCGTAGATCGATCGCAAGTGGGCGTCGACGGTGCGGATACTGAGACCCAGTCGCTCGGCGGTCTGGCGATTCGTCATGCTGGCCGCTACCAGCCGGAGGATCTCGACCTCCCGCACGGTGAGACCGTCAGCCCGGCCGAGCCTAGCCACGGGCGGCGAACAGCATCGATTGCGATCGCGACGGGGTTATGAGAAAGTAGTGGGACATTTTGCTGGCTCGATCATTGCTGATCATATCAGTCACTGGAGAGCGCAATGAGCGAAAAACTGCTCAACACGGCCGAGGCCGCGGCGTTCTTGCGCGCGAGTCACGCCTCCGTACGCCGCTGGGCTGACGCTGGGCTGCTGACCGCCAGTCGCATCGGCCGGCGTGGGGCGCGCCGGTTTCGGGAAGAGGATCTGCTCCGGTTCATGGGTAGGACCCCGGCTGGATCCTTGCCGGCCGCTTCGGGGTTGCCCCGCGCGCTGTCGTTCCAGGGCATGGCGGTGCGATTGGGTAGCCATCTCGCCTGCCTCTATGGAACGGACGCGGGACGGCTGCACGTTGGCCTGCCCTTTCTGCGCGAGGGCCTGCTCGCCAACCAGACGTGCCTGCTCTACGCCACGGGCGTCTTCCGCGACGAGTACTTTCGCGCGCTCAAGAGCGAAAAGGTCGACGTGACGGCGGCGATCAAAGCCAGACTCCTCGTCCTCATGGCCGTCCAGCACACGGTTGATGACTGGATCGCGGAATTCGAGCGCCTGGTTGCCGAGGCGAGTCGAGATCGGCCGGGTCCGGTGCGCTTTCTCGGTGATACGACAACCGGGTTGCGCGGCGTCGGGTCGGCCCAAGCGCTTTTTCAGCTCGAGCAGGAGTTGACGGCCGTGGTCAAGCGACTGCCGGTCGTGATGTTGTGCCCGTACGACGCGCGCGTCTTTGACGGCGTACAGGTGATGGAGGCGCTGAAGCATCACTTCGACACGTTTGACTATCAACTGGGGTATTTCCTGAGCTAGGGTGCCAGTCGCGCCCGGCGACTGCATCGGCAAGACTGCCTATTTCTCTTTAGCCGCCGTTCAGGCGGTCTGGCATGCTTGCGACATGTCAAAGATTTACACGCCCACGCTTCATCCCCGGATCGATCGCCGTAAGCGAGAAGGACCAGTCAAAGTCCGCGACATGTTTCGAAAAGGCGACAGCCCGATCAGCCGTTTCAACACCTGGTTGGCGGTCAGAGTAACCAAGGGCGTCGGCACCATGTGGGCTGCCTATGCGTTCGCGGCACTGGCGCTGGTCTCGCTGCCGGCGGCCATCGCCTCGCGAAACCCGGTCGTCCTGGTGTCGTGGATCTCGCAGACGTTTCTGCAGCTTGTCTTACTGAGCATCATCATCGTGGGTCAGAACGTCCTGGCCGCGGCGTCGGACAAGCGGGCGGAAGCCACCTATGAGGATGCGGACGCGGTGCTGCACACGGCCCTGCAGATTCAGGACCACCTGGCGGTCCAGGACAACGAGATCGAGAAGATCCTGGCCCAGGTGGCTTCGCTCAAGGCGATCTGAGCGTCGACTCGCCGCCAACCCGTGGCGCGCCTCGCATCCCCGCGCCCCTGTACGCTCTGGGGTCGATCGCATCGGTCCAGGTGGGTGCCACGGTCGCCAGGCAACTCTTTGCCCAGCTCGGCCCCACCGCCACCGTGTTCCTGCGGGTTGGATTCGGCGCCCTGATCCTGCTGGCGATCGCTCGGCCCCGCTGGCCGCGATTCGCCGCCGACCAGTGGCGCTCGGTGGTCGTCTTCGGGCTGATCATCGCCGCCATGAACCTCTGCTTCTACCAATCGATTGCGCGCATCCCGCTGGGCATCGCCGTCACCATCGAGTTCATCGGGCCCCTGGGCGTCGCCATCGCCGGTTCGCGTAAGCCGCTGGACTTCGCCTGGGCGATCATGGCCGCGATAGGGGTCGGGTTGCTTTCACTGACCGGAGGGACTGTGGCGCCGCTCGGCATCCTCTTCGCGCTCGGCGCCGGAGCCGGCTGGGCATCCTATATTTTGCTCGGCCAGCGAGTCGGCCGCCTGGTGGCCGGACCGGATGGGCTGGCTCTGGCGCTCACCATCGGCGGCCTGGCCCTCGCCCCGTTCGGGATCCTCGGCGCCGGCACCCGGCTGCTCGACGCGCGCAACCTCGGCACCGGCATGCTGGTTGCGGTGCTGTCGTCGGCCATCCCGTTTTCGCTGGAATACGCTGCCCTCCGCCGGTTGTCGAGCCGGCTCTTCGGCATCCTGATGAGTATCGAACCCGCCATGGGCGCGGCCGCCGGCTTCGTCTTCCTCGGGCAGCGGCTGACACTGCGTGACCTGGTCGCGATCGCGCTCGTGATGGTTGCCAGCGGGGGCGCCACCCTGACAGCCCCGCGCCCGAGGGCCGCTCCTGACGTGCCCTAGATCCCGGCCGGCGCGAGCCGAGAATGCCCCATCCGAACGAGTACCGTCGAGGCCGCGATGGTGATGACGACGGATGCGAGGAT
>Ga0209161_10004680_pt1 | contig 10869 bp, 9 predicted proteins | sample GraSoiAngelo_155_FD_186169 | JGI IMG/M metagenome (GOLD analysis project Ga0209161, IMG submission 186169) | Grasslands soil microbial communities from the Angelo Coastal Reserve, California, USA - 14_1009_13_30cm (SPAdes) (version 2) | ecosystem: Environmental > Terrestrial > Soil > Grasslands ...
GGAACAGGTGATTCGGCCAACGGGGATGGTGGACCCGCAGGTGGAAATTCGTCCTGTGAAGGGCCAGGTGGATGATCTTCTGGAAGAGATTCGCGTGCGCGCGGAGAAGAACGAACGCTCGCTAGTGACCACCTTGACGAAGCGTATGGCGGAGGATTTGTCCGAGTATTTTACGGAGATTGGCGTGAGGTGCCGCTATCTGCACTCCGAAGTGGAAACGCTGGACCGCATCAAAATCCTGCGCGACTTGCGGCGCGGGGAATTTGATGTACTCATCGGAATCAATTTGCTGCGTGAAGGACTGGACCTGCCGGAAGTGTCGCTGGTGGCCATTTTGGATGCGGATAAAGAGGGATTCTTGCGAAGCACAACGTCGCTAATCCAGACAATTGGACGCTGCGCCCGGCACATCGAGGGCCGAGCAATTCTGTACGCGGATCGGCGGACGGATTCGATGAATCAGGCCATCGACGAAACGAACCGGCGTCGCGCGAAACAGGTGGCCTACAATAAAGAGAACAACATCACCCCGATGTCGATTATCAAGTCAGTGGACATGGAGCTGGCGAGAATCGTCGAAGCCGATTACGTAACCGTGCCGGTGGACGATGCCAGCCTCGATGCGGCAACGGCAAATATTAAGAGCGAACAGCAGCTCGCGGAGATGCTGCAACAGCTGGAGACGCAGATGCGCGCAGCGGCGAAGAAGTTTGAGTTCGAAAAAGCGGCCCAGCTCCGCGATCGCATCCGCTCTTTAAAGCAAAAGGATCTGGCGGGACTGTTTTCGGTCGAAGCCACGCCCGCGCCAGCGACGGCTGAACGAAATTCCGAGTCGTCTCAGGCGTAGGTGAACCAGTGGACTCAGGTCCAGAATTGCCCCAGCGCAAATCAATTTAATCACCAGGTTACTGCTCAGCTGCTGAAGCTTGTCTGGTGACCATTTACCAGCACGACCATCGCTGTCTGCTCGGTTTCGTGGCCGGTAAGCCTGTCGAATTGAACCCCCAGGCGAGATGGTTCAAGCCTTGTGGAATTCATTGCCAGAAAGATTTCCGAAGTTGGTCTTGGACGGATATGCCGAATCATTTGCATGCGGCGCTGGGTTTTGAGGGCCAGGCTTGCCCTGCCAGCGCCGGCGAAGACGCAAACGGCAGGGCAGCCACCGATCCCTGCTGCGGCTGACGCGGCAGCTACGAACGATTCGCTCGCGGATGTGGCCGGAGCTTTCAAGTCGATTTCAAGCATTCAAGTCAAGCGACTCTGCGAAGAAAAGTTGTGCACTTGTGGACGGCGAAAATCTTCGGAATATTCAGCAGTACAGCCTGGAGAATTCCTTGAACTGGGCGTTGGATGCAGAGAATCCCGCTGTTAACCCCGGCAAGGTGGTCACTAGACAACGCCGCGTTTGAGGTCCTCCAGCGGATAGAAAGTGTCACGCCAAATGATGCCACCCTGCTTGAGGGTAACGACGGTCGAGCGGAGAAGCATGTAGCTGAAGAGAAGCGCGCCGAGAGGATGCGTGAACGCATAGAACGGCGAAACACGCATGCCGATGTCTACGCCGGTGTGGAAGCAGAGCGCGATGACAAAGGCGGCTACGGCGAAAACACGAGTCCAACCCTGGCCGAAGAAAACGCCAAAGATTGGCGCCACGTTCATGAGCAGCAGAGCGACGACGGCGATGGCCACGAGCGGCACGCTGTAGCCTACGCCGGCGAAGAAATTTTTCGTGACGCCACGAACAAGATTGCCAAGGCCAGCATGCCAGCGGACGACGACGAAATCCTGCGCCACACCCGCGCTGGAGCGAAAGCCCGATTGCTTGACGATCTTTCCCAACTTCATGTCATCCACAACCTCCATGGCCAGGCGGCGATGGGTGCCGCTGGCTTCATAGGCGGCGCGCTTCAGGAGTTGGAACGCGCCAACACCGACATAGGCGCGCGAATGGGGATTGGCCACGCGGTAAGGATCGGTGGCTATGTGAAATGCCATGCCAAAAAAAGTAATGAGAACAGTCTCCCAGAAGCCAACCATTTCGACATCGCCCATGAGCGTGAGGTGCTCCAGGTTGCGCGCTTTCACGAGAGCAATGGCGCGGCGCAGGGCATCGTGCTTGAAACGCACATCGGCGTCAGTGAAAAGCAACCAGTCGCCGGTTGATGCTGCGTACGCTTTCTGGAGCGCGTGAGGTTTGCCAAGCCAGCCAGCGGGCAGTTGCGTGATGTGGACAACGCGAAGCCGGGGATGCGCGGCAGCAAACCGCTCGAGGATGCGGCCGGTCGAGTCCTGTGAGCGGTCGTCGACAGCGATGACCTCCAGATCCGGGTAATCGATTTCCATCAGAGTGGCAAGTGCAGCTGGTAGTTTTTCTTCTTCGTCACGCGCGGCCAAGAGAATCGAGATGCGCGGACAATCAGCGTCGGAGGCCGGCGCGAAATCCTTGATCCACGGGAGGCGAACGGCGCCATAGGCAACGCGGATACCATGGGTGAGCCAGAAGGACGCAATCAAGCCAAAAAGCACAAGTCCGCAAATGTGCATGGAAATTGGTGCCAGCGTTGTCCTCAGGTTATGCTAACACGAGATGGAAAGGACCCTCGCCATCATCGGGGCGGGACGCGTGGGGCGCACGCTGGGCCGCCGGTTGCGTGAACTGGGGTGGCAGATTGGCGCGGTCGTTACCCGTAGCGAAGCGAGCGCGCGTCGAGCCGTTCGATTCATTGGGGCAGGCAAGGCTTGTGCCGGAATGACGCGGCAGATCCTGGCATCGCGAGTGATCCTGGTCGCCACACCCGATGAGGAAATCGCAGTTGTTGCGCAGGAACTGGCTCGGATTGGCGAAGAAGAACTGCGCGGGCGAGTTATCCTGCACACCAGCGGGGCGATGGATTCTGGCGTGCTTAATGCCGTGCAAGAGCGGGGCGGGACGGTCGGGTCCTTGCATCCCCTGCAGTCTTTCAGCGGCGTCGCAGTAGCTTCACTGGAAGGCAAGGTTTTTACGATTGAAGGGGAACCACGGGCGGTGCGCGTCGCACGGCGGATTGCACGAACTCTCGGCGGATCGCCCGTGCGCATCGCGGGAAGCAAGAAACTCTTGTATCACGCGGCGGCCGTGATGGCCGCCAGTCATGTGCTCACGGTGGAGGAAGCGGCCACGCAGTTGCTTGTCTCGCTGGGGATGAGGCGGAGCGAAGCCGTGCGGGCGCTGTTGCCCCTGACGCGCCAGGTTCTCGAGAATTTCGAGAGGCTGGGGCCACGAGCCGCGTGGACGGGGCCGCTCTCTCGTGGAGATTATAAGGTGGTGCAAGCGCATGTGGATGCACTTCTAGAATCGCCCAAAGAATTTGCGCATGCCTATGAAGCGCTGGCTCGTCTGGCAGCGCGCGTGCTCGCACAAGATACTGCCGCTATGTTGGCCGAATTAGGAAAGAATTCTCTGGAAGAGAGACTAAGAGCAAAGGCGACAGGGGGCAACGCGTGAAACGATTGCAGATTGCGATGGAAAGCACCACGCTGGCGAACGGGTTGAAGGTAGTGATTGCGCCTGATTCGACCGCACCGGTCGTAACCGTCGGGGTGTACTACAAAATTGGCTTCCGCCTGGAGCCCCAGGGACGCAGCGGGTTCGCGCACTTGTTCGAACACATGATGTTTCAAGGTTCCGCTAACGTTCCAAAGATGCAGCACATCAAGCTGATCAATTCAAGCGGCGGCGTGCTTAACGGGTCGACGAGCTATGACGTGACAAATTATTACCAAGCTGTCCCTTCGAATGCCCTAGAGCGCGTCCTGTGGCTTGAAGCCGACCGCATGCGCGCCTTGAAAGTCGATGACGAAAATCTCAAGAACCAACGCGACGTCGTGAAGGAAGAAGTTCGCGTCAACGTGATGAACCAACCCTATGGCGGATTTCCCTGGTTGGATATGCCGCCGGTGGCGTTTCGCAATTGGGCGAACGCGCACAATTTTTACGGCGATTTTGCTGACTTGGATGCAGCCGATTTGACCGACGTGCAGGCTTTCTTTAACACCTACTACCTCCCCAACAATGCCGTGCTGCTGGTGCTCGGCGACGTGAAGGCGGCGGAAGGCATCGTTCTGGCGGGAAAATATTTTGAGGGCATACCGGCTGGGGCGGCGCCGCAGTTTGCCGATCCGACCGAACCGGAGCAGACCGAAGAGCGGCACGGATTCGTGGAGGAAAAATTCGGCACACTGCCCGCAATGGCCGTCGGATACCTGATGCCCAAGCGGCGGACTGCCGACTGGTGCGCGATGGCGTTGCTGGATCAGGCGCTGCACGGCGGGCGTGCCGGACGCCTGTACCGCGACCTGGTATTGGAGAAACAGATCGCCGTGGAGGCCGACGGCGGTATCGATGACGTTTTTGGATACAACGGGCCAACACAAATGACCACCCGCATCCTGCACAAGCCGGAATTTACAAACGAGACGGCGCTTGCGGCCTTTGATCTCGTGATCCGCGAAGTGCTGGAAAACGGCATCAGTGCCGACGAGTTGGAGCAGCTGAAAGTGAAATGGCGCTCGGACTATTACGCCACGCTGGAAGGTGGCCGGGGTGGCTACATGCCAAAGTATGGGCTGATGCACTTGTTGGCGTGCTTCACGCTGTTCGACAATGAACCGCAGCTCGTGAACACCATCCTGGAGGGCTTCCTCAATGTGACCCGCGAGGAGATTCAGGCAGTGGGGAGAAAATATTTGAGAAAAGAAAAGCGCGCCATTGTTCTTCGCAACCCGGTGAAGGCTGGTTCAGCCTCGGGAGCGCACGCAAAGGAGACGGCATAATGGCTAGTGGCACGGTGGAGATGGCGACGGGCGCGCCGGAACTGGCGGCCGAGCGCGCGGTGACCTGGCCAAAGCGCACAAAGGCGCGGCTTTCGAACGGGCTCGAGGTGATTCTCGCGGAATCACACTCCATTCCCAAGTTTCATGGTGAATTATTTTTCCGCTCCGGTAACGCGGCAGTTGCGGATCGCACTCCTGGATTAGCGGAAATGACCGCAACCTTGGTTCGCACCGGAACGGCAAAGCGCGTAAGCCGCCAGATTGAAGAGGAGTTACGGAGGCTCGGCGCGGACTTGTCTTCCAACGCTGGCGCCGATACCAGCGCCCTTTCCTTCGCCGGACTTTCGGAATTTGCGGCGCCGCTCCTCGAGATGGTGAGCGAGTTCGCGCGCGAGGCCGCATTTCCGGATGCCGAATTCGAGCGCGAGCGCCGGCAAAAGCTGGAAGAAGTGAAACTCGAGCGCACGCAGCCTGGATTCCTGGCGAGCGAGCGGCTCCGAAGAGTTTTATTTGGCGCGCATCCCTATGGGCAGGTCTCGCCAAGCGAAGCGCAAGTGGCCGCCTACAAGCGCGAAGATCTGCAGGCCGTGTACCGCGAATCGTATACTCCCGAAAACGCTCTTCTCTTGCTCGTCGGAGATTTTGACTCCCAGGAGATGTTGAAGACCGGTGAAAAAATATTCGGGGCGTGGAGAGGCAAGAAGCCAACAGCAAAAACTTTCGCGGCACCCCCGAATCCACGCGGGCGACGCGTGTACCTGGTGCACGTGCCAGGGGCAGTTCAGACGCAACTCCTTCTGGGTTGCCACGCCATTACGCGCCAGCATCCGGACTGGGTGAGGCTGGGGCTTACGAACAGCTTGTACGGTGGAGCATTTAATTCCCGGTTAGTAATGAATATCCGCGAAGATAAGGGTTATACCTATAGCCCTCGCAGCGGTGTAAGTGCGTTGCGGGAACATGGTTATTTTTCGGTTTCAGCAGCGGTGCGAAATGATGTTGTGGCGGCATCGCTGACGGAGATTTTTTATGAAATGGACAAGTTGCGATCCGTACCGGTGTCAACGGCGGAACTGGCCGACGCCCAAAATTACCTGAGCGGTGTTTTCTCGATGGGGCTTGCGACCCAGGATGGATTGCTGTCGCAACTTTCCACGGTGGCGCTGAACGAATTGCCGGACGACTACCTCGAAACCTATCGCCAGAGAGTCCGCGCCCTCAGGCCGGAAGATTTGCTCGCAACCGCGCGCAAGTATCTAGACTCTGCCAACATGCAAATCGTGGTCGTCGGCGATCGCGCGCAGATTGAGCAGCAAGCAATGCTCTTCGGCGAGCCCGAATTCTATGACGTGCTGGGCGCGCGCGTTTGACCTAGCAAACCAGCTTGTCTCTGTCCTGCGGATGTTGAAGTCGTGCGGCCTGTTCAAGGGCGTGGATGATTTGCTGGCGATTCGCGGGCTTGGACCGAAACGCCTCGAAAAAATGCGCAGGTATTAGACCGTTGGGAAGCCGGCCGTGCGAAAGCCCACCGCACCATCCGGCCAAGTGCATTCCTGCTGCAGAGAAGCCATCAGACAAACCATAATAGAGTTCCATCGCACAAATACCGTGCGAAGGAGAAGAGTTCCTCGGCGCGCTACGCTTGGTTCGGATGATGCGTTGCGCTGGATTCGAGATGATGACAGATTCTTCTTGGCGATAAGAATATCGCCTGCCTCTGGTGTACTGCGCCGAGCGTCATAGGGTCTGGTGAGTGACGCGAGGCTGGTCGATGTGCAGGGGAACCTGGTCGGCGATGCGGATGCCGTAGCCTTCGAGGGCGACGACTTTTTTCGGATGATTCGTGAGGACCCGGATGTCCTTAAGGCCAAGGTCAATCAGGATTTGCGCGCCGATGCCACTTTCGTGTTGCACCATGCGCTGGCGGGCAGGTTCACGATCAAGTTGGCCGCGCTTGTGAAAATGAATCTGAGGCAGCGCGCCGGGTTCTTCGGCGGTTTCGACACTGAAGCCACGCCCGGTGTGATGCAGGTAGAGAAAAACGCCACGGCCTTCCTTGGTGATGGCTGCCAGCGAGCGTGAGACAAGCTCCGCGCAATCGCAAGCGGTGGAGCCGAAAACGTCTCCGGTCAGGCAGTGTGAATGGACACGCACCAGCGTCGGCTCCGCGCCTTCCAGTTCGCCGCACACAAGTGCGACGTGCTGATCGTGGTCCATGTCGCTGGCGTACGCGATCATACGGAAGCTGCCGAAACGCGTGGGCAGGACCGCTTCCGCTACGCGCCGCACGTAGCGCTCGTGCTGCATGCGGTAGCGAATGAGGTCCGCCACCGTGAGCATCTTCAGGTTGTGTTCCTTGCAGAATTCGACCAGCTGCGGCACGCGGGACATGGTGCCGTCGTCACCCATGATTTCGCAGATGACGCCAGCGGGAGTCAACCCGGCAATGCGCGCGAGATCGACACAAGCTTCGGTTTGACCGGCGCGGACCAGCACGCCGCCTTTGCGCGCGCGCAACGGGAAAATGTGTCCCGGGCGTGCGAGATCCTGAGGCTTCGTTTTTGGATCAATGGCCGTGAGGATGGTGATGGCGCGGTCCGCAGCGCTGATACCGGTGGTGACGCCTACCCGCGCGTCGATGGCTTCCGTGAATGCGGTGCCGTGCACGGAAGTGTTGATTGGCGACATGAGCGGAAGGTGGAGTTCGTCGCAGCGCTCTTCGGTGAGGGGCATGCAGATCAAACCACGGCCGTGCTTGGCCATGAAATTGATGGCCTCGGGCGTGATTTTTTCGGCGGCCATGGCGAGGTCACCTTCGTTTTCGCGGTCCTCATCGTCGATGAGGACGACCATGCAGCCTTGGCGAATCTCTTCGACGGCTTCTTCGACGGTAGCGAACATTTTAGAAGTGTCTCCCGTGGGAAAAGGATAGTGGTAAGGAGGTAAGGATGTAAAGAAGCACGGAAAGGGGATAGCAGTAGGAAATAGAGGATAGGCCATGGGAATGCGTGATCGAGGTTCGCAATAGCCGGACCCCTTCTCCCGGTGTTGTCATAAAACTATGATTCAATGGGGGTTAGGCGTTGGGTCAGGAGAGATCAGGAATACAGACAGGGCCCTGGACTGACAGTGCTCGAAACATGTCCTGCATGAGCACATCTCCGCGCCATGGGGCTTGCTGAACTTAAATCACAAGTCAGAGGCCCCGCCTGTTCGCAGAAATCGTGAAACGATAGGCCACTCGCCAAAGCGCAGGCCAACCGAGGCTCCCGCGCACTTAGGCCGTGCCCCGCTCGCCCAAATTCTTCTTAGAGATGTATGGATGCTCCATCCGCCTCTTTTCAAGGCGTACAGCATCACATGATTGAAACAACCAAGAGCATGAAGAGAACGATCTGGGCCGGTGCCGCGGCCACCTCGGATGGCGCACAACGATGCTATTGTCGTCCTGATTCGGGTAATCATAGCGTTTTGCAAGGCCAGGGACGCGTCTTCACGTGTTCTCTTCGAGAGAACTAACGCATCCAAATCTCAAGGATGCGGAAGAGAGCTGCGCCGAAAAGTGCCGCACCGGGGATGGTGAGGACCCAGGCGAGTACGATGCGCCGCGTCACTCCCCAGCGCACCGCAGAAAGCCGGCGCGATGCCCCGACACCGACAATGGCGCCCGTGATGGTGTGCGTGGTGCTGACCGGGATGCCAAAATGCGCCGTCCCGATCAGTGTCAACGCACCCGCCGTCTCCGCGGCAAATCCACCGAATGGCGTGAGCTTAGTGATGCGCTGACCCATGGTCTTGATGATGCGCCAGCCGCCAGCCATGGTGCCGCCGGCCATGGCCAAATGGCAGCAGATTATGACCCAGTAGGGTACGTCGAAGGTCTTTATCAAACCACCAGCGACCAGTGCCGCGGTGATAATGCCCATGCCCTTTTGGGCGTCGTTGGTGCCGTGACCCAGGCTGTAGCCGGCCGCCGAGAGAAGTTGCAGGCGGCGAAACCAACGGTCGACCTTGAGCGGGCGCTGGCGATGGACAATCCAACTGGTCAGAATGGTGACGGTCATCCCGACGAAGAGGCCGATGACCGGCGCGAGAAAGATGAAAAGAACCGGCTTGATCCAGCCTCCGAAGAGGATGGCTTTGAAGCCGGCGTGTGCGATGGCCGCGCCTCCGTATCCGGCGATCAATGCGTGAGAAGAACTGGTGGGGAGGCCCAAGATGAGAGTAATGAGATTCCAGGCGATGGCGCCGAGCAGTCCGGCGAGGATTACTTTCTCATCGATCATCTCTATACGGACAAGACCCTTCGTAATCGTCTTGGCGACGGCGGTGCCAAACCAGAAAGCGGCAATGAAATTAAAGAAGGCTGCCCAGAGGACGGCGCGGAAGGGCGTGAGGACGCGCGTGGAGACGACCGTGGCAATGGAATTGGCCGCGTCGTGCCAGCCGTTCGAGAATTCGAACGTGAGAGTAAGACCTATGACGATCAGGAGCAGGATAAAGCTGTTCACAGGTCAAGCGCTCTTGAGGATGACGCCTTCGATGACGTTGGCGACGTCTTCGCACTTGTCCACGGCGGTCTCGATGACCTCAAAAATCTCTTTCCACTTGATGATCTGGACAGGATCTTGCTCTTCATCGAAGAGCTGCGCGATGAGCGTGCGGCACAAACGGTCGCTATCGTTTTCGTAGCGATTGATTTCGATGCAATGCTTCAGGGCTTTTTGCGGCGTTTCCAGCGCGCGAACGGCTACCTCGACCTCAGCCGTGGCCGAGACCAGGACCTGGACGAGATCCAGGGTCCCGCTGCGAACGCTATCGACGCGATAGAGTACAAAACGGCTGGCCGCGGCGTCGATCAGGTCGATCACATCGTCCAAACGGCTGCAGAGCTCATAAATGTCTTCACGGTCGAAGGGCGTGATGAAGGTCTGATTCAGCTTGGTGAACAGGGCGTGCGTGATTTCGTCGCCTTCGTGCTCGATGGCCTTTACGATCTGCACTTGTTCGGGCACGCCGGTGTAGTGCGAAAGCATTTTATGCAGGGCATCAGCACCCACATGGATATTCGCCGCTTGCTTTGCAAAGAGGTCAAAGAAACTCTCTTCACGCGGCAAGAACCGCTGCAAGAGTCCTGGCATGATGTCTGACTCTCCCCTGAAGAGTCTGCGGACAAGCTTACGGACGATACCAGAGGGCGAAAGGGGAGGCAAGCAAGGGGCCGAAGCCTAGCTTACCCATAGCCGAATCGCTTCAAGCAGGCATCATCTACTTTTTAGTCTGGTGGGCGGAGGCCATTGATCCGCCTAGGGCCTGCCGCAGAGAATCGCGCTGCTCCGGTGAAGCTCTGGAGTAGAGCCCGCGCCAAAAAAGCCACACGGGCGGCGGCGGGTCGATTCTCCTGGGCGGCCCGCTGCATACTGTCGGTGATCGTATGGCTGGGCGTGGTCTGGGCTGTGAACGTCGCCGGCGTGGCTGCCTTCCGTGCGTCCCTCGGGGGTTTAAGCGGCTGCGCGGCTGCCAGGTATTCCTCAGCAGTCCAATTCTTCTCCAAGCCAGTTTGAAGCTCGGCGATCGCCCGGTCATAGCTGTCTGCCAACTCCCTCCTGCTGCTGGATATTCGGAGAAGCAAATTATCCGGCCCGTAGGTGAGGCCATCTTCCCAAACTGCAGCCGCGAGGTTGGCATCTGAAACGGGCCCGCCCACCTGATGGGGCGCGCCTAGGATGCTGCTCATGCCCCTGGGTATGGGCGCAAGCAGCCCTACTCGCGTTAACGCGTCGCGGCGTAATTCTGAGCGAAGCGCCGCTCCAGCTCCCTAGCATGGTGCACAGTTTGTGCTGGGATCGGGACCGCAACAGAAGGCACGAAGCATCCGGTCGACAGCAAAAGAACGGATTTTCGAAGAATTCTGATGCGGGGAACTCCGGTGTTGTTTCTATGGTGGCCGCCAGTATAGCTCGCCAAATTTTCGTTCCAACTCTGAAAAATACTTTGCTTGGCAATAAAAAAGGGCGGCCCTTGAAGGGCCGCCCTTGTGGGACTGAGGGTACAGGC
>Ga0209161_10004681_pt1 | contig 10868 bp, 13 predicted proteins | sample GraSoiAngelo_155_FD_186169 | JGI IMG/M metagenome (GOLD analysis project Ga0209161, IMG submission 186169) | Grasslands soil microbial communities from the Angelo Coastal Reserve, California, USA - 14_1009_13_30cm (SPAdes) (version 2) | ecosystem: Environmental > Terrestrial > Soil > Grasslands...
GTTGCTCACGACCTGCCCCAGGTTCTTCTGTGTGAGCAGGCCTTGCTCCTTCATCTGCTTGAACACTCTCCCCCAGCCCTCACGGCCCTTCATCTCCGCGATCTGGTCGGGAGTCAGCCGCGTCGAGCCCGTCTGCGCCTCGAACAGAGCCCGGGCGATCTTCTGCTCGCCGGGCGGGAGTTGACCGAACGCGCTCGTCCCGTTCGTTTGCGCCCACGCGCCGACCGACACCAGGACGAGGGCGACGATCACCCCGGTCATGACCCTCCTCATAGATGTCCTCCTCTTATGAGCTTACTCTCCGCCTTCACCAAGTCTTTCAGGTATTTACCCCACGCTCTTCCGCCTATTTCGCGCACCTTGGGTCGTTACAGCAGGCGCTGTACCAAGTTCATCGCCTCGTGGCCGGTCGGTGAGAAGAACTCTCGTTGTGACAGGTACTTAGTGGCTAGTGACCCCGGGATCGTCCGGCGGATCCGTGTGTCCGCCGTTTGACAGTCTTGCACGCTGACAGTGTCAGCCTCCGTCGTCTAGCGCTTGAGCAGGTACGGCACGTCGGCGACGACCGTGTTCTTGCGGAAGAGAAGTGCCCCCTTGATGAGAAGGGCCGTCTGGTTGTGCAGGAAGTGCTGCCACCATCGCCGCGGGAGGAATTCCGGCAGAACGATCGTGACCATCTGCTCGTCGCCTCGCGCCTGGATCTGGTCGAGCCCGCCCGCCCCCGGTATCTCCTGACCGAGCCGGGTGTGGGCTACCGCCTCGCGACGGAGTAACCGAGCAGGCGCCGCGGCGACGACGCCGCGCCGGCTCACACCGCGCGCGCGAGCTGCGCCAGGAGCGCCGCGACGAGCTCTTCGCTGTCCCGACCGAAGGCGACGACGGTCCCGGCGTGGTCGAGCGCGTTGATGAGCTGGATGGCGCCGAACACCTCGCCCCGGCCGTCGCGCAGCGGCATCGCGAGCATCGAGCGTGTGCGATAGCTGTGCACGGCGTCGAAATGACGGTCGAACCCGTACGGCCGCTCGGGTGGAATCTCGTACACATCGGGGAGGTTCACGACGCCGCGGGTGAGCGCGACGTAGCTGGCGACGCTCGGCTCCACGAGCGCGAGCGGCTCGGCCGCGAGCCGGCGGCGCGCCTCGTCCGTGCCGAAGCGCCGCGCCAGGACGTCGTTCTGCACCGCCGCGAAGCGCAGACGGTCGCCCTCACGGAGGTACACCGTCCCGGCCTCGGCTCGCGTCAGCCGGCGCGCCTCGGTGAGGAGCAGCTCGAGCGCGCGCTGGCGATCGGGCTGCGCCGCGAGCGCGTCGCCGATCCTTGCGAGGGCGTCCGGGTCCATCGGCTAGGGCAGTCGCCTGACCACGTTGCGGAGCGTGCCGACCCGCTCCAGCTCGATCTCGACGACGTCGCCCGCGCTGAGCGCGTGCTCGTCCGGGACCAGGATGCCCGTCCCCGTCGAGAGCACCGTCCCCGCGGGCACCGGGTTGGAGCGGCCGAGCCACTCGACGAGCTCCGCACACGGGCGCTTCATCTCCTTCGTGTTGACGCGTCCCTCGTAACGGAGCCTGCCGTCTCGCAGAATCCGGCACGTCAGCGCGAGGCTCCCGGGGTCGCCGACCTCTTGGGGCGTGGCGAGGACCGGCCCCATGGCGAAGCACCCGGCGAAGATCTTCGACTGCGGGAGGAACAGCGGGTTTGCGCGCTCGATGTCCCACGCGGAGAGGTCGTTACCGACCGTGTAGCCGACGATCCGCCCCCGGCCCCCGACGATGACCGCCAGCTCCGGCTCCACGGCCGTCAGCGCCGAGTCGCGGCGGATCCCGATCGCCCCGTTCGGGCCCACCGTCCGCGACGCGGTCGCCTTGAAGAACAGCTCCGGGCGCTCGGACTCGTAGACGTGATCGTAGATTCCCTTCGTGCGGCCGCCCTCGTCCGTGTGCGCTTCGTAGTACTGCATGCTCCGTCGGTAGGTGATGCCGGCGCCCCAGACCTCCGGGGGATCGAGGGGCGCCAGGAGATGCGCGCGCCGCGGAGACGGCGCACGGTCGAGCTCCCGCCACCCGAGGCGTGTCCGCGCGCCTGCGAGGAGCCGACGCGCGCGGCGCTCGATCCGCTCGGCGGTTTCACACGTCTCGATCAGCTCCCGCACCGAGCCCACGCCGGCCCGACCCGACGTGATGTCGACCACGTGGTCGCCGTCGACGACACCGACGCGAGTGCCCTTGCCCGGCAGGTAGAACTGGCAGAGTTTCATCTCATCCCTCCCGCGCCCCGGCTTTGACATAGCGCCACACCCGATCGAGGGCGAACCACCGGGTGGGCGCGACCAGCAGCGACTCCAGGGCCACCAGGTGTTGCCGGTGGAGCGAGGATTGCAGATACCGGTCGAGATCGACAGGGTAGCTCGAGTCGCCGAGGACAAAGAACTGCCCGGGTTTGTCGACCACCTCACCCACGAGCATCCGCGCCGGGCGCAGACGCTCGACGAGCTCCGCGACGAGCCCCTTCAGGCGCCCGGCGACTTCGGCCGCGAAGGCGGGCTGACACGTCAAGAGCCCCGCGACCCCGTACGGGGTCGCGTGCGGGCTCGTCACGAACTCGGCGATCAGCTCGACGCGAAGCGACGGCGTGCTGAACCTCGCGTGCGCCGCGGCGACCTCGTCGAGGCGGGCCAGCGCTTGCCGACGCTCCGTGGTCCCGAGGCCTGCGTCGGCGTAGACGACGAGGCCGATGAACTCGGAGCCGAGGAAATGCTCCCGGTACATCACCGACTCCATGACGTGCGGGCTCTTCCGGGTGTAGGTCTGGTGGATGAACGAGAGCTCCTGACGGAGCTCCGCCTCGTGGCCATCAAGGGCGACCCATCGGCGGAGGAAGGCCGGCATCGCGCGAGGTCCGCCCACGCGACTACGGCGAAAACTCGCGGGCAAGCTCGTCGCGGAGCCGCTGGGCGAACTCGGCCTGGCGGGACTGCGCGAGGCGCTGGCCGATCGCGGCGCCCTCCCCGGTGAGGACCGCGGCCACCCGAATCGCCTTCGAGCCGATCGGCGTCCGGTAGAAGCGCAGCAGCTCTTTGGCGTCGGCCTCGGTGAAGTGCTTCGCGTAGGCGGAGACCAGCTCATCCTCGAACAGCGCGGTGGGGAAGACACCGGCGAACGTCCGGCGGACCACGTCGATCAGCTTCCGCTCCTCCGCGGGCGAGACGGGTCGGCGCAGCCGGCGCTCGAGCGCCGGCTTCAGGCCCGGGACCAGAGCCTGGGCGATCTGCTGGAGCATGGCGTCGGTGAGGTCGGAGCCCGTTGCCATGTGCACCAGCTCGCGGATCGCCTGCTCGTGCCCGGGAGTGAGCGACGCCGCGGGCGACGGCTTCGGCTTTGGTGGTAGCGAGGGCTTGGCCTCGGGAGCCGGCGCGGGCTTCGCCCCCCCTGCCGGTGCCGGCTTCGCCTCGGGCGGCAGTGAGGGCTTGGCTCCGGGCGGCGAAGGCTTCGCCTCGGGCGGCGCGGCGGGCTTCCCCTCGGGAGCCGGGGAAGGCGGCGCGGTGGGGGCCGGCGGCGGGAACTGCGAGTAGTGGACGACTCCGTTCTCGTCGACCCACCGGTACAGCGTCTGCGCCGTGACCTGCGCGGCGATCGCGGCGACGACCATCACGCTCAGGACCGTGAGCCGTGCGGAGCCGGGCCTCATGGGGCTGTCCTCCCTCCCGAAGCGCTCGATCCGTGGCTCAGACCGTCACCCCCCGATAGGTCGCCGTGCGCCACTCCGAGTAGCGCTTGTCGATGCCCCGGACGACGTCCATGTAGGCGCGGAGCATGCGCCGGGTGAGCACGCCGACCTCGCCGTCCCCGAGCGGGAAGCGATCGATCGAGACGATCGGTGTGATCTCGTAGCCGCTCCCGCAAAAGAACGCCTCGTCGGCGACGTAGAGCTCGGTGCGGTCGATCTCGCGCTCGACCACCGGGAGCCCGAGGACGTTCGGGCAGATCTCCTCGATGAGGGTCGCCCGCGTGATGGACTCGAGGATGTCGGCGGTCACCGGCGGCGTGACGAGCCTCCCCTTGCGGACCATGAAGAACGTCGCGCCGGTGCCCTCGGCGACGTGTCCCTGCGCGTTGAGGAGGATCGGCGCATCGTAGCCGTCGGCCTTCGCCTGCAGGAGGGCGAGGCGGCCGTTCTGGTAGTTCGGGCCGCACTTGAGCCGGATCGGGATCGCGTTGTCAGAGGTGCGCGTCCACGAGCTGACGCAGCAGGAGAGACCCGCAAGCGAGATCCGACCGCGCCGACGGGGGTTGATGTAGAGACCCGTGGGCGACGTCGCGTCCATCCCCACGCCGACGACGTAGGCGACCAGGTGCATGTGGACGTCCTCGCGGATCGCGTTCCCCCGGAGGACTTCGCGCGCGGCCTCGTAGAGGTCGACGTCGCTGTACGGGACGCCGAAGCGCATCATCTTCATCGACTCACGCAGCCGCGTGAAGTGCTCCTGCAGGCGAAAGCAGTAGAGCTCCTCGTCGGCCTCGTTCCAGTACGCCCTGAGCCCCTCGAAGACGTTGGTCCCGTAGAACACGGCGGCGCTGTTGACGGGCAGCACCGCCTCCGCCGGGGGGACGAGCGTGCCGTTCATCCAGATCTTGAGTTCGTTCATCGCGTGCGGCTCCTTTGTGAGGTCATGACGGATGGGGGAGCACCGGTTGCCGGACGTAGGCGATCGCGCAGTCCCGCCCGTGACGGGCCGCCGCCCGGGCGACGGCCTCCTCGACGCTCGGCGCCGTGTCGAAGCCGACGTGGCGCGGGATCTCGGGATCTTGCGGGCCGGCGACGATGACCCGGCCGACGTGCTGCAGGCGCTTGAGCGGGTAGACGGCGAGGATCCCGTGGACGGGGTGGAAGCCGAAGCGCGCACGATACGCCTCGAGGTACGCGGGGCGCCGCGCGAAGTCGTCGGCGAAGCGGCGCATGATCTCGTAGGGATCGCGCGTGACCGGCAGGACGCGCTCCCAGACCTCCGGGTACGAGGGATGGGTCGCGCGGTCCCAGCGGTCGGGGACCGGCGTCGCCATGATCACGGTGCAGCCCGGCGAACCCGCCGCTTCCGCGAGCCCGCCGAGGTAGCCGAGCCCGGACGAGACGAGGGTGAGGATCGGGTTCACATGGGAGAAGACCGCGTACGGGCTCGTGTCCGGCACGCCGTAGACCAGCACATCGAACCGCTCCCCCGCCTGCCCGCGGCGCGCCGGGAACATCCGGGCGACGTCGCCGAGCAGCTCTCGGCGCGTCGCGTCCACGCTGCCGGCGACGACTTTCGCCGGGCGCCACGGATCCGCGAGGAGCGTGTCGATCTTGAACACGCGGCGGCCCACGCGGCGCTCCAGATGGCGGCCCATCTCGTCGAGGACCTCGTGCATGCGGTTGCCGTGCACCGACATGGACATCCCGTCCGGCGTGTGCGTGACCTTGATGGAGTCGTAGGTGGAGAGCCCGACGCAGACCGACTTCCAGCCCCCGTTGAAACCGCGGTTGTAGCGGGCGTTGACGTACACGGTCAGGTCCGACTCGGCGACGAGGCGGTGGACCTCGACGGGGTAGCCGTGCTCCGGCGTCCGCCCGAGGTCGACGATCGCCTCCTGGTCCTCGGCGTCGTGGCACACGAGGCGCGGCCCGAACTCGCGGACGAGGTCCTCGCCGAGGATCCGCGCGAGCTCCGCCGGGCGAAGCTTCCGGTGGAGCGCGTTCGCGCAGATCAGCGTCACGCGCGTGCGCGGCACGCCCGCCGCCTCGAGCTCCTCGAGGACCGCCTCGATCGCGACGGACCGGATCGGGCCGTAGGACGCGACGGTCGCGTCGTCGAACGCGATCGTGACCCCTGCGCCCGGCCTCACCAGTTCCCCGATCCGCGGGAGCCCTCGCGGCGCCGCGAGGGCCGCCCTCACGGCCACCCCGAGATCCTCGAGGGGTGCCAGTGTCGTCGCCTCGACGTTGGAGAGCGTGCGGGTGCGCGACGGCAGCGTCGCGGTCAGCATGGTCTCGCCGTACGGCAGCTCCACGTTCACGCACCGCATCCTCCCAAGTTCGGGGACGCTTGACAAGCATTCACGAAGCGCCGAATCTTCCGGCGGTGGCGAGCTACTCGCTCGGGATCGACATCGCGCCATGAAGCCGCCGGAGGTCATCGAGACCGATCGGCTGCGCCTGCGACGACCGGTGATGGAGGACGCCGCGGCGATCTTCTCGACGTATGCGCAGGACCCGGAAGTGGCGCGCTTCGTCTCCTGGAGCGTGCACCCGAGCGTGGACGTCACCCGGAAGTTCGTCGAGGAGTACTGCGTCGCGGGCTGGAAGACGGGCCAGGTCTTCCCCTGGCTGATCACGCTCGCGGCGGGCGGAGACGTCGCGGGGATCATCGACCTCCGGCCGGTGGCGACGCGCGCCGAGATCGGCTACGTCCTCGCCCGACGCTACTGGGGTCGCGGCCTCATGACCGAGGCGGCGCGCGCCGTAGTCGAGTGGGCGCTCGCCGAGCGCGAGATCTACCGGGTGTGGGCGGTCGTGGACCTCGAAAACCCGGCCTCGCAACGCGTGCTCGAGAAAGTCGGCATGACGCGCGAGGGTGTGCTACGGCGCTGGGTGGTGATGCCGCGCCAGGGCCCCACGCCACGCGACGTCTGGTGCTTCGCGCGCGTCAGGGAGCGGGAGGCCACGCGATGACCGCCCCCTTCGAACGCGGTCACGCTCGAGGTCATCCCGCTGCTGACGACAACCGTCGTCAGCACGTCCTCCGCAAGGGGGACACGGTCCTGGTCCGAACGCCCGGCGGCGGTTACGGTCCGCCGTCCCGGCGCCCGGCGGAGCTCGTGAGGCGCGGTCGCCGCATGGGCGACGTCGGCCGGCGCGCGATGCCCGGCGCCCGACGCGCGTGAGTGCGCCGACGCGCCCCCATCGGGGCGAGCTCCGGGAGATCGCCCGGCGGGCGATGCGCGAGCGCGGGCTCGAGCCCGACTTCTCGCCCACCGTCCTCGCCGAGACGGGCGCGATCACCAAGCCCGCCGAGGACCGCGATCCCGCCATCCGGGACCTCCGCGGTCTCCTCTGGGCCTCCATCGACAATGACGACTCGCGAGATCTCGACCAGCTCTCGGTCGCCGAGCCGGCGGGCGGCGACGCCGTGACGATCCTGGTCGCGGTCGCCGACGTGGACGCGGCCGTGGGGAAGGGCTCCGCGATCGACGGCCACGCGCAGACGAACACGACCTCGGTGTACACGGCGGCCGAAGTCTTTCCGATGCTCCCCGAGAAGCTGTCGACCGACCTCACCTCCCTCGGCGAGGGCGGGGAGCGGCTCGCGGTGGTCGTCGAGATGACGGTCGGGGCGGACGGCGCAGCGACGGGCGGCGACGTCTATCGCGCGCGCGTCGTCAACCACGCCAAGCTCGCCTACGACGCCGTCGCCGCGTGGCTCGACGGCGCGGCGCCGGCGCCGCCGCGCGTCGCCGCGGTCCCCGGCCTCGACGCGCAGCTCCGGCTTCAAGATCGGGTCGCGCAGGCGATGAAAGCGCTGCGCCATCACCGCGGCGCGCTGAGCCTCGAGACGCTCGAGCCCCGGGCGGTGTTCGACGGTGACGTGCTCACCGATCTCCGACCCGACGAGGCGAACCGCGCGCGGGAGCTGATCGAGGACTTCATGATCGCCGCCAACGGCGTGACCGCGAAGTTCCTCGAGGCACGCGGCTTCCCCGCGCTGCGGCGGGTCCTCCGCGCCCCCGAGCGCTGGGAGCGCATCGTCGCCCTTGCGGCGGACCTCGGCGAGCGGCTCCCAGGGGCGCCGAACGCGCGCGCGCTCGAGGCGTTCCTCGCCGCGCGACGCCGGGCGGACCCCGCGCGCTTCCCCGATCTCTCGCTCTCGGTGGTGAAGCTCCTCGGCTCGGGCGAGTACGTCCTCGACCCGCCGGGCGGCGCGCCCCACGGACACTTCGGGCTCGCCGTGCGGGACTACACGCACGCGACGGCGCCCAACCGGCGATTCCCCGACCTCATCACCCAGCGCCTCCTCAAGGCGGCGCTCGCCACGCAGCCGGCGCCGTACACCGACGCGGAGCTCGCCGCGCTGGCGCGCCACTGCACCGAGGCGGAGGACAACGCCGCCAAGGTCGAGCGCCAGGTGCGGAAGTCGGCGGCGGCGCTGCTGCTCGCCTCCCGGATCGGCGAGCGGTTCGACGCGATCGTCACGGGTGCGGGCGACAAGGGAACGTGGGTGCGGGTGCTCAAGCCGCCGGTGGAAGGCAAGGTCGTGCGGGGCGTCGAGGGGCTCGACGTCGCCGACCGCGTGCGGGTCGAGCTCGTGCGCACGGACGTGGAGCGTGGCTTCATCGATTTTGCGCGCGTCACGTGACGCGCGATCGCCCGACACGACGCCGGTCGGTCGATCGAGGGAGGCCTCGATGAGACACCGACGCCGCTCCCGCACGAACGCGCTGCTCGTCTTGATCGCGATCGGGGCCCTCGCGCGCCCGCCCCTCGCCCTGGCGGCGTGCGCGCCGTCGGCCGCCCTCGACGCCCCGACGACCCTCGTCCTGTCGGGCGGCGGGGCGAAGGGCGCCTGGGAGGCGGGCGTGGCCGCGACGCTGGTGCGAGGTGGGCTCGCCCCGAGGCTCGTGGCCGGCTCGTCGGCCGGCGCGCTGAACGCCGCGATGCTCGCCGACGGGCGCCTCGACCGACTCGAAGCGCTGTGGCGCTCGCTCAGGCGCGAGCAGGTCTACACGCTTCGGGCGTCCGTCATCTTCGCCGGGCTCCTCCCGGGCTGGCTCACGCTCCTGGCCCTCGACGCCGCCGGCTCCCTCTTCGACCCCCGGCCACTGCGAGAGCTGATCGCTGCGTCGGTCGACCTCGACCGCATCCGCGCCTCGTCCGTCCGGCTACTCGTCACCACGTCCGATCTCGTCCGGCGGGAGCCGCGGCGCTTCGACAACCGGACGGTGAGCGTCGACGCCCTCATGGCCGCGAGCGCGGTCCCCGGCGCGTTTCCCCCGGTCGACGTCGAGGGCACGCTCCTGGTCGACGGCGGACTCACCAGCCGGGCGCCCGTTCTCGAGGCGCTCGAGGCCGACCCGTCGGTGAGACGCGCGATCGTCGTCATGAGCTACGCGCCCGACGAGGGGGGCGCCCGGCCCTCCACGCTACGGCGCGCGCTCGAAGAGGGGTTCGAGATGGCGATGATTCACCAGATCCGCCGTGACACGGAGCTGGCGCGGCTCAAGTACCCGGCGGTCGACGTGCAGGTCCTCACGCCGTCGGCGCCGCTCCGCGTGCGACCGCTGGACTTCGATACGAGCGGGATCGCCCGCCTGCTCGAGCTCGGAGGGGCGGATGCCGCGGCGTGCCTCGCGGCCTGGAAGGCGCGATGAGCGGCCCGAGCCTCATCGCGCTCGGCGTGCACCTCACGCGAGCGTCGAGTCGACGACCGCGAGCGGGCCCCTTCCCTGGATGTACCTCACCTCGCGCAGGCCGAGCAGCGTCCGCACGCGATCGTCGCCCACCTTCAACGGGCCGGGCGAGGGCGCGCTGCCCGGCGCCGGCTGGGGGAACGCCGTGGACATCGCGGTGTGGAAGGCCACGTTCCCTTCGACCTTTTGCAGCACCTGGTGGATGTGGCCGTTGAGGACCGTGACCGAGCCGAACCGCTTGAGGTAGCCGAGCGCCTGCTCGCTGTCGTCCGTGGCCCAGCCCCACTTGGCATAGACGGCCCAGAGGGGCACATGGGTGAAGACGACGACCGGGGTGCTGCTCGAGAGCTTCCGCACGTCGTCCTCGAGCCACTCAAGCTGCTCGGCGCCCAGGCTTCCGAGACCGTTGGCCTTGTAGCTCTCCACGTTGACGAGGCCGACGAAGTGCACGCCCCGGTGGTCGAAGCTCTGCCAGCCCTTGCCGCCGACCGTGCCCTTGCCGTAGCGGGCGAGGTATTCCTTGCCGCCGTCGAGGAAGACGTCGTTCTCGCCGGGCACGTAGAACACGCGCTCGGTCTTCACGCTCTTGAGCATCTCCGCGACCGCGTCGAACGCGCCAGGCTTCTGGGCGTGCGTGAGGTCGCCCGTGTGGAGGACGAAGGCCGGCCGCGTCGGCAGCGCGTTGATCCGGGCGATTGCCTCGCCGAGCGTTGCCGCCACGTCCTTGTTCGCCTCGCCCTTGAAGCCGATGTGGGTGTCGCTGATCTGGACGAAGCCGAAGTCACCCCCGGCGGGCGTCTCGGCGGCCTGGGCGAGCGTCCGCGATGAGAGCACGCCGCCCGCCGCAGTCCAGACCACGCCGGTCCCCACCCAGGCCATGCACTCGAGAAAGCCGCGACGATCCATGTCCATGTCGCTCTCCCTTCGGATGTCTCGGTTCACTGCACGACGACCGTGGACCTCATCTGGGGGTGCAGGGCGCAGAAGTAGGCGTAGATGCCCGGCGCGTTGAACGTGAACGAGAACTTCTCGTCGGTCTCCAGCGCCGGTGACGCGAACGCCCCTGCCGGCGACGTCACCGTGTGAATCTCGGCGTCGTGATTGACCCACGTAACCGTCGTCCCCGTCGGAACCGTCAGCGTCGACGGCGTGAAGCGGAAATTCTCGATCGCGACCTGCGGGGTCGATCCCGCCGCGCCGGGCGCCGCCGGCCCGGCGACGATCGCCCCCACCGCCAAGAGAGCGCCTCCGATCAGGATCCGTGCGTTCATGCGATGTCTGCCTCCCTCCATGCGAACGCGCCGGGCGTCGGGTCGTTCCCTCTGGCACCACGAAAGCCTCGGGAACGAATCGGTCGTTCGCGCGTTAGGAGCGGGTGAAGGAAGGGCCTGGTACGATCTGAGCGGCATGGGGGGCGGAGCGGGGACGGGCGCA
>Ga0209161_10004682_pt1 | contig 10867 bp, 9 predicted proteins | sample GraSoiAngelo_155_FD_186169 | JGI IMG/M metagenome (GOLD analysis project Ga0209161, IMG submission 186169) | Grasslands soil microbial communities from the Angelo Coastal Reserve, California, USA - 14_1009_13_30cm (SPAdes) (version 2) | ecosystem: Environmental > Terrestrial > Soil > Grasslands ...
CCGGGCAAGCGCCCGCAGTCGAGCATGTCGCCGACCGTCGTGCTCGAGGGGCGGCGTCCCGCGCTGGTGGTGGGCGGCTCGGGCGGCCCGACGATCATCTCCGGGACCCTACAGGTGATGCTCGGCGTCCTCGCCTTCGGGCTCCCGCTGCGCGAGGCCGTCGTGGCGCCGCGAGTCCACGACCAGGCCACGCCGCCGGTGCTGGCGGTCGAGGCCGGCGTGGAGCCGAGCGTGCGCGGCGTGCTCGAGCGTCTCGGCCACCGCGTGGTGGTGGCGCCGACGATCGGCGCCGTCTCGGCGTGCGGCCTCGCCCGCGACGGGACGCCCGTCGCCGCCGGCGACCCCCGCAAGGACGGGGGCGCCGCCGTCGTTCCGTAGCGTGCCCCGACGTGCAAAATGTTGCCACCGCGCGCACAGAGCTGAACGCCCAGTCACAACCGCGCCGACTCGGGCCCCGCACGGCGCAAAGAGGACTCCGACGCGGCCTCTCCCCTCCATGGGTGAGAGCGCGAAACGAATCAGGCGATCGCGCGCCCCGCATTCGGGGTGGGTCGCCGGCCCGGCCGCTCGTCAGACTCGGCGCGTCGGGCAAAATCCCGCGCCGTGAGGGCGTTTTTTCTCGCTCCCCGCAGGTGCCGGGCAGGACGCTGCCGCTCTCGATGAGGCACCGCGCGGGCACGGTCTCTGCTCGTCGGTCGGCCGCAGGAGGACAACACCGATGACGTATCAGACCGGCGACTACGTATACCCGGCGGATCTCCCCCGCCGGCTCCTTTGCCGCGTGCGCAACACCGAGAGCCTGAGCGTGCGGAGCTGCCCGTCCCAGATCCTGAAACTCGAGCCGCTCGAGGGGCCGTGGCCCGCGGGAACGGAGCTGATCCGCCTGGACGAGTGGGTCATCCCCGCCGGGCCGCGTCGGCTCTGGCAGGCCGCGCTGCGTGGACGCGAGGAGCGGCCGGCGGGCCCGCGCAGCCGCACCGAGCACGCGGCCTGACCGGCCATGCAGGCCGCGATCGAGCCCCGCGTTCGTTGCCTGGTCGCTGACACCCTCGGCGTGGGGATCGACGAGCTCGCGCCCGAGGTGTCCCTGACCGATGAGCTGGCCGCCGACTCGCTCGACCTGGCCGAGCTCGCTGCTCGTCTCGAGGCCGAGCTCGGCCTGGTGGTGCCAGAGCGCGTGGTTGCACGCCTGCGCACCTACGGCGATCTCGTGCGCGCCGCGATCGCCGCCGCCCCGGAGCGGGGCGCGGCTCTGGCGCGCATCGACACCCCGGTGCCGGTCCGGGCCCGCCTGATCTCCCCGCACGGCGAGCTGCTGCGCGCGGAGCTCCTGACGCCCTACGTCACCGAGACGATCGTGGACCAGGCGCTCCGCGCCGGCCGCGAGGCGCGGCTCGAGATCACGGTCGCCGAAGACGCCAGCGACGTCCAGCTGGCGCACGTGCGCGCCGAGTTCGCCTGGCTCGCCGAGCAGGGCCCCGCGGTCGCCATCGCGCGCGCGGAGCGCTCCGAGTCGCACCGCCCGAGCGCAGCCGCCTAGTCTAGGACCGTGACCCGAGACTGCCGTGCACGGGAGCGGGGGCACCGTCTCCGCTTCGATTCGGCGCCGCTGGACACGGGTCCGGGAGCGACCGACCCGTTCGGCGCCTCATAGGCGCTCCGACGGCGCCCCCGCTCCCGTGCTGCGCCGTTACGGACCGCGGATTCACCGTGCGCGGCCGCCGTGCTAGGCCGCGGCGACACCGAGCGCCCGCAGCCGGCGCAGGTTCAAGGCGGCGCAGGGGAGGTCCCACTCGTCGCGCACCTTCGTCACGCCGCGGAAGATGAAGCGACGAAAGCCCATCGCCTGCTGGATCTCCGCGTGCCGACGAAAGACGTGCCGTACGCGCGCGGGCCGAATAGCGCAGCGGGGAGGCGGGGGCGCCGTCGCAGCGCCTATGAGGCGCCGCGGGCGGCGGCCGATCGAGGCACCCGGCTCGGCGGCGCCGAATCGAAGCGGAGACGGCGCCCCCGCCTCCCCGCACCGCCGTCTCGGGTCACGCTCCTAGTCTAGAAGAGCGCGGCCAGCCGGATCGTCTGGTCGCGCTGCGCGCCGACCGAGAGGAGCGCCACCGGCACGCCGACCAGCGCCGCCAGCCGCTCGAGATAGCGCCGCGCGTCGCTCGGCAGGTCGGCGAGCGCGCGCGCGCCGCCGAGCGGCTCGCGCCAGCCGGGCAGCTCCTCGTACTGGGGGACGACGCGCGCCCACGCGCGCCCGGTCGCGGGCGGCAGCTCGAGGCGGCGCCCGCCCAGCTCGTAGGCGGTGCACACGCGCAGCGGGTCGATGCCGGTCAGCACGTCGAGCTTGGTGACCGCGAGGCCGTCGACGCCGGAGAGCGCGGCCGCCTGGCGCACGACCACCGCGTCGAACCAGCCGCAACGCCGCGGGCGTCCGGTGGTCGCGCCGTACTCGTCGCCGTCGGCGCGCAGCCGGTCGCCGAGCGCGTCGGTCAGCTCGGTCGGGAAGGGCCCGCCGCCGACGCGCGTCGTGTAGGCCTTGGTGATGCCGACGATGCGGTCGATGGCGCGCGGCGGGAGGCCCGCGCCGGCGGCCGCGGCGCCCGCCACGCAGCTCGAGGAGGTGACGAACGGGTAGGTGCCGTGGTCGACGTCGAGCATCATGCCCTGCGCCCCCTCGAGCAGCACGCGGCGCCCGGCCGCGAGCGCCGCCCGCAGCTCGACGCCCGTGTCGGTGACGAACGGGCGGAGCCGCTCGCGCAAGGCCGCGTAGCGCTCGTGGATGGCGTCGAAGGCAAGCGGCGCCTCGCCGAGCAACGCCTCGAGATAGGCGTTCTTCTCGCGCAGGTTGCGCTCGAGGGCCTCGCGGAAGCCGGTCGCGTCGAACAGGTCGCCGACGCGGATGCCGGTGCGCGCCATCTTGTCCTCGTAGGCCGGACCGATGCCGCGCCCCGTCGTCCCGATGTTCCCCGCGCCGCGCAGGCGCTCGCGCGCCCGGTCGATGGCGCGATGGTAGGGCATGATGAGGTGGGCCTGCTCGCTGATGCGCAGCCAGCGGTCCTCCGCCAGGTAGCCCCGCTTGCGCAGCGCCTCGATCTCGCCCACCAGCACCTCGGGGTCGATCACCACGCCGGGTCCGAGCATGCAGATGCGGCCCGGATGGAGCACGCCGGCGGGGACGAGGTTCAGGATGGTCTTCTCGCCGTTCACCACCAGCGTGTGGCCGGCGTTGTTGCCGCCGTGGAAGCGGACCACGACGTCGGCGCTGGCGGCGAGGAGATCGACGACCTTCCCCTTCCCCTCGTCGCCCCACTGCGTGCCGATGATGACGGTGGCGGGCATCCGGCTAGAGACGCAGTTGCTGCGCGGAGACGATCTGGGGCAGCGTACGCAGCGCGTCGAGCACGTCGGGCGGCACCGGCTCGTCGACGTGGATCAGCGAGAGCGCCATGCCGCCCACCCGCTCGCGGCCGAGCTCGATGCCGGCGATGTTGATGCCGCGCTCGCCGAGGAGCGTGCCGACGCGCCCCACCACGCCCGGCACGTCGCGGTTGTGGAGCATCAGGATGTAGCCCTCGGGCACCGCCTCCATGCGGAAGCCCTCGATCTTGGTGACGCGCACCGTGTCGGCGCCGAACACCGCCCCCTCGGCCGCGATCGTGCGCGCGGCCGTGCGCACCTGCACCGCGAGCGCGTTCAGGTAGTCGGTCGTCTGGGGGGCACGCGCCTCGATCACCCGGATGCCGCGCTCGCGGGCGATCGCCGGCGCGTTCACGTAGTTGACGCCCGACTCGAGCAGCTGCCCGAGGAGCCCGCGCAGCACGGCCGCCGCGAGCGAGCGCAGCTCGCGCTCGGCCACCTCGCCGCTCGCCTGCACGGTCACCTCGACTGGCGGTTCCGGCAAGAGCTGCGCCTGCAAGGCCCCCAACTTCTCGGCGAGCAGCAGGTACGGGCGCAGCACCCGGAGGACCTCGGGCGAGAGCGAAGGTACATTGACCGCGTTCTGGATGATGCCGCGGCAGAGGAAGTCGGCGACCTGCTGCGCGATGGCGACCGCGACGTTCACCTGCGCCTCGCCGGTCGAGGCGCCGAGATGCGGCGTGCAGATCACCTGCTCGAGCTGGAGAAGGGGATGGCCCGCGGGGGGCGGCTCCTTCTCGAGCACGTCGAGGGCCGCGCCGGCCACCTGGCCGCTCTTGATGGCCGCGGCGAGCGCCGCCTCGTCGACGATGCCGCCGCGCGCGCAGTTGACGATGCGCACGCCGCGCCGCATGCGCGCGATCGTGCCCGGGCCGATGAGTCCGCGCGTCTCGGGCGTGAGCGGGGTGTGGATGGTGATGAAGTCGGCGCGCGCGTAGAGCTCGTCGAGCGAGACCAGCTCGACGCCCAGGCGCGCGGCGACCTCGTGGGTGACGAAGGGGTCGTAGGCGATCACCTTCATGCGCAGCCCGAGGGCCCGCTCGGCGACGATGGTGCCGATGTTGCCGAGGCCGATGATGCCGAGCACCTTGTTGCACACCTCGGTGCCGAGCCACTTCTCCCGCTCCCAGCGCCCGGCGCGCACGCCGGCCGCGGCCTGCGGGACGTTGCGCGCGAGGGCGAGGAGCAGCGTGATCGCGTGCTCGGCGGTGGTGACGTTGGAGCCGCCGGGCGTGTTCATGACCACGATGCCCTTCTTGGTGGCGGCGTCGACGTCGACGTTGTCGACACCGATGCCCGCCCGGCCGATGACGCGGAGCGCCTCCGCCCGCGCGAGCACGTCGGCGGTGACCTTGGTGGCGCTCCGGATGATGAGGGCGTGGAAGCCGCGCACCGCGTCCCGCAGCTCCGCCGGCGAGAGACCGGGGCGCGCCTCGATCTCGAGCTCGGGCTGCTCGCGGAGCCGCGCCAGCCCCTCGGGGCCGAGCGCGTCGGTCAGCAGGACCCGGTAGGCCATCAGCCGCGCGCCGGGAGCCCTTCGGCGAGGATGCGCTCGGCGGCCCCCACGCCGCGGCCGAGCTCAACCGGGGCGCCGAAGTGATGCAGGGCCAGCTCGAGCGCCGCCACGCCCGTCACCACGTCGAAGGCGCCCACGTAGCCGAGATGCGCCAGGCGGATGATCTTACCCTTCAGCTTGTCCTGGCCGCCGGCGAAGGTGACGCGCATGCGGTCGCGCAGGTAGCGGAAGAGCGCCGTGCCGTCGAGGCCCTCGGGCAGCATGACGGCGGTGGCCGCCGGGCTCGGCGACTCGGGCGCCAGCAGGCGGAGGCCGAGCGCCGTGGCGGCCGCACGCGTGGCGCGCGCCAGGCGGTCGTGACGCGCATGCACGTTGGCCCAGCCCTCGGCACGCAGCAGCTGGAGCGCGACGCGCAGCCCCTGGACGAGCGAGATGGCGGGCGTCCACGCGGTCGAGCGCTCGGCGACCCCCTTCCGCTCGCGCCGGAAGTCGAAGTAGAAGCGCGGCAGGCGGGCGGTCTCGGTCGCCTTCCAGGCGCGCTCGGAGAGGGCGACGAAGGCGAGCCCGGGCGGCAGCATGAGCGCCTTCTGGGAGCCGGTGACGAGCACGTCGATCCCGAGCCGGTCCATGGGGAGATCGATGACGCCGACCGCCGTGATGCCGTCGACGACCAGGAGCACGTCGCGCCGGCGCGTGATCTCGGCGAGCGCGGGCACCGGGTGGAGCGCGCAGGTGGAGGTCTCGCTCGCCTGCACGAAGAGGGCGCGCACCCGGGGATGCTCGTCGAGCGCAGCCTTCACCGCCTCGGGCCGGACCGCGCGGCCCCACTCGACCACCACCTCCCGCACGGTGAGCCCGTAGGCCTGGCAGATCTTCGTCCAGCGCTCGCCGAACTTGCCGCCGTTCACGACCACCACCTGGTCGCCGGGCGAGAGGAGGTTGGTGACCGAGCCCTCCATGGCGCCCGTGCCGGAGGCGGCGAGGACGAGCACGTCTTGCGCGGTGCCGAAGAGCTCGCGCAGGCCCTCCTGCACCTCGGCGAGCACGGCGCCGAACTCGGGCGTGCGGTGATGGATCACCGGCAGCGCCATCGCCGCCAGGACCTCGGGCGGGACCGGCGTCGGTCCGGGAGCGAGCAGGAACGACTTGATCACGGCGGCACCTGTACCCCTCTGTCACGAGCTCGCGGGGCGAGCTCTCCGTCTTCCGCTGCAGGGGCCCAGGCGTTCGGCCCGCTGGTCGTTCGGCACTCCCCCGTGGTCGATTCCACGTGAACGCCAGTCGTGCGAACACCTCGTTTAGCCGCGCGCTCGCAGGGTTGTCAAGGTCGCCGCCTTCGTTGACTCGGTGCGCGTTATCCGTTAGCGGCAGCCCGTGTTCCCGTCGCGATGGCTGCTCGCGCTCGTGCTGTCGACGATCGTGGCGACGCGAGCCTCGGCCGAGCCGCGCCCCGCCGTTCCCGCGCCGGCGTGGCGCGGTGCGGCCCTCCCGGAGCAGTGGCGCCCCGGCATTCCGGAGAGCGCTGCGCTGCGCGTGCCGACGCCGATCACGCGCGACGAGGAGGTCGAGCGCGTGACGCTCAAGGAGGCGATCGGCATCGCGCTCGAGAACAACCCGGGCATCGCCGCGCAGCGCCTCGAGCCGCCGCGCCAGCGCGAAGGCATCCTCCAGGCGCAGGCGCAGTACGATCCCTCGCTGTTCGGCGAGCTCAACTACGCCCGGACGGTGACGCCGAACGCGAGCGTGCTCGGCGGCAGCCTCACCTCGGTCGTCGAGGACCGGTACGCGAACCTGCACCTCTTCAAGCTCTTCCGCAGCGGCACGCAGGTCACGCTCGACAGCCTGAACGACCGCCTCGACAGCAACTCGCGCTTCAACCAGCTCCGCCCGCAGTACAAGCCGCAGCTCGCCTTCTCGCTCGTCCAGCCGCTCCTCCAGAGCTTCGGCTGGGACTTCACCTACCTCGTGGTCCGTGTCGCCGAGCGCACCGCGGATGCCGCGGTCTACCAGTACGAGGCGAATCTCGCGAACTTCGTCGAGCAGGTGATCGAGGCGTACTGGGCGGTCGTCGGTGCGCGCGAGACGGTCGAGGTGGATCGCGAGGCGAAGCAGCTCGCCGACCGGACGGTCGAGGAGAACCAGGCGCGCGTGCGGGTGGGGTTGCTCCCGCCGGTCTCCGTGCTCGAGGCACAGGCGGACGCGGCGAGCCGGCAGTCCGACCTGATCGCCGCCGAGAACACGCTGGCGGTCGCTCGCCAGACGCTGGCGCAGCTCGTGTTCTATCGCCCCGCCGGCACCTTCGTGCCGCGCACACTCGAGCCGAGCGAGACGGCCGAGCCCGAGGAGTTGAGCGTCGACCTGGACGACACGCTCGCCGTCGCGCTCGCCGAGCGGCCCGAGATCCAGGCATCGGCGCGCGGCGTCACCGTGCAGCAGCTGAACGAGAAGATCGCCAGCAACGCGCTCCTGCCGGTCCTCAACGTGGTCGGGTCGTACGGCGTGAACGGCCTCAGCGGCACGAACCGTACCGCCGTGTTCGGCAGCGTTACGACCTTCTCGCTCACGCCGATCGCCGGTGCGAACTGCCTCTCGCTCGCGCCGAACCAGGGGTTCCTCTGCAACATCCCGGCCCTGGCGCCACCGTCGCCGTTCGCCGGCTCGGCATCCGAGGCGTACGACCGGATGCTCACCAACGACTTCAGCGCCTACTCCTTCGGGCTCCGGCTCCAGGTCCCGCTCTCGAACGCGCTCGCCGAGAGCCAGTACACCCAGACCCGCATCGCGCGTTCGGAGGCGGAGCTGAACCATCGCCAGCTGCTCTCCAACGTGACCCTCGAGGTGCGCCAGGCGGTCGCCGACTTGGTCTCGAGCCGCCAGCGGATCGACACGACGCGTCTCGCCCGCGAGCTGGCCGAGGAGAACCTGCGCAACCAGCAGAAGCGGCACGCGGTCGGCATGGCGACCACCAAGGACCTGCTCGATTTCCAGACGCGCTTGACCAGCGCGCGCGCCGCCGAGGTGCAGGCGAAGGTCGACCACGCGCTGGCGGTCTCGCGCTGGCGGCGCGCGCGCGGCCAGCTCCTCGGCTACTACCAGGTGGTGCTGGAGCGCCCCGGGCGGCACCCCGCGCCGTGGTTTGCCCGCTTCTGACGACCCGGGACGGGTCGTCAGAAGCGGAAGCGAGCGTGTAGCGCTCGGTGCGTAGTGCGCAGGTCATGCCGCGGCCGGCGAAGCCGGCGCGGCAAACGTCGAGGTCCAGGGCAGCCACCATGCGTCACGACCGCACCGCATCAGCTCACGGTGACGCTCTCACGCTCCGGAAAGTCTGCCGCGCCGGCTTCGCCGGCCGCGGCACGGCGTTGGCCCTCTCAAACGGGCCGCACGCTCGCTGTCAGTCCCCGACCCGAGACCGCAAGGTCTCGGGTCGGCGGAAAAGGACGAGCTGCACGCGCTCGCCGCACGCCAGACGCAGCCGCTCGACCGCGAAGCCGAGCGCCGCGAGCTCGCGCGCCGCGGGGTAGCGCGCGCGCGACGGCGCGCAGCGCGCGGCCGCCAGCGCGAGGATGCCGAGCCCGCGGCGCCAGAGGACACGTGGCTGGTTGTGATCGACCAGCACGAGCGGGGCGCCCGCCGGGAGCCGCCGCGCGAGCAGGCGCAGCGCCGCCTGACGGTCCGCGGGGTGGGCGGGCGCACCCAGGAAGCTCACGATCCCCGCCGCCGGCGGCGCGCTCTCACTCGCGAGCGCGGTCGCCGCGGCGAGCGCCGCCGCCAGGCGCCCCGCGCGCGGGGCGACCACTGCCACCGGGCCGGTGACGGGCCCGAGCAGCGCGAGCGCGCGCGCGGCCAGCCGCGCCGGCTTCACCGCCGCCCGATGAGGGTCATGAACTCCTCGCGCGTCGTCTGGTGCTCGCGGAAGACGCCCAGCATGGCGCTCGTCATCACGACGGAGTTCTGCTTCTCGACCCCCCGCATCCGCATGCAGAGGTGCTCGGCCTCGAGCACGACGCCGACGCCGAGCGGCTCGAGCTGCTCCGCGATCGTGGTCGCGATCTGGCTCGTCATGCGCTCCTGCACCTGCAGGCGGCGGGCGTAGACCTCGACCAGCCGCGCGAGCTTGCTGATCCCGACGATGCGGCGATTCGGAAGATAGGCCACGTGCGCCTTTCCGAAGAAGGGCAGGATGTGGTGCTCGCACAGAGAGTAGAAGTCGATGTCCTTCAGCACGATCATCTCGGAGTACTCCTCGTCGCGGAAGAGCGCCCCGTTGATGACCCGGCGGGGATCCTCGTCGTGCCCCTTGGTGAAGAAGGCGAGCGCGCGCGCTACGCGCTCGGGCGTGCGCGCGAGGCCTTCACGCTCCGGCTCGGGATCGATGGCACGCAGGAGCGCACGCACGTGCTGCTCGAGGTCGTTCGCCGACATAACGCTCAGGCTCTAACCGAAGCGCTCCGCCGTCGCAAGGCGCGCTCAGCTGGGGATCACGCCCTCGCGGCGCAGGTTCTCGAAGATGGCGCGCGTCGCGGGCGAGCGGTTGAGGGTGTAGAAGTGGATCCCCGGCGCGCCCGCGCGCAGCAGCTCGGCACACTGCCGCGTCGCCCACTCCACTCCCACCGCCACCGCGGCCGGCTCGTCGTCGCGCACGCGCTCGAGCGCGGCGCGGAGCCGCGGCGGCACCTGGTTCCCGGAGAGCGCCGTGATGCGCTCGATCTGCGGCCAGTTGGTGATCGGCATGATGCCGGGCACGAGCGGCACCCCGATGCCGGCGCGCCGCGCCCGCTCGACGAAGCCGAAGTAGTCCGCGTTGTCGTAGAAGAGCTGCGTGATCACCACGTCGAGGCCCGCGTCCACCTTCATCTTCAGGTGCTCGATGTTGCGCTCGCGGTCGCGGCACTCCGGATGCCCCTCGGGATGCCCGCCCCCGATCAGGCAGAAGTCGTGACCGCGCTCGCGGATGAAGCGGATCATGTCGAGCGCGTAGCGAAAGCCGTTCGCCGGCGGCCGGAAGCCGGGATCCTTCGGGCGGTCGCCGCGGATCGTGACCACGTTCTCGATGCCGCGCCGGGCGATCAGCGCGCAGTGCGCCGCGATCTCGTCCCGGCTCGCCTCGATGCAGGTCACGTGCGCCGCGCCCTCGAGACCGAGCGCACGGATGCGGGTCACCAGCTCGACCGGCGCCTCGCGCGGCTTCGTCCCGGTGCGCGTCACGGTGATGAACCCCGGGCCGAGGGGGCGCAGCGCGTCGATCGTGCGCATGAGGGCTTCCTCGCCCGCGGCGGTGGCGGGCGGGAAGAACTCGAAGGAGACGACGGGGCGTCCCTCGGTGTAGCGCTGACTGATCTTCACGCCGCGCGGCGGGCTACTTCGTGCCCTTCTTCTCGAGCGCCTTCACCTTCTGGTACTTCCGGTAATCGTACCCGGTGGCCATCGCCATGAGGAGCCCCTCCATGCCGCCGTCGCGCTCGCGGCGCAGGATGCGGAGCCGCTCGTAGAACTCCCGGAAGTCCTTGTGGACGCGCACCTGATCGTCGACCGGGTTCAGGAAGAAGTCCCTGAGGCGCGTCACCGTGAAGCGCAGGGCCGAGAAGCGGAGCTCGTTCGGGAACGCGTCCCACTCCGCGAGCGAGAGCGCGCGCAGGCTCTCGTAGCCGGCGATGAGGGGCTCGAAGCGCTTCAGGCTGTAGCCTTCGCCGTCGAAGCAGAGCGCGTTCACCGCGGTGGCGAGGTCGAAGATGAACTTGCCGCGCGAGGCGGCCTCGAAGTCGAGGACGGCGACCACCTTGTCGCCCTTCACGATCAGGTTGTCGTGAAAGAGGTCGCCGTGGATGATGCCCTTCGGGAGCTTCGTCTCGAGGTAGTTCTGCAGGTAGTCGACCTCGTCGTCGAGCGTGCGCACGATGCGCTTGAAGTACGTGGGCAGCCGCCCGCGCACCTCGC
>Ga0209161_10004683_pt1 | contig 10866 bp, 6 predicted proteins | sample GraSoiAngelo_155_FD_186169 | JGI IMG/M metagenome (GOLD analysis project Ga0209161, IMG submission 186169) | Grasslands soil microbial communities from the Angelo Coastal Reserve, California, USA - 14_1009_13_30cm (SPAdes) (version 2) | ecosystem: Environmental > Terrestrial > Soil > Grasslands ...
CAGGGTGGGTGGGCGCACCGCCCCCCTCCGCCGCATCCTCCGCCCCGCCGCGTGTCGTTGGCTCATGGCCACGCACGCGGCGGGTGCATTCACCACCTGTGCCTCCAACCACTCCGAAGGCCCGCCACCTCCCGACTCGGCGCAAACGGCCGCGCCCCTCGATACCCTCGAGGAGCGCACCCTCCATTACGTCTGGAGCCTGGCCAACACGAGCTCCCTCTGGATGGCTGTGATGGAGGATCAGGTCCCGAGGCGAGCACGCCGCTCCGGCGACCCAGCCTCCAACCAACATCTGACCTCCGGTGTCCCTGATGTGCGCCGATCAGCGTCAAGCGACGCTAGCGGTGTAACTCCGCGACGCGGCTGACACGCGGCAGGTGCTGCAGTGATGCTGCAAACGTTGGACCGGCGCTGGAAGGAGTAAGCGGAGCGCAGCTAGCTGCGTCCGGTCGAGATGGCAAGTTGTGGCGCGGCGGCGCCCGGTGCGCGTACGCCCCAGCTGCGGGATGGGTGCCGTTGGGCACCGCGGCCACCGACGTCCGGGTCCACATATTGCCGACGCTCGCACTTTTCGCTGGACGTTGCGACAGGAAACTCTGTGATGGTCGCGAGCTCCTCCCACCGCAGACCACTGGTGCGCAAGAACCCGTGGCCGGCTCGCACCAGTGTTCTTGCAGCGAGAGCCTTGAAGCACGCCCAACGGCCGATTACCCTAGAGAGTCACGGTTAAGGAGCCCGCTATGCGGCAGATCAATAGATCCTTCGCGCTTCGCGCCCTGGTCGGTTCCTCCTTCCTACTCGCCTTGCCGGAGTTCGGGCCTGCGCAAACGTCCTACGGAATCGCCAGCGGGCTGAACTACGCCGGGCCAGCATCGTCCCTGAGAGAGCACTACACCAGTGGCTTTGCTCTCCAGGTGTCCGTCGACCGCCGGTTCGGGGACCGACTAGGCGCACGTCTGGACGCGTTCGTCAATCACTTCGCCATCCAAGGGCCGCCGGCAGCCGTCGGAGTGGCGTGTCCCATCAGCGGTCCCTGCGGGCTTCTTTCTGGGAGCGACGGTGTTGCAGATCCCATCGGGATTTCGGGGCTGACCGCGAGCATGCGCTTGTTTGTCGACCCGCGGCAAGCCGTGAGGATGTATCTGATCGCAGGCCCCGGTGCCTACTACGTCTATCAGCATCCCAGCGAGGCAGGTGCAGTCCGACCGGGCGTGTCAGCCGGCGGAGGCTTTTCGACGCGGGTAGGCAGCCGATCGGCGGTGTTCGTGGAAGCGCGGTATCACCGCCTCTTCAACCTTCCGAGCCATCCCACGTGGCTCGTGCCCCTCACGCTGGGCCTCACCTTTTAGGGCAGGCCTTCAAACGAGGCGGACAACTGGTGCAACGCACCGGTGGCCCGCCCCCGGGGATTGCCGCGATATTCTCCCTGCATGACGCGTAGGATACAGCCCGCCGTCGGTCTGGTCGCGGCGATCCTCTCGGGGTGCGGGGTCAACCACTCCGAAGGCCCGCCGCCCCCACCGGTCCCGCTCGATCCTGTCCAGGCCGCGGCGTTCCTCGACACCGTCGAGGCGCGCACCTTCCACTATTTCTGGGACCTGACGAACGCGAGCAACGGCCTCACCCCGGACCGCTCCCCTACTCCGTCCTTCTCGAGCATCGCGGCGGTCGGGTTCGCGCTCACGGCGTATCCCATCGGCGTCGAGCGCAACTACATAACGCGCCTCCAGGCGGCACAACGCGTCGTCACCACACTGCGGTTTTTCTGGACCGCACCCCAGGACTCGGCCGCCTCGGGCTCCACCGGCTATCACGGGTTCTTCTACCATTTCCTCGACATGAACACGGGGGCCCGGTTCCAGCAGGTGGAGCTTTCGACCATCGACACGGCCCTGCTGCTCGCCGGAGTCCTCACCTGCCAGTCGTACTTCGACGCCGCGGATCCGGTCGAGACCGAAATCCGTGGGCTCGCCGACTCGATCTACCGGCGCACCGATTGGCAGTGGGCCGCTCCCCGCGTACCGCTCGTCGCCCTGGGATGGCACCCGGACGGCCCGGAGCGGGGGTTCCTCGGCTACGACTGGCGTGGCTACAACGAGGCGATGATCCTCTACATCCTGGCGCTCGGCTCGCCCACCCACGCCGTCGCCCCGGCCGCGTGGACCGGCTGGACCGCTGCGTACCAGTGGGGGACGTTCTACGGGCAGACCCACCTCGGGTTCGCCCCGTTGTTCGGCCACCACTATTCGCACGTGTGGATCGACTTCCGGGGCATCCAGGACGCTTACATGCAGGGCCGCGGGATCGACTACTTCGAGAACTCGCGCCGCGCCGCGTACGCCCAGCGTGCCTACGCCTACGCCAACCCGGGCGCCTGGCGCGGCTACAACGATCGCATCTGGGGACTCACCGCCTCGGATGGGCCGGGTGACCTGACACTCACGATCGACGGTCGCCGCCGCCAGTTCCACAGCTACTGGGCGCGTGGGGCGTCTTTCACCGAGAACCCCGACGACGGCACCATCGCCCCCACTGCCGCGGGCGGCTCGATCCCGTTCGCACCCGAGATCGCGATTCCCGCGCTGTACGCGATGCGCCACACCTACGGCGACGCCCTGTTCTCGACCTACGGCTTCCGCGACGCCTTCAACCCCACGTTCACTCAGACGAGCGCCGCCGGCTGGTTCGACGTCGACTACCTTGGCATCGACCAGGGGCCGATCATCGCGATGATCGAGAACTACCGCACGGGACTCATCTGGAGGCTCATGCAGGGCAATCCTCACATCGTGCGGGGACTGTGCCGCGCGGGGTTCACGGGGGGATGGCTTCAGAGCAAATGTCCTCCGTGAGCTGTCACGAGTGAGATCGTGCACGGGTGTCCCCAGGCTAAAAGCCTGGGCCCTGCACGGCACTGCCCCTTTAAGGGCAGTGCGCCTCCGGGCCCACCCTTGAGGGTGGGAACACTGAAGTGCCGTTGGGCTCCTCTGCTGGTGCTGTTATTCTTCGCGCTGCTACAACAACGGCATACATCGAGTAGCGAGCCCTACGAGATGATAAAGCGACTGGCGGTGCTGACGAGCGGCGGAGACGCGCCCGGGATGAACGCGGCGCTCCGAGCCGTGGTACGTGTGGGAGTGTCGAGCGGGCTCGAGGTGATCGGCGTCCGGCAGGGCTACACCGGGCTGATCGAAGGACAGGTCCAGCCGCTCGGGCCCCGCGACGTCGCCAGCATCATCCACGTCGGCGGCACCATGCTCGGCAGCGCCCGGTGCGCCGAGTTCCGCACGCCCGAAGGGCGGAAGCGCGCGCTGCAGGTGCTCGAGCAGAACCGGGTCGAGGGGCTCGTCGTGATCGGGGGTAACGGCTCGCTCTCCGGCGCGCACGCGCTCTCGCAAGCCGGGTTCCCCGTGGTCGGCGTCGCCTCCACCATCGACAACGACCTGAACGGCGCCGATATCACCATAGGTGTCGACACCGCCCTCAACACCGCGCTCGAGGCGATCGACCGGCTGAAGACCACCGCCTCGTCGCACCAGCGCGCTTTCGTGGTCGAGGTGATGGGACGCTCCCACGGCTATCTGGCGCTGATGGCCGGGATCGCCGGCGGCGCGGACGTGGTGGTCATCCCCGAAGTGGAGAGCGACCCGGACGCGGTGGCGGCGGGATTGCAGGACGCCTACGCCCGTGGCAAGCGGCACGCCATGGTGGTCGTAGCCGAAGGGGCGAAGTGGAACGCGACGGCCCTGGCCAGCTACTTCGCCAACCACCGCGACCGGATCGGCTTCGAGCTCCGCGCCACGATTCTCGGGCACGTGCAGCGCGGCGGCGGACCGGGCGCGTTCGACCGGTTGCTGGCCAGTCGCACGGCCGCGGCGGCGGTGGACCTCCTCGCCGCCGGGGGGTCCGGCGTCTACACGGCCCTCGTGAAGGGAGCGATCTCCGCGCTGCCGCTCGAGCGCGCGCTCGTCCCCAAGCCGCCACCCGACCCGGAGCTCGTCAAGCTGGCGCATCGGTTGGCGCGCTGAGGCACGGGGCCTAACGTTTCTTCCCGATCCACTCCCGCACGTCCTGCTCCAGCAGGTCGAGCGGCAGGGCACCGTTCCGGAGCACTTCGTCGTGGTACGCCCGGATGTCGAACCGCGGCCCGAAGGCGGCGGCCGCGGAGTCGCGCAGCTCGCGGAACTTGAGCTGCCCGATCTTGTAGGCCAGGGCCTGGCCGGGATTCACGATGTAGCGGTCCACCTCGACGACGATGTCCTGCTCCGCCTTGGGGGCGTTGTCCTTGAAGAAGTCGATCGCCTGCTGGCGCGTCCACCCCAGGGCATGAATCCCCGTGTCGATCACGAGTCGCACGGCGCGCCACATTTCGTAGGTGAGCTGGCCGAACTTGGAGTATGGGTCCTGATACATGCCGAGCTCGGGCCCGAGGCCCTCGGCGTAGAGCCCCCAGCCTTCGACGAACGCGGTGTAGCCACCGTACCGGCGGAACTCGGGCAGAGCGTCCAGCTCCTGGGCGAGCGCGATCTGCAGGTGATGGCCGGGCACGGACTCGTGCAAGCTGAGCGCTTCCATCTCCCACTTGGGCCGTGACTTCACGTCGTACGTATTGACGAAGAAATACCCCGGGCGTCCTGCCTGGAGCGAGCCGCCCTGGTAGTACGCCGTGGTCTGCGACTTCGCCATGAACGACGGGATGGTCGTCACGCCGTACGGCAGGCGCGGCAGCTTGCCGAACAGTTTGATGAGCCCCGGGTCGGCGCGCTTCGCGATGTCGCGGTAGGCGCGCACCAGGCTCGCCGAGTCGTCGTAGAAGAACTGCGGGTCGGTCCGAAGGAATCGCGCGAAGTCGGCGAAGCTCCCCTTGAACCCCACGCCCGCGATGACGCTGTCCATCAGCGCCCGGATGCGTTTCACCTCGCGCAGGCCCAGCGCGTGGATCTGGTCGGGCGAGAGCGAGGTGGTGGTGAACTGCCGGACCCGATAGGCGTACCAGGCGGCGCCGTCGGGCAACTCGCGCATCCCGATCGACTCCCGCGTCTTCGGGATGTAGGTCCCCACCACGTAGTCGTACAGCTTCCGGTACGCCGGCGCTACACGCTGCGTGTATGCGTCGCGCCCCGCCCGCGTGAGCCGCTCGCGCTCGCTCACCGGGATCGTCTGGGGGAACTGCGCGAACGGCCGGAGCAGCGGGCTCGCCATCGGGTCGTCGGGCGTGAGCCCGCGGATCTGGTCGGGCACATCGCGCAGCGTCACCCGCGGCGGCGTGATGCCGGCCTCCAGTCCTTTTCCCAGGAGCGCGATGGTCTGATCGACCAGTGCGGGGACGCCGTTCAAGCGCGCCACGATGTTCTCGTAGTCCTGAACGCTCGTCGTGGGCATCTGCGCCAGCAGCCGGCCCACGTCCTGCTGCACGCCGCCGAGCTGCGTGATCGCGAGGTACTCGTCCTTGAAGCGGGTGCCTTCGATCTGTTCCTCGAGCCCGCGCCGGAACAGATCGTAGTTGAGCCGATCGGTGGGAGACAGGCGATCACGTCGGATCGTTTTGACGACGGCGAGCGGGTCCTCGCGCTCCCGTTTGCGCCGCTCGATCGCCTGGAGCGAGTGGTCGGTCCACCGGGCGTTCTGACCCGGGTAGCCGACGTACGTGGCGAACTCCGGAAACTCGGTCATCACGTATTCCCAGTTCAGCCGGAACACCGCGCCCAGGCGCGCGCTGTCGCTCAGATTCCGCGGATTCGCGGCCAGCTCCGCGTAGCGCGCGTGAAACGTGAGGCCGGGACCGGAGGGTGGCTGCTGGGCGGACGCGAGCGCCGCCGCGAATAACAGACACGTGATGGCCATCAGACCGAGTCGAGTCATGGTAGGACTCTCCGAAGCAGATCCTTCGCGCCTTCGGCGCTCAGGATGACAGGCTCGCTCGCTCCGCGAAGAAAGAGACATTTTCTCAAGGCGCCCCGCGGCTTGTCATCCTGAGCGAGCGCGCGGTACGCGCGCGAAGCGAAGGATCTGTTAGTGTGCCGCTATTGCGCCGTCTCCGGCGAAGGCCGCCGCAGCTCGGCGGCCCGAGACACGATCCTGGGCACGTTGGCCGCGCGGAGCGCCGCATTCACGGCCTGCAGGTCGCGACCCAGGACCGCGCGCAACGCGAGGAGCTGACGCTGGAGCTCCGATGCGAACATGCGGTACACGTCGTAGGCCTGCGCGGGCGGTCGGGCATCGACGCTCGCCACCATCCCGCTCAGCCCGCTGATCCGCTCCACCAACTTCGGGGGAAAGTTCAACGGGTCCTGGAACGACCGGTTGCGCACTTGGTAGAGCTCGCCTTCGATCGCGGCGAGCCGGTCGGCCAGCGTCCGGGTGCTCGAAGCCAGGCGTGTGGTGTCGGACGCCGCCTGGAGCCGGTCCTCGAGCTGGGCCTGCACGTTGCGGATCGTGATCACGGCGGTCACGCCCGCGTTGACGGTGTCGCGCAGCCGCTTCAGGAACGTGAACTGCTCGCGCAGCTCCGCCGGCGTCACCTTGGAGCGCGGATCGACCTTGAGCGCGAACCGCTGTGTGTACGTCCGGCCCCCCACGCGCAGCCGCGTCTGATACACGCCCGGCAACGCCCTGGGACCGTCGGTCCCGACGCCGACCATTCCCCAGAACGCGACGGCGTCAGGGTACTTCATGTTCCAGACGAACATGTTCAGGCCCTGCTTGTTCGGCACTCGGGGCGCGGCCGGCGGGCGCCGGGGCCACGGCTTGTCGGCGTCCTTGAGCGTATCGGAGACGATGCTGTCGATCTTCACGCTGTCCGTCACGCCCGCCTGCTTGAGACTGTCCGTCCGGACGTGCTTCACGCTGTCGGCGCGCACGCTGTCCGCGGCGGTGAGCGAGTCCGCCCGGCTCGTGAAACTGCGGATCACGTGACCGGCGGCGTCGAGGATGTCGAGTGTGAGCCGCTGGTCCTTGTCCTTCAGCCAGTAATAGATCATCGCCCCGTTGGGCGGGTTTTTCCCCACCGGGTGCGCCTCGTTCGACGGGAAGGAGAAGCCGCCCGACCAATCGACGCGGAAGGCGTCGCGGGGCTTGAACAGGTGCGCGGCTTCGCGCGGTGTGGCCCGCACGAGCTCGCGCAGCGGCGAGATGTCGTCCAGGATCCAGAACGAGCGCCCGTGGGTCGCCACCACGAGGTCGCCCTCCTTGATCACGAGGTCGTGCACCGGGACGATCGGGAGGTTGCGGCGCAACGACTCCCAGTGAGCGCCGTCGTCGAACGACACCCACACCCCGCGCTCCGTGCCCGCGAACAGCAGGCCGCGCCGCACCGGGTCTTCCCGCACGACGCGCACGAACTCGGTCGCGGGGATCCCGTTCACCAGCTTGGTCCATGTCTTGCCGTAGTCGGTGGTCCGGTAGATGTAGGGCGCGCGGTCCTCGAGCTGGTAGCGGTTCGCCGCCAGGTAGGCGGTGCCCGGCGCGAACCGCGACGCTTCGATGCTCGAGATGCGGGTGAACGGCGCGACGTCGAGCGGCGTCACATTCGTCCACGTTTTCCCGCCGTCTCGCGTCACGTGGATGAGCCCGTCGTCCGAGCCTGTCCAGATCAGGCCTTTCACGCGCGGTGACTCGGCCAGCGCGAAAATCGTGGCGTAGTATTCGGCCGTCGTCTGGTCGAGGGTGATCGGCCCACCCGAGACGCCGAGGGTGGTGGGATCGTGCCGCGTGAGATCGGGCGAGATCGGCGTCCAGCTCTGCCCCTCGTTGACGGAGCGGAAGAGCACGTTCGCGCCGGAGTAGAGCACGTGCGGGTCGTGCGGAGAGATCAGGAGCGGCGCCGTCCACTGGAAGCGGTACTTCCCTTCCCCCGCCGGGTGCCCGTCCGGACTGTCGGGCCAAGGGTTGATGATCCGAAAGAAGCCGGTCTTGTGGTCGACGCGCGCCAGGAATCCGGAGTTGTCCCCGCCGTACGTGATGTCGGGGTCGTCCGGCCGCGCCTGTACGTGTCCCGCTTCCCCCGCCACGTCGTACCACTGAGCCCGATTGATCCCGGCCGACCAGCGGCTGGGCCCGCACACGCCGCTGTTGTCCTGCTGCGCACCGCACACGCGGTAGGGGAAGTGATTCGTCGTCGTGACGTGGTAGAATTGCGCCGTGGCGTAGTCCTGATCGCTCCACGTCTTGCCGCCGTTGAACGACACGTTCGCACCGCCGTCGTTCCCTTCGATCATACGCTGCGGATCGTTGGAAGCGATCCACATGTCGTGGTTGTCGCCGTGCGGATCGGGCAGCACTTTGAAGGTCACGCCGCCGTCGATCGACTTGTAGGCCAGCACATTCAGCGCGTACACGGTGTTCGTGTCCTTGGGATCGGCAAAGACGCGCGAATAGTACCAGGGCCGCTGGCGCAGCTTGCGGTCGGCGTTGACGTAGCGCCACGTCGCCCCGCCGTCTTCCGAGCGGTACACGCCGCCCTGGTCGGCCTCGATCAACGCCCAGACGCGTGACGGCTTGGCCGGCGACACCGCGAGGCCGATGTTGCCCAGCAGTCCCGCCGGTAGGCCGGGGTTGTGTGTGATCTCGCTCCAGTGCTCACCGCCGTCCGTGGACTTGAACAACCCGCCGCCCTGCCCGCCGGAGACGAGTTTCCAGGGGTAGCGCTGCGCCTGCCAGAACGCCGCGTACAGCACGTCGGGATAGGATGGATCCACCACGAGGTCCGAGACCCCGGTCGAGTCGTTTCGGAACAGCACCTTGTTCCACGTCTTGCCGCCGTCGGTCGTCTTGTAGACCCCGCGCTCGGTGTTCGGTCCGTAGGCGTGACCCTGCGCGCCCACCCACACGATGTCGGGATTGGTCGGGTGCACGCGCACCCGCGAGATCTGCTGCGTCTCGGCGAGCCCGAGAGAGGTCCACGTCCTGCCCCCATCGGTGGTCTTCCAGACTCCGTCGCCGGCGGAGACGTTGCCGCGAATCGGGTACTCGCCGGTGCCGACGTACACGACATCCGGGTTCGACTCGGAGACGCCGATCGCGCCGATGGTGCCGCCGAAGTACTTGTCCGTCACGGGCACCCAGGTGTCGCCGCCGTCGGTCGTTTTGAAAACGCCGCCGCCCGTCGTGCCCATCCAGTATTCAGCGACCCGGGACGCGGAGCCCGCGACGGCAACGCTGCGCCCGCCGCGGTAGATCCCGATCTCCCGCCACTTGAGGGCGGCGAACACGGTGGAGTCGAAGCCTTGAGCGGGAGCGGAGCGAACCGGGAAGATGAGCAACGTGACGGCGAGGAGGGTCAACGAGCGGACGGACACAGGGTTCGGCCTCCGGAAGGGTGTGGAACAGAGTCACCCACGTAAGCACGGAAAGGCCGAACCCCGCAAGGGCGCTGCGTCGACGCCCGCGTTGCGTTTCGTAACCTCAGTCTTTCGGCATCGGCAAGGCGGGCATCTCCAGCGGCTTCTCGGTGATCGATGACTTCGCGTCCGCGCCGCGTCCGGTGAGCGCGAGGTCGCCTTGCTTGCCGTGCGTCTTCACGAGTCCGAACGGCACCTCCCGCGACGCCCACACCTCGCCGCCATCCTCCGTCGTCACGTGCAGCGCCCGGAACGTGCCGGCGGGCACGGTGACCGACTCCCAGCCCACCACGTGCGCGCCGGCGCACCGGGAGGCCCAGTCGAAGGCGGACGTGTTTTGCCCGCCCTTCGGGCCCATCATCCCGGCCATCTCCCCGGAGATCCTCATGGCCGGCTGCGAGCCCCCCTTGATGATGAGCGCGCGCGGCGCCTCCAGTCCGGATGCGAGGCTGGCGGTGAGGATCTGCACGACGCCGTTCTTGCTGGGATCCTTTCCCGCAAACTTCACCTCGAACCAGTACAGCGTCGAGTCTCCCGACCGCTCCGAGCCGACGACCGCCAGGCGGATCTTCCCGCCCGAGCCACCGCCCGTGCCATCGAACGATGCCCACTGACCGAGCTTCGCGTCGCCGAGGACTCTGCAGACGTCCGCCAGATCGGTCGGGGTCTGAGCGGGGAGCGGGAGAGCGGCGAGGGCGCCGAGCGTGACCGCGGCGATGAGTCCGCCTGGCTTGAGCATGACGAACCTCCAACAAAGGGTGAGGACTTCAAACGAGAGGGTGCTTTCCGTTTCTTTATACCCGGACCCCTTCTGAAACCTAACGTCAAGCACACTGTGACTCACGTCGCCCTCGCCACCTACACGAAGCTGCCGAGTCTGAACGCGGACGATCTGCTGCTCGTCCCGGCATTACGGGAACTCGGCGTCACCGCGGTGCCGGCGGTGTGGGACTCCCCCGATGTGTGCTGGGAAGAGTTCCAAGGCGTCGTCGTGCGCTCCTGCTGGGAATCCGCCGGCGGTCCTCCGCTGGAACAGTCACAAGGGCTACCTGCGCGACCTGGCGGCACGCGGCGTCCCCATCGTGCCGACGCGCTGGCTCGAGCGCGGCACGCCAGTCGGGCTCGCTCGGCTGCTCCGCGATGCGGCGTGGAGCGACGCGGTCGTGAAGCCCGCCGTCTCGGCGAGCGCGCACGGCACCTGGCGCACGTCCTTCGAGACCGCGAGCGCGGATCAACGGCAGCTCGACGAGCTGCTTCGTGCCGGAGACGTGATGGTGCAGCCCTTCATGAGCGAAGTGCGTGACGCAGGCGAGTGGTCTTTCCTGTTTCTCGGCGGCCGGTTCAGTCATGCGGTGCTCAAACGGCCGGGGGCGGGGGCGGGCGATTATCGCGTGCAGTGGGAGTTCGGCGGCACAGCGGACGCCATGGTACCCCCGGGCAACCTGGTCGCGGATGCCGAGGCGGTCATGGCGGCGATGCCGGGCAATCCGTTGTACGCACGCGTGGACGGCGTGGAGCGGGACGGGCG
>Ga0209161_10004684_pt1 | contig 10866 bp, 9 predicted proteins | sample GraSoiAngelo_155_FD_186169 | JGI IMG/M metagenome (GOLD analysis project Ga0209161, IMG submission 186169) | Grasslands soil microbial communities from the Angelo Coastal Reserve, California, USA - 14_1009_13_30cm (SPAdes) (version 2) | ecosystem: Environmental > Terrestrial > Soil > Grasslands ...
GCAGTGAAGCTGCGAGATCGAGATTCGCCTGAAGCCGGCGGTCAACCTGAACAGCGGCGTAGCGGGCACAGATTACGCGTTCGCGTTCGCTCCACACGGCCAAAGAGGGAATCCTCTTGCCGAGGAAACCGTCCAGGGCTTCGATAAACCGGTAATAAACGCGAACCAGGCCTAATCCGCTGCGATTTGGGTGGAGATCGGGAGTCAAATCATGCAGGCCGGCCAACGTCTGGAAATGCTGCGGCGTAAGGCGTCCATTCTCTACCTGAGCCGCAACCAGTACGCGTTCAGAGACAGGCTGGGCCGCGACGCCCGCCAGCACAGCCCGCCAGTAATAAAGCGCGAACTGTGACAGGGCTACGATGGAGATCGCAAGTAGCATGGCGCTAAACATTCCTCAGCCTCTAAAGGGATTGTGGCAGCCAGGAAAATAGACACCAATAGTCCTGAAGTACCATTGGGGTAGAACCAGCGACGTAACCATTTGGGAACATTTTTAGCCATCCCTTTTGGGGAAAATAGCTTGTTTTGTGACTAGCTATTCAGTAACCTTTTACGAATCAATAGCTTACGGGAGTGCTCGGCGATGCGAAAATCTCTTTACGTTCTGATGATCGCAGGCTTTTTTCTATGCCTTAGCGCGCTGCTGGCGCAGCGGCGGCCTTTGCCTCACGCGGCTGGCGAGCACGCAACGGACCGCGAAGCCATTGGCGCAGTCCTCCAGGCTCAGCAATCCGCGTGGAATCGGGCCGACGTTGACGCCTTCCTGCAAGGCTACTGGCATTCTCCGGAACTGACATTCTCGGGGAGTAGTGGCGTCGCCCGTGGTTGGGATGGTGTGCTGGCACGGTACAAGAAAAACTATCCAGATCGCGCCGCGATGGGCCAACTCGATTTTTCAGACTTGGAATTTCGCTTCTTGGGGCCGGATGCTGCTCTCGTTCTGGGAAAATGGCATTTGAAGCGCGAAAAAGATGAAGTCGGCGGAGTGTTCACGCTCGTATGGCAGCACTTCCCGGAAGGATGGAAAATCATCCACGATCACACCAGCGCTGTGGTGGAGAAATCTCACTGAGTTTGAAACATGTAGCGCGATTTCCCACAGGAAGTGAAGGCTACAAAATTTCCAGAATTTCCTCGTAGCGTTTGAACGGCGGGATCAGGTACGCACCGGCGAGCTCGGTGCGCGACCATGCCAGCATGTCGCGTGCGACTTTGAATCCACAATCGCGCGCGGAGGCTCCAGCGGCTTCCATGGATTTCAGCAATCGCTCGGGAATGACGATCCCCGGCACTTCGTTGTTCAAGCGCAAGGCCTGCTTGTAACTGTTCAGCGGCCAGATGCCGATGCACACGGGAATGGACGGCTTGCCGCCGAGTTTCTTCAAGAAAGCATGCCAGTGTTCGGGATCGAAGAGCGGCTGGGTCATCGCGAAATGCGCGCCGGCTTCGACTTTGGCGTGGAAGCGCTCGATTTCGTTGTCGAGATCGTCGGCCACGGGATTGAGCGCGACTCCGATCGTGAAATTCGTCGCGCCTCCGAGAGTTTTTCCCGCCCAATCCGTGCCCTGATTCAGCCGGTGCAGCACTTTTACGAGACCGACGGAGTCGACTTCATAAACGCCGCTGGTTTCCGGGTAATCGCCAACCGACGGCGGATCACCCGTGATCGCCAGAACATTGCGGACGCCGCCGACGGTCCACGCTCCAAGAAGAGCTGCCTGCAAGCCGATGATGTTCTGGTCGCGCGTGGTGAGATGCGGAACGGTTTCGACGCCGCGCGCTTCCAGCGCGCCGGCCACAATCAGGGCGTCCATGCCGACGCGCGCCATTGCGCCGCTGTTGATGTCGATGGCGTCGACTTTCCCCGACGCCATCACTTTGTCCACTTGCTCGAAGATGCGGTCGAGAGAAAGGCCTTTCGGCGGATCGATCTCAACACACAGAGCGAACTTCTTCGCTTGAAGCTTTTTCCAGAATTTGCTTTCCGGTTCCCGCTCAGAGATCGGAGCGGGTTTTGCCATCGTTGCAACAGAATGCGCAACAGCATGGGTCTTTGCGGGGCGAAGCGATTTCACGGCCTCTGCCATGGCGCGAATATGCGCGGGCGTCGTGCCGCAGCAGCCGCCGAGAATGCGCACGCCGAGTCCGGCTGCTTCGCGCGCAAAAAGCGCGAAATATTCCGGAGAAGACTTTGGATAAACGATGCGGTCGCCTTCGCGCTTGGGAAATCCCGCGTTGGGCATGCCGCTGACGCGCAGGCCGTCAACGGCGGCGAGCTCCTGCAAGATCGGCAGAAGAGCCTGCGGGCCAAGCGTGCAATTCGCGCCGATTACCTGCACGTTTTTGTTCTTCAATTGCGCGGCAGCATCGGAGGGACGGAGGTCGCCGTAGATCGTGCCTTCTTCCGCATACGTGAGCTGAGCGACGATGGGCAAGCCGGAGAAGGAGCGAATCGCGTCAATCGCAAGGAGCAACTCTTCGATATAAGAAAACGTTTCGAGAACGTAAAGGTCCACGCCGCGCTCTTCCAGCGCCAGCGCCTGTTCGTGGAAAATATCCAGAATTTCGTCATCCGCGGGATGGCGCGACTGCACGCCAAGTCCTAGAGGACCGATCGAACCGGCGATCAAAACTTCCCGAGCGGCCGATTCGCGCGCTTCGCGGGCGATTTTCACGCCGCGGCTGTTGAGCCGCTGGACTTCTTCGCCGAGGCCAAGAGGCGCCAGTTTGAAGCGGTTTGCGCCAAACGTGTTGGTTTCGATGATCTGCGCGCCCGCCTCGATATATGCCTGGTGAACGCGGAAGACCGCTTCCGGCTCGGTGGAGTTCAACTCATCGAAGCAACGCTGCGTGCCCACAGCTTCGTGCAGCATCGAACCCATCGCGCCATCGGCGATGAGGATCGAGTCTTTCAGACGCTCATTAAAATCATGAATCTTCATTTGGCAGCGCCCGATGGTTTAGATGTACGAGACGTCAGCAAACCCACATCCCGCCGGGAATCACGAGAGCGGTCCCCACGCCTATGGCGTCTAATGCATAAGACCACAGACTTCCAAGGCCAGCAAAAATTGAAACGCGCGTCCAGTCCGGATCTTTCTTGTCAAAAAATAGCCACAGAATCAAGGACCATTCGCCCATGCGGATGGGAACCAAACCGAGGAAATACCAAACCATTGAAGGGCCAGCGCCAGCTACATTTCGCGCTGCGAACATCCACACAGCGCCGTAAGCCAATCCTGCGGCGATGCCTAGCGCTGTGCGCACAGAACCTACTTTCAAAACATTTACCTGCGGGGCGGCATAGGTTCGCTGCAGCAGCTTTGCTGCAGCCGTGTAGCCGGCAAATTTCACGCCGACAAACGCAACAAATGCGATTGGGCCTGGGCCCATTGGCATAAAGTCCTCCTGCCTCTTAGCGTTTCTGTTCCATGAGGCTGGCGACGGTGCTCATCAGGTCGTACTTAGTAAGGATCTCGAAACGGGAGTCACCCATTTCGACAAAGACCGCGGGATTCTCGTGGCTGAGGATTTGTGTGACGCGCTCGACAGGCGCGGTCCGCGGCACCTGCGGCAACGGATTGCCCATCACTTCGCGAACAACGAGCTTGCGAAGATCCTTGCCCTGCAAGGCCAGGTTGAGAATCTGGTCTTCGTAGATCGTGCCGATGGGAAGGTTTTCCTCAAAAACCGGAATCTGCGAAATGTCCTGCTCCTGCATGGTCTTCAGCGCGTGAAAAACCGTCTGGTAGGGCCGCGCGATGATAAGCTCGCGCACTTTGCCAGTGGCGTGCTTGGCGTTGACGACTTCTGCCGCGGTGAGCGCCGTAGCCGCGTCCACGTAGCCGCGCTCGTGCATCCACAGGTCGTTATAAACCTTGCTGAGATAGCGCGTGCCGGTGTCCGGCAACAACGCCACGACGAAATCATTCCGTCCCAAATCTTTCGCAAGCCGCAGCGTCCCGGAAATGCAGCCGCCGCCCGAGCCGCCGGTGAAGAGACCCTCCAACTTCGCCAACCGCCGCGCGACGACGAAGCATTCTTCATCGTTTACCTGAATAATGTCGTCGAGAATCTTCAAATCCATGGTCGTTGGAAAAAAATCCTCGCCGATGCCTTCCACGACGTACGTCTTGGCTTTGATGGTCTGCCCGGTCTTGACGAAATCGTAGTAGAGCGAGCCGTAGGGATCGACGCCGACAATTTTTACGTTGGGATTTTTTTCCTTCAGGAATTTTCCCACGCCGCTGATGGTGCCGCCGGTGCCCACGCCGCAAACGAAGTACGTGATTTTGCCTTCACTGTCCTCCCAAATTTCCGGACCCGTGGTCCGGTAATGCGCCTCTGGATTCATCGGATTGTCGTACTGGTTCGGATAATAAGAATTGGGAATTTCGCGCGCGAGCTTTTTCGCCACCGAATAATAGCTGCGCGGATCTTCCGGCTCGACGGCGGTAGGACAAACGATCACTTCGGCGCCTAGCGCCTTGAGGAGATCGACTTTCTCCTTGGATTGTTTGTCGGTGGTTGTAAAGACGCATTTGTAACCGCGCACCGCAGCGACCAGCGCGAGACCCATGCCGGTGTTGCCCGAAGTGCCTTCAATGATGGTGCCGCCGGGCTTCAGCAGGCCTTTTTTCTCGGCATCGTCGATCATGGCGATGCCGATGCGATCCTTAACCGAGCCGCCCGGGTTGGTGAATTCCGCTTTGACGTAAATCTGCGGTTTCAGGCCCTGATTAATGCGGTTGAGGCGCACCAGAGGCGTGCGGCCAACCGCTTCCAGAATGTTATTGCACTTCATCAGTAATCTCGGTTTCTCCGCCGGATTGCATTCAGTTTAGCATTATCTCAACAAGTTCCCCTATTGAGCCGGCTGACGATTTTCTTACGGCCGGACAGGAAGAGAGTAGATTATTCTTTCTATGATTTCGTTGCATGGGAGACCAGGATGACGCGACAGAATGTTTCGAGCGGTACGCAGTGGGAGCCGATCGTGGGGTACTCGCGGGCGGTGAGGATCGGCAACGTGGTTACGGTCTCGGGAACCACGGCAACCGGACCGGACGGAAAGATTGTGGGCGTGGGTGATTTGCGCGCGCAAACGGTGCAGACCATCCGGAACATCGAGGCGGCGCTCGCGAAGGCCGGCGCGACGCTGAAAGACGTCGTGCGGACGCGCATCTTCGTCACGAACATCGCGGAATGGGAGAAGGCAGGGCGAGCGCATGGAGAATTTTTCGGCGACATCCGGCCCGCCACGAGCATGGTGGAAGTGAGCAAACTGATTGCGCCGGAAATGCTGGTGGAGATCGAGGCAGACGCCGTGGTCGAATGAGGTAAAGGAGATTAATGAAGTAAAAGAAGTAAAGGAGACAGAGAAAGCAGCGGCCTCGTCTCGCAGCCCCGTTGAGTTCCTTTCCCGCAAGGCCGGAACCTTCGGTCGCTTCGCTCACCGGCCATGTTAGCTTCGTCCGCACCGTGCAACGTCTTGTGAGGAAACAAATTCAGGGTAGAACGGTCCATGAGTGACTCTCTCTACGATTCTTTCATCGCGGATTATTACGACGAATCGCCGATTGTTAAGGGGCGAGTGCAGGATGTGGCCTTCTACCGCAACGCCGCGCGCGACTTTGGCGATCCCATACTGGAGCTGGGTTGCGGGACGGGGCGTATCACCATGGCGCTGGCAGAGGCGGGAAAGCGGATAACCGGGCTTGATCTTTCCGGGCGCATGCTGGAGCGCGCGGTGAAAAAACGCGCGGCGCTGCGTGTAGAAGCGCGGGAACGCGTTCACCTTGTGCAAGGGGACATGGCGCGGTTCGACCTCGGCGAAAAATTCCGGCTGGTTATCATTCCTTTTCGGCCATTCCAGCACCTGTTGGAAGTGCGGCAGCAGATGGATTGCCTGGAGTGCGTTCGCAAACATCTTGCGTCCGGCGGGCGGCTGATCCTAGACGTGTTCCAGACGGACGCCGAGCGCATGCACGATCCCGTGCACATGCGGGAAGTGCCGCTGACTGAATATGAAACCGCGGACGGACGTCACGTGCGCATCAGCGAGCGCGTGGCCGCGTTCCATCGCGCGGAGCAGCGGAATGACGTGGAGATGATTTTCTCCATCACGCACCGGGACGGCCGCCAAGAGAGGCTGGTGTTCGCCTGGCCGCTGCGGTACTTCTTCCGATATGAAGTCGAGCACCTGCTCGCTCGCTGCGGATTCAAGGTTGCAGCGCGGTACGGAGATTTCGACCGGTCGCCGATCCGGGACGACTCGCCGGAGATGATTTTTGTGGCGGAGACCCGGTAGGGGACGACAAGGAAACCCCCACCCCCTGTTTTTTGTAAGTGTTGCATCTAAAGGACTTAAATATTGCGTAAATTCTGTGTTTGCAACACATACGAGGGGGCTCAGAAGTGTTGCATCTAAAGGATTTAGCGACTAACAAAACTGCCGAAACGGAGTTGCGTTCTTTTGTGCAATGCCGAGGCTAATGACGCCGGGGCGATCACGAAAAGCGACGGAAAAGCGGCAGCGAGCTGCCGCACTCCAACTAACGCCAACCAAATAGCGGCAACCGGCCGGGCTAGATGGGGCGTGGCATGCAGTGCCCCTACAAAGAAAAAACGGCAGCCGAGGCTGCCGCTCTTTGCAACAGGTCATACTTTGACCTGAAGACATTATACCACACCACGTGAACTGAGCTGGTCCTGCTACTTCGGTGAACTATCGAGCTACCACTTTGCGCGGATGCGGTACTTCAAAACCGAAGTGCCGTCCTTGGCGACCGGCACGATGAATTGCGCTGCGAACGCCGCGGTCTTCGTGTACTTGTATGAGGAATAGAGCATGTCCCAATCGCCGCCGATGGGTTCATTCACCTGGACGGTGACGGGAGCGTCCTTGTGGTTGCGCAGGGTGACTTCAAATTCCATTTCCCAAGTGTGGGTGTCAATGCGCTTGTAGTCGGTTTGCTTGTGCTCGGCGACAACGTCGAAAGCGTTGCCGATGTGAATGTTCACGTTTTCATCTTTGGGAGTGTGATCGATGCGGTCTTCGCCGGCAAAGAGAATGCCGCCCTTGGAGTCCTTCTGGTAGACGCGGACGTTGCCGGCGGGGAGAGGAATTCCCAGCCCGGCTTTTTCTTCATTTTTGAATTTGTAATAGACCATGACGGGATCTTTCAGCGGGGCGCCAGGATTCTGCTGGTTGCGATAGTAGTAGCTCTGGCCATTGACCATGAATATTTTTTCGACGGGAACGCCGGAGCCCTGGAGAAGACTGATTTGCTTGTTTTCCTTGTCCTCGACGGAAGTTTTGCGGCCGAGAGAGTAGAGATGGTATTCGCTGAAGGCTTCCTGCTGGAACTGCGGGGCCGCCGCTTTAGCCGACAAGGCGCGCGCTTCGTCCATTGCACGAATGCGGCTCTCACTAGGCACGCGATTCAGTTCACCGGCAACGAGCTGGAGACGCGCATTATGAAACGCCGTGCCGCTGTTGTTGACGACAGTAACCCAACCGTCGAGGTCGGCGTTCTTGTCGTCGCGCGCGACGGTAAGAACATAATCGGCATTCCAGGATAAATTGTTCGCGAGGTAGGAAGCTTCGACCTGCTGTTTTCTTGCTCCGGAATTTTCAAGCGACATCAGCAGTGTGGGGCGTTCGTAGAGATTCGCGGGGACTTCGGGGAAGCGATAGCTCTCGGCGTACATGCCGGTGACAATGTCGTTGCCGATTTTCCAGACGGGGCCATTGTTATCGGAAAGAAGCGTGGCTTTGATTTCTTCGCGTTTGGTGGTGCCGTTCTCCTGGTACGAACGTACCAGCGTCACTTCCTTGCCGACGTATTTGTGGAGGAGCTTCGCCGGCTCGAGCAGATCGTATTCATAGTTTTGTTCGATGACGCCGAGCTTATCCGGCTCATTCAGCGAACGGAAATGAACCGTCGCGGGATTCACCGTGGCGGCGATATCCATGAATTTCAGGCGGAACGTGCCGCTGGGAAGCGCGAGATTGCGGACGTCACGAATCAACGCAATGTTGGAGTTATAGACGGTCACGTTCAGGTCCGTCTGATCGTTGAGGCTGGTGGTCTGATCGGCCGCGGTTGGGCGCGCGGCTTCCTTTTCCTGCGAAGCGTAAACTTTGTTGCCGCGGGCCACGGTATGCAGAATGGCGACGGCGGCGAGAAGGGCCACGATCGAAATCAGTCCGAACCATCGACACTTTGCAGAATTCCCTGGGATTTTCATCACTTTCTCCTGGACCAAAATCTGCGTTCTCTCTTAGAACGATGGGAGCGGAATTTCTTGCACGACGTGGAGTGGATGGGTGGAGGCGCTCAAGGACTCGGAATGGGGAACCACGTTAGCCCGCCATCGCTGGTTTGAAAGCTCTTCGTCGATCGAGCGTTCCAAATCGTGGCGTGGAGCGCATCGGAGGCGCGGATTCCGCCGAGATCCTCCGCAAGAGGGGACTGCACGACTTTCCAATGCGCGCCGCCATCGGTGGTCAGAAGAATGGCGCCGGCGCGGCCAACGATCCAGCACACTTGATCGGATGGAGCGGAGCCGGTCAGCAGGTCGACGAGGACGCCGCTGACCTGGCGCGACCAGGTGGAGCCGCCATCCTTGGAGAACTCGATCATGCCAGAGCGGCCCGCCCGCCAAACGACGTTCGAGCTGGGCGGCGAGATCACACGGGGATTGGTAAATGCCCGCGCGACTTGCAGGGAATCGTTATAGCTGGAAGCAATTCCGCCAGCCACTCCCGGTTGTGGAGAAGGAACAGTAGGGGCCGCTGGAGCCTTCATTTTCTTCGCTTCTATCTGGCCGAGTGCAGCAGGTCCAGGCGCCTTTGCAGCATTGGCATTGGATTGGTTTTGCAATTGAGCGTTGGAGGCCTGCGTTTGCAATTGGGCTTCGGCGCTTTCCTGCCTTGCGTTGTCGGCAGTTTTGGCGTCGCGGTCCAACTGTTCCTGAGCGCGAAGCAAATCAACGGAGCCGGCGCGACGGGCATCTTTTCGCAATTCGCGCTCTTTATCGACCGGTGGTTTAGAAAGCGAAGGGTGCGCCAGATATTCCAGTTTATTATCTGCTTTCGCCGCGCCTTTAGAGGCTCGTGCTCTTGCACCGGTAAACTCATCGGCTGCGGCTTGCGGCTTTGCTCTGCCAGCGTTTGACGGCGGCGATGTTTCTTGAGCCGCTCTTGAAACGGACGGCGGGGGCGGAGGGGGCGCTTGCTTCGTCGCGATCTGGATTTCCTTCAGATTTGGCGGAGCCAAGGGCTGCTTCTCGTGCAGCGCGATCCAGACGAGGAGACTGGCGGCGAGAGCTCCCGCCGGAGCGAGCCATTGCCAACGCGCGCCCCGCAGGAGACGTGCGCGGCGGGATTGCTTGGGAAGAATTGCAGGAACGGCAGGCTGGCGCTGGCTGGAGGCAGCCACCTGATGCGCGGATTCCTGCTGAGCCAAGACTCTCGCTGCATCCGTGGTTTGCAAGGGAATTGCGTCCGTCGCTTCCAGGTGGGAGAGAATCGTCTGGCAATTGGCACACCCGACGATGTGCTCCTTCCAGGAATTCATTTCCTCCGGAAGCAAAGAACGCTCGTGATAGGCCGCGAGGGTTTCCGGATCGGGACATTCTCCGGCGGCTCCAAAACCGCGCGAAGGCGAATTTGCAGAGTCCTGCAAAGAACTCTCGGCACGCAGATGGCGCACGAGCGCTTTGTCAAAACTCCGATCGCGTTCGTCAGGCGCCATAGGCTTCTCCATGGTTAGAACGGTCCATTGCCGCTTTCTTGCAATTGGTTTCGCGTTTGGCGGTCACGGCGTCGGCTTTCCGGCCGCAGGGCCCGGGGATTTTGCGCGGGGCAGCAATTTGTCCAAATCGATGGGGGTTTCCCCCGCGCTGTATTCGAAACAGAGAGCGATTTCCGCATCGCTAAGACCAGGTTGAACCGCGGAACCATTCGCCGCGCCAATACCTTGGCGAAGAATGTCTTCGACGGCCTGGCGCAAATCACGGCGCAGGCGATCCAGATGCCGCGAAACGCTAGATTCGTGCTCTCCGAGCAGCCTTCCAATTTCCGCGAGCGTTTTTTCTTCCGCGTAATAGAGGCGCAGCCTTTGCTTCTCCTGTGGTTCGAGGCGTTCGAGCGCCATTTGCAAGGCGCTGGTGAATGAGGCTACGTAACGATCGCGATGCGGATCGACCGGCTGCAGCTGGGTTCCGAGTGGAGTTTTGGGCTGTCCGTCACCGGATTCGTCTTCGCCAAGATCCTCAAAGCGGCGGCCCGCCCGGATGGTGTCAATGTGCCGCTGGGCAAGAACGGCGCGTAGCCAGGTTTTCAGCGTGCTGCGGCCATGGAAGTAGCGGAAGAGCGAACGCTCCGAGCCTTTGCCATCCGCCAGACCGTACAACTCCGAAAAAAGCGAATCCGCGAGATCGCAGGCTTCGGCGGAACCTGCGCTGCAACGAAGAATCGCGGCAGCGGCAGAGCGCAGGTAAGGGCGATAGGTGGCGAAAAAATGTTCCCAGGCGGACTCGTTGCCATCGGCGCACGCAGTGGTCAGGGCGAGATCTTCAAGATGCAAAGCGCTCAGATATTCCTGGAGCTTTTGCAGCGTTACCGTTCCTGCGGACAACTCTTTCTTTGCGCTGCGCTCGAGCACAGCAGCGAATCGTTCGCGCGAAATTTCCCAGCGGCCAGCCTGTGATTGAGCGTACAACCACTCCAGTAGAGAGGTTTGGCCATCGAACGGGCGCGAGAGATCCACGCACTGATTCTCATTGCCGCGCTTTGGGAGATCCTCAATCATTGACCTGCCGGGCTAGACGGGTAAAGCCCTGATGGACGCGCAC
>Ga0209161_10004690_pt1 | contig 10862 bp, 5 predicted proteins | sample GraSoiAngelo_155_FD_186169 | JGI IMG/M metagenome (GOLD analysis project Ga0209161, IMG submission 186169) | Grasslands soil microbial communities from the Angelo Coastal Reserve, California, USA - 14_1009_13_30cm (SPAdes) (version 2) | ecosystem: Environmental > Terrestrial > Soil > Grasslands ...
GCCCGGCGTCGCGCAGCGGCTCGGCTGTGACTACGCCGCGCTGGCCGCCGTCCGGCCCGGCCTCGTCTACTGCTCGATCTCGGGGTACGGGCAGACCGGCCCGCTCTCCGACCGGCCGGCGTTCGCCCACATCATCAACGCGGTCTCCGGCGTCATGCACCTCGAGCAGGAGGGAGAGCCGGCCCCCCGCGTCGCCTACCTGCAGACGGCCGACGTGCTGGCGGGCACGAACGCGTTCGGCGCGATCACGGCGGCGCTCCTGCGGCGCGCTCGCACGGGGCAGGGCGCACACCTCGACGTCTCGATGCTGGAGTCGCTGATCGCGGCGGAGGACATCTCCTACGGCAGCGTGCTGAACGGCGGTCCCGAATACCAAGGTCCCCGGTCCGGCATGGTGGTCCACGCCGTCGGCGACCGGTACCTCGCGATGCAGACCGTGGGCGCGCCGCAGCTCTGGCCGCGCCTCGTCGCGGCGCTCGCGCGACCCGAGCTCGCGCAGGACCCGCGCTTCGCGACGCCGCTCGCGCGCCGGGAACACTGGCCGGCCCTCCGCGCGATCATCGGCGAGTGGCTCGACCGGTTCAAGACGGTCGAGGAGGCCCTCGATGCCCTGCAGGCCGCGCGCATCCCGGGGGCGCCGGTGCTGACGCCCCCCGAGGTCGCGGCGCACCCACACCTGTCGGCACGCGACGCCTTCCCGGCCGTGCCCCACCCCACGCTGGGCGTCGTCCGGGTCACCGCCACGCCGTTCCACCTCGACGGTCACCCCGTGGGGCCGACCGCGGCGGCGCCGTATCGAGTCGGCGAGCACACGCGCGCGGTGCTGGGCGAGGTCCTCGGCTATCCGGCGGCGCGGATCGACGAGCTCCTGAAGGCCGGCGCGATCGCCGCGCCGTGTTGAGCGAGGAGCGGGGCTCCGGGGGCGGCCCGCCTAGAAGCGGACGGAGACCCCGTAGGGAAGATCGGACGTCTCGGCGGCCCGGCCCTACGGCCCTCTGTCGCCGATCGGCGGGAGACGGCTCCACCCGATTGCATGAAGGGACTCGCCCCAGAGCGCCGTGTCCTCGCCGAGCCGCCCCGAGAGGCCGCCGCCGCTCCCCGGGGGCGGTCGGCGCGGAGACGACCTTCGCGCTGATGTCGGGTGGATGCGCGAGCGGTCGAGCCCGAGCGAGCGCGAGCGGCCGAGCCTGTCGTCGAGCTCAGGCGCCGGGGCCGTCGACGCCGAGCGGGCATCGCCTCCAATTCGGGCGTCTTCAGCTCCCGGGGTAGGCCGGACGCCGACGGGTGTTCGGCCGTCCCGGCGGGGGACGCGCTCAGTCCGTCGACGACCATCCAGGCACCGAGCCGCGCGCCCGCTCGCTCTGGCCTCCCTTTCCCCGCCCGCGCACGGGGGAGGGCACCACGGAGGCCGGCTACTGGCGCTTGACGAGGAAATGGGCGCGGCGGTTCTGCGCCCAGCACTCCTCCGTCTCCTCGGTGCAGAGCGGGCGCTCCTCGCCGTAGCTGATCGTGGTCATGCGGGTCCTCGCGATGCCCCGGGAGAGGAGGTACTTCAGCGCTGATTCCGCGCGATGGTTGCCGAGGGCGAGGTTGTACTCGTTGGTCCCCCGGTCGTCGCAGTGGCCTTCGATCAGGATGACGGCGCGCGGATGCTCCCGAAGCCACTCGGCGTTCGCCGACAGGAGCTGAGCGTCCTCGGACCGGATCACGTATTTGTCGAAGTCGAAGTGGATGTCTTGGAGCCCGGTGACGCCGCTGAACTCCTTGGGCTGCGGGCGGGCGGCCGCGACCATCGCCCCCGACCCGCTCTGCGCCACGCTCGAGGCCCCGGCCCCCCCGCCGCCCCTCGCCAAGCTCGACCCCGCGGCTCCGCCGCCGCCAGCGGCGAAGTCCGAGCGCCCGCCGCCGCCCGCGTCCTGCGCCCCACCGCCGCTCACGTCCTGTGCCCCGGCGCCGCTCATCCCCTGTGCCCCGCCGCCGGCGCCCACGACCCCGCCACCGCCGCGGCCGACGACGCCGCCGCCTTGCCCTCCGCCCTCGTCAGAACTGCTGGCGCTGGCGCCCGCCGCACCACCGGGAGACGGCGCAAGCGCCATCGTCGTCGCGGGCTCCTTCGCGCACCCGGCGGAGAAGAGAATGAGCATCGAGGCGGGGATGACTGCCGCGTGGAGCTGCCATGTATATCGACTCATGCGTGCCCTCTGCCTCCCTTTTCGTTGACCCAAGCCGACGTCGCCGTGCTCGCGATGATAGTGTTGGGGCCTTTACAAAAATTTACGGCAGAAGTCCACCAGCACGAAACTTTGCGTGCGCCGTCGGGGCGACACACCCACCGGCTGGTAGTGGGCCACTCGATCCGGCCGCCGGAGCACGGAAACCCGGTGTGCCAGTTCGTCGCGCCATGGTCGGCGTGTCCGGCCGGTGACGGTGGCGCCCCTCAGGATCCGCTCGTGGATCGGCGTCCCCGCTACCCCGACCGGGAGACGGGAGTGCAGACCCTCGAAAAGGCGCGCTCCAGGAGCTGGAGCCCCTGGGCGAGCTCGTCGTCCGTGATGGCGAGCGAACCGAGGAAGCGCACGACGTTCTTCCTCGCGCCGGCCTTGACGAGGACGAGGCCCTCGCGGAGCGCCTCGGCGACGATCGCGCTCGTCGCCTCGGCCGCCGGCTCCCTGGTCCGCCGGTCGGTGACAAGCTCCATCGCGACCATCGCGCCGAGCCCGCGCACGTCGCCGATCAGCTCCCACGTCGCCTGCCACGCGCGGAACCGCTCGAGCAGGCGATCGCCGAGCGCCCGGGCCCGGACGCCGGCGCCCTCGCGCTCGAGGACCTCGATCACGGCGAGTGCCGCCGCGCACGCCACCGGGTTACCCCCGTAGGTCGTGCCGAGCCCGCCGGGCGGGATCGCGTCCATCAGGTCGCTGCGGCCGACCACGGCCGCCAACGGAAGGCCATCGGCGATCGACTTGGCCAGGGCCATCAGGTCCGGCGTCACGTCGAAGTGCTCGACGCCGAAGCGGCGACCGGTGCGGTAGAAACCGGTCTGGATCTCGTCGGCGATGACGAGTATCCCGCGCTCCCGGCAGTACGCGGCGACGCCCTGGACGAACGCGACCGGCGGCACCACGAAGCCGCCCTCGCCCTGCACCGGCTCGAGGATCGCCGCGGCCAGGCGGTCCGCGCCGACCTCCTCGACCAGGCCCCGGAACGCCTCCAGGCAGGCGGTCACCGTTTCCGCCTCCGACGCAAAGCCCGAACGGTAGAGGTAGGGGAACGGGCACCGGTAGACGTCCGGCGCCAGCGGTCCGAAATCGCGGTTGCGCCCACGACTGGTGAGGGTGAGCGCGAGCAGCGTCCGGCCGTGGAAGGCGTTCTCGAACGTGATGACGCCGGGCCGGCCGGTCGCGTAGCGGGCGATCTTCACCGAGTTCTCGACCGCCTCCGCGCCCGAGTTGACGAGCATCACCTTCTTTGCGAAGCGGCCCGGCGTGATCGCGCAGAGGCGCTCGGCCAGGCGGACGTAGGGCTCGTACGGGAGCACGTGGAAGGACGCGTGGAGCATACGCTCCGCCTGCGCCCGGACGGCCGCCACCACCTCGGGATGGTTGGCGCCCACGTTGAGGGCGCCGATGCCGCCCGCGAAATCGATGTAGCGGTTGCCATCGACGTCCACGAGGGTGGCGCCCCGGGTCGAGGCGACGAAGACGGGGTGCTGCTCGTCGACGCCGCGGGCAACGTACTGCTCGCGGAGCCGTGCGAGCTCTCGAGACCGCGGGCCTGGCACTTGGGGCATGGCGTAAGACCGTCCTATCCCCAGTGTACGCCCGGCCGGGGCGAAGTCGGGCCTGGCACGGTGGGCTCGAGAACGGAGGATCTCGCCAACGGGGCCGCGACCCGTCCCGCATCCGAGCGGCCACCCGCGCCTCAGCCGCGGTGCCGGCCCGGATCGATCCCGCGGAGCAAGTCTCGAACGAGCCTGAGGCGAGGCACGAGGACGCCCGCGCGCTCGGCGCGATGCACCAGGTCCGCGAACACCTCGTCCACTTCCAGCGCGCGGCCGGCGAGGAGGTCCTGGGTCATGGACGGCAGGTGGGCGCCCGTGGCCGCGGGATCGGAACCCGGCGCGGGCGCCGAGAGGGCCGCCACCGTTTCCTCGTCCCCGCGCGCGAGGAACGTTCGGATGGGGAAGCTCGCGTAGTCACCCAGCGCGACGCCGTGAGCGGCCGCGATGGCCGCGGTCTCCCGGACGAGGGAGAGATACGCGCGGATCAGGTCGGGGTCGCGGAACATCCGTGGCGCGCTCGTACGGGTGAGCACCGAGACCCCGAACACGCCGGCCGCGTTGCACGTCTTGGACCAGAGGGCGCTGCGGATGTCGGCGGCCTCCGTGACCGGTATGCCGGCCTGCCGGAGGATGTGGGCGGCGGCGGTCACGCGCGGCGACGTCCCGCCCCCGAGCTCGCCCAGGTAGGTGGCGCCGAGTCCGGTCACGGTCACCCGCCCGTCCGGTTCCCGCTTCGCCCCCAGGATGGTCGCGGCTCCGACGACCCGATTCGCGCCGAACGCGCCCGCGAGCCAGTCGTCCTTCACCAGCCCGTTCTGAAGGCCCCCCACCCAGCCCGCGGCGTCACCGGGCGGCGGCCACTGGGCGCGCACCGCCTGGATCGCTCCTGCGAGCTGATGGCCCTTGGTCGCGAACAGCGCGCCCGCACCGGCCGGCAGCCTCGCGGGATCGGCGGTCACGCCGACCGTCCCGGCCGGGGCCGGGGCCGGGGCCGCGGGGATCTCCAGATCGACAGCTCCCCGGAGGCGGATGCACCCCGCTTCGCGAAGACGCGCCGCGGTCGGCGGCGTCGCAAGGAGCGTGACCGGCTGGCCGCTCGCCGCGATCAGCGCCGCAAACACCTGCCCGAGCGAGCCTGCGCCCACGAAGGAGAGGCTGGGCAACGGGGGCTCGATCATCGGTCAGCCTCCGACCCTCCCGGGGGTCGGGCTCGCGGCCAGCGGACTCACGCTGGGGGCCTCAGCGTGATCCTTCTATCATTCCCGAGGCGCCAGGATCAGGACTGCACAGAGCGGTTGAGAGCGCCTGAGGACACGCGTGACGTCCGCGACCTCGAGGGCTTCGGCATCGGGGTTCTTCGCGGCCGGCGCCCGGCTCGAGCGAGGCGCGCTCACGCCTCACGCCTGGCGCCTGGCAAGAGCCCGCCCGGGCTCGCCCCAATTCGCACGAGAGCCGCTCGCGAAGTTCCGGGCGGCGACGCGGGTGACTCGGCCCCGGGAGCCCGCTGGACTCGTGCCCCGCCGACCGGGTCCCGGGAACGATTTCGCGGAGGAGGCGCGGGGAACCCTCACGCGCGCGCCGGAGGCTGGGCGAGCACTGCCGCCGCCGGCGTCTCGACCGCGGTGCCCGTGAAGAAGTCCGGGTTCACCTCGCCCCAGAAGCGGACCGCGTTGGCGAACGCGAAGTCGCGGAAGTCGTCGGCGGTGAGGCGTCCGTGCTCGACCGGCTCGTACGCCTCCGGCACGACGCCCGCCATATCCGGGACGTCGAAGTGCCCGATGTCGGAGCTGAACAGGGCGTTCAGACGCGCGCCCAGCGGGTTCGCGCGGCGGTCGAACGCCCACGCGTTGATGGGGTCGTCCGCCTCGCAGCCGAAGTAGAAGCGCGGCACGAACAGCTCGCGGATGTCCTCGGGGCGCTCGATCTGGCAGCGGAAGTAGTCGTCCAGGTCCGTGGGGCCGCCGGTCGCGTGCGAGTCGACCTCGATCCCCTCGCCGCGGCGCATGGCCTCGCCCACCGCCGCGCGCCCGTACCTCTGCGCGAAGTCGAGCAGGGCGGCGCGGTCGAGCTTGCTCGGATTCGTGCGCTCGAGCGCTTGCCGGTTGCGCTTTCCCCAGTGGCCGACGAGGTCGGCGTAGAGCATGCAGGCCCAGCCGACGCCGCCCTCGAGGAACGCGAAGTTGAGTTCCGGGAAGCGGCGGGTCACGCCGCCGAAGAAGAGCGCCTTGCACACCGCCTCGCCCGCCGCCGCGAAATGGCCGATGTGGTTGTAACAGAAGTTCGACGGCGAGTTGCGGAGCAGGATCGAGCGCGACCCGGTGTGGAAACTGGGCGCGATGCGCAGCTCGCGGCACGCGGCCCAGACCGGGTCGTAATCGTGGTCGCTGTCGACGCCGATCACGTCGTACCACTCGACGAAGCGCGACGCCTCGGGGTGCTCCTCGGCGAGGGCGGAGACCGGGCGCCGCATGAGGCTGCCGACCATGACGACCTTGTACCCGAGCTGCCGCGCCGCGTGCTCCAGCTCCTCGATCGCCTCCTCCGGCGTATACATCGGGATGACGGCCGCAGAGAACTCGCGGAACTGGTCGGCGGTGTAGACGTTGTAGGCGCGGCAGGCGGCCCGACGCAGCTCGCGGTCCAGGAGGCGGGGGAACCGGAGACCCGCCGTTGGGTAGACGACGGCGAGGTCGATGCCGAGGTCGTCCAGGCGTTCGTACAGGAGGCGCGGCAGCATCGCCGTCGCCCGGTCGAGTGTGTTCTCGCTCGGCGCCGCCCAGAACGCCTCCTGGCCGATCCGCCGTCGGCGGCGCTCGTCCAGCGCCATCCCGAGCGACTCGCGGACCCGCTGGTTGGCCATCGCGAGCCCTTGGACCGCCGCCTCGCCGCCGATCCGCCGGAACACCTCGCGCATGACGGGCGGGTACTCGAGCCAGTGCCCGTCGGCGTCGATGATCGGATGCTTCAGGCGGGACCGGACTCGCCGCGCCTCGGACTGACGATTGCCCCCCACCGGTGACCTCCCGTACGACGCCGGGCGCCGCTGCCGGAGATCATAACCTCAGACAGCGAGGTATATGAATTCCCAGATTGAAAGCGCGTTCTCCAGGACTCGGAACAGCCTCCGCGGCAAGGTCCCCGCGCGCACGGGCGCCGGTGCCGACCCCACGAGGCCCGTCGGCCGGACTCAACCTGCGCGCGCGGACCTCCAGGAGCGAGCCGACGGCCACGATCTGGGCTCCGCAAAACCTTCGGGCGCCGGCGCACGCCGCGGGCCCAGTTTGCGGCCACGCCACCGCGCGACTGCCGTCCGAAACCCGCGAGAATCGGGTCGCCGTTCAGGCGTATGATCGGACGATCGGACGGAGGAGGGGGCCATGATCTGTCCTCAGTGCCAGCGCGTTAACGAGGCGGGCGCGACGTTCTGCACGAACTGCGGCGCTCGCCTGGAGCGTCTCTGTCCAAACTGCCAGACCCCGAACGTCAGCGACGCACGTTTCTGCAAGCGCTGCGGGCAGGCCCTCATGGCCGCCGCCGCGGCGACGCCGCCAACGCCCACGGAGTTCGCCGCCCCCCGCTCCTACACCCCGAAGCACCTGGCGGAGAAGATCCTCGTGTCGCGGAGCGCGCTCGAAGGCGAGCGCAAGCAGGTCACCGTGCTCTTCGTGGACGTCTCAGGCTTCACCGCCCTCTCCGAACGCCTCGATCCGGAGGACGTCCACCGCCTCATGACGCGGGCCTTCGAGCTCATGCTGGCCGAAGTCCACCGCTACGAGGGCACCGTGAATCAGTTTCTCGGCGACGGCATCATGGCGCTCTTCGGTGCCCCGATCGCCCATGAGGACCACGCGCGCCGCGCGCTGCAGGCCGCGCTCGGCATCCGAACCGTCCTCGGCGCCTACGAAGACGAGTTGCGGCAAGGGCGAGGCATCACCTTCCAGGTCCGGCAGGGACTCAATACGGGGCTCGTCGTCGTGGGCAGCATCGGCACCGACCTGCGGATGGACTACACCGCGGTCGGGGACACGACGAACGTCGCCGCCCGCCTCCTGCAAGCCGCCGAGCGCGGCCGCATCCTGATCGCGGAGGCGACGCAGCGGCTCACCGAGGGCTACTTCCACACCCGCGCGCTCGGCGAGTTACGCGTCAAGGGGAAGGCGGAACCACTCCTCGCCTTCGAGGTCATCGCCTCGAAGGAGGCGCGGACTCGTCTCGACGTGAGCGCCGAGCGAGGCCTCACGCCCTATGTCGGCCGCGAGCGCGAGCTCCAGCTCCTGCTGCAGTGCTTCGAGAAGGCGAAGGCTGGTCAAGGGCAGACGGTGTTCGTCGTCGGTGAGGCGGGAATCGGCAAATCCCGTCTCCTGTACGAGTTCCGGCGGCGGGTTGGGGACGAGGCAACCTGGGTGGAAGGCCGCTGTATGTCCTTCGGACAGTCGATCGCCTTTCATCCAATTACCGACATGCTGAAACGAAACTTCCGCATCGAGGAAGGCGACGCGGAAGGGGCGATCGCGCGGAAGGTCGAGCGCGGCGTCGTCCTGCTCGGGGAGGATCTCCGGCCGCTCCTGCCCTACCTCTATTACCTCTTGTCCATCGATCCCGGCGATGCCGCGGTCGCGACGATGGACCCGCAGCAACGTCGCGGCGAGATCTTCGACGCCCTCCGCCGCCTCCTCGTGCGGGCCTCTGCCGTGCGACCGCAGATCCTGGTCCATGAAGACCTGCACTGGATCGACAAGGCGAGCGAGGAAAGCCTCCTCTTCACCGCCGACAGCGTTCCGACAAACCGGATTCTCCACATCCTCACCTACCGAACCGGCTACCGGCATCCCTTCGGCGAGCACAGCTATCACACGCGCATTGCCCTCTCGACGCTCTCGAACGAGGACAGCGTACAGATGGCGCACGCCGCGCTCGGCGCGAGCGATTTGCCGGAGAACCTGCGGGCCCTCATCGTGCGGAAGGCGGAGGGCAATCCGTTCTTTGTTGAGGAGGTCGTCAAGTCGCTGCAGGAGCTCGGCGCCATTCGGCGCGTGGATGACCGCTACGTGCTCGGCACCCGCCTCGACGAGATCGTCATCCCCGACTCGATTCAAGACGTCATCATGGCGCGCATCGACCGGCTCGCCGACGCCCCCAAGAAGACGCTCCAGCTCGCGTCGGTCATCGGGCGCGAGTTCACCCGGCGCCTCCTTGACCGGATCGGCGACATCCGCGAGCGCACGGAGGAGTTCCTGCGGGATCTGAAGGCCATCGAGTTGATCTACGAGAAGACGCTCTTCCCCGAGCTCGCGTACATGTTCAAGCATGCCTTGACCCATGAGGTCGCCTACAACTCGCTTCTGCGGCAACGACGCAAGGAGCTGCATGGCATCATCGCGCGGGCGATCGAGGAACTCTATGCCGAGCGCCTCGCCGAGCAGTATGAGGTGCTCGCGTATCACTTTGCGAAGGCGGAAGACACCGGGAAGGCGTTGGAGTACCTCGTGAAGGCCGCCCAGAAGGCGGCCCACGCCTTCGCGAACCGCGAAGCGGTGGCGCTCTACGAGCAGGCGCTGGAGGCGTGCGGGCGTCAGGCGGGGACCGTCGATCGCACCCTCGCCATGTCGATTCACCAGGCGATCGCGGGTCTCTACATCGTCCTGAGCGACTTCGAGCGGGCGCAGGCGGCCGGTGCGCAAGCGCTCGCCGTCGCCCGCGAGCTGGGTGACAGCGTGAGTGAGGCGTCGGCGTTCGCCACGATGGGCTTCGCCGCCGCCCTCGGCCATCAGTTCGACCGCGCGATCGATTACTGCCGGGACGCCATTCGCATCGCCAGCGCGATCGGCGCCAAGCCGCTCCTCGCGAACGCGTACTTCACGACAGGTCTCGTCCATGCCGTGACGGCGCGTCTCGATGAGAGCCGCGAAGAGATGATGAAGGCCGTGGCGATCAGCGAAGGGGCGAATGACATCCCGAACCTGGTCCTGGCGAAGTCCTTTCGGGGACACTTCCTGAACTGGGAAGGCGACTACCGCGAGGCGACGCGTCACCAAGCGGAGGCGCTGCGGCTGGCGCGTCAGCACCGCCTCCTGTTCCCGCTCTTCTGGGGCTTGTGGCAGTACGGTCTCGCGCTGACCGGTGGGGGACAGTACGACGAGGCGGTCGCGATTCTGGAAGAGGGGCTGATCGTCTGCGAAAAATCCGGCGAAGAAATCATGCGCCACCGCATGCTGAACACGCTCGGCTGGCTGTACCTGGAGTGCGGTGACCTGGATGCCGCCGTCGATTTCAACCGGCGCGGTGCCGAGGCCGCCCGGAAGCGGGGCGACGACGAGACGATCGCCAACCCCGAGCTCAATCTGGGTGACGCCTTCTTGGCCAAGGGGGACCTCATCCTGGCCGCGGAGTTTCTCGAGGGTGTACACGCGCTCGTCCGAAACCCCACGACGAGCGAATGGATGAAGTGGCGGTATTCGACACACCTCTTCGCCAGCCTCGGGGAGTTGGCGCTCGAGCGCGGCGACCGGGACAACGCCCGTCGGTTCGCCGATGAATGTTTGGAGATCGCGAGCCGGACGAACGCCAGACGCTACCTGGTGAAGGGGTGGCGGCTGCGGGGCCAGATCGAGCTGGCCCGGGGCAATGCCGAGGCGGCCGAACAACCGCTGCAGGAGGCGCTGAAACTCGCCCAGCTGATCCAGAACCCGCCTCAGCTCTGGAAGACCCACGCCGCGCTCGGGCAGCTCCACGCCGCCCGAGGCGGCCGGGCAGCCGCGCGCCGCGAGTACCAAGCGGCGCGGGCGGTCATCGAGGGCGTCACCTCCGGTCTACGGCAGGCCTCATTACGCGCGAGCCTCGAGGCGGCGGCCTTGACCCGGCAGATTTACGCGCAGACTGCCGAGGCGTGACGCCAGCGACGGACCCCGTGTGTGGTCGCGGCCGTGTCTTCGCCAAGTTCGTCGAGTGCTTCAAGCTGGCGAGTCCCGTCGCGATGGGGGCACGACTGACACAGGCGGGACAACGCGTCCCTCCAGCATCATGACAGACGACGGCACCCTCCCCCTGGCGCGCTTCACGGTGCTCGACCTCACGCGGGCGC
>Ga0209161_10004694_pt1 | contig 10858 bp, 14 predicted proteins | sample GraSoiAngelo_155_FD_186169 | JGI IMG/M metagenome (GOLD analysis project Ga0209161, IMG submission 186169) | Grasslands soil microbial communities from the Angelo Coastal Reserve, California, USA - 14_1009_13_30cm (SPAdes) (version 2) | ecosystem: Environmental > Terrestrial > Soil > Grasslands...
GTCACGGGTATCCTCGCGTGGCAGTACCAGCTCGACGGGCAGAAACTGAAGGGCATTCTACTACTGCACCTGATACTTGCGTGCGTCTCGAGCGTGATGATCTGGCTGGTCTGGTGGGTAAATTTCCAGGCAAGGCGGCGGGCAGAAGCTTTGCCAAGCTACCGCCTGGCGATTGAATTTCTGGCTGTCGGTGCGGTGGTGCTGACCGGGCACTTGGGCGGCTTCCTAAGCGGCGTAAACGGACCCGGTTAGATGCTTCGATGAGCCCCAAACTTGGCGCATAAAGTGAGGCAAACCTCCCGTCCGCGCCGAACGATCATGGGTGCGCACCTTGTCCGCCGCGTGTAACTTTTCTGGCCGCTGGCGCATAGCAGATGCGGCGCTCGTGTCGGCTTAAGTTCCAATCAAAAACAGGGAGGATCCATGCAAAGTGTTTTGCAGGTTGACGGCCATCTGTTTCCAGGAAATCGTCAGCTGAAGGTGTGGCGACCTCGCCATCCGCAAATAGGCCGCCGAATACGAGTCGTTGTTGAACACCTACACGCTAATTTGTGCACGCGTACATCGGTTGCCGACTTAGCCCGGTCTGTGAATATGTCTCGTTGGCGATTCTGTCATCTTTTCAAGATCGAAATGTCCCAATCACCGTCGCATTATATGGGGATACTGAGAATGCGAGAGGCACAGAGGATGCTGTCGGAAACGTTCCTAAGCGTGAAAGAGATTAGAGCGAAGCTGGGCAATATCGACCGCAGCCACTTCAATCGCGAATTTAAGAACTTTTGTGGTCTGACGCCAACTGAATTCAGAAGACGTCTAAACTTGTCACAACCGTAGCCCGACACACTACGCTTCCAAGTAGCAAATTCGGCCACCACTTATCTTGTAGCTTTCTAGCTGCTGGCGTATCCCATGTGCACCGTGCTGGTCGTAACACAGCACTACTCATGAAATCAGGAGATAGGAAATGCAAAGAGTAATTTGCACGTTGTTGTGGACGGTTGGAAGAAATGCGAACGAAGGCACATCGTGGTATTCCCCTGCGAGCAGGCCATCCATCGCCGCTCTCGCTATTTTCTTTATCGGTTTGCTCACTTATTCTGCTGCCGCGCAAACATCGCCTCAAAGCCTAACAACCCAGGCTCGCATTACCCATGCGATCTCGCCACAAATCCTGGCCATGCACGCTCTCGCCAAGCGTCCTGTAGCTGCGGCGCCGACGAGCTTGGAGCTTGCGACTGCTACCACCGCGACCTCGGCCACTTTCAATTCCGACCAAGGGCCTGGCCCCGGACCGATCGGTCCCGGCCCAGGGTGCAATCTATTTCCCGCGCCACCTTCCGTGGGAGCAACCGTCCCTCTCTCATATTTTGGCCCGAGTCCGTCTGAGACCAATCAGAGCCTGGTGGGGCCGGTTCAATTGCTGAAATCCGGAACTGTGGACGCTGCCCATGGGACGATTACCCTACCGCTGTACAAGGGAAAGCTCGCGGGCAGCAATAGGAACGTCTGGTATATCTTGACCGATGTCAGTGATTCCAATGTAGCCGCCGAGCTAGGATTGAATTTCTCCACTAAGCTTCAATTCTCCTCACTGGCTGCTAGAACGGGAAACCTGGATGCTGAAGGGAATATCGTTTTCAATGCAGGCACGGTGAATTTTGCGCCTGACAGGAAGATTATTCCTGGACCTCCCGGTGCTGAATTTCCACCGAAGTTTGCGACGCCAGGAGCCGTCGGGGACACACATTATGGTCCATTGGTCCGAATCGTTAATGCCGGGAACGTGATTTACAACGCACCCATGGTCGCGTTCGGTGTAGACGCCAGCCAGATCAACTTCCCGAACGGTAACGTGGACTATTCCAAAGTGCGTGACGAGGTGTGGCGATCGATCCGAGCAATTGAAAACGACACAGCGTTACGTGCATTTCTCGAAACAGCATTTGGCGGAAGCCCAAAAGTGCATGGAAGAGTTCCGGGCGGCACTAGAGATCGCGGATGCGGAGCAGCGGGTTGCGCGCGATCGCGGAGCCGTTCACAGCGCGCAATGGAAGAATTGAAAGGGCAGGAAACCAACCGGGGTTCTGAGCGTAATCGCCTGTTCTCGACAGTTACCGGCCTGCCCCTCTCGAATGTGGCCATTTGTGCATTAATGTGGATCGCTTCCGAGTCGCTCGTGGTTCGCCAACTGGACTAGGTGCGGACCGCATCTTTTGCGTCCGCGCGCGGTTCATCAGGATCGCGATCATCCGGGCGCTTGGGCGTCTTACTTCTTGTCCAGCGCTGCCTTCCGAACCCAGTCTGTAATCAGTGGGAAGAATTCTGGACTGAAGACTTTCACACCGTTCAGTTTTTCTGTGTTTCCAGTAGTAGCCTCGAAAGAGTCATGATTCGCCTGAGATAACACGCGCAGAGTAAAGTATTTGTCTCCTCCAGAGGTCAACGCGCTGCGCATGGCAGCCATGCTACGCTCCGTCGCGGCGGGTGTATCTAAAGCTCCCGCAATGCCAAGAAAAGGACACCGTAAGCGCCGTAGTGCAGGAGAAGGGTCATAGAAATAGTAGAGGGCCTTGTTGTGCCACTCGGGATCATCCGGGCGCTCTGGGCCGAAAAGATCTGTCGTTGGATAGCCGTACCAAGGCCTTTCTACTGCCTTCTTCTGTGCCGCTGCGTACTCCTCCCAGCCCTCTTTCGTCCTCATGTAGCGATCTCGCGCTCGTTGAAAGGCGAGTGCTTCTGCGATGTCCACATCGGAGAAACGACCATCCGTATGCAACTGGTCCTCACTATCGAGTAGCTCCCCTTCGGCGGGACTAAGACCTCCTCCCGATGCGGCAATCACGAACGCTGTTCCAGGCAGACGCGAAGCCGCTAAGGGCGCGGTCCAGGCTCCCTCGCTGATCCCCCAAAAACCAATTCGTGCTGGATCAATCTCTCTTCGGCTTTGCAAGAAACGAGCACCAGCGACAGCGTCATCCGCCAAATCTGTGTACGTGAATCGTGTCAAGTTTCCCGTTGAGTCGCCGCTCCCGCGCTTGTCGTACATCAATGCTGCAATTCCCTGCGAAGCAAGCAGGAACCCAAGTCCAAAATACGACTGCCGGGTAGCTGGGCCGGAACCGTGAGTAAACACCAAAGCCGGATGGGGACCGCGTCCAGCAGGAGAAATTAGCGCTCCCGCCAACGTGACGTCGCCGTTGTGGAATATCACGTCCTCACGATGCAAAACGAACTGCCTTGCTTCGCGGCGTTTCCCACCCTGAACAGCTTGCAGACTTGTTGCGTCACCCGCGCCATTCATAGCAAAAGTGATTTGCCATTCCGTCGGTTGGGCAGCCAGAAACGTAGGTCCTGCTACAAATTCATTTTCGCCTACTGGAAAGAGTATTCGGACGTCACCTGACTGAACTTCAACAAAGCTCATAAGGTACTCGTACAAGCGTTCAACCAGAAATGTCTCTGCTCCCGCCTGATAGATCCCACTAATCAGGTTCTTGCGCATTGAATAGGAATTGATCTTCTGCTCGACGTTCCCCCATTCGGCGATCACTTCGCTACCTTGGATCACCATCACTGCCGAGGAGTGGATCGATTCGGCGTATCGCCGCGCTATGTCGAGCTTATCCTCTGACCAGCCAGCGGCTCTGAGTGACTTTACCTTCTGCCATGAAGCCGCAGGGAAAACCTGCTCAGAGTTGAATTTGGCGGTCGGGTACGCAGCAGCCGTGGTGCATAGAGCAACAATGATGCAAGCGAAAAAGAAGTATCGACGTGAGGATAGCGTCATGGAGCGTGTTTATATCACCGCTGATTCAGCCGCGCAACCGGCCTGAGCGCATGCAACATTTCTTGAAAGCGCCGTCCTGAACCGCACGGGCAAAGGTCATTACGACCGAGCTTCTCTCGAAGCTCTTTGTCCCCGTGCACGATCCTATGACCGCGCTTAACTTGTGTTTCGGAGGGGTATCCCTTACGGCGCTTACTGCTCCGCGTGAAAGAAGGACTGGTTGGCGAGTTCGTCTTCGTGTTTCATGGCAGACCTCCTGAGCTTAGTCTGGCTGCGGTATCTAGATGACTGCTGTACGCACGGCGTCAGTTCACTTAAGAGTTCCGCTTCCCAGAAATGAAAACAGAGCCGAGAAACAGCGCAATTGCGGGACATGCGAGCCAACCGACTATGAAATGACCCACGAAATCAACAGGGTGAACCCGCTGTCCGCTGGCACTCGCTGAGATGACCACAACTACCATGAGCACGTTAACAGCACCTCCGATGAGCAGTGCAGGACTAAGTGCAACAAGAACACGCTCAGAGAAGCTTGCCCCTGCACGTTTGGCAAGAAGAGTTGCCCCAGCACCGACCAGAAGGAGGGTGAGCAGCCAAGGGACGTGAACCACAACGGCTCCGTATCTGAAAGGCAACACAAGCGGGGGCGGCCCGAAGCTGCCGTCGAGTGCCATGAACACGGCTGCGACCGTCACGGCAGCAAGCGCAGGAATCCCGACATGTTTTTGGAATAAAGTCACTTCGGCTCCTCAGTCATCATCGCAACTTCAGGCTAAGTCGAAAATGACCGCCACATCGAATTTCGAATAATACTTCTTCACATCCTTCGCCCCGTACTTCTCCCGAAATTTCTCAATGACAGATTTCACCGTTTTCGCTTCGCTGATTGGCGTTGCCCTGAATTCCGCTTCCACGCCTCGCGCATCAATCCGAATCGACGGGTTCTGGAGTACGTTCTTGTACCACTGCGTGTCCGAGCCTCGCACTGGTAGCAGGTACAGCTTCTCACCTTCCAACACGAACCACACGGGCATGGAGATCATCTTCCCGGATTTCCGTCCCGTGACGCTGAGTTTGATCTGGCGGTAGCGGGCGAGGCGATCTTTGAGTTTGTTTTCCTTCACTTGATAGCTCCATATTTCTTGAGTATCGCGGTGGTTCTATCAATCGGCAGTGCCTCGACCGTGTGTCCCCGTCCGGTTATCGTCGTTGCTCGCAGCAGCGAGTTGTACACCGCCTCCTCGGAGGCTTCGATCACAGCCAGAAACAGCGGGGACATTGAATCGTTTGTTAGCACTTCGATATGCCGGGGCGATGCCTTTTCCTCGCTACGTATCCGCACCTGCGGCGCGGTCGAGAACGCTATCACATAATCTCCGCTTCCGTTGGAACCCGCAGCGCCCGTGCGACCCAGCCCCAGCATCGCCCTCGCCGCGATCCGTTTCAAATTCCGTGCCTCCACAGGTGCATCGGTCGCGATCACGATGATCACCGATCCGTTCGCTCGGTCTTTGGCGGTGCCGCCAACCTCTTCGCGCAGGTAATAGCGGCCCAGTTCCCGGCCTACGGGAGCGCCTGCGATTGTGAGCACGCCCGCAAAGTTCGTCTGAACGAGCACGCCAACCGTGTACCCGCCCAGTTTGGGAGGAAGGCGGCGGGAGGAGGTTCCGATGCCGCCCTTGAAGCCGAAAGCCACCGTCCCGGCACCCGCGCCGACCGAGCCCTCCTCGACTGGCCCACTCTTTGCGTTCTTGATGGCAGCGAATACGTCCTCCCGCGTGATGTGCCTTCCCCGGATATCGTTCAGGTATCCGTCGTTCGTTTCGCCAACCAGCGGGTTGATCGATTCCACATCCTCGTTTCCCGGCAAGCCCAGCATGTAGTCGATGAGCGCGTCCGCAACACGCGGCACGCTCAGAGTGGATGTGAGCAGGATCGGGGTCTCGATCTCCCCAAGTTCGTTCACTTGCGTGGAGCCAGCCAGCTTGCGAAGGCATTGCCCACGAAAACCGCACCGGGCACTTTTTCGCGGAACAGATTGCCGGAATGCGGCAGGATGGCGGTCACGCCAGTGCGCACGTCGTCGCCACGGATGATGGTCGTGTGCCCAACCTCAACGCCAGCAACATCGGTGATTGCATTGAGCGGCCCGGTCGGCAGGATGCCGAGCTTGAGCCCCAAGTCAGAGGCACGGGGTCGTGCGTTTGAAGGTGTGTTCTGCGCGACAGCGGCGGCGGTTACCAGCAAGGCCACCATGGCTGCGAGAATCCTCTTGATCATCGCACGGGATTATATCTGCGGCTCGGCGTCACTGGCCATTGCGACAACTGCCGCTATCACTTCCTGTCCAGTTGCCCGTCCAGCAGCAATATCGACCTGTAGAGGACTTCGGTTCCGTTGGCTACGTCTTGCCAAGACGTGAACTCCTTGGGGGAGTGGCTGATGCCCTCTTTGCTGGGGACAAAGATCATCGCCATCGGGGCGATCCGGGCAATCTCTTGCGCGTCGTGCCCAGCGAGGCTGGGCAAGTCTGCCGTGGCGAGGCCGAGCGACTTCGCTGCTTCGCGGAGAGCGGCTTGCAAACTTGGGTCTGCGCGGGCAGGCTCCGAGTGATCCAGCAGGCTGCATCGGGTCTCGACGTTTTCCTCCTTGTCCACCTCTGCGAACCTCTGCTGGATGTGCTCCCACATTAGGTCAACCTTTGCAGCGTTGAGGTCGCGCAACTGGACGGGGAATTCTGCGCGGCCGGGAACAACATTGACCGCTGCGGGCTCTGCCTTGACGTATCCCACATTGCCCACTTGGCTGCCCTGTTCGCCCCGCACTACGTCGCGCACGGCGAGCACGTCCTTTGAAGCAGCGATGAGCGCATCTTTCCTGCGATTCATCGGCGTGGTGCCCGCATGGTTGGCGAAGCCTGTCACGACGCAATCCCAGCTTTTGATACCCACAATTCCCTGCACTATGCCGATTGGAACGTCGGTCTCGTGGAGGTTTGGGCCTTGTTCAATGTGCAATTCGAGATAAGCGGCCAATGCGCCGGATGGAATGCGTGCATCAGTAAGTTGTGCGGGATTCTGCCCATAACGGCGCAGCCAATCTGCCAGTGTCAACCCCTGCTCGTCTTTCCTTTCGAGAATCTCAGGCCCAAGCGACCCAGCCGCAACACCCGAACCCAGCGTACCGATCCCAAAATGATTACCCTCTTCGTTAGTCCAGATGACGGCTTCCAGCGGGTGCCGCGTCTTGATGCGTTCATCATTTAGAGCCCGCATCACTTCAATCGCCCCCATGCTGCCCACGTCGCCATCAAAGTTTCCGCCGTGCAACACCGAATCAATATGCGAGCCGAAAAGCAGCGTTGGCAACTTCTCCGAGCCTGCCCGCAGCCCGAAGATATTCCCGGCAGGATCAACCCGTACTTCAAGCCCCGCTTGCCTCATCAACCCTGTGACATACTCCCGTGCAGCCAGATCGGTTTCCGAAAAACCGAGGCGAGTGACACCACCTTGAGGGGTTTCTGCCGAAGTCGGACAGCTTTTCGAGCGTGCCTTGTAGGCGTTGCGGGTTGATACGAAACGTCGGAGACTCGGCGCTCTGGGCGTGCCGATGAACAGAGCAGAGCAGCAGAAGGACGAAGCAGCAGACGTTGTGCATAGGGGAAGATTGTTGAGGTGCAGGGGAGCCAATGTCAAACAAATGGCGCTCTCCGCGTTTCTGCCTGCCGCCGCATGTTACCCCACGATTTCTTACATACTGCGGTCGTAGCAGACTAGCTCGACTTGATTGCCCTCGGGGTCGGTCACCTAAAGCGAGCGCCAATGCACCCAAGCGTGTTCGGCGGTTTCGACATGGAGTCCCAGCGCCTCCAGTCTCTCTTTTTCATTTGCGAAATTAGCGAGAGCAACCTCGAACGCGATGTGGTCGATAGTGGAAGTTGCGGCATCCGACCCGCGATAGCCGGGACTCCCTGTGCGGTCGAAGAGGGCGAGAACTTGGGTGTGACCGCCGTAGCCGTCCGCGATCTTGAAAAATGCGGTGTTTGGAAATCGGGTCATCAGCGGCAGGCCAACGACTTCCTCGTAGAACTTCTGCATGGCGTCCAAATCATTAACGCGGAGCGCAATCTCGCCGAGTCCGCGAACTGCCGTGAGTTTCTCATCAGGGGCCAAAGCTGCCATGATGCACCTGCCCACAGTCCGTCCCGAAATCCTAAGTCTGTGGTGAGCGATGTACAAGCTGATAATGTCATTCTTAATGGGCAGCCATACAATCTGGTCCGATACTGGAATCGACGCTGTACATACACCGGGAGAGCAGCGTGAAATCGACCGCAGCACCGGAAGACCTCCACAAACTTTTTGCGACGGCCTTAAACTCGGGCGATCTCGACGCGCTGGTTGCCTTGTACGCATTCGACGGATTCCTGATGGCGCGTAGCGGGCCTGCGCGAGGCCTTGGCGCAATTCGCAAAGCGCTCGCTGAGTATGTTGCTATGAAGCCCACGATCCAACTCACGACGCGCAAAGTCGTTCAGGTAGAGGACACAGCGTTGCTTATGGCAGATTGGCAATTCCACGGAACGGCTCGCGATGGCGGACGTGTGTCAACCTCTGGCACCAGTATCGAAGTTGCTCGTCGCCAGTCGGATGGGAGTTGGTGCTACTTCATCGACCTCCCGAATGGGCTCGACTAATTTGTGAATGTGCTGAGGTATCGTCTGATCGCACTAGAAACATGACCCTTAGCGAAAAACAGAAGATGCTGGCGGGAGAACTCTACCGCTCTACAGACCCCGAACTTCAAGCCGATGCTCGGGCAGATCGGGAGCGGCACGCACGTCAAGTCACCCTTCAGTTGCGATTACGGCTTACACATCCGCATTGGTAGGAACGGGTTCGTCAATTACGGGTGTGTGTTCCTTGACTGTAATCTGATCACCATCGGGGACGACGCTCAGATTGGGCCGGGCGTTCACATTTACACCGCTTTCCACCCGGTTGATGCAGAGGTTCGACGCAGCGGGCTGGAGGGGGCGAAACCCGTAAACATCGGGCACAATGTCTGGCTTGGGGGACATTGCGTCATCTGCCCGGGCGTGACGATTGGCGACAACAGCGTGATTGGAGCCGGGAGCGTTGTCGTGCGGGATATCCCAGCCAACCACGTAGCCGTCGGCAATCCTTGCCGGATAATTAGGGAGGTCGGCGAGTAAGAGCGGGAAACGTGCAAGGTCTAGGCAGTCGGAGTGCAACCCGCCCGTGCTTTCCTCCGCCCAGCTTTTTTGGCTGGTTGCATCTAATCTGCCAATGTCACCTCGAACGATCCCGTCTTGTCACGCATCACGCCGATGGCGGTGAGAACCCGCCCCAGTGCGATGAGGGGTCGAAATATCCAGTACTTCCGCCGAATGGCACTCATGGCGCGTTCGTGCTCAGCGCGGTCGGTGAGGAAACGAGCCGTGCCGCTGAAGGTCTCGCCACCCATGGATAGCTTGATTTGCGGCGTCTTCTGCACGTTGCGCACCCACTGGCGATTGACGTTTGCGGTGCCGATGTAGAGCTTGTCGTCATCCAGAACGAACCAGATCGTGACTTCGTGGGGTGTTCCGGTCTTCCGACCGTAATGGGTCAGCGTCGTGGTCTGCTTTCCTGCTACCCGCTTCAGTCGCGTGATTGCATTCGATTCCATAAGCTCTTCTTTGGAAGCAGCGCAACGGCTACGCGCCTGTGCTAAAGCCTAAACATCTTTCAGTTGGTTCTTATCCATCCCGAAATAGTGCCCCAGTTCATGGACGACCGTCAGGCGGATTTGCTCGCGGACTTCGGCCTCGCTGGAGCAGACTGCTTCAATATTCTTCTGATAAAGCACGATGTGATCGGGCCCTGTTGGCAGGTCAAATATGCTCTTCTTGGTCGTGGGCACGCCATGGAAGAGACCCAGAAGTAGCCGCCCTTGCCGCCCCGTCTGCGGCGATGGTTGGTTCGGCGGGAAATCCTCCACCAAAACAGCAACGTTGCGGATTCGACGGCGAAATTCTTGTGGAAGCGAATCGAGTTCATCCTCGACCACCTTCACGAATTGCTCTCGCTTCATCGTTCACCTGCTGACCCAAGTAAGGGCACTCTCCGAGTAGCCTTATAGTCCCCCTACGAAAAAAGACGAGTCTGAATCTGCGCCAGTTCCACGGGCGCGGAGCATTCTGCGTCGCCGTTTGCCACGTGATTGATCCGAGTGCTTATGGGATAGCACCGCATCAGCCGCGCATCGTAGGGCTTACAGTTCGGACGCCACACTCACATCCTCCATTTGCAGATCGAGCCACAGTTTGTAGGCATTTGAATCAAGAATGACTGGCATACGGTGGTGGACAGGTGCGGTCACAGCATTTGGGATCGTGGTCAGAATCGAGCAGGTCTCTAGTGTGTTGCCACTGGCGTCCTTCCACCGATCCCAGATTCCTGCGAACGCGAACAACTCCCCTTCATTGACTTCGAAACAGTACGGCTGCTTGGCTCTCCACATCCTCTGCCACTCATAGAAACCGTCTGCCGGGATCAGGCACCTACGGGATTTCAATGCTTCGCGGAACGCAGGCTTGGTGCCCGCTGTTTCCAATCTTGCGTTGATCATGTTGGCAGCAGCGGACGTGTCTTTCGCCCACGAGGGAATAAGTCCCCAGCGGACTAGCGACAGTTCCCGGATGGGCTCCTTCGGATTCTGGCGGATGACTGGGACAGACTGAGTCGGGGCAATGTTGTAGCGCGGACTCCAGTCTTCTTCGCTTGAGATGTTATCGAAGTGCTCTTCCAGAATCTGCTTTCTCCTCGAAAGTCGATAGCGCCCGCACATGGGGAAATTATGGCAGATCGGATGAGCGTTTCACGTGGACGGGCAGCCAGCCTCAAGCACTCGTTGTAGCCGGCAGTCGTCTATTGACCGCAATTCCAGCGATGATCAAGCTGAAGATGACTGCCGCGAACAGCAGCAACCAGCCCCAATACTGGCTCGGCTGGCGCAGAGCGCGTATGAAATGTCGGCCATAGTGATCGGCGACAATTGCGATGA
>Ga0209161_10004696_pt1 | contig 10856 bp, 6 predicted proteins | sample GraSoiAngelo_155_FD_186169 | JGI IMG/M metagenome (GOLD analysis project Ga0209161, IMG submission 186169) | Grasslands soil microbial communities from the Angelo Coastal Reserve, California, USA - 14_1009_13_30cm (SPAdes) (version 2) | ecosystem: Environmental > Terrestrial > Soil > Grasslands ...
TACCGGCAAGCTGGTGAGTATCGTTGTGCGATAAATCTAAGTTCATGTTCTCTAACCAACCTCAAATCTCCGCTCCGACGAACCCTCTCGTGCGAACTCTGCTTTCTAACGATGCATTTAGATATTCTTGCAGGCCACGTAGGGGCGGGTGCCCTCACCCGCCCGGTCGCGTACGCAGGGCCGTGGCGAGCAAGGCTCGCCTACCCGGACGAGGGCGTCCGGGCCTACGTGTGCAGTTTCAATTGTTGGCATTTGTTTTGTTGGTTTTTGTTCCGATTTTTGCTCAGTCCATATCCCGCGAGGATCATGACTGGCCGGTCTATGGCGGCGCTCTAGAAAACCAGCATTACTCGCCGTTAACTCAAATCAACAAGTCCAACGTGAAGCAGTTGCAGGTTGCGTGGACGTTCGACACTGCAGAAAGCGGCGGACTGCAGACAAGCCCAATCGAAATTGACGGCGTTCTTTTCGGGATCTCGCCTTCGCAAAAAATCTTTGCCGTAGATGCCGCCACCGGCACGCTGAAATGGAACTTCGACTCCGGCGTTCCGGGTACACAGCCCGACCGCGGCCTTGCTTTTTGGAGCAGCGCGGATAAGAAAGACCGGCGCATCATCGTCGGCGTTATGAATTTCGTCTACGAGCTCGATGCCGCCACTGGCCAGCCAATTGCGACCTTCGGCGATCACGGCCGCATTGATCTGCGCCAAAACTTGGGGCGCGATCCGGCAACTGCCTTCATCGCCCTTACCAGCCCTGCAGTTGTTTACAAAGACGAGTTCATCGTGGGCGGACGCCTTCCCGAAACTCTCCCTGCAGTTCCGGGGGACATTCGCGCTTACGATGTGCGAACGGGTGCCTTGCGTTGGAGCTTTCACACGATTCCTCATCCTAGGGAATTCGGGTACGAGACCTGGCCGAAGGACGCGTGGAAGAACAGCGGCGCTGCGAACAACTGGACGGGTATGTCGCTCGATCCGAAGACGGGGATTCTCTATGTACCAACCGGATCGGCTTCGTTTGACTTTTACGGCGAAGACCGCGTCGGAGACGATCTTTTTGCGAATTGCTTACTAGCGCTGGATGCTGAGACGGGCAAGCGCATTTGGCACTTTCAGGCGGTAAAACACGATCTGTGGGACCGCGATTTCCCCTCGCCGCCGACGCTGGTAACCGTGCGGCGCGAAGGGAAGGAGATCGCCGCTGTTGCCCAGACCAGCAAGCAGGGATTTGTTTATGTTTTTGACCGTGCGCAGGGTACGCCTCTGTTTCCCTTGCAGTCGCGGAAGTATCCCGCGAGCGATATCCCTGGAGAAGTCACGGCTGCCGAGCAGTCTCTCCCCACCAAACCAGCGCCTTTCGCCCGTCAACTTTTTACCGAAGACATGCTTACCACGCGTACACCCGAGGCGCATCAGTGGGCGGTTGAAGAGTTTCACAAAATGCGCAGCAACGGTCAGTTTGTGCCTTTTACCTTGGGGAAGGATACGGTGGTTTTCCCCGGTTTCGATGGCGGCGCGGAATGGGGTGGTTCTGCTTATGATCCGGATAGCGGCGTCCTGTACGTAAATGCGAATGACATTCCATGGACGGGCACGCTGGCCAAGAACACGGGAGACGAATCGAGCGGGCGGGGGATTTATCAAATCCAGTGCAGTGTCTGTCACGGCGACAACCGGACTGGATCGCCGCCAACTTTTCCGTCATTGATAGGTGTGGGGGACCGGCTCGGCAGGCCAGGAATTGCTGCTGTTATCCAGAAGGGCCGCGGGCGGATGAATGCCTTCCCCAACTTGGCTTGGGAAGAAATCAACGCCGTTATCGATTATCTGACCAGCGGCGAGAACAAAGAGCTGTCCCCTGGCAATCCGCTGCCTCCGGTTATGCCTTATCGTTTTGGCGGCTATCGCCGCCTCTTTGACCCCGAAGGTTATCCCGCAGTCGTGCCACCATGGGGAACGCTCAATGCGATCAATTTGAATACCGGCGAATACGCATGGAAGATCCCTCTGGGTGAGTATCCGGAACTGGCGGCGAAAGGCATAAAAAATACCGGCACCGACAACTACGGCGGCCCAATCGTCACAGCCGGCGGCTTGTTATTTATCGGCGCAACCAACTACGACCGCAAATTTCGCGCCTTCGACAAATCCACGGGAGAGTTATTGTGGGAAACGACGCTTCCGTTCTCCGGCAACGCTACGCCCGTTACCTACGAAGTGGGCGGCCGCCAGTTCATCGCAATCGCCGCTGGGGGCGGAAGAGACCCGAGGTCGAAGTCGGGTGGAGTCTATGTCGCCTTCGCTCTCCCTAAATGAAGGCGTGCTGATGACTTAGGTTGCCTCGTCATCTTCTAGATGGTTTTTACATGGCTCTGGCGCAACTCAGCTGTGCTGTCACTCATCAACTTGCAATACGGAATTTACATTCGCCGAGGTCAATTCGTACTCCCGGGATCCCGGAGGCATCTCTTCCACTATGAAAGGCGAGGCAAAAGAACGCTGGATGCGTCTGTGCGAGCAGGCGGCCCTTGAGCAAGATCCCGAAAAACTGATGCAGTTGGTCGTCGAGATCAACCGGCTGCTTGAGGAAAAAGAACAGCGACTGCTTCGGACGTCTCAACAGCAGGCTGAATCCTGAAGGTGGAGGCCCCGGGCAGAGTCGAACTGCCGACAAGCAGTTTAGGAAACTGCTGCTCTATCCATCTGAGCTACGGGGCCGGCACAACCTACTCTAGAATAGTTTAGCAAGAGCCCGACCTGGTCCCGACCTACTGGCCCCCGGTTGCCTGCATCCAAAGCTTCCATGTTTGTGCCACCGCGAGTCCGAATCAAGCCTATTACGGTGATTGCCGGCGTTATCGTCATGATCGCGGCACTGCTGTACTTCGCGTTGAACCGCAGTCATGAGGTGCGGCCGCAGACTCCCCCGATGCACCAGGAGCGCTAGATTCGCCCCAGACGTGCATTTGGGACATCCGGCCGGCCCCTTAAGGCCAAAAACAACAAGCCCAAAAACAAGCCCAAAAACAACTTGACGAAATGCAGCGAAAAGGGCAATATCTCTGGCACTCAGAGTTGCCGGACTTCCCCCCGCGACTCTCTGTTTCACGGATTTTTAGAAGTTGCGCTAGTAGCAACGCCCGCGTTGCAGGAGTACGCCGATGGGATCGCGTCCGGCCTATGTTTTGTGTCTCGCAGTAGTGTCATTTGTTGGCGTGGCCACGAGTCTTGGCCAGCAGGCCGCGCCGCAACCGCTGATTACCCAGCCGATCATTGAGAGCCAGTTGGTCACGCTGAAAGGGAATACTCACCCTCTGGCCCAGCCGAAGTTCGATATCGGTGCCGCGCCTCCGAATCTTTCCATGCAGCGCATGCTGCTGGTTCTTAATCGTGACCCGCAGCAGGATTTCGCGCTGCATAGGCTTCTAGACGATCAGCAGGACAAGGCCTCGCCTATTTATCACAAGTGGCTTACGCCGGATGAGTTCGGGACGCAATTTGGTCCGTCTGATCAGGATGTGCAACTGGTCACTGGATGGCTGCAGACCCACGGCTTTCAGGTAAACCGCGTCTCGCATGGACGCACCGTGATCGAGTTCTCAGGTGTGGAAGCCCAAGTCGAACAGGCATTTCATACTCAGATACACCAATATTCAGTGAACGGCCAACTGCATTGGGCCAACGCCAGCGATCCGCAGATACCGGCGGCATTGGCGCCGGCGGTAGCGGGAATACTGTCTCTGCACAATTTCCCGCGACATTCGATGACGCATCGGGTGGGAACCTACTCTCAGGCAACAAAACAACTCACGCGGACAAATCCGCAGTTCACGCTGGGCTTTGGCTGTTATCCAAACGGGACTTGCTATGCGGTAGGGCCGGCAGACTTCGGCGCCATTTACAACGCTCAAACACTTTGGAATTCGGGAATCGACGGGACGGGTCAGACGATCGCGATTGTTGGCGAGACCGATATTAATATCCAGGACGTCCGCGACTTCCGGAATACATTCGGGCTGCCTGCGAAAGACCCGAACATTATTTATGACGGGCCCAATCCCGGACTGATGCCGGATGAGAGCGAAGCAGACATTGACGTGCAATGGTCAGGTGCGAGCGCGCCAAACGCCACCATTGACTTCGTTGTCTCGGAATCAACCGAAACCACGTCCGGGGTGGATCTCTCTGCCTTGTACATAATTGACAACAATCTCGCGCCTGTTATGAGCGAGAGCTATGGCGAATGTGAATTGGCCCTGGGCACCAGCGGAAACCAGTTCTACAACTCGCTCTGGGCGCAGGCGGCTGCGCAAGGTATTACCGCGATCCTGTCGTCGGGAGATAGTGGTTCTGCGCTGTGCGATTTCCAAGGCGCACCGGCGCAGTTCGGACTTGCTGTCAGCGGCTTTGCTTCAACCCCCTTCAACGTGGCGATCGGCGGCACGGATTTCAATGATTTCCTGCATGAGACAACGTATTGGAACTCGACCAACACTTCTCCCACTCAGGAATCTGCAAAGGGCTACATACCCGAGACCACGTGGGACCTCTCCTGCACAAACAGCCTTTTCTTGGGCGCCTTTGGGTTCGGCAGCAACGCCGAAAACAACTGCAATGACCCGCAGGTCATTAACGCTGGGCTCCTCATTCTGGTCGGCGGCAGCGGCGGAGTGAGTAAGTGCACCGTCAATAACTCACAAAGTCCCAGTTCCTGTTCCGGCGGATACGCAAAGCCTTCATGGCAGGTTGCGCCCGGAGTGCCGGCGGATGGCAAGCGAGACTTGCCTGATGTCTCGCTATTCGCCAGCAACGGCGTGCTCAACAGCTTTTATATTTTCTGCGAAGCGGATTCTTTTGCGAATTGTAGTTTCGGAGAGTATGGCGCAGCAGGAGGGACTTCATTTGGCGCCCCAGCGTTTGCCGGAATCATGGCTCTGGTGAATCAGCAAATGCAAAACTTGCACCTACCGGCGCGCCAAGGCAATGCCAACTATGGTCTTTACAAGCTGGCAGCCCAGCAGAATGCGGCGTCCTGCAACTCAAGCACAGGTCCGGCATCGACTTGCGTATTTAACGACATCACAAATGGCACCATCGCTGTGCCTTGTGTTGCTGGTTCGAAGGATTGCGTGGTCAAGACCTCGGGACATCAATACGGCATTTTGAGTGGCTACAGCACTGGAACTGGATTTGACCTCGCGACGGGGTTGGGCTCGATCAACGTCAACAATCTGGTCAGTAAGTGGAGTTCGGTGATCTTTCGTTCGACGGTCACGTCGCTGGCACTGAGTCCAACCTCGAATATCACGCATGGACAGAATGTGACGGTTACGGCGAGCGTTGCTCCGGGAAGTGGAAGTACGACTCCAACCCCAAGTGGTGCCATTTCGTTACTGACGAGCACGGGTGCGAGCGCCGGGAATTTCACGCTCAACGCCGGTTCGGTTTCAAGCGCAACTAATCTGTTGCCGGGTGGCAACTACACGGTGACAGCGCACTACGCTGGCGACAGCACATATGGCGGCAGCGACTCTGCGCCTGTGAACATAACGATTGGAAAAGAAAACAGCAGCCCACAACTTGAGCTGGTGACATTTGGTTGGCAAGGAAACCTGATCAGCGCGAATGCGAGCACCGCAGTGTACGGTTCGCCGTATTTGTTGCACGTAGATGTTTTCAATAGCGCTGGCGGCGCTTGCCAGACCAATAACGTTCAGCAGTCGGGTTGCCCCACTGGAAATGTGGCTTTAACCGATAACGGTAGCACTCTTGATGCGGGCAGCTATCCGCTGAACAGTTTTGGATATACCGAAGATCAGGTTGTGCAATTCCCCGGTGGAAACAATTCCGTCAAAGCGCAATACGCAGGCGACAGCAGCTTCAATGCGAGCTCGGCGACGAAGCCGTATAACATTACCCCGGCGCCGACCACGATTAGCGCGTCGCCCACAACGTGCTGTTTGTACGTTGGAGGTCCGTACCAAAGCGGCGCTGTTATCCAATCACAAAGCCTGGGAGTGACTCCGACCGGCACATTTACATTTCTTGTTAATGGAAGCCCGTCTGTCGGCAACGGAGCTCTATATTGGATTCCTCCTTCAGGCTTCCCGCCGATAGTGACTTACGGTACGAACTTCTTCAGTTCAAATTCCCCTTTTCCAAATCCAGGAAACTACACGCTGAGTGCTACTTACAGCGGAGATGCCAACTATCAGCCTGCGACTTCCACTTCCGTTACTGTTCGAGTCAAGTATCCGACGCCGACAATTAATCTCCGGGCCTCGCCAAATCCCGTAAATTCTGGGTCCACCACGAATTTGGTGGCCACGGTATTGGGCTCCAGTACAACAATTGCACCGACCGGGACGATTTCGCTCGCGAGCGCAAACACTGGGAACCTTTCAGGAAGCATTTCGTATGCAACGATTACAGATCCGAACACCGGAAACTTGGATCTGCAAGGCACAATTACAATCACTCCGCAGTTTACAGATGGGTATTTTGCAAACTACAGCGGAGATAACAACTACCAATCGGCCGGAAGTCCCGCCGCGACGATCATTACAGTGAATGGGACAGATTTTGGATTTACGGCCCAACCCAGTTCCTACACAGTATCCCCTGGTGGCAGCGCTTTCTACTCACTATTCGTCGGATTTCAATCCGGCACCGCGCCAGTCGCCTTCGGTTCGACCGCCTGCTCTGGTCTTCCCAAAGAAACCACGTGCAGTGTTTCGCCTGATCCGGTTTCCTCTATCACGACCATTAACCTCGTCATCGCCACAACTGCTCCTCATTTTTCGTCTGCGGTAAAAGCTTCTGCTAAGAATTCGAAGTATCTGTGGCTCGGCTCGCTTATGCCACTCTCCGCCTTACTTTTGATCGGACACTCTCGGCGCCACAGATCGCGGCTGGCACGCTCTCTCGTCCCCTGCGGCTTGTTATTACTCGGTATCGGCTGCGGAGGTTCAGGAGGCGGAGGGGGCGGCGGCGGGGGAGGGGGCGGTGGCTTCTCGGATCCAGGAACTCCGCCCGGCAGCTACGCGATCACGGTCACTGCAACTAGCGGCTCTGGCGCTAACGCCATTACCCATACAGCCACGGTCACATTGGTGGTGCAGTAAAAAGAGAGGGGCGGGTTCGCCCGCCCGTTTTGTCAACTCAGCTATCTACTTTCCCGTGCTGCAGCTGTCTGCGACCTTCCTGACTGTGGTCACAGCTAGCGTCTTTGAGCCATTGGCGTTGGCACTGGCAGATGCGCTGCCTGTGGTTCCGCTGGCTTCAGCGGTATTGCCTGAAGCGTTCGAATCAGGCGTGTGTGACTCCGCCGAGCCTCCGGTGCTGGCTGTTCCCATCACTTCAACTTGCTTGTTCACGTTTGCACTCAGCTGTGACTCATCACCGGTTAGCTGCCACATGGTGCCGCTCACGTCAGTCAGCATGTAGTTGCCACTCGATCCGCTAAGGCAGCCTTGAATCGCATTCCCGTTCGAAGGCATGCTGGTTTGGTCGGAGCTGCTGGTTGTCGGAGTCTGGCTGGTCGAGCCTCCGCTTTGAGGTGTGTCCTGCGCGATTGCCATTGCCGCACACAGTAGCAGGGCCGCGCTCAACAGCGTTGTGTTCTTCATAGAGATAATCTCCCTTCATCACGGCTAACTCGATTTTAGAAAGCGGGCTGCAAGCCTCGGTTGCTCTCTGGGCGACTTATCGTCCGGAACATGCTGTAGGCGCCGCGCGGAATCGCATGGAACCTTGCTAAGGCGGATCACGTATCATGATGAAAGAATGCGGCTTCTGCTAGAGATCTTCGGTCAGACCCTGCGGACCCTCTGGGCGCACAAGCTGCGTTCTTTTCTCACCATGTTTGGAATCGCCTGGGGTGTTGGGTCGCTGCTCCTGCTGGTCGGTTTGGGAGAAGGCTTTCGTTCAGGCAACCGCAAACAGTTCGACGAGATCGGCGAAAACGTGATGTTCATCTGGGGTGGGCGCGCACCAGCGATGAACGGCAGTTTCACCAGCCTGCGCTGGTATTTTCTGACTTATCGCGATTTCGAAGACGTCGCGCGGGAGTGCCCGGATGTGAAACTAGCGGCGCCGGTGATTTCGCGCAACGATGTGCGCGCGGTCAGCGACTACTTCCAAAGCAGCGGGCAATTAATGGGCGTGCCGGCCTACTTCAATGACATTCGGTACCTTCCGGTTGCCGAAGGCCGTTGGCTGAACGATTTCGACGTGTCGCAAAAACGCGCAGTGGTGGTGATTGGAGACGAAGCCCGCCGCGTGCTTTTTCCGGGTTGGCCGGCGGTGGGTTCCACGATCCTGCTGAACGGCATTCGTTTTCAGGTAATTGGGACACTCAAGCGCGTCGGCCACGGAGAGAACAATACCCGGAATCTGCAAATCTTTATTCCATTTTCCGTCATGCGCGAAGACTTTCCACCCAAGAATACTGGTGAGGTTGACGACGCGATCTCGTTCTTGAACTATCAACCGAAGTCACGCGAACTTCACGAGACTGCGAAATTGGAAGTGCACAAGGTGCTCGCCAGGAATCACGGGTTTGATTACAGCAATCCGGATTCGTTCGACGAGTGGGACACCATTCGCACCGTGGATGCGATTGGCAAGATCTTCGACGCCATGAATACGTTCCTTGGCAGTGTTGGCCTGGTGACGCTCGGTTTGGGCGCGATTGGCATCATCAACATCATGCTGGTATCAGTGGCTGATCGAACTCGCGAAATTGGACTCCGGAAGGCCTTGGGCGCCACTAGCCGCAGCATTCTTTTTCAGTTCTTCGTCGAAGGAGCATTCCTCACGTTGCTGAGTGGTTTATTTGGCATGGCGTGTGCCGCCGGATTCATGTGGCTGCTGGGACTGCTTCCGCAGCCGCAGGGGTTTGACACTCCGCGGCTTGTGCCCGCAACCGCCGCACTGGCAATTGGATCGCTGGCGTTTGCCGGAATTGTTGCGGGTTTATATCCCGCGCGGAAAGCGGCGTCGCTGGAACCGGTGGAAGCACTAAGAAGAGAATAAATGGACTCCCCAGAAGTAATCATAATCCCGGAAAACAAAAGCGCTTCAAGTGTAAAGGCGCTCATGGGCCGCGACATCTTCATTCAGGCCTACGGCGCCATGCGTCATGACCTGCGCAAGACAGTGCTCACCATGCTCGGCATGGCATGGGGAATCGCGACGGTGGTGCTCTTGCTTGCATACGGAGACGGTTTCGGGCGAGCGATCCGGAACATCTGGGAGGCCTTTGGCGCGACCGCAGTGGGGATTTATCCTGGCCGCACTTCGCAGCAAGCGGGAGGCAACAAGGCGGGAACGGCGATTCGTTTCACCAACGATGACATGGAGCTTATGCGCAACGTCGTGCCGTTGGCGCGGCACATGTCGCGGATCGGCGAGCTGGATGCTACGTTGCAAAGCGGGCCGCGTACTTTCACGATGCACGTTTTCGGGATTGATCCCCAGATGGGCGACATTTGGGCGCTAAGCATCGGCGAAGGCCGCTTTCTCGACGAATCTGACAACTTGAGCCACGCAAGAGTTGTAGTCCTGGGATCGGAAGCTAAAGACAAACTCTTTTCAGGTATTCCCGCCATTGGCGAATCCATTCGCATCAATGGCGCCAGTTTTCAAGTTGTGGGCGTGCTCAAGGCGCGTATGCAGGAAGCCGACAGCGATGACAATCGCGTAGTTTATGCGGCATACAACTCCATGGACACGCTCCGCGATAATCATTACTTGAGTGGTATGTGGTTGGATTCCATTGGCCTTGATCACAACAAGATGTCAAAAAGCATCCGTGACGCTTTGGCCATGCAGCACGGCTTTAAGTCTGACGACGAGCGGGCAGTGTTTGTTTTCGATGCGCAGAAGCAGTTGGAACAGTTCAGCATAATCACCATTGCTTTGAAGATTCTGTTGGCATTTATTGGGACGATTACGTTGGGTATTGGCGGCGTGGGACTGATGAACATGATGCTGGTTTCGGTCACGCAACGCACTCGCGAAATTGGCGTGGAAAAAGCTTTGGGGGCACGCAAGAAGGACGTTCTCTTCCAATTTCTAGCGGAAGCCATGGTGATTACGGCGGTAGGCGGACTCTGTGGAATCCTGCTTTCTTATGTCGTCTCGATTTCCGTCGGGAGACTGACGCTCTACAGCGCGTTAGCCAAGAACGCTGAAGCTGGGGATATCCGGCTAATCGTCGCTCCACAGGTGCTAATCATTTCCACGATTATTCTTGGCGTGGTCGGCATCGTGAGCGGAATGTTTCCAGCCATACGTGCCGCAAATCTGGATCCCATCGAAGCCCTGCGTTACGAGTGAGACGGCTATAAGCTTTTAGCGCTTAGCTTTTAGCGAGAAGCAAGCCCCTAACACAACCCTGCGGTGTTACCCGCTCGGTAACTAAATACTCTCTAGCTGGAGTGCTGAGGAAGTAGCTAAGAGCTAATAGCTAAGAGCTGATTTTTACCGTCGGCATGAACTGCGGCGGCTTTCGCGCTTTCGTCAATTGCTCAAACCCATAAGCAATTTTCAGCAGAGTCGGTTCGCTCCAGGGGCGCCCGAAAAAAGAAATTCCCACTGGCATTCCAAAGACAAATCCCGCTGGAACGTTAATGTTGGGATAGCCAGCGACGGCGGCCGCGTTCGAACTCCCTCCGACCGCATGGTCGCCATTCGCCAGATCGGTCAACCAGGCGGGGGCGCCACTGGGAGCCACCAGGGCATCGAGATGAAATTTGTTCATCACCCCATCAATTCCTTGGTCACGCGAAAGGGCGTGGTTGGAGGCCAATGCTGCGACGTATTCTTTTTCGGCAAGCGTTCCTTTCTCTT
>Ga0209161_10004699_pt1 | contig 10854 bp, 3 predicted proteins | sample GraSoiAngelo_155_FD_186169 | JGI IMG/M metagenome (GOLD analysis project Ga0209161, IMG submission 186169) | Grasslands soil microbial communities from the Angelo Coastal Reserve, California, USA - 14_1009_13_30cm (SPAdes) (version 2) | ecosystem: Environmental > Terrestrial > Soil > Grasslands ...
ATCAAGCACTCAGGACAGGTCCCGATACAGCCGGCGATGCTGCACGATTCCCGCGCGCTGCAGGATATCTTGCTGGCGGGTGGTCCCGATTTTCCCGACAATATCTTTGATCGGTTCGATCTGGGCCCGCCTGGAGTCGATCCCGGAACGGGCGGAAAGTCCACCGACAATTTCACGGCCTACGTATCCGCGGATCTGGGTCCGCTGCCTGAGGAGGAGTTGACCGCTTTCTTCCGACCGCCACTCGACGAGACACAGATCACGGTGGTGCAAAGAGGGCGGACCCTTCCGGTAAAGATCCACATCTCGGACGAGGACGGAAATACTGTCAGAGGGGCAATCGTGCGCTTGGGGGTCGCGCGGATCGACGGTGACTCCCTCTTTCCGGATGAGGTGCGCTCAAACGTCAATTCTGAAAACATCTTCCGGATTCAGAGAAACATCTATATTTACAATCTTCTTACCGATGACTTGGCGCTTGGTCTGCATGTGCTGACCGCGGTGTCAGATCCGACTTCGTCCTTCAAGATTCCGGCCGTGACGGCACTTATCTTTGTCAGGCCGTGAACAGCTGGCGGAGGGACAGAGGAGCGGGGGAGCCGAGGTGCAGAGGAGCGAATGGGAAATGGTATTAAGAATCTCCTGTGCTACTGACTCGAAAAGCCTTTGCATGCTGGAAAGAATTTTTCCGCTGATCGAAAACTCTTCGTGATTCTTCGCGTCTTCGTGGTGGATTGGGTCGGGTCGTTACCACGAAGACGCGAAGACGCAAAGAATCGCCAAGTTTTTGGTTGCGGCTGGGCTGCTCTGTGCTCCTCCGCCCCTCTGCTCCCCTGCTGGTCCGTTCGGACACGACGGACTTACTTAGGGCCAGACGGAGGGCTTCGAGGACGAGAGGATCCGTTTTGCGATAGGTTTGAGATCTTCGCGCTGCAGTAACGTATCGCTGCGCAACTCCTTGCGGATCTCCTCCAAGAGTCGAAGGGCTTCTTTGGAGTGAAACGAAGCTTCCGTAGCGTTCCTGGTTGAAAAGAAAACCTTTGCCAGTACGTAGTGCGCCCGGACCAGTAGCGCTCGCGCCCCCAGGTTTTCGCTCTTTTGCACGGCTGTCTCGAGATTCTGGCGGGCGCGCGCGTAGTCCCTCAACTGCGCCAGGGCGTCGCCGCGGTGAATCGCGCATTCGATGGAAACGTATTTCAATCCTAAACTGTGCGCGTCCTTCGCCACCGCGTCCAAGCTGTTGAGCGCGGCCCGCGCGTGGCCGTCCCTGATGGCGACCTTCGCCAGGTTCATTTTTGAGACCAGGGTGAGTTGCCGAGCGCCGGACCGGGATGCCGTCTGAAAGGCCTGATCGTACAGACGCCGCGCGGAAGTGTAATCCCCTTCGTAATAGAGAAGGTCTCCCTGGAAGTTCAGTATCTGGGCGACCAGAGGGCTGTTCTGTTGCTTTTGTGCGAGATCCAGGGCCGTTTCCAGGTCCTTCTTGGCTTCGTCAAAACGTCCGACCAAAGCCAGCGTGTTTGCACGGCCGCTCAGGATCTCGACCCGCCAGAAGCTCCGGTCCTCGATCTGCTGAAATATCTTGAGAGCTTCCTCCTTCGCGTCCAGTGCCGCTTCGTAACGTCCCTGATATTCAAAAAGCGTGCCCATCCCGTAGGATGCAATTGCGACCCCCCGCCTGTCGTCGGCGCCGCGCCAAAGCTCGATCGACCGCATGTAGCCCGCCAGCGCCTGATCGTACTGTCCCATTTTTGTCGCGATATCCGCCAGGTCGTAGACTGCGGTTGCGATGTCCGCGGGGATCTTGGATTTCTCACTCAGCTGGAGGGCGCGTTCAAAATACGTCCGCGCATCCTCGTACTGTCCTTTCGAAAGATAGATGTTGCCGATGTTGCTCAGACATAATGCCACGTAGTTTTCGTTGCCGACCTCGACCTGTAACTGAAGGGACTCTTTGTCAAGCTTCAGCGCCTCGTCGTACTGACCCCGATTCTGGTAGAAGGCGCCGAGATCGATCAGCGTGTTGCCGACCCCTTGGCTGTCTCCGATTTCGCGTCGCAGCTTGAGCGCTTCCTGGTAGCTTGCCAATGCCTCGGCCTTCTGCCCCAACTGTGCTTCCACCTGGGCGACCTCGCTGAGGCTCGCAGCCAGTCCTCTCGTGTCGCCGCGCGCGCGCTTGATAGTGAGGGATTCCCGGTAATAGCGCAAAGCGTCCTCCGGTTTGTGAAGGCGCTTATAGGCGACTCCGATCGCGTTCAGAATGTTTGCCTTTGCCTCCTGGTTGTCCAGCTCAATGGCGAGACTGAGGGCACGAGTCAGGGGATCGAGCGAAGCCTGTGGGTTCTTGCGCTTGATCTCGACCCTGCCGACAGCCCAAAGAGCGTCCACGTAGTTGGGGTCGCCCTCCAACGCTTTGACAAAGTGATCGCGCGCGGCATCAAACTTACCCTTGGATTCATACAGCCCGGCCAGATCGAAATGGATCTGAGAATCCGCGGGCAGGGCCCTGGTCAGGTTTTCATAGGACTCGATGGCCTTGTCCAGATCGTTTACGATGCGGGCGTGGTTGGCAAGGATCAGGAATCTCTCCTGCTCGGGGAGGTTCTCACTCAGGCGCACGGCCTCTCGTGAAGCCTGTTCCGCTTCGCGCGTATGCCCGAGCGTGGAATGGGTTTGCCCCAGTTTTGAATAGGCGATGGCGAAGCTGGGGTCTTCCCTGGTCGAAGCCTCGAAGTGTTTCAGAGCTTCGGAATGGTTGCCGAGGCGAGCCAGCTGCAGTCCTTCGTTGTACTCTCGAAGGGCGGTGAGGGACTTTGAGGAAGGCTGAAGCGGCCTCGCCTGCAACTCTCCAACGACCTCGGCAGAGAGAGCGAGGTTCTGCTGCACGGAGAGTGCCAGCCCGCGGATAGCCGCTATCAACTCTTTTTCGCCAGGAGCTTCGGCTTTCAGGAAAGTCGAGCGCTGGCCCTTTGGGTCCTCGATGGTGGCATCTATAAGAATGCGGTCGCCGGCTTTCACATATTGCCCCGTCAGCAGCCTGTCGGCGCCGGTGAATTCCGCCAGGCGCCCCAGCGTAGCGGAATCGAAGTCCGTGTTGTCAGACAATCGTAAATCTTTGAAGATCTGATGAAGGCGATCGGAAGAAACAGATCGCAGGTATGGAGACTGTCCTATGTCGGTCCGTAACATCTCTGCGAGGCTTGGTCCGAGCCAGTTCAGCGCCGGATCGCTCGAGGCGTTCCGGAACGGTAGGATCGCAAGAGCGACAGGCTTGGCGGAAGCGCTCTGTTTCCGGGACTGCTGGAAAAATACCCGGTCGATCGACAGGTAGCCGCCAAGCGATAGGAACAGGGTCGCGGTTGCCGCGATCGCCCAGCGGCGACCCGGGAGATGCGTTGAAAGGATAGCCCGCGCGCGGGAGGCGTGTTTTCCCTCGAGATCGTTAAGAACCTCGCGTGCATTCTGGTAGCGCTGCGAGGGCTCCCGCTCCAGGCAGCGCAATATGATGCGGGCCAAATAGTCGGGCAGATCAGGGTTGACCAGCTTAGGATTCTTTGCCGGCTCCTTGAGGAACAGCGCTTTGAGCGTAGATTCACCGATGAAAGGCACCTCGCCCGTTACCATCTCATAGAGGATCACCCCGAGCGCATAGAGGTCGCTGCGATGGTCCAGAGGCCCCCCTTCAACTTGCTCGGGCGACATGTAGCCCGGCGTGCCGAGGAACTGGCCGGCGTATGTGATGCCGGCGCCACCTGCTTTGAGCGATTTGGCGAGGCCGAAGTCAGAAACGTAGGCGGTGCCTTCCCGGTCGATCAGCACGTTCTGGGGCTTCAGATCGCGGTGCATGACTCCTGCGGCGTGAGCGGCTTCCAGGGCCTCGCAGAGTTGACGGGCGATCGCGATACTCCGGTCGACCGGCAATCGCCCTTCCCTTTTCAAGTGCTGGTGCAGGTCCTCGCCCTCGATATAAGCCATCGAGATGAACTTGACGCCTTCGACGTCGCCTAAATCATGGATCCGCAGGATGTTTTTGTGGGAAATCTTGCTGGCCAGCAGCAATTCTTGTTTGAAGCGCTGCATCGTCTCCGGATCAGCCATCAAATTTGGGCGGACCAGCTTGAGCGCAACCGTCCGATCGAGCTCCTTGTCGTGTGCCTTGTATACCGCGCCCATGCCTCCCTGGCCGAGCCTCGATTGAATGCGGTAGCGCGGGCCGAACTCCGCGCCCGGCTCCAGAGCGAGAAGATTGCCGGAAGCGGAGCGCCAGGATCCTTGGGGGGCGGAAACAGCGCCGGCCCTGACCGTGGCCTCGAGGCCGTCATCGGACAAGCTCAGGATTCTCCCGCATCGCTTGCACCTGGCGGCGCTATCGGAGTTTTCAGTATGGCAATGCGGACAGTTCATGAAACAACACCCTCGCGCGCAAACAGGCGAGACTCCCGGATCTGCCCGTAATGTCGCTTGAACCATTGGAAATATTATAGGGTTTGAGAGGCTTCCTGCAAGGAAATCAAGAGGCTAAGGTCTGAGAAGGAGTGAGACAATCCAGCCGGACCGTAGGGTCAGGCGCTGCGTGGTTGACCGCCGAGCAATGGTCCACTTGAACGAGGCGGCATACGGCCCTGCGGTATGTCGATTTTTTAGTGGTGGCCTGAAGCTTACGGTAAGTAGGCCGGGAACCTTGTATTGACTTTGCGTCTGACTATTTTTAGAATGTCAGTCATGTCGACTAAGGGCCGGGCAAAGAAGTTGCTGGAACGCCGCTACACGCTTGCCTCCGGTCTCCCTCCCTTTCAGCAAATCGTTCGCGGCAGCCTGGTGACTCGATACCGCCGGTGCGGGAAACCTACGTGCCATTGCGTGAACACGGAGGGGCATGGGCCGGCTCACTACCTTGTCGTGACCCTCAAGCCTGGTAAGACCGAGCAGATTTTTCTGTCAGAAGAAATGCTGCCGGTGGTTCGCCGATACCTGGAGAACTACAGCCGCTGGTGGGGCGCACTTGAGAAGGTGTCGGAGGTTAACCGCCGTCTGCTACGAATGCGGGTAGCGGGTCTGGCAGAAGAGGCTCCGGCAAGCAAGTCCGGACGGCCCACGTAAAGAATCCGGGGCGGAGGTACGCAGACACGGCTGCTGTCCGAATCGCAGATTTTTAGATTTTTTTAAATCCAGACTTGACAAGTACGAAGTCAGTTCGTATTATTTGCGATTACCTAGATCTTTGAAAACTAGATAGTGCGTGCAGAAAATCATTCCTTTGAAAGAACCCAGAAACACCTAAAAACCTGAATCAACGGATTCGGGACTCTTCGAGTTAATTGGAGAGTTTGATCCTGGCTCAGAATCAACGCTGGCGGCGTGCGTAACACATGCAAGTCGAACACGAAAGTGGGGGCAACTCCACAAGTAGAGTGGCAGACGGGTGAGTAACACGTGAACAACCTACCCTCGAGTGGGGAATAACCCCGCGAAAGCGGGGCTAATACCGCATAAGATCCCTGGGGCGCATGTCCTGGGGATCAAAGGCTTCGGTCGCTTGAGGAGGGGTTCGCGTCTGATTAGCTAGTTGGTGAGGTAACGGCCCACCAAGGCGACGATCAGTAGCCGGCCTGAGAGGGCGTACGGCCACACTGGAACTGGGACACGGTCCAGACTCCTACGGGAGGCAGCAGTGGGGAATTTTGCGCAATGGGCGAAAGCCTGACGCAGCAACGCCGCGTGGAGGATGAAGGCCTTCGGGTCGTAAACTCCTGTCAGGGGGGACGAAATGTTCTGCGTAAGCAGGACACGGACTGTACCCCCGGAGGAAGCCACGGCTAACTCCGTGCCAGCAGCCGCGGTAATACGGAGGTGGCTAGCGTTGTTCGGAATTACTGGGCGTAAAGGGCGCGTAGGCGGCATGGCAAGTCAGATGTGAAAGCCCCGGGCTTAACTTGGGAATTGCATCTGAAACTGCTTTGCTTGAGTCCTGGAGGGGGTAGTGGAATTCCCAGTGTAGCGGTGAAATGCGTAGATATTGGGAGGAACACCGGTGGCGAAGGCGGCTACCTGGACAGTGACTGACGCTGAGGCGCGAAAGCTAGGGGAGCGAACGGGATTAGATACCCCGGTAGTCCTAGCCCTAAACGATGGGCACTTGGTGTCGGGGGTATTGAGTCCCCCGGTGCCGGAGTTAACACGTTAAGTGCCCCGCCTGGGGAGTACGGTCGCAAGACTGAAACTCAAAGGAATTGACGGGGGCCCGCACAAGCGGTGGAGCATGTGGTTCAATTCGACGCAACGCGAAGAACCTTACCGGGGCTCGAACGGTAACTGCTACTCCTGGAAACAGGGGGTTCTCTTCGGAGACGGTTATCGAGGTGCTGCATGGCTGTCGTCAGCTCGTGTCGTGAGATGTTGGGTTAAGTCCCGCAACGAGCGCAACCCTTACCCTTAGTTGCCATCAGGTAACGCTGGGCACCCTAAGGGAACCGCCCCGGAAAACGGGGAGGAAGGTGGGGATGACGTCAAGTCCTCATGGCCCTTACGTCCCGGGCTACACACGTGCTACAATGGCCGGCACAGAGGGTCGCCAACCCGCGAGGGGGAGCTAATCCCAAAAAGCCGGTCTCAGTTCGGATTGCAGTCTGCAACTCGACTGCATGAAGTCGGAATCGCTAGTAATCGCGGATCAGAACGCCGCGGTGAATACGTTCCCGGGCCTTGTACACACCGCCCGTCACATCACGAAAGTGGGTTGTACTAGAAATCGCTGGGCCAACCGCAAGGAGGCAGGCGCTTAAGGTATGATCCATGATTGGGGTGAAGTCGTAACAAGGTAGCTGTAGGAGAACCTGTGGCTGGATCACCTCCTTTCTAAAGGATTCTGAGCTTCCAAAGCCGATGGTTTTGCGAAGCTCCAGAGTGGTTTTCCCAGCACGCCTATCTAGTTTCCAGAGATCTAGGTTTGCAGGGCATTTTGTGAGACTACGCGGCTATATGGTCGCTGAACGAAATTCTTCGAGCTTCTTGGCCCCGCGTCTCTTTGGCGTCAATTGCGGGGTTTGGCCGGGAGATGGGCCTATAGCTCAGTTGGCTAGAGCGCACCCCTGATAAGGGTGAGGTCGGTAGTTCGACTCTACCTAGGCCCACCAGCGATTTGGGGGGGTATAGCTCAGCTGGAAGAGCACCTGCTTTGCAAGCAGGGGGTCAGCGGTTCGAGCCCGCTTACCTCCACCAGCCGCGCCTGAAATCAAGGGCTTCGACCGGAGTCTTTGATTTCCGGCACAGGCCGGATCTAGCGATCTTTGACAATCTGGTTACGACGGGTAAAAAAAAGAGTGGACCATTGGATTTGCGTCCGGAGGAAATTCCTCTTGGGAATTTCAAGCGGAGTAAATTTTATGGTCAAGCTACTAAGGGCATGCGGTGGATGCCTTGGCGAAGGAAGGCGATGAAGGACGTGGTAAGCTGCGATAAGCCTCGGGTAGCCGCAAACGGGCTATGACCTGGGGATTTCCGAATCCTTCAAAGGGATCCTGAGTAATTTCGGGATATCCGCTCCTGAGTAAAGTAGGGAGCGAGAAGCGAACCCGGGGAAGTGAACCATCTCAGTACCCGGAGGAAAAGAAAACAACAGTGATTCCCCCAGTAGCGGCGAGCGAAGAGGGAAGAGCCCAAACCCCGTACATGTTCAAGCCTGCAAGCGTTGTGTATGGGGGGTAGCGGGATGTCGCCGGACGGACTTGCAGGTCTGTCGGAAAGTTACCAATCCGATTCATAGCCAAAGAGTCCTGGAAAGGCTCACCATAGACGGTGACAGTCCGGTAGGCGAAATGAAGCGGACTTTCTGGGCGGCACACCCAAGTACCACGGGACACGTGGAATCCTGTGGGAATCCGGGAGGACCATCTCCCAAGGCTAAATACTATCCTTCGACCGATAGTGAACCAGTACCGTGAGGGAAAGGTGAAAAGAACTCCTGCTAGGAGAGTGAAATAGTACCTGAAACCGCATGCTTACAAGCAGTGGGAGGCCAAGGCTCGGTCTTCGGATCGGGTACAGCTGACCGCGTGCCTTTTGCATAATGAGCCGGCTAGTTATTCTATGCAGCAAGGTTAAGCCGCAAGGTGAAGCCGTAGCGAAAGCGAGTCCGAATAGGGCGATTCAGTTGCATGGAATAGACGCGAAGCTGAGTGATCTACCCTTGGCCAGGATGAAAGTAGGGTAACACCTACCGGAGGTCCGAACCAGTGTTGGTTGAAAACAGCTTGGATGAGCTGAGGGTAGGGGTGAAAGGCTAATCAAACTCAGTTATAGCTCGTTCTCCCCGAAATAGCTTTAGGGCTAGCCTTGAGACTTTCAATCCCGGTGGTAGAGAGCTGAATGGACTAGGGGCCTTACAGGGTTACCGAATCCAACCAAACTCCGAATGCCGGACATTGTGATCTCAGGAGTCAGACTGTGGGGGCTAAGCTTCATAGTCGAGAGGGAAAGAACCCAGATCACCAGCTAAGGTCCCTAAATGTGGGCTAAGTGGGAAAGGATGTGGAAGCACTCCGACAACCAGGAGGTTGGCTTAGAAGCAGCCATCCTTTAAAGAAAGCGTAACAGCTCACTGGTCAAGTGCTTCCGTGCCGACAATTCAACGGGGCTTAAGCCCACTACCGAAGCTGTGAATTACCTACCGCAAGGTAGTAGTGGTAGGGGAGCATTCCATAGGCCTGCGAAGCCATCCGGCAACGGATAGTGGAGGCATTGGAAGAGACCCTGCCGGCATAAGTAGCGATAATCGCGGTGAAAACCCGCGACGCCGAAAATCTAAGGTTTCCTGGGGAAGGTTAATCCGCCCAGGGTCAGTCGGGCCCTAAGCCGAGGCCGAAAGACGTAGGCGATGGGAATGCCGTCAACATTCGGCAACCACCCGTGTGGCGTTACCAGCGATGGGGTGACGCGGAAGGATAGGCTGCCCCTCCGATTGGAAGTGGAGGGCCAAGCTCGTAGGAGGTCTGGCCAGGCAAATCCAGCTGGACATTAACTCCGAGAAGCGACGGGGGCCGTAAGGCTAAAACCAGCCGACTCCATGCTGCCAAGAAAAACCTCTAGCGAGTCACACAGGTGACCGTACCGTAAACCGACACAGGTAGATGAGGAGAGAATCCTAAGGCGCTTGAGAGAACACTCGTTCAGGAACTCGGCAAACTAGCTCCGTAACTTCGGGAGAAGGAGTGCCCACGCTAGGTGTAGTCTCTCGCAGATGAAGCCGAAGTGGGCTGCAGCGAATAGCGTCAGGCGACTGTTTACTAAAAACACAGCACTCTGCAAAGACAAAAAATCGATGTATAGGGTGTGACGCCTGCCCGGTGCCGGAAGGTTAAAAGGAGGGGTCATTCCCGAGCAATCGGGAAGAAGCTCTGAATTGAAGCCCCGGTGAACGGCGGCCGTAACTATAACGGTCCTAAGGTAGCGAAATTCCTTGTCGGGTAAGTTCCGACCTGCACGAATGGCGTAACGATCTGACGACTGTCTTAACGAGTGACTCAGCGAATTTGTAATACCGGTGAAGATGCCGGTTACCCGCCACTAGACGGAAAGACCCCGTGCACCTTTACTACACTTTAGCAATGTATCCCGGTGCGGTATGCGCAGGATAGGTGGGAGGCTTTGAACTGTGGGTCTCGGCCTGCAGGGAGCCGACGGTGAGATACCACTCTTATTGTACTGAGATACTAACCTCCGCTCGTTATCCGGGCGAGGGACATTGCTTGACGGGTAGTTTGACTGGGGCGGTCGCCTCCTAAACTGTAACGGAGGCGCTCGAAGGTGTGCTCAGGCTGTTTGGAAATCAGCCGTGGAGTGTAAAGGCATAAGCACGCTTGACTGCGAGACATACAAGTCGAGCAGGTGGGAAACCAGGACTTAGTGATCCGGTGGTTCTGTATGGAAGGGCCATCGCTCAACGGATAAAAGGTACGCCGGGGATAACAGGCTGATCTTGCCCAAGAGTTCATATCGACGGCAAGGTTTGGCACCTCGATGTCGGCTCATCGCATCCTGGAGGTGAAGAAGCTTCCAAGGGTTGGGCTGTTCGCCCATTAAAGCGGTACGTGAGCTGGGTTTAGAACGTCGCGAGACAGTTCGGTCCCTATCTGTGGTGGGCGTAGGATATTTGAGGGGAGCTATCCTTAGTACGAGAGGACCGGGATGGACGAACCTCTAGTGCACCAGTTGTCGTGCCAACGGCATAGCTGGATAGCTAAGTTCGGACGGGATAAACGCTGAAAGCATATAAGCGTGAAACCCACCCCGAGATAAGATATCCCTTCCCCTTCGGGGGACTGAAGACCCCTGGAAGACTACCAGGTGATAGGCTGGGTGTGGAAGTGCGGCAACGTACGAAGCTTACCAGTACTAATCGGTCGTGAGGCTTGACCATAAAATTTACCCCTTTTGAAAATCCGAGAGGAAAACGCACGACGGCACTCTGAACCCGGTCGTAACCAGAGATTTTTTGAGTTTCCGGTGGCTTTGGCGGAGGGGTTACACCCGTTCCCATCCCGAACACGGAAGTTAAGCCCTCCAGCGCCGATGGTACTGCGTTGGCAACGACGTGGGAGAGTAGGTCGTCGCCGGGATTTAATGATGCGAAAGCCCCAGCGTCCGCGCTGGGGCTTTCGCTTTTTATCCGGCCCTTCGCATCGATGTGCCGTAGGGGCAGCCCGGCCCGATCGCCGGTTTGGAGGTTCAGCCTTCAGGCTGCAGGGCGCGAGCAGGCTAAAGCCTGAACTTCGAAGACGTATCATCGCCTCCTGATTGCTAGGTCGTCTTTGGTGGCCACAAAGTTCACAAGAATAGTTCGATCAGTTCACGGCAGCG
>Ga0209161_10004704_pt1 | contig 10851 bp, 11 predicted proteins | sample GraSoiAngelo_155_FD_186169 | JGI IMG/M metagenome (GOLD analysis project Ga0209161, IMG submission 186169) | Grasslands soil microbial communities from the Angelo Coastal Reserve, California, USA - 14_1009_13_30cm (SPAdes) (version 2) | ecosystem: Environmental > Terrestrial > Soil > Grasslands...
CGTCTCCGTCATCAGCTCGGCGCCCTCTTGGACGGCTTGGGCCGCGATGCCCTGGTCCATCTTGTCCCGCCGCACCGTGAATCCCTTGAACGGGATGTCGTACCGCCGGCCGTTCGGGGACCAGATCCGGATGATCGGGGTGTCGACTTCTCGCACGCGGTACGGGACCCCCATGAGATCCTCGAGGTCGGTGACTGTCGGGAAGATGGCGCGGACTTCCTCGTTGTGCGCGACGTACTCACCGCACTGGACCGGGACGCCGATCTCCTTGCGCTTGTCGACGAGGAGGACCTTCAGGCCGCGTCGGGCGGCGTAGCGGGCCGCCGTGGCACCCGCCGGTCCGGAGCCGACGACGACCACGTCGTAGGGCGAGGGCATCGCGCCGCCCCCTCACCGGTCGCGGGAGAGGACGTAGTCGATGAGTTGGACCATGCTCACTTTCGCGTCGCTCTCCCGAAGCGGGTCGAGCGCCTTCTTCGCGAGCTGGCCGAAGGCGAAGGCCTCCGCGCGGGCCTTCTCGATCGCTCCGGAGTCCCGGAGGAGCGCGAGGCCGCGTTGGACGTCCTCTTCCCGCTTTCTGCGCTTCGCGATCAGGCGCGCCAGCGACCGGACGTCAATCGAGGTGCCGTTGTTCAGGGCGTGGATCGCGACGAGGGTCACGTTCCCCTCCCGCAAGTCCGTCCCCGTGCGCTTCCCGAGGCGTGCGCCGTCTCCGACGACGTCGAGGATGTCGTCCACGATTTGGAACGCGATGCCGAGGTTCAGGCCGTATTCGCCGACGGCTTCCACGTCTTCCAAGCGCGCCCCGGCGATGAGGCCGATGATCTTTGCGCCCGCCATGATCGGGAGGGCCGTCTTCCGCGTAATGATGTCGAGGTACTCCTGGTGGGTCACGCTCGTGTCGAACGCGTGGCGCTTCTGACGGATTTCTCCCTCGGCCAAGGCCGCGCACGCATCCGCCGTCAGCTCCACGATGTCTGCATCGAACTTCCCGCCGATGCCGAACGCTTTGACGAAGAGAAAATCCCCCGTGATGAGGGCGTTTTGCAGGCCGAACTTCTTGTACGCGGTGAGGCGCCCGCGGCGCATCTCTCCGCCATCGTTGATATCGTCGTGGATCAACGTCGCCGAGTGGATGAGCTCGAGCGCCGCGGCCAGGTCGATCGCCTGCGTGGCGTCGGTTCCGCCGAGGGCCCGGAACGCGAGGAGCGTGACCATCGGCCGGATGCGTTTGCCGCCCGCCTCGATGACGTACTGGGCGATGTCATGGAGGAGGGGTTCCTCGGACACGATGCTTCGCCGGATCTTTGCCTCGACGAGGGCCATCTCGTTGGCGACGCCAAAGTCCTGGGAAGTCGTCATCAAGGCGGTCCTAATCTGTGCTATCGCCTCGACTTATATAACCGTTTCCGGCGTATGTTAGTGCGACTTCCGCGGACGGCGCTGCCGCTCCAGAGAAAGAGTAGTTTTCGAGAAATCGAGAGCGGGCGAGACCTTTACTGTCCGCGCGCCGTTTCGCCCGCAACCTCGATAATCGCCCGGGTCGGGACGGTCCCGTTGCCGGCCACGTGCTTGATCGTCGGCGCAATCGCCTCGAGGAAGGTGTGGATCATGTCGTCGCGGTTGCCGATCCAGTCCGCCATCATCACGACGGGCATCATGATTGTCATGAACGGATAGACGAGGGTCTCGTCATGAATGTCGGCCGTCGCGAGGCGGATTGCCTTCGACGTCAGGTCCGCAATTCGGCGCAGGTGGCCGTCGTAGTCCTCGATTGTCAGGTGCGGGTTGTAGTTCCGGATCGACGTGAGTTCGCGCAATTCCTTCTCGCGCATCGCGATCAGGGAGAGGTTGGCGATGCCGTTCCGGAGGTCGTGGTGGATGCTCACGACATGGTCCATCAGGATGACAGCGGCGTCGTAGTAGTACCACCCCGCGAGGAAGTTCTTCATCCGCCGGATGTCGTACGCCTGGTCGGTGAAGGCCATGTCGATCAGGTTGTGGCGGCTGGCCGCGCAGACGTGTCCGCCAAGCTTCTCCCACCAGTGCATCGTCTCGTCCGGCGCGTAGAACGCCTCCGTGATCTTCTCCATCCGCGCGATCGAGAAGTTCGGTTCCTTCTCGAACATGGACAGGGCCTGGCCTAGGGCGACCCGCTCGTCCATGATCTCCATCTGGTAGAAGTAGTCGTGACCGTGCGGGGAGTTGTTCCACAAGACATTGAAGCCGCGCACGATGTTGTTGATCAGGTCGAACAACGGGATCTGCTCCTGGCGGAGCATCGTCACGAGGCGCTTCGTGAAGCTCGTCGAATCGAAGTCCGGGTCGAGCATCGAGCTGAGGACCATGTGGTGGAGGTCTTTCGCCTCCAGGTAGGAGTAGTTCCCCTTGTCAATCAGGTCGTCCAAGATGCCGATCACGCATTCTCGGAAGATCTTCGCCGTCATCGCACGGTGCAGGTTTTCCGTCGTCATGTGAGAGCTGTACTGCTCCGTCATCATCGTCGCCCCGGCGGCAAACCGAAGCGTCTGGAGGTAGTTCCACACCTCTCCCTGGTCTTCCCAGAACGCGCCGGGAGGGATGTTCGGCGGTCGGAGCGGGATGCCTTCGGGTGGGGCGTTCTCCTTGAGCCGCTTGAGGGTCGCGTGGACGCTCGAGATGTGATCCTTGAGTGAATTCTTGTCGAAACCGAAATCGTGGAAGTCGAACAGGCCTTCCGCGTATCCACCAAGGCGGAGGACGGTCCGCGAGAGGAGATCGAGATCCTCGGGGTTGATGCCGAGCGTGTTGTAGGACTGGGAAGGCACGGAACCGGAAGAGATGTCCGCGCAATCCCATATCAAGAGGGCCCGTTGATTCTCCGTTACGATTATTATTGCTGAGAACACGGCGACCGTTCGCGGCTACGGAATCGCTTGAGATAACGGGCGGGGACCGCTTAAATAGCCTCGAGGGGGGCTATTGTTGTCTTGAGAGGGTGAGCGTCCCTGGCGGATGCATCGAGCATCGTGACCTATCTGAGCGCGGCGAGCGCGCTCTTCCTGTCCGCGCTGATCATCGTGGCCATTGCGCGGCAGAAGACCCACCGAGCGTTCCAGAAGCACGTCCTGCTGTTCGCCGTCGCCCTCCTGGTCTGCGCGATCATCTCGAACGTCCTGATCAGCATCTACATCACAGAGCCGGGACAAGCGTTCGTTCAGACGCTGCGCGACGGGATCGTCCTGTCGAAGCGCGTGCAAGCGACGTTTGACTATCTGTTCGGCATCACGATCGGGGCGTTCATCGTCGTCGCGACGACCCCGGGCATCACGTCCCGGAAGGACTTCCTTCGCTACATGACGAACGAGTTCCCCAACTCCTACGTGTTCTACGTGTTCATCATGGTCATCACGATCATCGCGATCCTCGTGTCCCCGGTCCAGGTCATCTCGACGAACCCGACCGTCATCTCGTTCGAGCCGTATTTCCTGTTCGTCAATGGATTCGCCGTCGCGACCCTGATCCTGTACGCCCCGTACCGGTTCATCATCCACATGCGGCGGACGAACCCGGGCCACGAGGTCCGGCGAGACACGTTCTTGGTCATCTTCGGGATCTCCGGCTTCGCCGTCGGGGAGCTCCTGTTCGAGATCCTCTTGCCGAACTTCGGAATCGACCTCCGGGCCCCGGGTTTCATCGTCGAAATGGCGCTCGTCGGGTTGATCGCCTTCGCGGTCCGCGAGAAGTCGTTCTTGCAAGAGCTCATCGTCCCCGAGGCGGAGGCGCACCTGCTCACGAAGCCCACGTACACACTGGACCGCGGGTACACATATGCGGTCCTCGAACGGGACGCCAGCCAGGCGTTCGAGATCTTCAAGGACTTCGTGACCCACGGGACGCAGGGGCTGTGCATCACCCGCCGGGCGCCGAAGGCCGTGATGACGGAATACGGTCTCGAGCGCACGCCGATCCTCTGGCTCAGCCGCGTGGCCACGGAGAAGAACGCGGTCCGTCCGAGTCCCCCGGAAAAGGTCGCGCTCGCGGTGGAGCATTTCATCGAGGTTAGTGAGCATTCGGTCGTCCTGCTGGATGGCCTCGAGTACCTCGTCTCCCACAACGACTTCGGCTCCGTCCTCGCCCTCTTGCACGATTTGAACGAGTCCGTCGCGATGCGGGAGGCCATCCTTCTCGTCCCATTCGACCCGACCGCCTTCATCGAACGTGAGATCGCCCTCATCCGACGCGAGGTTCGACTGCTCGGCCCGCTCGCGGAGGAGTTCGGCCCGGTCGCGAGGGTCTCCCGTTAGGCGGCGCCAAACCCTTTTATCATCCGACCGGCGTCCTCGCCTCCGTGGACGACCCGGAACTCGCGGAAATTCGGGCCCGCAAGCTGCGGGACCTGATGGCCGCGGGCGCCCCAAAGCCTGTGACCACGACGTGGTCGGGGCCGATTCGACTCACGGACGCGACGTTCGATTCGGAGGTCCGCAAATCTGGTCTCATCCTCGTGGATTTCTGGGCCGAGTGGTGCGGTCCATGCCACCGCGTCGCGCCGATCCTCGAGGACGTTGCGAGAGCCCACTCGGCGGTTCGTCTCGGAAAGCTGAACGTCGACGAGAGCCCACGAACCGCGGAACGGTTCCAGATCACGTCGATCCCCACGATGATCCTGTTCAAGGACGGGAAGCCGGTCGATGGCATTGTCGGCGCGGTTCCACGGCCCAATATCGAGGCGCTGGTCGTGCGCTGGGCATAAACGGGAAGCGCTCGAGCCGTCAATCGCCGCGACTAGCTTCGATGAAGTATGGGAGGAGTTTCACTTCGCGAGCGGTCCGACGGGACGCGGCTTGACTTCCTTGAGGTGAGCCTTCAGGTTCCTCACGATGACACGGAACGCCTTCGCGGCCTCGGAATCCGGATGTTCGAGGACGAACGGTCGGCCCGAATCACCACCGATGACGATTCGCGGGTCGAGCGGCACCCGGCCCAGGAACGGCAGCCCGAGCTCCTTCGCGGCGTCCTCGCCGCCGCCGACCTTGAAGATGTCCGTCTGCTTGCCACAATGCGGGCACACGAAGCCGCTCATGTTCTCGATCACGCCGAGGATGTCCATCTTGACGGCCTTCGCGAAGGCGATCGACTTGCGCACGTCGAGGAGGGATACCTGCTGCGGCGTCGTCACGACGACGGCGCCGTCGGCGTCGGGAATCTCCTGGGCGACGCTAAGCGGTTCGTCGCTCGTCCCCGGCGGCAGATCGATCACGAGGTAGTCCAAGTCCCCCCACTCGACGTCGGAGAGCATCTGCTTCAGCGCCTTGATCTTCAGGGGTCCGCGCCAGACGACCGCGGTGTCCCGATCGATCAGCTGCGCCATCGAGATGACCTTGACGCCCGCGGGCCCGACGGTGGGCTCCATCCCGGTTTCCGTTGCTTTCACTTGCGCGTCCTGGACGCCCATCAGCATCGGGATGTCGGGCCCCGTGACGTCGGCATCGACGATGCCCGCCGAGCCGTCCTCCGCGAGCACGACGGCAAGATTCGCGGCGACGGAGCTTTTCCCCACGCCACCTTTTCCTGACATCACGATGATCTTGTGTTTGATGCGAGACATGCGCTGCGCCATCTTCATGCGCTCGCGCATCGCCGCCATGATGTGCGGGGGGATCTGAGCGGTCTCGAGTTCCTCGGCCAACGTGGTACCTCTAGAGAGATCGACGCAGCATGGGGCGAGTATTAAACGTTGCGGCAACTACGACGACGCAGCCTGCGTCATCACCGTCGCGAGCGCCTTCACTTGACCCACGAACGTGTCCGGCGTTGGATTTTCCGGCAGGTTCGCGTAGAAGTTCGCGAGGGCGCCCACGACTTCCAGCCCGGCCTCCCGGTCGAACGCATGCGCCCGATCCCACAGTGGATCGCCTTTCGAGAGTCGACCGTGACGGACCAGATTACCGAGGGCGAACCCGTTCGTTGCCGCGAGGCCGACGTTCTTCCAGCGGTTCCTTCCCCGCATGGTCGCGTTCCCCTCGATCCAGCCCGAGAAGAACTCGTACGCGCGGTCATCGCTGTCCGTCGCGAAGACGAGGAACGCGAGGTCATCGGCGTAGATGTCTTGGATGTGGTTGAATGCCTGACCGAACGCGCCTTCGGCGGCCCGGGGGATGCGGACTTCGCGCGACAGCGCGCGGAAGACTTCCGCACTGTGGGAAGGATGCCCCGACTCGGTCCGAAGCATGTGGCCCATTTCATGCGCGATGAGGCCGTCGAGGAGACCGGATTCGACGGCACGGACGGACACGAACAACGTGTGCGAGGAATCCTTCGACTTCGTTGCCCCCATGATCGCCATCGAAACAATTTCGGCGGACACGGGCCAAGAGAGGTGAAGACCATGATCCGCATACCGCGCAGCCACTTCCTCGAACGCGGCTTTGACTTTTCCGGTGCCGCCCCGCCCCGAACGGTCCACGACGGCGGTGAGCACGGCGAACCGAGTCGACCGCTCGGGATAAAGGTTCGGGGGTGGCCCATTCGGAAGACGCTTCCGAACTGTCATGTCCTCGATGGTCGGGTAGATGCCTAACGCGAAATCCCCGCGGGATCGCGAGAAGTTCGCCTTGTCCTCGACTCCATCCGCGAAGCGGCCGACAGATTCCAATACGTACCGAGCGATAGTGCTTGAGGGGGGCTTCCGGATTCCGCAATCTCATCGGATGAAGCCCGGTCGCGCAATTTTGTTATGCCTGGCCGGCGGGCTTGTGGTCCTGGCCAGCGGCCTTGCGGAGGTATACATCCCAACACTCGCCGTGTTTGCGCCTGCCGTGTTGGTGGCTGTTGGCCTGATCTCAGGCACGCTCATCTTGGTTGGCGCACTCGGGTTGTGGATGGTGCCGCGACGCCACATGCTGTGGGGGCTCATCGTCGTTTTGTCCTCCGTGCCCAGCCTGTTGATCGGCGGCGGATTGCTTGGAGTTCTGTTTCCGATCGGGTTCATGCTGAGTTTGGTCGGGGGAATTCTGGCCGTTCAGTGGAAGCCGCGTCCGGTGGCCCCACCGACGCTCCGTGCTCGTCGCGTGGCCAAGACACGATGACGGCCGTGCCCCAACTCGGCCGTCGGGATTATGGACATCGTCCGGTTGATTAGTCCCCGATGCTCCGGGTAAGGCCGTTAGGTCTCCCAGAGTGAATCAAGGACCAAAAGTTTAAGGAAGCCATCCCGTCTCATCGCCCAACTCCTTTCTGGTGCTTTGATGGTGGCCACGAAGAAGCGCGCGGGCAGCAAGGAGGTGAAGCCGCCGACGCGCGAGGAAGTCGAGGAGAACCTGAAGCGCGCGAACCTACCGAAGGAACAGTCTGCGAAGTATCACCCGTACTATCAGGGCAAGATCGAGATCGTGCCTCGGGTGCCGGTGCGGAGCTTCAACGATTTCGCGATCTGGTACACGCCGGGCGTCGCGCAACCCTGCCTCGATATCGCGGCGGACCCGAGCAAGGTTTGGACCCTGACGAACAAATGGAATCAAGTCGCCATCGTCACAGACGGCACCCGGATCCTGGGCCTCGGAGACATCGGGCCTGAAGCCGGATTGCCTGTGATGGAAGGCAAGTCCCTGTTGTTCAAGTACCTCGGCGGCGTGGACGCATTCCCGATTCCCCTCGCGACGAAGGATCCGGAGAAGATCATCGAGACGGTCAAGCTGATCACCCCCTCGTTCGGCGGCGTGAACCTCGAAGACATCGCGCAGCCGAAGTGTTTCTACATTCTGCAGCGGCTGCGGAAGGAATGCAATATCGCGGTGTGGCACGACGACCAGCAAGGGACCGCGACGATCAACGTGGCCGGCCTCATCAACGCGCTCAAGGTCGTTGGCAAGAGGATGCCCGATGTCGCCATCACGCTCGTCGGCGCCGGGGCGTCGAACATCCGGACCGCGAAGCTCCTAATCTCGGCGGGCGCGAAGCCGGAGCATCTCATCCTCGTCGACTCGAAGGGGATCGTCTGCCGCCACCGGGAGGATATCGAGGTGGCCGCGAACGAGTACGCGGAGAAGTGGGAACTCGCGCTCAAGACGAACGGCGACGACCGCGAGGGAGGGGTCGCGGAGGCGATGCGAGACGCGGACGTCACCATCGCTGCCTCGAAGCCCGGACCCGGGGTGATCCAGAAGGACTGGGTCGCCTCCATGGCGGACGACGCCATCCTCTTCGTGATCGCGAACCCCGTGCCGGAGATCTGGCCCTGGGAGGCCGCAGAGGCCGGGGCCCGCGTCATCGCGACCGGCCGGTCCGACTTCCCGAACCAGGTGAACAACAGCCTCGGCTTCCCAGGGATTTTCCGCGGCACCCTGGACGTCCGCGCACGGACCATCACGGACGAGATGTGCATCGCGGCGGCCGAGGAGCTCGCGAAGGTCGCGGAGGAAAAAGGCCTCGACGAGACGCACATCGTGCCCACGATGGATGAGATCGACGTGTTTGCGCGGGAGGCCACTGCCGTGGCCCTCAAGGCGATGGAACAGGGAATCGCGAGGGAGTCGAAGACCCGAGACGCCCTCTATCAAGGAGCCCTCGAGTTGATTCGAAGGGCCCGCGAGGAAACGAAATTCCTCATGCAAGACGGATTCATCCGGCCGCCTCCACCTTGAAGGCGACAGAACCTTGTCACGTGCGAGGATATCGGAGCACGGCGCAGCTGCAGTGAGCGTGTCCGGGAGGTAGGCATGAGCACCGTCCCGTCGGCAACTCCGGAGGAGCGCAGTCAGAAGGAGCGGGAGCGCAAGGCCGCGACCGTGATGATGGTGGTCTTCTTCATCATTGGACTGAGTGTCGTCCTGTCCTACGACTGGAGGTCGCCGACCCCCGCGTTCCGTCCGGATGCGGGGACGGTCTTCCTGTTTGGGATCCTCGTCGCGGCGATCATCTACATCGCGGCCCGCTACGCCGGCCAAGATGATTGGCAGTCTCGATTTCGCCTCCGATTCTGTCCCAATTGCGGTCGGCAGATTCGGTTCGACGCCACGGTCTGCCCCTACTGCAATCATCGCCTCCCATAGCACGCACCTGATCCATGGGCCCGCCCGTTCGTGACGGCTAAATGGGATGGATGCGTTCGCGGAACCAACGATGGCCACCGTGAAAGCGGTCAAGCGGAAGCACGAAGCCCGTCTGATGAGCCTGCCCGGGGTCGTCGGGGTCGGGATCGGCCGAAAGGAAGGCCGAGACTGCATCTGCGTCTACGTGAAGGACGACGATCCGAAAATCCGGGCGGCGCTTCCGCGAACCCTCGAGGAAATCCCGGTGGAGATCATCGTCTCGGGGGTCTTCACGAGCCGCTGAGCGGCTCCCCGATCGGCGTCCACTTCGACAACGTGGTCTGGGGCGCGGCCCGCTCGAGGAGATTGGACAGCCGCACCCCCACGAGCCGGACCTTGCGGCCCGTGGCGAGGACCTCCTTGAGCATCGTCTGGCTCAGGATCAGGATGGGCTCGAGGTCCGTCGAGTGAATCTTGAGGCTCTTCGAACGCGTATGGATCTCGAAGTTCGAGTACTTCGCCTTGAGTGTTACCGTGCGGTATGCGTACTTCTCGTGGAGGAGTTGTTCGTGGAGAGACTTCGCCATGCTCTCCAATTCTGGCCACACGGCATCGTATGCGTCGAGGTCCTTTTCGAACGTCATCTCCGTGCTGATTGATTCCGGAGGGCCAGTCGGCTCGACGACTTCCTCGGCGTCGCGGCCCATCGCAACATCGTGCAGGTATTCGCCGAACGCCCCGAGGAGTTCGATGAGATCCTGTCGATTGTATTCCTGGACGTCCCCGATCGACTCAAGGCCGAGCTCTTTCAACCGCTCCCCGGTCTTCGGGCCCACCCCGAGGATCTTCCGCACGGAAATCGGAGCGAGGAATGCGACCACCTCGTCCGGTGCCACGACGGTCAGTCCGTCCGGCTTCTGGAGATCCGATGCGATCTTCGCGATCGCCTTCGTCGGCGCGACGCCAATCGAGCAGGTCATGCGGTGCCGGTTGCGAATCGCGGCCTTGATCTCCCGCGCGAGCTGCTCTGCCCGGGAGAAGTTGCCGCCGCTTCGGATGGTGACGTCAAGGAACCCCTCCTCGATTCCGCTCGGCTGAAGTCGGTCGGCGAATGTCCGGAGCGTGTCCATGATCTCTCCGCTGACTCGGCCGTACAGCTCGAAGTGCGGCCGGACGAACACCGCGTTCGGACACCGTCGCGCCGCCTCGACGCACGACATTGCCGATCGGACGCCGTACTGTCGGGCCTCGTAGCTAGCCGTCAAGACGACCCCGCGCGGGTGTTCGCGAGGGTCGGCTCCGACGACGACTGGCTTCCCTTCGAGATCGGGATTCTCGCGGACCTCGACGGACGCATAGAAGGCGTCCATGTCGACGTGGAGAATGACCCGCGAACCCGGGGATGGATAGGCCATCCGGCTCCTCATGGTCCGCGGGGGAGATAAAAGCCTTCGGAGGGGAGCCGTGCGAGAACCGGTCTGCCGGCGTCGTTCAGAATCCGAAGAACGACCGAGCCGCGTCCGTGAGGTATCCGAGGAAGAACACGGCGAGGATGGCGGTCAACATGACAATCGCCAAGGCGACGAAGACGGCGGCGTCGATGGACCGGGGGACCGGCTCTTTCGCGGTACCGGCCTCCGGCTCGAGGATGTACATGTACCAAATCACGCGCGCGTAGTAGTACAGGGACAGGGCGCTATTCAAGACGCCGGAGACCGCGAGCGCCAAGTACCAGGGGTTGAAGGCGGAAGCGTTCACCGCGCTGGAGAACAAGACGAACTTCGAGAAGAACCCGCCGAGGGGAGGGACGCCCGCCAAGCTCAGGAGGAAGACGAGCATC
>Ga0209161_10004709_pt1 | contig 10846 bp, 12 predicted proteins | sample GraSoiAngelo_155_FD_186169 | JGI IMG/M metagenome (GOLD analysis project Ga0209161, IMG submission 186169) | Grasslands soil microbial communities from the Angelo Coastal Reserve, California, USA - 14_1009_13_30cm (SPAdes) (version 2) | ecosystem: Environmental > Terrestrial > Soil > Grasslands...
ACGAGGGACCAGAGGACGATCGCCCCCGCGGCGATCAGGAGCGGGACGAGATCCACCATGCGAGGCTCCGAACGAACCTTCGGGTATATTTCAACCTATCTCGCCGTGACTTCACGGTTCCAGATGTCGTCGGGCAAGTCGTCGTACACGGCGAAGGCGGAGGCTTCGGGCTTGACCCCGCGGGGTTTCGCGAGCGCCTTGATCCGCTCCGCGCGGAGGATCCAATAGTGAATGCGCCAGATCTTGCCCTTCTTGATCATGACCTCTTCCTGCCGCGTGGTCAGGAGCCCCTCTTCCTCGAGCATGTAGAACACATCGCGGTCGGCGACGTCGAGGTTGTTGTCGATGGCCTCGGTCTCGAAGCCGAAAAAGGACATCAGGTAGTCCGCGAGGGCCCGCAGGTCGTCCTCCGACATCCCGCGTTTCCCCACCGTCGCCCGAAGGGCGGCGACCGTCTCGGACATCGTCACAACGGGCATGCGAACATCGTCCTCACGAGGACCGCGACTTAAAAGGCCGTCGAGGCCATTCCTATTCCTGACCCTGATACCGGTCGATGGAATGGGGAAACGATGGCGCGACGACGCGCGGCCCACGCGATGGCCTACGTGACGGCTCCCGATCGGGCGACGGCACGGGACATCGCCCGAGCAGTCCTCGACCGACGCCTCGCAGCGTGCGCGAACCTGTGGCCCGTTGAATCGGTCTATCGTTGGCATGGGAAACGCGAGGAGACGAACGAATTCGTGATCGTCTTCAAGACGCGCGCCGAGCTCCTGCCGAAACTGATCGGAGAGGTCCGCCGCCTGCATCCGTCCGAGGTGCCCTGCATCGTCTCCTACCCGATGGGGCCAGCCCTCGACGAATACGTCGACTGGATCGACGCCGAGACGGTTCAGCGGTAGACCGCGATCGCCCCGTACCCGACGGCCATGTGGGCATCGTGGCTCACGTCGCTCGAGGTCCCGTACTTCAGGAGCGTCGCTCCCTTCGCACCTAGCTGTTTTGCAGCTGTCAGCATCGCGGTGACGGGACCGTACCCGCACATGGAGATCTCCGCCTGGGTCACCTTCCCCGCGAAGGCCTGGGCGTCCAGGGCGAGGATCTTCTCGATCGCCTTCGCGTCCTGCTCCTTCGCGAACGCGGGCGCGGTCAGGCCTCGGGTCGGGAGCTGATTGTACTGCGCGCCAACGTGCGTGAAGTCCGAGGACGCGATCAGGGTGACGTCGGCCCCGCTCACTGCATCGGCCACGAGCCGGCCGACCTCCGACGCGAGCTCGTATTCCTGGAATGCCATGCAGATCGGGACGAACCGGACGGATTCGTGGAGTTGCTGCAGGAACGGGAGCTGCACCTCGATGCTGTGCTCGTCGCGGTGCGCCCGGATGTCGTCCTCGAGCGGCGGCTTCGAAAGACGGTGGTACAGATCCTCGTCGGCGGCGACCGAGCCGAGCGGGGTCTGCCATTCGTGGTCGGTGATTGCCAAGGGCGCGCCCGCGCCGTGATGGTTCGGTCCGAGGATCACGAACGAAGACGGCCATCCGTCCGCCGCGAGGGCCGCGTAGCTGTGGGCCGCGATGGGACCCGAGTACGCATATCCGGCGTGCGGCACGACGAGGCCGACGATCCGCCGCTCGGCGCGCTGCACCTGAGGGACGCGACCCGGACCGAGCGGATGGGTGTAACATTCCCGGATCTGTCGGAGGAGGGCTTCTCTCGACCGCTCGTAGAAAGCCCCCGCCACCGCCGGATATCGCATGGGCGCCCCTGTCAAAGGGACGCTTCGTAATCATCGATCGCCATCGTAAACTCTTCGTCCGATTTCAAGGAGCCGCGCACCTTCAGGACCTCCCGGGTCAAGAGCCAATACACGGTGGCCAGGGCCCGTCGACCTTTGTTGTTCGTCGGGATGACCAGGTCGACGTCGCGGGTCTCGTTGTTCGCGTCACACAGGGCGACGACCGGGATGCCGATGTTCAGCGCCTCGCGAAGGGCTTGCTGGTCCGCCGCAGGATCGGTGACGACCAACACCTCGGGCTCGATGAACTCCGGGAGGTTCGGATTCGTGAGGGTGCCCGGGACGAACCGGCCCGCGAGGACCTTCGCGCCGATCTGCTTCGCGAACAGTCGCGCGGGCTTCTGGCCGTACTGGCGTGCGGCGACGATGAGGATGTTCTCCGGTTTGAACCGGGCGAGGAACTTCGAGCCCTCGCGGATGCGTGTGTCCGTCTTCTTGATGTCGAGGACGTAGAGCCCGTCGATCCGGACCTTGTAGATGAAGGGCTTCATGTCGGCGCTTTTCTGCTGCGTCCCGATGTGGACGCCCGACGTCAGGTATACGTCCTCGGGGACCAACAGCCCCTGGACGCCGGTCTGCTCCTCTTCCTGCATCACGCGCCTGCCTGGAGTTCCTCTTCGATCCGGATGAGTTCGTTCAACTTCGCGATCCGCTCGCCTCCGACCGCGCCCGTCTTGATGCCGAGGCACCCGAAGGCCACCGCGAGGTGGGCGATCGTGTCGTCCGTGGTCTCGCCGGACCGATGCGACATGACCGTCGCATATCCGGACCGGTGGGCCAATTCAACGGCCGCGCGCGTGTCGGAGAGCGTCCCAATTTGGTTCGGCTTAATAAGGATAGCGTTGCCCGCGTGCGATTCAATCCCGAGACGAAGACGCTCCACGTTCGTGACGAAGATGTCGTCGCCGATTACCTTGCAGTGCGCCCCGACGCGCTTCGTCAACTCGGCGAAGGCGCCGAAGTCCTCTTCGTCGAACGGATCCTCGACGCTGAACAAATGGTACTCACGGACGAGTCGATCGACGAAATCGATTTGTTCTTCGCGGCTGAGCGCCCGGTCGCGGTACCGATATTTCCCGTCGCGGTAGAACTCGGACGCCGCCAGATCCAGGGCCGGTCGCACGGCGAATCCCACCTCGCGTTCGACGCCGCGGCAGACGTCGGTTAAGAGGGCGAGGGCCTCCTCGTCCTCGATCTGCGCGATCCAGGCGCCCTCGTCCCCGCGGCCCAGCGGGACGTCGGGCATCTTCTTCGTGAGGGCGTCTCGAACGAGATGATGGACCCGGGCGTTCGCGAAGACGTTCCCTCGGATCGTGGGCCCTTGCGACACGACCAGGTACTCTTGGATCGTCGTCCCTCCCACCGCGTGACGGCCACCTCCGATCACGTTTCCGAAGGGGAAGGGCAACGTCGGGCGGGGAGCCCCGCTCAGATATCGGTAGAGAGGCTTTCCCGTGGAATTGGCCGCGGCCTTTGCGTTCGCGAGCGAGGCCGCCGTCGCCACGTTCGCGCCGATTCGGGCGAAGTTCGCGGTCCCGTCGACCTCATGCAAGGTGCGGTCGAGACCCGCTTGATCCGCAACGTCGCGACCCTTCAGTCTCGGGGCAACGGAGTCTCGGAAGGTCCGCAGGGCCTCATCGACGCCTCCTCGCGGCCAAGCCGGAGGCTCGTGCGTCCCCGTGCTGGCACCGCTCGGCGCGGCCGCCCTCCCCAGGGCCCGACCCGATCGAATCTCGACCTCGATGGTCGGATTCCCGCGGCTATCCAGGATGCTTCGGATCGACGCGCCCTCAATGGAAGGCATCCCGGAACCTCGACACGTTCAGCGGGCCGCCTCCGGCGGCGAACTCGCGGATCGCGATGTCCAACGGGTCCGCGGTGGTCTCGGCCGAGAAGAGGGAAGGAGCCCCCATCGAGATTTGAAGGGCGCGTGCGCCCAGGATGCGGGCTCGCTCGAAACGAGTGTACGGCAAGAAAACGTCTCCGGCGCGACGAAAGGGTGGACCGCTAAATAGGTTTCTGCCTCGGGAAGATCCCGGACCCTCATCGGAAGTGGTGGCGGACCAGGATCAGGTACACCAGGATGAGCCCCGGGAGAATCGCGGCGACCGGGACCGTGATCGACCCGACGACCGACAGGACCATCACGATGATCGCGAGCCACCAAGCCCAGCTCCGGAGATTCAGGAGCCCCGAGCCGACCGCAATCCAGACGATCCCGAAGATCAACACGAGGGCGCCTAGGATGCTTCCGGTCAAACCGAAGCCGAGCGGGAGCCCGACCCCGACGAGGAGGGACGAGAACGCGATGACGACGATTCCAAAGAGCAGGAGGAGGACTCCACCGAGGATCGTGAGGACGGCGAGGATCGTCACGCCAATCGGGCGAGAGCGGGTCGGGGCAGCCGGGTATGCAGGATAAGCGGCCACGGAAATGCAATTCGGCCGAGGAGGCTATGGAATAACTATGCTTCGACGCGACTCTCGAATCGGATAATCAAAGAGAGACCGTGCCTTCGCTCAACAGCGAAACAAAGGGACTTCGGGGCTCTCCCCTTCCGCCGTCGTTTCGCCAGTCTTCTCGTGCCCCTACGGCGGGGGCATACTCGGCGGCATGGGCTGCATCATGCCCGGGGCCATGGGTGCCGGAGGCTTGTAGACGACTCCCAGGATTCCACCGATGAGGCCCAGGATGAGTCCGATGATGAAGCCTCCAAAGGTATCGAAGAGACTCACGATGGAGAAGACGATAATCAGCACACCCCAGACGACGTGTTGATGAGGCCTCATGTAGAGCAAGACGCCGAAGATCATCACGACGAGCCCGTTCACTGCACCGATGGCACCAAGCATCGTCAACGCGTTTGCGCCGCCAAGGGGTACGTTCGGCATACTCCCTATGATGTTCCCCAGTGCGGCGATACCGAGGCCCACCAAGAAAATGAAGATCCCGCCGATCAGCGACAACACAAACCCTGCAGTTGGCTTCTCGCCCATGACCGATCCTCTCCCGATTCCGCGAGTTGTATCAAAATACCATTATAAAAGTATTGTGGAACCCACACGAAGGGAATGACCTTTCGCGACCACACCTTTTATCAGGGGGTATCTGTTGCCTCGTCGGTGATTCCCCCATGGTGCAAGGTTATTGCGTGAAGTGCCGAGCCAAGCGGGAGATCAGTAGCGCGGTCGCCGTGAAACTGAAGAACGGCAAGCCCGCGATGAAAGGCAAATGTCCCGTCTGTGGCACAACAATCATGCGAATCGGCGCCGCGAAGTAGGCCGCGCCGGCCCATTTTCTCACATCGGAGATTCTCGGCGACGAGATTATTAATACGCCCAGGGGCTAGCCAGGCCTCAGGTGCGACCGTGAAGGTTCCGGACATCAAGGTGACGCCCCCCGGACCAAAGGCCCGCGAGATCGTGGAACGGGACCGCACCTATCTCGCGACGACGACGAAATCGGCCCCGATCGTGATCCGACGGGCGTCCGGCTCCGTGGTCGAGGATGTGGACGGAAACCTGCTCATCGACTTTTCGTCCGGCATCTCGGTCTTGAACGTCGGACACGCCCACCCGAAGGTCGTCGAGGCGATCTCGAAGCAGGCCGCGGAGTTCACCCACTTCGCCGGCACGGACTTCTACTACGACATCCAGGCGCGCCTCGCGGAGCGCCTCGGGAAGATGACCCCCGGCAAGCATCGGAAGAAGGTCTTCTTCGGGAACTCCGGCACGGAGGCAAACGAGGCCGCGATCAAGGTCGCCAAGTCCCACAAGAAGCGACATATGTTCCTCGCGTTCCTCGGCGCGTTCCACGGACGGACCCAGGGCGCCCTCGCGCTGACCGCGAGCAAGGCGAAGCAACGGGCGGGGTTCTTCCCGACGATGCCGGGAGCCGTCCACGTCCCCTACGCATACTGCTACCGATGCCCGTACAAGCTCGAATATCCCTCGTGTGACCTCTATTGCGCGAACATCATCGAGGACGCGTACCTGACTACGGTCGCACCGCCCGAGGACGTCGCGGGCATCTTCGTGGAACCGGTGCAGGGCGAGGGCGGCTACATCGTCCCGCCACCCGGATGGATGGACCGGATCGCGAAGATCGCGAAGGACCACGACTTTCTGCTCATCGACGACGAGGTCCAATCGGGCCTCGGCCGCACGGGGAAGATTTGGGGCATCGAGCACTCGAAGGCGGTCCCGGACATCCTGACGACCGCGAAGTCGATCGCATCCGGCCTCCCGATGGGCGCGGCCGTGTATCGGGCCGACCTGGACTACGCGGAGAGCGGGAAGCACTCGAACACGTTCGGAGGGAATCCCGTCGCCTGCGCCGCCTCAATCGCCACGCTGGATGTAATCGAGGATGAGGGGCTCGTCTACCGCAGCGCGCAGATTGGGGCGTACCTGGCCAAGCGCCTCGACGAGATGATGGAACGGTACGAGTTCATTGGTGACAGGCGAGGTCTCGGATTGATGCAAGCGACAGAGTTCGTGACCGATCGCGGGTCGAAAAAAGCCGATCCGAAAATTCGGGACGCAATCGAGAAGGACGCATACGAGCACGGCCTAATCATGCTTCCCTGCGGGGAATCCTCTTTGCGGTACATCCCAGCATTAAACATCCCGAAGGAAGTACTCGACGCGGGCCTCGATGTCCTCGAACAGACCTTCCGCCGAGCGAACAAATAGCGACGTTGCAAGCTCGGTTGCCGCCCCTTCGGACAGGTTCCTCCCGGTCAATTTCAAATAGTGACATGCGATTCCGGCGAGCATGGCCACCGGAGGAGGTGCGCCGCCCCCAGAGGCGGTGCGCGGGGCGAAAGGGGTATCCGCAATCGTTACGGTCGTTGTTGCCGTTTTGACCTTTGTCGCGGGCATCGGCCTAGGCTACTTCATCGCCCCAGCACCTGTCACGGGGCCGCCGAGACTCCTCTTGGGGACGAACACGCCGTTCCCTCCGTTCGAGTATTACAACAACACGACAAGCGGGCGCGCCCTCGTAGGCTTCGATATCGAACTCGTCCAGACGCTCGTGACCCGGAGCGGCTATACTTATGAGTGGCGGGACTACACAGACTTCACCGCCCTCTTGCTCGCAGTCGGCTCAAACGGCGTTGACATCGCGATCGGCGCCATCACCGAGAGCGGCACGACAGGCGCGCAAAGAAACGCGTCGATGCACTTCACCAACCCTTATTACCTGTCGAACCAGGGAGTCCTGAAGCGGGCCAGCGATACAACGAATTATTGCGCAGCCACGACGACCTGCACGGCGGATGATCTGAACAAGACGGGCCTCCGAATTGCGGCGCAAACGCTTACAACTAGCGAATATTGGGTCGAAGGCAACGCTCCCGCCGCTACATTGGCGCTTTACGGATCGGTGACACAGGTACTCCAGGCACTCAGCTCGAGTAGTGCAGACGTGGTAGTCATCGACAAGCCTGCAGCGGATGGAATCGCGAAGGCGAACCCATCGTTCAAGGTCCAGGGAACGATTTTCACAAACGAGCTTTACGGATTCGCCGTCCCGAGGGCTCCGACGGATGATCCGAAGGGCCTGATTCCTAAGCTGAACGCCGCCCTCGCGGCGACAAAATCGGATGGGACCTACGACGCGCTTGTGAAAAAGTACTTCGGGTGAGACCGAACGCAACGGTTGGCAGCCGCAAACCTTTTCCCCATTTGCCTCGGTTCCCGCGCCGTCGTTTGATGGCCACCACGGTTGCGGTCCCGACGCAACGCTCAGCTTTGCGAGTTGGCGCTTCGAAGGCCGCGATTCGAGGCGCTGAGATGGCCGTCGGGACGATCCTCTTCATCTTGGTCCTTCAGACGGTGCTTCGATTCAACATCCTCGATCCGGTCCTTTGGGCTCTCTATTTCCCGTCATTCCTCGACGGAATTGTCCTCACCCTCCGATACCTTGGAATCATCCTTCCGTTAAGCGCCGTAATCGGCTTCACAGTTGGCTGGGCTCGAATCGCCCCTTTCCGAACCCTCTCGTGGCCCCTCTCAGTGTTTGTCGATTTCTTCCGGGGGGTTCCGCCAATCATCGTCGTCATATTCGCCGCGGTCCTCGGTCCCTCCCTTCTGCCAGCGCGGTTCCGGAGCCAGGACATCGGCATCATCATCGCCGCGCTGACCCTCGCGATGCACTCCGGCGCATACCAATCCGAAATCTTCCGGGCGGGATTCATGTCCGTGCCCCGAGGGCAGCTGGAGGCGGCGCAATCCCTGGGGATGACTCGTGGAGCCGCAATGCGGTACGTGGTGCTCCCGCAAGCGCTTCGGCTGAGCATCCCGCCTCTTGCGAACGAATTCGCCGTCGTCGTCAAGGATACCTCGTTGTTGGCCATCGTCGGCGGGTTTGAGCTCTTTGGATCGAGCTTCATCTTCGAGCAGCAGATCCTCTTCTCCCCCGGCAATCAGCTGTCGTGGATATTCGTCGTCTGGACCGCCGTGGCGCTCGTGTACTTCGTCATGACCTTTGCCGTGACGGAACTCCTCAATGCGATCGATCGCCGCTACCATGTGAAAGGGCTCGAGGCGGTCACGGTATGATCCGCGTCGAGGAACTACAAAAGCGTTTTGGAGCCCTACATGTTCTGAAAGGGGTCAACCTCGAGGTCCAGAAGGGCGAAGTCCTCGTCATCATTGGGCCGAGTGGATCCGGAAAGAGCACCCTGCTCCGGTGCATCAACCTCCTCATCGAACCGGATTCGGGCCGAGTCTTCCTCGATGGCACTCAGGTGAACCGTCGGGACATTCGACCGGAGTGGGTCCGTCAGCAAGTGGGCATGGTGTTCCAGAGTTTCAACCTCTTCGCGCATCTCACCGCCCTCCAGAATGTGACCCTCGGCCCCGTTCGGGTCCTGGGCACGGACGCCGCGGCCGCGGAGGCGCAAGGTCGGAAACTCCTGGATCGGGTCGGCCTTGCGGACAAGGCGGACGCGTATCCGGCGCAGTTGTCGGGAGGCCAACAGCAACGCGTCGCCATCGCCCGAGCCCTGGCCATGAACCCGAAGGCGATGCTGTTCGACGAGCCCACGTCCGCCTTGGATCCCGAATACATCCGCGAGGTGTTGGATGTGATGGCGGCCCTCGCGAGGGACGGCATGACGATGATTGTCGTCACGCATGAGATGGGATTCGCGAGCACCGCCGCAAAGCGAATCCTGTTCATGGACGCCGGCCGGATCATTGAGGAGGGATCGCCAGAGGAAATCTTCCATCGTCCGAAGCAGGAGCGGACGCGAATGTTTGTCGGAAAGATCCTGCGTTGACCATGCCATCTGCTTCCGAAAATCAAAGACGATCGCGAGTGAGGATCGTCGACATTCTCCTCGCGATCCTCGTGACTCTCGGAATTCTCGCCTACATCCTGGACGTCCTCGCGCTCCGATGGGGACTCAGCACTACCTATATTGCCAAGAGTTACCCGAATTATCTCAAGGCTGCATGGATCAGCCTCTACGTGACGACGATTGCGTACTTCATCGGGATGGGAATTGGCTTCGTGCTCGGTTGGGCTCGTTCCGTTCAGACGTTGCCCCTCGCAAGGGTTATGGCTGCGCGACGCCGCGAAGCCGTTGCGGCTGCGGACGGCGGGAGTCCCGGCGCCGGCCTCTTCCTCGGCACGGTATTCGTGTACAGCATCAAGTATTATGTGCGACGCACGGCGGATGCCTATGTGGCGATCATCCGGGGGACGCCGCTCTTTGTCCAGATTGTCTTCGTCTGGTCCGCGGTCATCGTTTTCTATCCCAGACTCGATCCGCTGTTCCAGGGCCTCTTGTCCGGGGTCATCGCGCTGACCGCGAACACGGGGGGCTATCAGAGCGAGATTTTTCGCGCCGGGATCCAAACGGTTCATTCGGGGCAGGTTGAGGCCGCTCGGGCTATCGGACTTAGCCGGTGGGGTGCGATGCGCTACATCGTGTTGCCGCAAGCGGTCCGGCTCGTCATTCCGCCACTCACGAACGAGTACATCGGGCTGCTCAAAGCGAGTTCGCTCCTGGCGGTCGTTGGGAGCGTCCCCGAACTCACAACATTCGGACGGAGCGAAGCGTTCCAGACGTTCCACATCTTCGAAGCCTTTGCGCTGGTGGTGGGAATCTATCTCCTGATCACCTTCCCCGTTTCAAAAGTCGTCGAGTGGATAGAACGTCGGTACCGGGTCCCCGGCCTCGGAATCCAGGCGCCGCGTACCGCCCGCGTATAGGAGAGCGGCCGGCAACGCGGGTCCGCCCGGGGGAGCCGCATCCGAGGCGAGACCCATCCGCTTCAGTGGCATCGCGAGATGACGTCGTGAACCGACCGGCGGCTCGTACCAACCAGGCTTGAGACTTCGATCGATCCGGTCGAAAGTTGCGGCAGACATGGGGAAACGTTTCCGGCAACGGGGGCAACGAAACCCGGCCTGGCGACCCAGGGATTTCGCGTGCTTGCGACACGCCAAACACCATGGATTGGCGACCTTTCGGGTCACGGGCGCGGTCGACTCGACAAGAAGTTTCTCCAGATTCAGCGTCTTCGGGCGCCGTCGCATCGCTCCGATGACCTGGACCCGGTCCCCCGGCGCGAGGCTCCGCACAATCGCCCGAAACTGCTTGGACGGCTCGTAGGTAGTAATATCGAGGTCCCCAAGCCGGAAGACGACGTGACCGCCGGAGATGGCCCGAGGGGGCAAGCTGACCGTCCCTGACACCCGCACGGTTGCCCCCGGCTTGCCGGAAGGCCTTGGCACGACGTGATCGTCCGTCCCCTGGTTCGTCTCGAAGATTAGCCACCGTTCGGGATGCTCTCCATCGATGGTGCTCAAGGCGGACGGCAGGACCGCTGGGTCGTCGCCGCGAATTCCGAATAGGACGGGACATGGGGAGTGGGGAGCGATCACCAATCGATCGTTCAAATAGTCGTAGTTGTTGAACGTGCTCGGAAAGTCCTGGTCCATCCGCATGACGGATTCAGGCACGATCCTCCTGGTGGTCGCCCACGCCTCCCGTGCCCGATACGCGAGGACTTCGTAGGTCCGATCGCGAG
>Ga0209161_10004710_pt1 | contig 10845 bp, 6 predicted proteins | sample GraSoiAngelo_155_FD_186169 | JGI IMG/M metagenome (GOLD analysis project Ga0209161, IMG submission 186169) | Grasslands soil microbial communities from the Angelo Coastal Reserve, California, USA - 14_1009_13_30cm (SPAdes) (version 2) | ecosystem: Environmental > Terrestrial > Soil > Grasslands ...
ACGACGAGGTGCCGCTGTTCGAGCGGTTCTACGCCGGCGGCATCGATTCGGTGCGGGGCTACGGCCGGCGGCGGATCGGCCCGCTCGTCGACGACAAGCCCATCGGCGGCCGGACGGTCGTCGAGGGATACTTCGAGCTCCGCCATCCCATCACGGAGAAGGTCGGCGCGGCCGTCTTCATCGACGGCGGCCAGCTGAGCGGCCGGAGCTTCGACTTCCCGTTCGGCCGCCTCCGTTACGGCGCCGGCCTCGGCCTGAGTTACCGATCGCCCGTCGGTCCGCTGCGCGTCCAACTCGGCGTCCCCTTCCAGCCGCCGGACGGCGATCAGCGCTGGCAAGTGCACGTGAGCCTCGGCTCGAAGTTCTGATCATGCGAATCGTGCGCCGCGTGCTCGCCGTCGTCGCGACGCTGTTCGTCCTCCTGATCGTCACGCTCTGGACGGCGAGCCGTTTCGGCGTCGTGCAGGAGATGGTGCGGACGCGGCTCCTCGACATCCTGCGCACGAGCCTCGACGCGCAGATCGACCTCGGCGGCGTCGGCGGCACCCTCGGCCGCTCGCTCGTGCTGCGCGACTTCCGGATCGCCGTGGCGGGCCACAACGTCGTGCGGGCCCCGCGGGTGGAGGTCGTCTATGCGCTGCTGCCGCTCGTCCGCGGCCGTCTGGTCGTGCGCCGGTTCACCCTGGTGGCGCCGCGCGTGCGCCTCGTCAGCGAGCACGGCGCGTGGCGGCTGCCGCGTCCCGCCGAACGGCACAGCGGGTCGTCGCGGACGGCGCTCGACGTGCGGACCTTCGAGATCCGCGACGGCCGCATCGCCGTCATGCAGCTCGACGCGTCCACCCCGCGACGCTTCGCCGCGACCGCGGTCGCGCTCACGGCGGGCGCGGCGATCGACGCGCGCCATTCCGAGGTCACGATCCGTGACTTGCGCTTCACCCCACGCGGCATCGCGGTCACGCCGGTCCGCGCCTCTGGCACCGTCGCGAGGGAGAGCGGTGGGGCGGTTCACGTCGTGGATCTTCGCCTGGCGACGGCGCGCACGCGGCTCGACGCGCGGGCAGACGTCGTCCCGGGCCGCCAGGTGCGCGGGCATGTCGGGCTCCTGCTCGACGCCGCGGAGCTGCGGGCCGTCGTGCCGGCAAGTCGCCTCACGACGAACGTCGACGTCAGGGCCGAGGCGTCGGGTCCGTGGCACGCCGCCGACTTCGGCGTGCGCGCCGACGGCGGCGCCGCGGGCCGCGTGCACGCGCGCGCGCTGGTCGACCTCGATCACCGGGCTTACGCTGCGCGCGCCGAGCTCGCGGCGGTCGACCCGGCCGCCGCGGTGCCGGGGCTCGTGCGCGGACCGATCAATGGACGCGTGCATGCACGCGGTCGCGGAGTCGGGCTCGGGGATCCGGTGAGCTATCGCGTCGGGCTCGCACGCTCGGAGGTCGCGGGCCATGCCGTCGGCCGAGCCATCCTTGGCGGCCGCGGCGCGCACGGCGTCCACCGTGCCCGCGGCCGCGTCGTCGCCGCCGCCGGCGAGACCCGGCTCCGCGGGCGCCTCGTCACCGGCGCGACGCCGGCATACCGCCTCGCCGCGCGCCTGCGTCTCGACCGCCTTGACGATCTCGCGCCGCGCCTGCCGGGCTGGATCGCGGCCGAGGCGCGCGTCGCCGGCCGCGGGTTCGACACGCCCCGCCGGCACGTCGACGCGGACGTGCGGCTCATCGGCGCCTCGCTCCACGGCGTCGAGGTGCACGACGGCGAGCTCCGTGCGCGGCTCGACGGCAACAACCTGCGCCTCGAGACTGCGGAGCTGACGGGCAACGGGACGACGGTGCGCGCGACCGGCACGGCCGACCTCGAGCGGCGAGCGATCGACGTCACGCTCGACGCCAGCGCGAACCTGCGATCCGTGGGCGAGCGGCTGGGGATACCGCTCGGCGGTGCCGCGACGTTCGACGCGACCGCCCGCGGGCCTCTGACGGCGGTCGCCGTGGAGGCAAGCACCGATGTCCAGGCGCCCGCCTACGGCGCCGTGAACGCCGGCCACGCGAGGGCCCGGGTCGAGGCGACCGGTCTCGGCGGGACGCGACCGAGCGGTACGGTCAGGATCGCCGTGACCGAGGCGCAGGTCCGCGCGTACCGGCGGCACACGATCGACGCCAGCCTCGACTGGGAGCGCGCGGACGGCGCCGACCGCGCGCGCGTCGACGCGACGGCAACGGGCGATGAGGGCCCGCCCGACCGGCTGGCGGCGACGCTGGCGCGCAGCGGCGAGACGACGACGGTCGCGCTCCGGGAGCTGCTCGCGACCCCGCCCGGCGGCGTGCCATGGCATCTCCTGCGTCCGGCCACCGTGACGGTCTCGCCCGAGGCGGTGACCACGGACAGCGTCGCGCTCGCGGCCGATGCGCAGGGCATCACGCTCGGAGGTCGTATCGGGTTCAGGGGAGCGAGCGACGCGTCCCTGCAGATCGCCGGCCTGGACATCGCGCCGCTCTGCGCGGCCGCGAGTGACCATACCTGCGGCGGGACGGTGTCCGTCGCGGCGCGCATCGCAGGCAAGGCCGAGGCCCCTCGCCTGACAGCCGACGTCCGATCGGACGCGCTCCGCGCGGCCGACGTCGACCTCGGTACACTCGTCGTCGACGCCCGTTACGAGGAACGTCAGACGACCCTGCATGCGCGTCTCCAACACCCGGATACGGGCGAGGTCCGTGCCGACGGAACCGTGCCCTTCGATCTGGCGTGGGCGGGCCCTCGGCGTGACACCTCGGAAGAGCCCCTCGCACTCCGCGCGCGCGCGGACCGGTTGGATCTGCGCATCGCCCACGCGCTCGCACCGACGCAGGTACGCAACGCCGCCGGACGTCTGACGCTCGACGCACAGGTCACCGGCACGCGCACCGCGCCGCGCGCCGAAGGCCGGGGGACGGTGGCAGACGGACGCCTCGAGCTCGCCGCGACGGGCGCGGCCTACGACGACATCCGCGCCGAGCTGGCTGCTGCGGGAACCGTCCTCGAGATTCGGACACTGCACGCCCGAGGCGGCGACGGCACGCTCGACGCCTCCGGGCACATCGACCTCACCGCTGCCCGCACGGTCGACGTCCGCGCGGAGCTCGCGGACTTCTTCGCCGTCCGCCGCCCCGAGCTCGAAGCGGCACTCGGCGGTACGGTACGTGTGGGCGGCACCGCCGGCGCCCCCGACGTGCGCGCGGATCTGGAGGTGGACCGTGCGATCGTCCGGCCGGCCGCGCTGCCGACGCAGGACGGCGCCGCGAAGCCCGACCCGTCGATCGTCGTCATATCAGACGGCGAGCCGCGAGCGGCGTCGGCGGAGCTGCCGTCGGTGGCGCGCGCGGTCAAGCTCGGGGTCACCGTGCGCATCGAGCGCAATGCCTGGGTACGGCGGACCGATGCGGACATCGAGCTCGGCGGCGATCTGAAGATCACCAAGGCGCCCGACGAGGGTGTCCAGATCGTCGGCACGATCCGTCTCCTGCGTGGCTGGTACGTTTTCCAGGGCCGCCGTTTCACCCTCGACGAGGGCACGATCACGTTCACCGGTGTCACGCCGGCGAACCCGAGCTTCGACATCACCGCGGTGTTCAAGAATCCCAACTACCGCGTCACGATCCACGTGGGCGGGACGAGTCAGAAGCCCGAGCTCACGCTGTCCTCCGACCCGCCGCTCGAGCAGGCCGACATCCTCTCGGTCATCATCTTCGGCAAGCCCGCGCGCGACCTCGGCAAGGGAGAGAGCATCGCCCTCCAGCAGCAGGCGCTGCAGCTGGCCTCGGGCTACGTCATGCCGGAGCTGCGAGCGTCCGTCATGGACGCGCTCGGCCTCGACACGCTCGACGTCGAGATGCCGCAAGGCACTGATCGCCGCGGCCGGGTGAGCGTCGGCCGGTACGTGGCCGGCGACGTGTTCGTCTCGCTCGCCCAGGAGTTTGGCGCGCGCGCAGGCGAAGCGGTGGGGGTCGAGTACGGCCTCACCCCGGAGATCTCCATCAAGGGCTCGACGTCGACGCGTGGCGACAGCGCGATCGACGTGTTCTGGCACCGGCGCTACTGATCGACGGGGCGCGCGTCGCGCAGCAGCTCGGCGGCGGCGGCCCGGTCGATGATCCAGGACACGCGCGGCGACGGCCGGACGAGCTGTGCCGGCACGCGCTGCGCGTCCTCGGGCCCAAGAAGCGCCGCCGCGAGAGCACCCGCTTTCCGCGCGCCGGTCGCAACGACGACCACTCGATGCGCCGCCGCGAGCACCGGCGGCGTGATCGTCACCCGCGCGACGAGCGGCTCCTCCGTCACCTCGTTCACCGACACCGCCGCAACGGGCACCGTTGCCGCCAGGGCCCGGCAGCCGGGCATCAGTGACGCCACGTGCCCGTTGGTACCGACGCCGAGCAGCACGGCATCGAAAACCGTGTCGTCGAGCGCCGTCGCGTATCGTGCGGCGATGGCCTCGGGGTCGACGAGCTCGACGGGCGGCGGATGGATCCGCGCCGCCGGGACGCCACGCGGCCCGAGCAGCGACTCGCGTGCGGAGCGCACGTTGCTGCGGGGATCGTCGGGCGGCACGCAGCGCTCGTCCCCCCAGTACCATTCGATGCGGTCCCACGGCATGTCGGTGCGAGCCGCGAGTGCGACCGTCACGCCATGCCCGCCGCGGCCGCCGGAGAGCGCCACGGTGGCGCGGCCGCGGCTCGCCGCCGCGCGCAACGTTTCCGCGACGAGCTCGGCCGCGGCAGCGAACGCCGCGGCGTCGGTCTCATAGATGTCGACGTCCACCTCGCCGTCTTAGCGGATCGGCGTCAGGGCGGCGACCGCGTTGACGGCCGCCGAGGCCGGGTATAGCGCGGAGGCATGCCGCCGGTGGCGCTTACCATTGCGGGCTCGGATCCGGGAGGCGCCGCGGGTCTTCAGGCGGACCTGAAGACGTTCCACGCCTTCGGGGTCTACGGCGCGAGCGTCGTGACGGCGCTCACCGCGCAGGACACCACGGCCGTGCACGCGATCCTGCACGTCGACCCGCGCTTCGTCGGCGCGCAGCTCGATGCGGTGCTCGCCGATCTGCCGGTCGCGGCGGCGAAGACCGGCATGTTCGGTCGCGCCGCCACCGTCGAGGTCGTGAGCGCGCGCCTCGCGGCACACCCCGTCGCGCATCTCGTCGTCGACCCGGTCCTGTTCGCGACCGCCGGTCAGACGTTGACCGAACCGGCGGCGGTCGATGTGCTGCGGCGAACGCTCCTGCCGCTCGCGACGCTCGTCACACCGAACCTCGCCGAAGCCGCCGCCCTCACCGGCCGGCCCGTCCACGACGTCGCCGGCATGCGCGATGCGGCACGTGCGCTCGTCGACCTGGGCGTCCGCGCGGCGCTCGTCACCGGCGGCCACCTGCCCGGAGCGCCGGTCGACGTTTTGTGCGCCGACGGCGCGCTGCATGAGCTCGGCGGTCCGCGCGTCGGCGAACGCCCGGCACACGGTGCGGGGTGCACGCTGTCCGCGGCGATCACGGCCGGCCTCGCGATGGGCTTCACGCTCGCCGACGCCGTCGCTCGCGCGCAGCGCTACGTGCATCGCGCGCTCGCGTCGGCGCCCCCGATCGGACGCGGGTCCGCGCCGCTGAACCATCTCGTCACGCCGGAGCGAGGTAACGACGAATGCACGCCGCACCGTATTGCACCGCCATCGGCGCGCTGCTAAGCACCGAGCGGGCATGGGACGGAAACTGTTCGTCGGCAATCTCGCTTACGGAGTGACCGACGACGACCTGCAGCAGCTTTTCTCCCAGGCCGGCACGTGCGAGTCGGCGTCCGTGGTGGCGGACCGTGAGACCGGGCAGTCGCGCGGCTTCGCGTTCGTGATGATGGCGAGCGCCGACGATGCGGAGCGCGCGCGCAAGCAGCTCGACGGGACGGATTTGAAGGGGCGTCGCCTGCGCGTAGACGAAGCGAACGACCAGTCGACGCCGGGCGCCCGCGCGCGACGTCCGGGCGGAAGAGGTCCGGGCGGCGCCTCCGAACGCCACCGGCCGTAGCGAAGGGCGCGCGCGCGCCGCGGCTTGACAAGATGCGCGACGGCGGTGACCATCCGCGCATGCCCCAGGGCGACTCGTTCGCGCCGACCCTGTTGATCGCGATGCCGCAGCTGCAGGACAAGAACTTCACCCGCAGCGTGATTCTCCTCTGCGAGCACAGCGGCAACGGTGCGATCGGCTTCGTCGTCAACCGACCGACGGATCTCCGCGCCGCGCAGGCCGTCGCGCTCGATCCGCCGGTGCAAGGCGACAGCGGGCTCATGCTGTGGAGCGGCGGGCCCGTCGAGCCGCAACGCGGATTTCTCCTGCTCGGCGACGACCCGGGCGTCGACAACTCGGAGCAGATCGCGGACGGGTTCCATTTGACCGCCTCGGTCGACGTGCTGCGCCGCCTCCTGGAGGTCAGCCCCGACGAGCTCGCCCATCGGCGTTGCCGGCTGCTCCTCGGATACGCCGGATGGTCCGCCGGGCAGCTCGATCGCGAGCTCGCCGCCTCGGCGTGGCTGTCGGCGCCGCCGGATGCGGGTCTGGTCTTCGAGTCGGCGCCGGAAGACATGTGGGAGCGGGCGATACGGAGCCTCGGGGTGGATCCGATGGCGCTCACGCTTGGGCCCGGGGTGCAGTAGGCGCGGGGTGGCGGGACGGGGCGCCGCCGCGGCTCGCGGTCCTCGCTCCACGCGCGACTCGTAGGCCGAAACGTCCCCCCGAAGCTGCAGGCGCGCGCGGGAGCTGCGGGCTCGCCTCGGCGGCGCCCCGTCCCGCCTTACACGCGCGTCTGCATCGCGTGCGCTGCGTGCCGTCCGGGGCGCGCGAGGCTGCGGACCGCCGAAGGTGCGTTTTTAGAGCTGGGCGGCGCGGGTTGGGCGGGGGGACGAGGGGGACTCGACGGCGGCGATCTGTGCCTCGGATCGGCGGGGGCGCAGCCGTTGCATGCGGGCGGTGAGGGCGGTGAGCCACGCGGGACGGAGGGTGCGGAGGTCGTCGAAGAGGGAGTAGGCGACCGGGGTGATGAGGAGTGTGATCAGCAGCGAGAGCGCCTGGCCGCCGACGATGACGCGGGCGATCGAGCCGCGTGAGCCGGAGCCCGGACCCTGCCCGAGCGCGATCGGCATCATGCCGAAGATCAGCATGACTGTGGTCATCAGAATCGGCCGTAGACGCACGCGATTGGCTTGCCGGATGGCCTCGTCGCGCGGCACGCCGCGCGCGCGGAGCGTGTTCGTGTAGTCGATCTGCAGGATGCCGTTCTTCTTGACGATGCCGAAGAGCATGAAGAGACCGAGCATGCTGTACACGTTGAGCGCCTCGCCGAGCCACATGAGCGAGAGGAGCGCGAACGGCACCGTCAGCGGCAGCGCCAGCATGATGGTGACGGGGTGCACGAAGCTCTCGAACTGCGCGGCGAGCACCATGTACATGAACACGATGCTCAGGCCGAAGGCGAGCAGGAAGTTGATGTTGCTCTCGGCGAGCGTCTTGGCGCGCCCCGTCCACTGCACGTTGTAGAGCGGCGGCATGTCGAGCTGCGCCGCGACGCGGTTCACGTGCGCGACGGCCGTGGCGAGCGGCAGCTCGGGCAGCAGGTTGGCGACGATCGTGACCGCCCGCTGCCGGTTGACGCGGTCGATCTCGGCCGGCCCGACGTCTTCGCTCAAGCGCACGAGGTTCCGGAGTCGGACGAGCGCGCCGCCGCGGGCTCGGACCGTGAGGTCGCCGACGTCCTCCGGCGTGCGCCGGTGGCCGGCCTCCGCGCGCAGCCAGATGTCGTACTGCTCGTCCGCCTCCTTATACTTAGAGATCGGCTGACCGGCGACGTAGGTCTGGACCGTCGCAGCGATGTCCTGGACGTTGATCCCCTGGTCCGACGCCTTCTCACGGTCGATCAGCAAGCGCAGCTCCGGCGTCCGGACGGCCAGCGTCGTGTCGACGTCGACGAGGCCCGGCAGCTCGCGCATGCCCGCCATGAGGCGGTCGGCGTAGGTCTGGAGGCGGCCGAGATCGGGACCACGGAGGTTGAGCTCGACGTCGGAGAGCCGCTGTCCACCCGTGGAGAACGGGTTCACGCCCTGGACGCTGGCGCGCAGGTCCGGGTATTCGGTGAGCAGGCGGCGCGCGTCGGCCATGACGTCGAACTGCGAGAAGCGCCGCGCGCGCAGGTCGACCATGCGCGCGTAGATCGATCCGCTGGTCACGTCGCCTTCGCCGGCCTTCACCCGTCCCGACGTGTCGCCGATCGTCGCCAGCACGTCCGTGACGCCGCGGAGCGCGCGCACCCGGTGCTCGATCTCCGCGAACAGGCGCGACGTCTCGGCGAGCGTGAAGCCGCCCGGTGTGCGGATCGAGATCTCGAACTCGCTCTGGTCGTCCTGCGGCAGGAACGTCTTCCCGACCCGGCCGAAGAGCGGTCCGGTGGCGAGGACGATCGCGATGGCGACGAGCACGATCACCCAGCGATGGCGGAGCGACCAGGCCAGCACGCGCCCGTACCCGCGCTCGACGAGGCGGTAGAGCCGGCCGCCTTCCGACGCGTGGCCACCGCGCCGCCGCAGCATCCGGGCGCTGAGCGACGGGGTCAGCGTGAAGGAGACGAGGAGCGACACGAAGATCGCCACCGCCACCGTCAGGCCGAAGCTGTGGAAGAAGCGCCCCACGCGGCCGGCCATGAAGGCCACGGGCAGGAAGATGATGATGAGCGAGAGCGTCGTTGCCATGACGGCGAGCGCGATCTCCGCCGTGCCCACCGACGCCGCCTGCCGCGGCGGCATCCCCTCCTCTTCCACGTGACGGTAGATGTTCTCGAGCACCACCACGGCGTCGTCGATCACGATGCCGACGGCGAGCACGAGCGCGAGCATGGTGACGTTGTTCAGCGTGAAGCCCATGTAGCGCATGAAGGTGAAGGTCGAGATCACCGACGTGGGAATCGCGATGCTCGCCACCACCGTGCTGCGCCAGTCGCGCATGAAGAGGAGAACGGTCAGCGCAACCAGGATCGCGCCGAGCCACATGTGGACGCGGACCGTCTCGATCGACGCCTTGATGAACCGCGACTGGTCGCGGATGCCGCGCATCTCGATGTCCGCGGGCAGCACCGCCCGGAGGCGGTCGAGCTCCGCCTGCACCCGGTCGATCACCTCGACGGTGTTCGTGCCGGACTGCTTGCGGACGACGAGCTGGACGGCGTTCTCGCCGTTGAGACGCGACAGTGTGCGCGGCTCCACGATGCCATCCTCGGCCGTGCCGATGTCGCGCACCCGGAGCGGCCGCTCGCCCCCGCGCGCGACGATGAGGTCGCCGAACTCCGCCGCCCGCTCGACGCGGCCCATCGTACGCACGACGAGCTCCCGGCGCGTCTGGTCGAGCCGGCCGCCCGGCAGCTCCAGGTTCTGGCGCTGGATCGTTTCGCGCACCTCGCCGATCGAGAGACCCTGCGCCGTGAGGCGATCCGGATCCACCGAGATGTTGATGGCGCGCTCCTGCCCGCCGAGCATGATGACCTGTCCGACACCGGCGAGCGTCTCGATGTCCTCCTTCACCTGCCGGCGCGCGAGCTCGGTCACCTCGCGCAGGTTCCGGCGGCCCGAGAGCGCGATGCCCATCACCGGAATCGCGTCCACGTCGAACTTGTCGATCACCGGCGGGTCCGTACCGACGGGCAGCTGCGCCAGGACGGTCGCCACCTTGTCGCGCACGTCTTGCGCCGCGGTGTCGCGCGACTTCTCGAGCACGAACTGCACGACGATGGTCGACAGGCCCTCCTTGGTAATGCTGCGGAGCTCGTCGATGCCGTCGATCGTGTTGACCGCCTCCTCGAGGACCTTCGTGACGCCGGTCTCCATCTCCTCGACGCTCGCGCCCTTCAGCGTGGTGGTGACCGTGACGATCGGGAAGTCGATGTTCGGAAAGAGGTCGAGCCCGAGGCTACGGTAGGAGAAGAGGCCGAACACGACCAGCGACATGATCAGCATGGTCGCGAACACCGGGCGGCGGATGAAGACGTCGGCGAAGCGCATGCGGGCCTCGTCAGGCGCCGGGCGCGGCGTCGGCGCGCACCACGACCGGCGTGCCGTCGGCGAGCTTGGAGAGCCCGCTCGTCACCACCTGCACGCCGCGTGCGACTCCTTCCGCGATCTCGACCCACCCGTCGCCGAGGTCGACACCGAGCACGACCTGTCGCTCGTGCGCGACCCCCTCTTCGATGACGAACACCTTCGTGACGCCCGCGAACGTGCTGAGGGCACTCCGCGGCACGGCGAGCGCGCGGTCGTCGCGCCGCACGACGACCTCGCCGTGGCCGAAGAATCCCGGCCGCAGCCGATGGTCCTCGTTCGGCACCAGCGCCTCGAACGCGAGCGAACGGACGGCCGGGTCCGAGGCGGCACCGATGCGGCTCACGTGGCCGACGAACGTCTCGCCCGGGAAGGCGTCGACGGTGATGCGCACGTCCTGACCGGCCGCGAGGATGGGCACGTCGCGCTCGGGCACGTCGCCGCGGAACTTCAACGGGTCGTCCTGGACGAGCCGGAAGACCACCGTGCCCTGCTTCACGTACGAGCCTGCGTCGATCAGCCGTGCCGCGACGGAGCCTTCGAGGGGCGAGCGGATCGCCGCCCGCTCGAGCTGGATGCGCAGCTGGTCGCGACGCGCACGCGCCACCTCGAGCGCCGTCCGTACCTGCTCGTACTCCTGCGCCGAGATGACGCCGCCGCCGCGCAGCGGCCGCCCGCGACCTTCATCGGCGGCCGCCTTCTCGAGGCTCGCCTCGGCCTCGCGCAGCTTCGCCTGGATCTCGTCCTCGCGCACCCGCG
>Ga0209161_10004714_pt1 | contig 10840 bp, 7 predicted proteins | sample GraSoiAngelo_155_FD_186169 | JGI IMG/M metagenome (GOLD analysis project Ga0209161, IMG submission 186169) | Grasslands soil microbial communities from the Angelo Coastal Reserve, California, USA - 14_1009_13_30cm (SPAdes) (version 2) | ecosystem: Environmental > Terrestrial > Soil > Grasslands ...
TTTCGTGGCAGGCGAAGTGCGCGAACCGCAAAAAAATCTTCCGCGCGGCTTGTTGCTAGGTGTTCTTGGAGTGATTGCAGTTTACCTTTCGGTAAGTTTCGTCTGCGTTCACGCACTGGGACCTGTTGGTCTTTCCCAAACCAAGATCCCGGCGTCGTCGGTGATGCAATTGGCGCTTGGTGAAAATGGTGCGCGCATCATTGCCGCGGGGATCGCGGTTTCGACCATCGGATTTCTTAGCCAAAGCATGCTCACCACTCCGCGCGTCTACTTCGCGATGGCTGAAGACGGTTTGTTTTTTGCAAGCCTGGCAAAGCTAAATCGCGCAAGAGTTCCGGCCTTCGCAATCGCTTTGCAGGGCGCCGTCGCGATCTTGATCACATTCTCCGGTCGCTACGAGCAAATCCTGAACTACGTCGTGTCAGTGGACGTCATCTTTTTCGCCCTGACAGCCGGATGCGTTTTCGTTTTTCGACATCGCCGTAAGACCGACTCGCCTCCACCAGCTGCCAGTCCAATGCCTGTGCAGCTCGCACCTCCTTTCCGCGTGCCCGGTCATCCAGTCACGACGCTTTTCTTTATCGTGGCATGTTGCGCAATGCTGTTCAGCACCGTCTATCGCTACCCGCATAACAGTTTGATCGGCCTTGGAATCATGCTGACCGGAGTGCCAGCATATCTTTTCTGGAAGACGCGAAGAGTACCGATTCAATGAACCACAAGGGATCACAGTTCATGCATTGGGCGAAAACGCGCCCGAAAGTGAAATACGATCTCGCCTTGAGCGGGATTCTCAATCTGCCGTTCGCGGAATTGGATCCGCAACTGAGCGATTTAGAGTTGCACGGCGACAATGCTTACGGCTATCGGCCACTGGTCGATGCGCTCGCAGTGCATTGTCGCGTCGGGCGAGAAAATGTCGTCACTGTTTCGGGCGGCACCTCGATGGCGAATCATCTCGCGATGGCAGCGCTGTTGGAACATGGCGACGAAGTTTTGATCGAGCAGCCAACCTACGATCCCCTGCTCGCGGTTGCCCAATATCTCGGCGCGAAGATCAAACGTTTTCCCAGAAAGTTCGAAGACGGATTCAAGATCGACATCGTCGACTTGGAGAAACGGACCACGTCGCGCACGCGCTTGATCGTGCTGACGAATCTGCATAATCCGAGCAGCGCGCTGGTTGACGAGGCGACGCTGCGGAAAATTGGGGAACTAGCGCGCAGCGTGGGAGCGCGCGTGCTGGTGGATGAAGTTTATCTGGAAGCGATGTTTGAAAATGCGCCGAAGTCGGCACTTTCGCTTGGCCGCGAATTTGTGGCGGCGAGCAGTCTTACCAAAGGCTACGGCTTAAGCGGGCTTCGTTGCGGCTGGATTCTGGCTGAAGCGGAGCTTGCCGAAAAAATCCGACGACTCGACGATATTTTTGCGGCGAGCGCGCCGAACGTGATGGAACGACTCAGCGTCGCCGCGATCAACCAACTTCCGAAAATCGCAGCGCGCGCCAAAGCAATGCTGGAGACAAATCGCCGAACGCTGCATGAATTTTTTAGCAAACGCGCCGATATCGATGTTGTCCCGACGAAATTCGGCACAACTTCGTTCCCGCGGCTACGAAATGAGGATGTCGAAAAACTTTGCGGCTGGTTGCTCGAGAAATATGAAACCGCCGTCGTGCCCGGTCGGTTTTTCGAATCGCCGGAGCACATTCGAATCGGAATGTGCTGCAATCCGGAAATCTTCAGCTCCGGTGTGGAAAGACTAGATCGGGCGCTGGCCGACCTGTGCAGCTAACGCGCCTAAAACTTATACATGATGGCGAAGCTGACATTGTGCTCTCTCAACTCAGCGTGATGATGAGCAGGCGCACCGGGCTCCACGAAGTCACCGTCAAAATCGAGGTCTCCCAAGTCGATAAATTGATACTGCGCTCGCACGCTCCAATGATCGGTCAGCGCGTATTGTAAACCTCCGCCGACCATCCAGCCGGCATTCGTTTGGGTGTGATGCCCCCTCGTGGCCACCAATACCAAATCCAGGAAAATCAATCGCCTGTTCGTACTCCAGGTCTCCGACGGCAAGACCGTCGGTCACATACGGAAGCCATCGTCCAAGGGCATAGACCACCCGCCTCGCCTCCACTGTTTATCCAAATCTCCAGAGCCCAGTGATTCTGTGTCCCCTGGCTACAATTTCTCGCGCCCGTGCGGCTTAGTGAGATTTCCTCGTGGGTCATGTAGTAGTGACGCTTGATATGATCGACGCTGACGGTCTCGCAGATTCCAGGCTGCTGGTAAAGGTCGAGTAAGTAACCTTGTAGATTCGGGTAATCGATGATCCGCCGAAGATTGCATTTGAAGTGGCCGTGATAGACGACGTCGAAGCGAATCAGCGTGCAGAAAAACCGCCAATCGGCTTCGACGATGCGTCTGCCAAATAAGTAGCGGCTTTTCGACAACCGCTTTTCCATTTCATCGAGCGCGTCGAAAAGTTTTTGGCACGAGATTTCGTAAGGCCGCTGGTGGGTAGCGAAACCGGCTTTGTAAACGCCGTTGTTGATGTTGTCGTAAAGAAAATCGCAGAGCTTCGAGTGCTCGGCTTCGATGTCTTTCGGGAAGAGATCGGCCTCTTTGTTTTTCGCGAAGTCGTTGAAGACGTTGTTGAACATGGGGCAAATATCGTCTTCGCAATTGTTCACGATCTTTTTTGTTTGTTTGTCCCAAAGCACCGGGACGGTGACTCGGCCATCGAAGCTGGGATCGGTCGCGGCGTAAGCTTCGCTCAAATAGTGGAAACCATTGATCGGATCGGTTGGTTCGAACGACTCATCCGGCGGCCATTTGTTCGAAGGATTGCGAAGGGCCCAACCTTTTTCATCTCGAATAGGATCGACAATCGTCATACCGACCGCGTCCTCGAGGCCCTTTAGTTTTCGAAAAATAATCGTGCGACTCGCCCACGGGCACGCGAGCGAGACATAAAGATGATAGCGACCAGCGGCAGCGGGATACGATGTCGATCCATCATTCGAGATCCATTCCCGAAATGCGTCTTCCTGTCGCTGAAATTCACCGGCGTCCGTTTGCTCAGACGGAAGATGTGATGAAGCCATCACATTATCTAGCCCACGCCTGAAAGAACGCGAGCTCCGCTGCGTGTCGAAGGTCGAAAATAAAGCCGTCTGTATTCGACGCTATGGCGGGCACGGCGTTTCGGAAAAAAACGCCTTACAATTAATTCTCGTTGATCGCCAAAACGGCGGCGCTGTGCTTTTGCCGCGCACCCGTTGTTCCGCCAGTGGCCGTTGTTTGATCTACGACGCGGAAGAACTCGACGACATCCAATGGTTTCGTCAGATAAGCCATAGCGCCGGCCTTCATTAGCCGATCGATCTGAGACGCAGTGGCATCGGCGCTGATAACAACCACCGGAACGTCACGAGTTGTATCGAGCGACTTTAATTGACGAAGCACTTCGTGCCCATCTAAATCTGGAAGATGCAGATCGAGCAAGATGAGATCCGGTGAATGCTGACGAGCCAGGTCGAGGCCCACCTTACCCTGCATTGCCGTTAGCAGCTCGAACTGCGGTCGCTCTGCAAACATTTCCTCTATCAACGTCAGATTTGAAAAGTTGTCTTCGATGTAGAGGACCTTGCGCGTCACAGCCTTGGAATTCTCGCGGCGGCCGGAGCCATTTCTCTTATGCGGCACGGCTTTTGGCAAAGGCGACTTCGCGCGCGGAAGTTCGACCCAGAACTTACTCCCTCTCGGAGCACTAAACTCGACGCCTATCGCACCACCCATTGCGTGCATTAGACGCTGCGAAAGAGCCAAGCCAAGACCGGTACCTTCCACATTTGATTGCTCGGCGCCAAGTCTCTCAAATGGCATGAACAAACGCCCCAGTTTCTCGGCGGGAATCCCAGGTCCCGTGTCGCTGACAGTTATTCTGATGTTGTCATCTCCATTTGAGTAGTAGGAGACGGCTACATGTCCTGACTTGGGCGTGTATTTTACAGCATTCGTAAGCAGGTTGAGCAACACCTGTTTGAAACGCTGTCGGTCCGCCATTACATAAACAGCCGCATCCATCTCTACCTCGGCGCACAATTCGATTTTGCGTTCCGCGGCAAGTGGGCGCATCAAATCCAGCGCTTCTTCAAGCATGTCCGCGACAGCTACTGGTTCGACCGAAAGGTGCAGCTTGCCCGCTTCGATGCGGCTGATATCAAGAACTTCGTTGATGAGCCCGAGTAGATGTTGGCCGGCGCTCAAGATGTGGCGAATGCGTGGGCGCTGTGTTTCGGTCGGACTTTGCCTGTCCAGCAATTGTCCGAATCCAATAATCGCGTTAAGCGGTGTGCGAAGTTCGTGACTGACACGCGAAAGGAATTCGGTTTTGGCTTTGCTCGCCCGCTCGACTTCTTCGACGCGCTTTCTCTCAGTGACGTCCTGCACAGTGCCCTCGTAATAGAGGATCGCCCCGGTCACATCGCGGACCGCGCGTGCGTTTTCGCACAACCACATTTTGGTTCCGTCTTTGCGGTAGGCCTCGTACTCAAACAGTTCCACCACACCGTGCGTCTCGATAAGACGTTTGAACTCTTCCCGGCGCGCAGGATCGACGTAGGTGGTTTGGGCAATGTCGCTGACCTGGGTGATGATTTCCTCGGGTGAGTCGCAACCGTACATGCGAGCAAATGCCGCGTTCACGTTGAGATATTTCCCATCAGGAGTACTCTGGAACATTCCCTCGATCGCGTTTTCGAAGATGAGCCGGTATTTTTCCTCCGCTTTGCGGACTGCGCTGTCTTGCGCCTGGATTTGCGCCAACATCTGATTGAAGGCGTCCGTCAGCAGACCCACCTCATCGTTACATACCTTGCGCGCGCGAACGGAGTAGTCACTATGATCTGCCACAGTACGTGCGGTATCGGCGAGCCGCAGAATCGGATCGGTCACGAAACGTAGGAACTGGCCAGAAAGGGCAAAAGCGAGAAGGAGGCAGGCTAGGAGGACCAGACCAAAGATGCCGCCGTAAAGTTTTAGCAACTGCGATCTCGTAGCGTGCAAATCCGCCAATAAGAATAGAGTTCCTTCACGGACCCCACTGAGCGTCACTGGCTGGGCCAATAGGATGCGGTCGCCATTAAATTTAACGCCGGAGGTCAACCGCGCTCCTTGGATTTCGCCTTCTTCCCTTGCGCTTCCAAAAAAGGCCAGGCGCTGTTTATCCAAGAGCTCAAGGCGTGCACTAACGATCTGTGGCATTGTTCTAAGGCCAGTCAGGATTTGCGTGGCGGCATCCTCATCTTTAAACCTGACCGCGGCGGCGCATTCATGTGCGGTAAGCTCGCCAATGACGGCGAGTTCGTGGGCCGAGTGCCGTTTCAAGGTGTAGGCCTGGAAGTAGAACAGCGCCGCAAATGCCAGAAGCAGCACGGCGGCTGTGATCGTCATGATCAGGAAGGTGATTTTTTGCCGAATTGGGCGATCGCGCAGGTTTTGCATGCGTCTGGAAATTCCAGGGTCGACCACTCCAGAAGCTAGTTTCGAGCCGGTCGCACCAATTCCACTGCTTCCGTGCAAAGGTCGATTTAGATGGCGCCGCTACGACATGTTCGAAGTCCGGTCATGCAGTCGCCTTGGAACGTATTCTGCTTTTCCAGACCAGATGCAACACTCCTGCCCGCATCGATGGCCGTAAAGGGCAGCTCCCACAGCCAGGAATTAAATCTATGAATCCCAACACCCCCACTGTTGTTCCTGAGCGGGGCGCGGCAGTGCTCAACCGACAACGACCTCAAGACAACAAATCCGCCAGCGATGGCTCGACTCCTGCACGCAAGAGCCGGCGCTTGGTTACTACTGTCTTAGTGGTCGCGATCGCGACCGGTCTTGGACTAGGCTTTTGGGGCTTGTCCCGCCAGTTAGCACCTGAGCTGACCAGTTTGCCAATGTCAACGAGCGAGAATTATTCGCCGTTGGTGCAGCAAAAAAGTATCGCGGTGTTGCCTTTCGCAGACCTGAACGACAACACGGGTTACGGATTCTTGGCCGACGGCGTGCAAGGCGACGTTCTGCGCGCGCTCTCAATGATTGCAGATCTGAAAGTTATTAGCGGCACTTCGGTCAACGGTTACGCTCCTGCTAAGCCGCGCAACTTGCCTGAGATTGCCGAAGCCCTGGGCGTTGCCTACGTGCTGGAGGGAAGCCTGCGTGAAATGAGGGATAAGCTTCGCATTACCGCCCGACTTAGCGATGCCCGCAAAAATAGTAGCATCTGGGAAGAGAGCTATGAACTCCACGCAGCCGACGTATTCTCGATCCAGAGTGAGATCGTGCAGCAAATTATCGCGCACCTACAGGTCGCGATCACGCCAAAAGAGCAGGCCGCGATTAGCGAACGCCCGACGAAAGATGTTGCCGCCTACGGCCTCTACGTTCGCGCAAAGGCACTCATCGAGACCGTTGCTCTCAACGGTCAAATCCAAGAACGATTAAGCGAAGCAATTAATTTGCTCGAACAGGCCGTCGTTCGCGATCCGAGTTTTTACCTCGCTTACTGTCAGCTCGCCGCCGCGCACGACTATATGTACTTCTTCGGTCTGGATCACACGCCAAGTCGGCTGGCAGCGGCAGACGCTGCGCTACAGAGCGTGGTGCGCCTTCGACCTGATGTTGGGGAGACGCATCTAGCCCGAGCGAATTTCTTCTACCGCTGCTATCTCGATTACAATCGCGCGCGGGCCGAACTTGCACTTGCTCAGCACGGTTTGCCCAACAACTCGCAGATTTTTGAGTTAGCTGGCTACATGGATCGGCGGCAAGGATTGTGGAACGAATCAGCACGTAGCTTGGAAAGAGCCCTCGAACTCGACCCGCGCAACTTTTTTATGCTCCAGCAGATCGCGCTGAGCTACCAGGAATTTCGGCAGTTTGGGGCAATGGCCGCTGCCTTGGATCGCGCGCTTGCATTAACGCCGGGCGATACTGATACGCGGGTGACCCGTGCTCTCGTCGATCTTGAGTGGAAGGCCGACCCGCGCCCATTGCGCGAGACGATCGGAAAAATTTTGGTCGAGGATCCGGCCAGCGCGCCAAATCTGGCGGCTCAATGGTTCTATGTCGGCGTTTGCGAACGCGATGAAGCCGCAGTCGCGCAGGCGCTGGCGGCGATGCCACCAACCGGCATATCGATTGACTTGAACTTTCCTCGCTCGCTCTGCAAAGCCTTGGCCGCTCGCTTCAGAGGCGATGCTGCCGCAGCTCGGGCCGAGCTTCTACAAGCTCGCGCTGAAATCGAAAAGACGATGAGGGAACAACCGAATTATGCTCCCGGTTTTTCGGTGCTCGGATTAGTTGATGCTGCACTCGGTCGCAAGGAAGACGCGCTCCGCGAGGGGCGGCACGCTGTCGAGCTGCTGCCAGTTACTAAGGACTCGATCGACGGCGCCGAGCTGGTCAAGTACCTAGGCGTTATCTACGCGTGGTGCGGCGAGAAAGACCTTGCCGTCAAACAAGTAGGAGCAACTCTGCGAATCCCCAGTACCTTGAGCTATGGCAATCTGAAACTCCATCCTTACTGGGACCCGCTCCGGGGCGACCCAACTTTCGAACATATTGTGGCTGATCTCGCTCCCCAAAATCGCTCGGCCTCAGACCTAATTTCGAATCGGAACGCAACACTCTCAATTGACCGCTAGGAAATTAAGATCGCCCTCGGAATGGTAAAATCAGGGTTAGATCTAATCTTTATTGACGACCAAGACGGCCGTGCCGGCAAACTTGCTGTCGCGAAATTCTTCCAGTGCCGGGTTCGCTTCTTCCAGCGGGAAAGTTCGCTGCAAAAGTTCAAGAGTGCGACGCCGCCGTCGCCCAATTAAAAATGTAGGTCAGCTCGGGCCCAATCCTGTTTTCTACCAGGACGGCTCCTGGACGAAAAATGTGCGCTTATATATGAGTGCCATCTAATTCTCGTAGATCTTCATTCAAAGGCGGCGGCAGGCGCGGATTCTCCAGTCGAGAAAGCGTAAAGCGCACTTTTCAGGGGGAGGCACTGGCGACGGAAAAGATTAAAAAAAGGTTGCACGTGAGATGGTGTTATAGTTAACTATATCACTAGATGAGAGCCAGCGACCAAATTAAAACCGCAAATCTGAGCTCGCTCTCGAGAGCCCGCGGAGGATCGGATGAGCCGTGAATGGAATGATGGTCAGCCGATTTATCGCCAGCTTCGCGATCGCGTCGTTCACATGATTCTCGACGGCGTGCTCAAGGAAGGCGATCCGTTGCCGTCGGTGCGCAATGTCGCGGCCGAGTATCGGGTCAATCCGCTGACGGTCCTGAAGGCTTATCAACAATTGGTCAGCGAAGAATTGGTCGAAACTCGGCGTGGACTGGGAATGTTCGTGAAATCGGGCGCGCGCAATTTGTTGGTCAAAGGCGAACGCCAAAAATTTCTGAACGAACATTGGCCACGTGTTCACGCAACGATTAAGCGGCTTGGTCTGGATCCAAAAGAATTGCTCGAAGCCGCAGCCCGTCATTCATCCAAGACTGGAAAGGAGAAGCACTGAGCCATGGCAACGATTGAAGCTCGCGGTCTGCGCAAGGTTTTTGGAACAACGGTCGCGTTGGACGATGTCGATCTTCGCGTGGAAGAAGGCCGCATTCTTGGAATCATCGGGCCGAACGGCGCGGGCAAAACCACTTTGCTGAATGCGATTCTCGGACTAACCGCATACCAGGGAGAACTGAGAGTGCTCGGGCGCGACCCGTGGGCCGCGCGCGAGCAACTCATGCGCGATGTTTCGTTCATCGCCGACGTCGCCGTGCTGCCGCGCTGGATTCGCGTTACGCAGTTGCTCGATTACGTCGCCGGCGTGCATCCGAAGTTCGATCGCGCGAAAGCGGAAAGTTTTCTGGCGAAGACGACGATCAAGCGAACGAGCAAGGTTCGCGAATTATCCAAAGGCATGGTCGCGCAACTCCATCTCGCGCTGGTCATGGCGATCGATGCGAAGCTGCTTGTGCTGGACGAACCGACGCTCGGACTCGACATTCTTTATCGAAAACAATTCTACGATTCGCTGCTCAACGATTACTTCGACGGCAGTCGCACCATCATTGTCACGACGCATCAGGTCGAAGAAGTCCAGGACGTCCTGACCGATCTCATCTTTATCGATCGCGGCCGGATCGTGCTCGAATGCAGCATGGAAGATTTCGAGTCCCGCTATGTCGAAGTGATGGTGCATTCGGATCACATCGCCGGTGCAAAATCGCTCAAGCCAATCCACGAACGGCAGGTATTTGGTCGCAGCGTCCTTTTATTCGACGGCGCCGATCGCAATCAACTTGCCGCGATCGGCGACGTGCGCACGCCGAGCATCGCCGACTTGTTCGTTGCGGTGATGAGCAAGAACGAAGGCCAGCCGCCTTCGCACGAGGCTACGGCGCGCCAAGGAAGTCAGAGCTCGGAGGTCAGAGGTGAGGGAAATAAATGAATAGTCCATCCAACACACCAGGAGAATCGCAGGCTAACTTCGAGCTCCTAGCTCCTAGCTCCAGCGCTACCGCGACGCGGCCATTCTACTGGTCAGTTCTGCGCGAAGTGTGGGAGAACCAATCGATTTACTTCGCGCCGGCGATCGTCGCTGTTGTGGCACTGATCGGTTTCCTGTTTAGCACGGCCGGTTTACCGGAACGCAGGCAGGCAGTGTTGCTACTCGGCCCGGAAAAAGCGCGCGCCGGGATCGAAGCGCCCTATGACGTCGTGGCCATGATCCTAATCTTCACCGCTTTTATCGTGGGCCTGTTTTATTGTCTCGATGCGCTGCACGGCGAACGGCGCGATCGCAGCATTTTGTTTTGGAAATCGCTGCCGGTTTCCGATCTCGCGACCGTGCTGTCGAAGGCGATCATTCCCCTTGCCGTGCTGCCGTTAATCATCGTCGCGATCGTCATTGCTACGCAATTGGTGATGCTGTTGTGGACGACCGGCCTGCTCATCGCGCACGGAATGAGTCCGGCATCAACATGGACATCCATTCCGTGGATTCAAAACTGGCTGGTGCTCGTTTACGGGCTGGTCGCGATCGCGCTCTGGCACGCGCCGATTTATGGCTGGGCGTTGCTCGTCTCGGGTTGGGTCCGGCGCGCGACATTTCTTTGGGCTGCGTTGCCGCCGGTGGCCATCGCCATATTTGAAAAGATCACGTTCAATACTTCGTACGTTAGCAATCTGCTCAAAGAACGCGTGTTCGGGTTCGCGCCGAATGCTTTCGACCTTGGGGGGCACCGTGGCATGGCGGTCGATTCGTTTATTCAACTCACCCCGGCGAGATATCTGAGCACGCCGGGTCTCTGGCTCGGACTAATTTTCGCGGCGGCATTTGTGATCGCGGCAATTCGACTCCGCCGATATCGCGGTCCGCTCTGATTTCGGAAGATCGACAATCGCCCAACGAAAGAAAAAGACGCATGCATCCAACAAAGAAAACCGCGCGTATCGCCGGCGCAGTCTATCTCTCAACCTTGCCGATCGCTCTCTACTTCTGGTCTTACATTCCGGACAAACTGATTGTCCGCGGAAATGCGTCCGCGACCGCGCAAAACATATTGGATCACGAAACGCTCTTTCGCTTTTCAATCCTGGGAGACCTTTTTGCCTATGTGATCGTCATTTGCATGGGGTTTCTTCTCTACCGCCTGCTTCGCGAAGTTGGGAAAACCTGGGCTTTCCTGATGGTCGGCTTTGTTTTGCTTTCTGCCGCAGTCGGATTTTTCGGTGCCTTGCCCAACATCGCGGCGGTGATTTTGTTTCGTGGCAATGA
>Ga0209161_10004715_pt1 | contig 10839 bp, 8 predicted proteins | sample GraSoiAngelo_155_FD_186169 | JGI IMG/M metagenome (GOLD analysis project Ga0209161, IMG submission 186169) | Grasslands soil microbial communities from the Angelo Coastal Reserve, California, USA - 14_1009_13_30cm (SPAdes) (version 2) | ecosystem: Environmental > Terrestrial > Soil > Grasslands ...
CGCGCCGAGGTGGGCGTGCCAGCCGGGGTCCAGGCCGGTCACCGGGCTGGTGAAAGCGGAGTAAAAGGCTTTGGCATCGGGCGTGGCTTGCTCACGCAGACTTTGTTCGACATGGCTGTGCCGCCGTCGCTTCGGCGTGGAGACGTCGAAGTCCTAATCGCCCAACAGCAACTGAATGTCACCGTTGTAGAGCAGTTACATGCCGCGCGGCTCGCGTTTTACGCCGCGCTTTACAATCGGTCGCTCGAGTCCATTCGAGACGAACAACGACAAAAATTGCAACAGAACGTTACGACTCAGAAAGCGCGTTTCGAAGCCGGGTTGGCTGATAAGAGCGCATTTACCAGCGCAACTGTCCAGGCCGACGAGCTCGTTCCGCAAGTTGAGAGGGCCCACCGCGCCTATCGGGAAGCACAATTGAAATTGGCGGAAGCGATGGCTATCGATCCCGCAAAATCATCGTTGCCGGAGCCGGAAGGCGAGCTCGAGTTTATTTCGATGCGCGTCGATCTTGCTTCCGAAACGGTGGCGGCTTTACAACGAAGGGCCGATCTCAAGCTCGCGCGTTTATTCGTGCGCGCTGCCAACGAAGATCAACGGATCATTGCCGCCGACTATTATCCTGCCGTCGTTGGAAGCATTCCTGGCGAGTACGTCCCAGTCACAGGCATCCATCGCCAGGGCTCCACAAGCAAGACACAGGATTTTATTGGATCGGAGATTCGCGAAAAGGCGGCATACACATGGCGGGTAATCGATAACGGCAAAGTAGGCGGCGCAGTGTTAAAAGCGCGCGCAGCACGGGAAGAGAACGAACTGACGTGCAGGAAACTGGAAGCCAATGTCAGCCGCGAACTGTCGCGGATTGCCAACGACCTTCAGGCAATCGATGCCCGCCAAAGCTCGCTCTCGACAGCCTCAGTCGCCGCGGAAGAAAGCGCCCGGACGGTCCGGGAAAATGTCGCCAACGGCCTCGTCCCGCCGCTTGAATATCGCGTCACTGAAAATGCGCTTTTGACCACCAGAAGCGGGCTGCTGGATGCCGTTTATCAGCACAACCTGGCCGTCGCAGAATGGGACCGAGCCAGCGGGCGTTATTTTCAATTTTCAGACGACACCGCGCCAAACGTGCATTAGTTCCCGCAATTGAAATTGCCGGAATCAAAACGGATTTTGTGGGGCGGCGGAGCGGCGCTCGTGGCCTTCTTCGCGCTGGCGTATTATTTTCTAATGCCGGTGGCGGAAGTGGTGACCGTCCGCCGGGGAACGGCCATCTCCGCAGTTTACGGGACGGTGCGAATCGAACCGGCGTTTGTCGTTCGTGTTCGAGCCCAAAATGCCGGTTTCATTCAGCTGGCGGAGGCTTTCTCGGCCGGTCGTGGCGCAATCGGCAAGAATGTGCAGAAAGGACAGTTGCTGGCAATGATCGCTGATGAGGAAACTTCCCGACAATTAAAGCAAGCGCGCGCCGATCTGGAAGCTGCCAGGGAGCGCGCAGCCCTCCCACTCCCCTCGTCGGAGTTACTCAAAGCGGCGGAGGACAATCTGCAGCGGCTCGAAAAGGTAGTCGGTTCGGGCAACGTGCCAGCAGTTGAATATCAGAAGGCGAAAAGCGAAGCGAACCGGCTGCGAGGCGCGGTGGAAACGGAGCGGATCGAGCGGGATCGCAATCTCAACTCGCTCGAAGAAACGACAAAAAAACTGGAAGCCCAGATGAAGAATTCGGAGGTGCGCGCGCCCATCGACGGGCTTCTTACCAACGTTCAGACAATTGATGGAGAGTTGGTTTCAGATGGCAACGAGCTTTTCACCGTCTCGTCGCATAAGAATTACATTCGCGGCGAAGTAAACGAAGAAGATGTGGGCGAAGTGAAACCGGGGATGAATGCAAAGGTGCAACTATACGCTTATCGGACCCGCACTTTCACCGCGCGCGTCACGTCAGTTCAGCCCGCCGCCGATCCAACCACCCAGCGCTATACCGTCGTGCTGGAGATGGAAAATCCGCCAGACAATTTGATGGTTGGAATGACTGGGGAGATGAACATCATCACCGGCACGCACCAAAATGCCCTTCTGGTGCCGACGCGCGCGCTGCTTGTCGATCAAGCGTTACTGGTGAAGCACGGCATTGTGCAGTCTCGCACGGTTGGCGTTGGATTTCGCACCCTCGATTTCACGGAAGTGACCAGTGGGCTGGAAGAAGGCAGTCACGTGATCGTTTCCGACCAGGACAAATTCCGACCCGGAGAAGCCCTGCGGCAGCGAAAGGTCAGCTCACCGCCGCCGCCAAAGGCGCCATGACGCCGCCGCTTTATATTGCCCTGCGCTTTTTGACGCATCGCAAGCGGGCATTGCTGCTGAGCCTGAGCGGTGTTGTTTTCGGCGTCGCCATCTTTATCTGCACGCAAGCGCAGACCCAGGGCTTCGCCCGGTATTTCATTGACTCGACGATCGGCAGCAATGGTGCGCTCGTCGTCAGATCACGTTTTCGTCCGCGCTACGAACCGCTCATCGTCGCGGCGAAAGGCTCCAGAGGAACCACAGGGCGCCGTATCTACTTTGAAGGTATCACTAACCCGAATGAAATCATGCGCGTGAGCAGGCAATTTCCCAATGTGGTGTCCTGTTCACCGGTTCTGCGCGGAACGGTCAGCGCTCGCGCGGGATTTGAGAACGCGACTGTCGATCTTTATGGCATCGATCCCGCGCTGCACGCGCGGACCACCGATATTCTTCACCAATTGATTGATGGCAACTTTGACGATTTTCGAAACAACACGAGCTCAATCATTATCGGCTCGCGCCTGGCAGAGCTACTTCAGGCTGGCGTCGGCGACACATTGCAATTGCTGGCGCCCAACGGCGAGTACTGGCGATTTACGGTTGCGGCGATCGCGCGCGCCGGCATTGGATCAATTGATTCGGTCCGGGTTTATTCGCATGCCCGAGTCGCCCAGGCTCTACTGCAACAACCGTCCGGTGCCACGATGATTATCTACAAACTACGCGATCCGAATCGCGCGCCGGTGTTGGCCAGCCGTTTCGAAACGCTCTTTCAGCACAACGCCTCCAGTTGGCAGGAACGCGAGGAGAGCACACTGCAACTTTTTCTGACCCTTAGAATGTCGGTCGCGATTACCGTTTCTCTTATCATCCTGCTGGCCGGCTTCGGCATTTTTAATGTGCTGACGATGTCGGTGCTGGCGAAAATCAAGGAGATCGCGATTTTGCGTTCGATGGGTTACCGGCGCATCGATATTTCCTCGATTTTTCTCTGGCAGGGCGCCCTGATCGCCGCGGCCGGATCGCTGCTCGGTTGCTTACTCGGCGGATTGATGACGTGGGGCGTGTCGCACATTCCCATCCGTCTCCGCGGTCTGCTGTACACGAATTATTTTCTGGTGACATGGGATTGGCGACACTACGTGTTTGCCACACTGCTGGCCGTCCTGGCGGTGTTCATCGCGAGTTATGTGCCCGCGCGCCGCGCCGCTGAGTTGCCGCCGGTTGTTACTATTCGGGGCTCAAGATGAACTCGCAAATTTGCCTGAGTTGTGAAGGCATTGAGCGCTACCTTGGTGAAGAGGAAGAACGCGTGCACGCTTTACGCGGTGTATCTCTGGAGGTCCAGGCCGGGAGTGTCCACGCCGTCGTCGGACCGTCGGGCTGCGGCAAAAGCACGTTGCTGTATGTTCTCGGCCTGCTCGATTCTCCCGATGCCGGCCAGGTGGCGATCGAATCGGAGCCGGTATCTCATCTGAGCGATGACGAGCTGGCACATAAGCGGAGCAAGTTCATCGGCTTCATTTTTCAATTTCATTTTTTGATGGAAGATTTCACGGCGCAGGAAAACGTGATGATCCCGATGCGCAAGCTCGGGCAGCTCTCCGATGCACAGATGCGTGAACGCGCCGCTGACCTGCTGGAAGCGGTGGGCTTGAGCGACAAACTGCGCAGACCCAGCCGTCATCTATCCGGAGGCGAGCAACAACGTGTGGCCATCGCGCGCGCGCTCGCTAACAAACCGCGCGTGATTCTGGCCGACGAACCGACCGGCAATCTGGACACGGCCAACTCAGACCGCGCTTTTGAACTGCTGCAAAATATCGTGCAACAAGGTGGGAACGCTCTACTTCTCGCAACGCATAATCCATTTATCGCCGAAGCTTGCGATTGGATCCACGAAATGAAAGATGGTCGGATCATCGCCAGCTACGCGCGCGGCACGCGAAGTTCGGTTGTTTAAAGCGCCTTGTAATCGCGACGGACTCGGCAGCTGACTGGTCAGTCGCTCGGCTTAATCAAATCGGCCGACTTGCCCTGAAGGGTGGCAGCATGCGCCGACCACCGTTAAGCTCGCGTGCGATGCAGAACATCCTGCCAATCTTGATCGCAGATATACCGGAGGCGTTGATTGAATTGTGCGGCGTCAATTTGCTCGAACGTTTGCTCCGCATTTTGCAGCGACTCGGATTTCGACGTGCGATTGTTTTTTCGACGACGCCGGAAATCGTCGGAGCTGAATTAGCCAAGCGCTCGTGGCCGCGGGAACACATAACTGCGGATCTTGCTTCGAGCGCAACTGAACCTCTTACTGCCGAACGGCTTTTAGAACAAAGCTCCGCTGACTGCTTCTTAATAGTCCCGGTAAATATCTATTGTGACGCGCGCCTGCTTGGCGCCCTCTGCGCGAAAGATTCATCGGTTGCGCTTGTCGATTCCAATCCACCAGAATTCGCGCAACATTTGGTTCGAAATCCCTGCGGCCCTGCATTGATCACGAGAGATTTTCTTTTGGCCCTTTCACCCACGGCGCCGTTTTCTAGTGAACTCACAAGGAAGATCGACCACGGCAAGGTCGATACCGTCGACGCGGCAAGGACAGAGGATTACATCGTCAGCATGCGTCGGCACGTGCGGCCACTCTGCTTCCGGGTGCCGCTGGAGCAGGACCGTCGTCTGGCTGAGCGCATCATTCTTGATTCCGCACAAAAAGGAACGCTGGACTTGCCCGCTTACATCCACGCGCCGATCGAAACCGCAATCATCTCGCTTCTTTGCAAAACGCGAATCACGCCAAACCAAATTACAATTGCGGGCTTTATCATCGGATGCAGCGCGACCGTTGCGTTCGCAGTTGGCCGTATCGGACTCGGAATTCTCGCTGCTCTCATATTTGGCATCGTTGATGGACTCGACGGGAAGCAGTCGCGTGTCAAAATCGAAATGACCGAGCGCGGGAAGTGGGAACATCATCTCGATTATTTAATCGAAAACTCGTGGTGGCTGGCTATTGCCTTTCATTTGTGGCGAAGCGGCCAATTTCCAAACGCGTTCTATTTTCTCGCTTTGCTCATCGCGTCGCACCTACTGGATGAATTCGCAAAGCGCCGGGTAAAGATAGCGAGAGGCCGCCTGCTGGACGACGTTACGCCGTTCGACCGTGCTTTCCGGCTGATCGCGGCTCGAAGAAACGTTTACGTTTGGACCCTGGCGTGCGGCTTTTTGTTAGACGCTTTGCCGCAAAGTTACGGGATCATGTGCGGATGGGCCGCTTTTAGTGCTGCCGTTCATCTCGTGCGTTCCATCTGGATTTGCGATGGCGCCGTGCGTCGCTTTGTCCGTATCCGGAGTTAGGGAACGACGAAACATTGATGGAATGCGCTTGGCGCGCGCGACGATTTCCTTGCCGAGAACCTGAGCGGGCTTTTCCACAAGGAGCGAAGCACTCACTGCGCAATAAACGCCGCAACCTTTCTGGCACGATTTCTTGCGGTAGTTTGCGTAGAGATCGTCCAGCGTGACGTCCATGATGTGCTTATCTGTGTGCACCATGCTGCAGATCCAGAATTTTCCTTGCGCGGAAACGAAAAATAATTTGTAGCCGGCCATACACGTCCACTCGACGTGCTCGCCCCGGAGGAGACTGCGTTGGTAATTAAGGATGGCCTCGCTGGTGTGAATCTTTTCTCCGCGGCGTTTTCGTTCGATCATCGAATCGATAAAGCGTTCGAGTTCGTCCCGCTGCCCGCGATCGACACGAAACCGCTGCAATGGGTCCGCATGCACGAGACGGACTTCAGTCGGAATTCCGCGGGACAAACCGGTCTCAAGCACTGCTTGCGATTCGGGCAAGGTATCGGCACAAATCACTCCGGTGATATGCAGGCTGATTTTTGAATCACGAAAGTTTTTTTGGTAATTGGACTCGGCGTCATTCGGTCAACGCTGATCTGCATGACCTGTAACCCGGCATCTTCCAGTTGGGCGACGAGTTCACGCGTGAGGAGAAAACCATTCGTGGTCAGACTGGTGGCAAAGCCAAGCTCGCGGCAGTAGCGAACAAGCTCGACAATATTTGGATGCATGAGTGGTTCGCCGCCGACAAGAGCGATGCGCATGGTGCCAAGTTCGCGAATTTTCCGGACCCACTTTTTCAAATCGTCGAGCCTCGGATGCGGCCGGCTGTTGTCGTACTCGGTGCAATAAGCACAATCGAGATTACAACGATCCGTCACGTAAAGACTGCATTGCAGCGGTTTGCGGTCAACGAGGCGCTTGCCCGATTCCAAAATGTTATAGCCGGAAAATTCGCGGCCGATTTTGTTCAAGAGCTTCATGCGACTAATAGGAAAGATTCAGTTTAGGGGCTGGTTACCCGCGACGCAATTTATTAGGAGCTTAGTTGCTCCCACGTCCAAACGCCCGCACGAACGAAGTCAGTACGATTCCCTGTTCCTCTAGAACCACCCGCGTTTCGGGCGCGGTCAGAGCCTCCAGTTCCTCAGCCCACCGATAGCCCCAATGACTGTATCGCGTCCGCGTATCAGCATCATTTTCGCCGGGATGGCAAATCAATTCATACAGGCCGTCAGGAATTTTCCAGAGTATTTGTTCGAGCGCAGAACGAGTTAAACACCCGCTGACTTCGAATCCGTACATACCATCCGGCATTTGCGGCACGGGCGGGCCGTGCAAAGCTCGCGCTGACAGACAGGTCAGATTCAAACCAAGCCGCTGTACCCACCGCCCCATTCGGACGCCCGGCGATTTTCGCCAGGGGCCAGCAGCATTGCGAATCGAAATATTATCCATCTCGCGGGTAAGCCGCCTGACGATTTGGAAGACAGGCGGGAACATGTGGAGATGTTGGTGGCTATTAAGATGGGAAAGTCGCAGTCCTGTCTTCTGAAAACGCGCGATCTGCGCCGCGATCTCACGCTCGACCTCATCCCAGTTGATGCGTCCCAGAAAGGCGCGTCTGAAAAATTCACTACTCGTGCGGGGAAACCGTCCGGTTTCATCAACCAGGGTCGGCAAGACCTCACGCCCCAGGACGGCTCGCTCTTCCACCAGCGTCAGATGCAGGCCGACATCCAGTTCCGGGTTCTGCCGAGCCAACGCGACAGCCTCCTCGAATGCACTCCCCGTCACAAGCAACGAGGCACTCGTTACGATTCCATCTTGAAACGCCCGCAGAATCCCTCGGTTGACTCCTGGCGTCAGTCCCAGGTCATCCGCGTTAACAATCAGCTGTTTCAAGGCGCGGAGACGCGGGCCGCCCGGATTTCGTGTCGCATCTTCATCCGAAAGGTAACCAGTTCTCGAATCATCTTGAAGATCACGTCCGGACTGGCCAGAGTGGAGGTGCCGCGATTTCTGGGAAAGTAATCTACGCCGAATTGCACGATCTTGAATCCGTGCAACTTGCCCTTGATCAGCAGTTCCGCGTCGATGAACGAACCCTCCGCCTCTAACGCAACCTTCTCCAAGACCTCTCGCTTGAACAATTTGAAGGAGAAATTGATGTCCTTCACCCGTAACGGAAAAAGGAAACGGATAAGTAAATTGTAAACCACGGAATATACGGTGCGAATAGGTCCTTCCGCGGTGCGATCGAAACGAAAGGCCGAAATAATGTCGGACCTTGTAAACTCCATAATGTGCACCGCCCGGTTCAACTCCGTGAGATCGACGGGCAAATCCGAATCACAGTAAAAGACGAGCTCTTTCGTGGCGTTGCTAAAGCCTGTGCGAAGCGCGCCTCCCAGTTTCAAATTCCGTTCGTGGTGGAACACTTTCACAAAACGGTTTGATCGCGCCAGGGCTTCCGCGATCTCTGCTGATCGGTCCGTGCTGGCGTCATTGACGATGAGGATTTCGTAATCAGACGTCATGTCGGTCAGGACGGCCTCCGCGAAATGGACGGCGCGCTCGATGTTCTCTTCTTCATTGAACATTGGATAAACAACCGAGACGCTTGGCCTCCACGTCGTCATGCGCACTGTTTCGGGTCCGTCGTTAAAGCCGACGATAGATTGTGTCCCCGTGGATCACGCGCTCCACACGGTATTCGGGAAGGTAGGCGCGAAGCACGGGATATCGCGTCATGGGATGAGCCAACCAGAACGGGTCCACCGGTGACATGTCGATGATGAGCACCGGGGGGTGCGCTTCCCAGTCTTTCTGGAACATCTCCCAACTTTCCGGAATCACGCTCTCCCCTCTATCTCTCACTTCAAGAGGTCGGCTGGCGTAGGCGCCAACCAAGTGTGTGCAGCTCACGAAACGCGTCGCCATGCGCCGGCCGGAGAAACTGTACAGTTGTGGGGTACTTCCCCAAACAAAGATACGATCGTTGGCGCTCGTCTCCTTGACGATCTGCTGAACAACCGGGAGAAAATGGAGCGTCTGCGTTCGCACTACAAAGGCCACGATGAGAAAACCTATCGCAGGCAGGGCAGCAGCACCGATGATGCCTATTCGGATCCATCGCCAGCGTGGCTGATGAGAACGTCGCTGTTCCGCGACAAAGCGCGAGAACGCCTGGCCCGCGAGAACCGAAAGCGGCGGAAGCACTGCCAGATGATAATGTCCCGGAAATCGCCATCCAACAAAGATCGCAAGATAGGTGAGGCCGAACCACAAAAGAAGCAGGATCTCTTCGGGAGACACAGCTCTCCTCCGCCAAAAAGATCTCAGCGTTTCAACCACCTGCCAGATGCCAAAATACCACAACAAACCCGAGAGAAGAATCACAGCGAGATGAACGGTAAGGAGACGTTTGAGAACATAAGGGAAGGTCGTTTCGGACCCGACATAGCGAATCGCAAACGCCCAGGCCCAGAGATATGCGTCATGCAGATTGCCCTGCAGCTGGTAATACCAGGCCAGTGCGGCAATCACCGCGATGAATCCAATCACGACACCGCTCCCTGCTGCCAAAGCGCGTGCGAACGAGTGGGTGCGGGGAATGAGCCAGCCATAAGCGAGACACGCCAGCATTACGCCCAAGTTCACGGCCGAAGGCTGCCGGATCAATGTTGCTACCCCGACCAGCGCGCCGCTGAGAAACATCAAACCCCAAGCCGGCCTTCTTTGCCCTTGGAGGAAGGCAAGGACACTCAACGCGAGCGGAAGAGAGGCGAAAATCTCGCTGTTTGCGCCGAGCGTGTCACCTGGCCAGTAGGCATGGACGAACACGACATAGCCAATGCCACTCCACGCTCCTGCCCAGTCGTCCGCCACTCGCGCAGCGATTCGCCGCAGGACGAGGGCGGTGGCCGCGACGACAAAAATGGCGAGGAGGTGGACCGCAAAAAGGTTGTTCCTCCCAGCTACCCGGAAAACGCCGGCGTAAATGTAATACATTCCCGGAGGCTTCGTATCCACCGACGTGCTGTAAACCGCGCCACCGTCCAAGATATCGTCTGCGATCGTACCGTAATACCCCTCATCGGTCGTGTACATCGACGGCCAGAGCGTGGGCGCACGCAGGATGACAACCAGGGCGATGATGACCGCGTTGATCCAGCGGTTTTGACATCGCGTCATAAGTGAAGGCCCTGCTCAATGCCCGCTATGTCTTTCCTGAAAAATTCGATTGTTGCACGCAATCCTCCGGCTAGATCGTAGACCGGCCTAAAGCCAGCCGTTTGCGTCTTATCCACGCCTGCGACTGAATGTTTCACGTCGCCCGGCCGCTCTGTGCTGTATTCAATCGTGGAGCAAGACTTGGCAAGGTTGCGAATCGTTAGGGCCAGATCGGTTATTGTGATCTGCCTCCCGCAAGCGACGTTGAAGACCCCGGTTGCCTGCGATTTTAACGCGAAGAAGGCATTGGCCGCGACCACATCCCTTACATAAATGAAGTCTCGCGTCTGCCGGCCGTCTCCGAAAATCGTAATCGGCTCGTTTCTGATCGCTTTTTCAATAAAAGCCGGAACGGCCGCGGTGTATTCACTTCTCGTATCTTGGTAGGGACCAAAGACGTTAAAATAGCGAAGGGAAACAGTGGGGAGTCGCCCTTCATCCGTGAAGGAGCAGCAATGCCGTTCGGCTTCATACTTGCCTGTGGCATAGGGACTTTTTGGCTCGGCCGGCATGCTTTCAATTTTTGGAATGGTTGGATTGTCGCCGTAAATTGCAGCCGAGCTGCTGAAGATCAGCTTTTTCACTCGCGCCCGCGCCGCCTCTTCCAAAACAATCGCTGTACCCCAAGCATTAATCTCGGCGCATTCATTCGGCTTCTGCGCAGATTCCTGCACGCTCACCATAGCCGCGAGGTGAAAGACAAAGTCCACGCCTTTCATAGCTTCTCTCACGAGATCGCGATCGAGAATTGAGCCGACGATGAGTTGGCATCCCAAGCCAGACAAATTGCTCTTAAAACCGCAGCGCAGGTTATCAAGAACGCGCACCTCCGCTCGATCCTGGAAGTGTTCGGAGATATGCCGGCCGATGAAACCGGCGCCTCCTGTAATTAAAACTCGCATACTAGAATGAAGCAGAGCGGCGCACCAATCCAGCGATCGGCACGTTGTAAAGTTGAAATAC
>Ga0209161_10004719_pt1 | contig 10836 bp, 12 predicted proteins | sample GraSoiAngelo_155_FD_186169 | JGI IMG/M metagenome (GOLD analysis project Ga0209161, IMG submission 186169) | Grasslands soil microbial communities from the Angelo Coastal Reserve, California, USA - 14_1009_13_30cm (SPAdes) (version 2) | ecosystem: Environmental > Terrestrial > Soil > Grasslands...
TGGACGCTCAACGGGCCCATGGTGGCGCCGGTCCTCTCGTACATGATGGGCATCCATCCGCCGGGGGTCCGCGACATCGGCCGTGCGCTCGGCGTCGCGCGGCACACGCTCCTCTCGCACGGCGCGATGTACCGGGCACTCCGCGCCGTCCTGCCGGGCGTGGTACCGGTCGGACCCGTGCTCAACATGATGTGGTTCGAGCCGCTCGACCCGGACAGCGCCGAGGATCGGGCCGAGGCGGAGCAGCAGGACTACTTCCTGAACCGCTGGTACCTGGACGGCATCACCACCGGTCGGGTCCGCCCGCCATGCGGTGCCGACGAGGAGGTGGCGGGACTGGGCGGCAGCTTCGACGTCCTCGGCCTCAACTACTACATGCGCATCCTCGTGCGCGGCGGTGCGCCGTCCGGCCTCGAGAGTCTCCGCCGGCCGGGCGAGCGGCCGGAGTTCGTCGACGAGATGGGTTGGGAGGTCCATCCGCCAGGCCTCGGCGGTTTGCTCCGCCGGCTCGCAGCGAGCGGCAAGCCGCTCTACGTCACCGAGAACGGCCATGCGACGCTCGAGGAGGAGGCCCGTACGCGATACCTGCGCGCGCACCTCGAGCAGGTCGCCGACGCCATCGCCGCGGGCGCCGACGTGCGCGGATACTTCTACTGGTCGCTCATGGACAACTTCGAGTGGGCGGAGGGGTGGGCGCGCCACTTCGGGCTCATCGGCCTCGAGCCCGGGACGCTCGCGCGCCGGCCACGGCCGGCCGCATACTTCTACCGCGACGTGATCGCGCGGAACGCGCTGCCGGATCTCACGCGCGACAGCTGACATAGCGGTCACCTCGTAGGCGGAGCAGCGGCCGTCGGCCACGGCGGACGCCGAGCTCCCACGTGACGTCGTCGGGCGCCGTGCCCCACGCGCGGATCCGGCCCGCATGGATGCCGTGAACGTGGTGCGCCGCGCACACGGTGACGCGGTTGTCGCGGCCGTTGTTGCCGCCGTGCGAGCGGAAGAGCAGGTGATGGTCGTGCAGATTCCGGCGGGAGCTGCACCCGGGCACGGCGCACCGCCAGCCGTCGCGCGCGAAGACCGGATCGCGATGCGGTGGTTGCCCGAGCCATTCCGCCGTCACATGCTCGAGGAGGGTTTCGAGCCCCTGCCAGTGCGCTTGCCCGGGACGGCGAAAGGCGAGGATCGCGGTCTGGAAGAGCGCCACGACCGAGGCGGGCGCCGTGAACGCGAGCGCCACCTCTGGCCACTCGTCCTCATCGCGCGCACCCATTTGCTGTTCGGACTCGTCGAGCGACGCGTCCGGCGGGGGTGGCGGCACGGCCTCGCACGGCACGCGGCCCGCGAGCGCCCACTCGACCCCGCGCTTTGTCAAGCCCCCATGATTTCTAACCTAATCTGAGTACTTGCGCCCGGCTGCGAGCGACGCGGCCGGCCGGAGGCTCGACACGCTTGAGGCTCCTCCTGTGGCGCCCCAATGTGCGTGCTGCCGAGGCGCATCGCGGTCGGAGTGCCATTCGGTGGGGATGCGACAGTCTACACGCGTAGACTCCACTGGAAGGCTGATCGACGGCCGGCCCGCACGGCTGTGACCGACGATACGCGTTTGGGTCGCGAAACTATTCCACGCTGCGTCAGCGATGAAGGTGTCATCAAGTGACGTCGCCCTCGTCGCGCCACGAATTGACACCGCGCGCGCCGGCGTCCTAGACACCGCCCGTGCCCGCCAAGTACGTCACCGTCGACGACGTCGCCGTTCATTACCTCCACAGCGGTCCGACGACGCTGCCCGACGTCGCCCCCGCCTTCGACCGCGGCCGCCTGTTCGTCCTCCTCCACGCCGCGGGCAGCAACGCCGGCATGTGGCGGCGACAAGTCGACGCCGCAGCTCTCGACCACAGCGTCGTCGCGCTCGATCTTCCCGGCCACGGGCGCTCCAGCGGCGTCGAGGGCCTGGCCACGACCGACGCGTACGCCGACTTCGTCGTGCGTTTCGCGGCGGCGCTCCGCCTGCGCCCGTTCATCCTCGTCGGCCGCAGCATGGGCGCCGCGATCGCGATGACGATTGCCGCCCGGCGCCCCGAGCTCCTCGAGGGTCTCGTCCTCGCCTGCGCCGCGGCGCGCTTCCCCATCCGGGACGAGAACCTCGCCGTCCTCCACGACGTCGTGCGTGGCCGGCTCCCCCAGCAGTTCACCACGGAGACCTTCTCTCCCGCGACCGGCATGGAGCTCATGCGCGAGGCGTGGACGGAGCAGGTCAAGACCGATCCGCGGGTCCGCTACACCGACATCCTCGCGTGCCGGGGGTTCGACGGCGGTCCGCTGCTCGACCGCATTCGCACGCCGACCCTCGTGATCGCCGGCGCCGACGACCAGGTGACGCCGGTCGCCCTCGTCGAGGAGCTTGCACGCGGCATCCGCAACGCGCGCCTCGAGGTGATTCCAGCGGCTGGCCATCAGGCGCCCCTCGAGCAGGCCGACCGCTTCAACCGGCTGGTCGCCGACTTCGCGGCGGCGCTGCCATGACCGTCTGGGGGAAGACCGCGATCGTCGGTGCGTGGGAGCATCCGACGCGGTTCGCGCCGCACATGACGGCGTTCCAGATCCACGCCGAGAGCGCGCGCGGCGCACTGGCCGACGCCGGGCTCACCGTCCGCGACGTCGACGGGTTCTTCACGAGCGGCGTCGGGCCGATCGGTCTCCTCTCGCTCTGCCATCACCTCGACCTCCGGCCGGACCACGTGGACTCGACGTCGATCGGCGGCTCCTCCTTCGTCTCGCACTGCATCCACGCGGCGGCGGCGATCGCCGCGGGGCTCTGCAAGGTCGCGCTCGTGACCTACGGCTCGACCGCGGCCTCGGAACGCTTCGCGATCGGCACCGCCGGCACCCTGGTGGGCGAGCCGCCCGATCAGTTCGAGGCGCCCTTCGGGCCGACCATCGTCGGCTCGTACGCCATGGTCGCCCAGCGACACATGCACGAGTACGGGACGACGAGCGCACAGCTCGCCGAGATCGCGGTGACGATGCGGCGTCACGCGGCGCTCAACCCGCACGCGAAGTATCGCGAGCCCATCACGGTCGACGACGTGCTTACCTCGCGCGTGATCGCGTCGCCGCTCCACCTCCTCGACTGCTGCGTGATCTCCGACGGCGGCGGCGCGCTGGTCCTCACCTCGACGGAGCGCGCGCGGGATCTCGCGAAGTGCCCGGTCCCGATCCTCGGCGGCGCCGAGGCGGTGCGTCACCTGGGTGTCGGCCGGCACGACCTGCTCGACATCGCCGCCCGGCAATCCGGTCCGCTGGCGCTCGCGCGCGCGGGGATCCGGCACGACGACATCGACTGCTGCATGATCTACGACTCCTACACGATCACGGTCCTCGCGACGCTCGAGGCGCTCGGGTTCTGCAAGCCGGGCGAGGGCGGCGCCTTCTGTGCCGGCGGCCGCATCGGGCTCGGCGGCGCGCTGCCGGTCAATACCGACGGCGGCGGCCTCTCGTCGAACCACCCCGGCATGCGCGGCATCTTCCTCGTGATCGAGGCCGTGCGGCAGCTGCGCGGCGACCGAGAGCAGGCGCAGGTCCCCGACGCGAAGCTCGCGCTCGTCCACGGCACGGGAGGCATGCTCGGCCAGCGACACAGCGGCGTAACGATGATCCTCGGGCGAGGGTGACATGGCGGAGACGAGGCCCTACAGGAAGCCGCTGCCGCGCGTCGACGAGGAGTCGCGCGGCTACTGGGAGGCGCTCGCGCGGCACGAGCTCTACTTTCAACGCTGCCGCGACTGTGGGACGGCGCGGTTCTATGCGCGCGCGCTCTGCCCGGCGTGCCTGTCGTCGGCCGCCGAGTGGGTGCGCGCGAGCGGGCGGGGGACGGTGTACACGTTCAGCGTCATCCACCAGAATCAGACGCCGGGGTTTCGCGAAGAGGTGCCGTACGTGCTCGCCATGGTCGAGCTCGAGGAGGGGCCGAGGCTCGTGACGAACCTCGTCGGCTGCGCGGGGGACGCCGTACGCGTCGGCATGCCGGTGACGGTCGTGTTCGACGACGTGACCGCGGCGACCACGCTACCGAAGTTCCGGCCCGCGTGATCCTCGACCTCCATCTGCACTCCGAGCTCTCCGACGACAGCCGCGCGCCGGTCGAAGCGTACCTGAAGGTCCTCCAGCGGAAGCGCGCCGAGCGGCCGCTCGACGGCATCGTGCTCACCGAGCACCGCCAGTTCGATCCGGCGCGCGACTACCGCGCGCTCGAGGACCGGTACGGATTCCTGATCCTCAACGCCGCGGAGGTCGAGACCGACTACGGGCACGTGCTCGTCTACGGCGTCAACCCGGACATCCTCGCGCGCTTCGACTTCAGCGACGTGCGCCTTTCCGCGCAGGCCCTCGTCACCGACGTCGCGCGGCTCGGCGGCATCGCGCTGCCCTGTCATCCGGGACGCGCGACCGTGGGGCTCTGCGACCACTACCAGCGCAAGCCGCCACTCGAGGGCGTCGTCGCCGTCGAGGCGCTCAACGGCGGCAGCAAGAAGGGCGAGGAGGCGCGTGTCGAAGAGCTCGTCCAGCGCCTCGGCTACAAGGCGTACGGCGGCAGCGACTCGCATCTCGTCAGCTTCGTCGGGGTGTGCGCGACCGAGTTCGACGCGCCGATCCGCTCGATGGACGATCTGGTCGCGCAGCTGCGCGACGGCCGCTATCGGCCCGTCGACTTCCGGGCGCGCTGACTCGGTTGCGACTGCGCAGCCGATGTCCTAGCTTCCCCCGGTGCCGCTGGCCCTCGATCCTGCGATCATCGGCCGCGAGTTCGATCGCACGGTGGAGGGCCCGGTCACCGCCGACGAGCTCGTCGCGTTCGCGCGTGCGCTCGGGGAGACCCGGCCGGAGTACACCGAAGCGGGTCCCGCACTCGTCGCCCACCCGACCTACTGCGTTCGCTTCCGCGGCGGTCGTTTTTACCCAGAGGAGCTCCTGAAGCTCATCGACGTCCGGAGCGGGTTCGACGCCGGCAAGGACATCCAGCTGGGCGCACCGGTCCGGCCAGGAGACACGATCGAGGTCCGGTCGACCGTGCACGAGGTGTACGAGAAGACCGGGCGCACGGGCAGCATGGTGTTCGTCGTCATCCGCTACACGCTCTCGAATCAGCGAGGCGAGATGCTCGCCATCGTCGACAACCGCTTCATGCACCGGTGATGCCTGAACGTCTTCGCTTCGACGACGTCGAGGAAGGCGACGAGCTGTCCGCCCGCTCGTTCTTCCTCTCGAAGGACCAGGTGCGCGCCTACGCACGCGCCGGCGGCCAGTGGTCGCCGCGTTTCACCGACGACGAGGGCGCGCGCCGCGAGGGGCTGCCGGGCATGATCACGCCCGGGAACATGAGCATGGGTATTCTCGCGAGCTTTCTCGAGGCGTGGGCGGGACCCGGCACGCTTCGCCGGCTCGGAACGACGTTTCGCGGACTCGTGCTGCCCGACCGGACGATCCGCCTGTGCGCCGCCGTCACGCAGAAGGACGACGCGAGCCGGTCCGTCGAGCTCGACGTGTGGCTCGAAGGCGAAGAGGCCGAACGTTTGGTCATCGGCACTGCGACGGTCGCGCTCGCGTGACCGTGTCGAGTGATTTCATCTTGTCTTCTCCAATCGACCTGGGATATAGGGCAACGCGGAAGGAGGGGAAGCGCGTGCGCGGAGGCGGGAAGGACGCGGACAGCGCGGCGCCAGTCGTCACGCTGGACATCGAAGCGGGCGAGGATCCCTTCGGGCTGGATCCCGCGCTCCGGCAGCGCATGCTGCCGGCGGTCCGGTTCCTCCACGACAAGTACTGGCGCGTGGAGGTGAGCGGGGCCCACAACCTGCCGACCGGTGGCCCGGCGCTCCTGCTCGCGAACCACTCCGGCGCGATCCCGTTCGACGGCGCCATGATCGTCACCGCCGTCGAGCTGCATCGGGCGCGGACGCTGCGCTTCCTCTACGACCGGTTCGTCGAGAACATGGGTCCCGTCGCGACCTTCTACCGAAAGGCCGGCGGCGCGGTCGCCTCGCGCGAGAACGCGCTCGCGCTCCTCCGCCTGGGCGAGCTCGTGCTGCTCTTTCCCGAGGGCGTCCCGGGCGTGGCCAAGACGTTCGCCGACCGCTACCGGCTCCGCCAGTTCAGCTCGGGCTTCGTCCGGCTCGCGCTCGCGCTCGACGTGCCCGTCGTGCCGGTCGCCGTGGTGGGCGCGGAGGAGATCTATCCGGTCGTCGGGCGCGCCGAGAGCGTCGGGCGGATGCTCGGCGTGCCGTACGTGCCGCTGACGCCGTTCTTCCCGTTGCTCGGGCTGCTCGGCACGATCCCGCTGCCGACGAAGTGGTTCATCCGCTTCGGCAAGCCGCTCCGGCTCTCCGTTCCCGACGGCGAGGCGCGAACCCAGCGGGCGCGCGCCGAAGCGGCCAAGGTCCGCCGCAAGGTGCAGGCCATGGTCACCCGACTCCGGCGCCGCCGGCAGTCGATTTTCTTCGGGTGAGCGACCAGACGTACCTCCGGATCGGGAAAGAGCTGTTTCCGATCTACGGTGACGAGGTCCGCGGCTGGAGCCCGCACGCGGGCGACTTCGGCGCGGTCGCCGACGGCGCTCCATTCCTCTACGCGTCGCTCGACGAGCTGTTCTTCGCGCTCGTGAACCTGAAGACGACGGGCTCCGGCCTGGGCCACTAGCGCGCGCGGCGCACCGTGGAAAAACGGGTCGTCGACGCCTGGATGCAGCATCCGTCCCGGGCGTTCCTTGCGCACCCGGTCTTCGAGTCTCTGCGCCGCTGGTCGCACGGCGGCCTGGCGGAGGCGGACGTTCCGCTCGAGGCGACGATCGGCGCGATGGACGACGCCGGTGTCCGCGTCGGGCTCCTCTGCGCCTGGTGGGGACCTCAGGGGCCGCTCATCAGCAACGACGAGGTCGCGGCCTGCGTGCGGCGATATCCCGACCGCCTGGTCGGTGTCGCCTCGGTCGACCTTCACCGCCCGCTCGACGCCGTCCGCGAGCTCCGCCGCTGCGTTCGCGAGCTCGGATTCCGCGCGCTGCGCATCGTGCCGTGGCTCTGGAACCTGCCGCCCGACGATCGCCGCTACTACCCGCTCTACGCCGAATGCGTCGAGCTCGGCATCCCGTTCTGCCTGCAGGTCGGCCACACGGGGCCGCTTTGCCCCTCGGAGCCCGGCCGGCCGATTCCCTATCTCGACCACGTCGCGCTCGAGTTCCCGGAGCTCAAGATCGTCGGCGGTCACATCGGCTATCCGTGGTGTGCCGAGATGATCTCGCTCGCGACCAAGTACGAGAACGTCTACATCGACACCTCCGCCTACAAGGTGCGGCGCTACCCTCGCGAGATCGTCGACTACCTGCGTGGCCACGGCCGGAGGAAGGTCCTCTTCGGTTCCAACCATCCAGCGTGGCCCGCCAGCGCCTGCCTCGAGGAGCTCGACACCCTCGGCCTCGACACCGAGACTGAGCGGCTCTTCCTGTACGAGAACGCCGAGCGCGTGTTCGGGCTGAAACCGGCCGCCGTCTAGGCCGGCGGCTCCGCCGGCGTCGCGCTCGCCACCACCTCGAGCGCCGCGAGACGGCCGAGCGCGAGCGCCGCCAGCGCGTCGGTGCCCGGCAGCCATCCTTCGGTGCCGTCCCCGCCGAGCCCCTCCGCCGCTCCGCCGGTCGCGAAGAGACCGGGGATGGGGTGGCCGGAGCCGTCGAGGACGCGCGCGTGCCGATCGACGGCGAGGCCGCCGAACGTCCGCCAGCGCGCCCCCGTCACGCGGATGGCGTGGAAGGGCGCCTCGAGCGGGCCGCCGAAGCGCTCGCGACCGAACGGATCGCCGCCGAGCTCGATGTTGCCGTTGAAGGTGTCGACGGTGAGGGTGAGACCCTCCATGTCCATCTCGAACTGCTTGGAGAGGGCCTCGAGGGTCATCGCCCGCCGGCCGGTACGCGGCAGGACGATCCGCGCGAAGAAGGGATCGGCGGCGCGTGCCGCGGTGGCGATGCGCTCGTCGAAGAGGAGGTAGGCGACGTGGCCCGGCTGGGCGCGCACCGCCGTCGCGAGCACGAGGCGCTCCGCGGTCTCGTCGGCGAAACGGCGGCCCGCCTGGTTCACCAGGATCGCGCCGAGGTCGACGAGCGGCGCGGTCACCGCCACCGCCCCCGGCATCGCGAGGAATGGCGTCACGAGACAGCCGTCCAGGTGGCGCGTCTGGGCGCCGACGTCGCTTCCGAGGCGCAGCGCCTCGCCGGTAGAGCCCGGCCAGCCGAAGTAGGGCAGTGCGCCCACCGCCGGACAGTGCTCGCCGACGAGCGCATCGGCGGCCGCGAAGCCACCGCACGCGAGCAGCACCGGCCCCGCGAGGGTCTGTCCCGCGCCGCGCCGCTCGGGGCGAACGGCGAGGCCCGTCACGGCGCCGGTGTCGTCACGGGTCAGGCGCTCGGCCACGATCCCCGTGCGGACGCTGACGCGCGCGTGGCGGCTCGCAGCGCGCGCCAGCGCCGCGATCAGACTCGCGCCGCCCTGGTCGCCGAGGGCGTGCAGCCGCGGGACGCAGTGTCCGGCACCGGTGTACGCCGCCATGAACTCCACGCCGAGCCCGCAGCGGTCCGCCAGCCACTCGACGAGCGGCGCCGCCTGCTCGGCGAGCGCCAGCGCGAGCTCGCGGTCGACGTGGTGCCGGCTCGCGGCGAGGATGTCGGCGGCGAAACGATCAGGGCTGTCCCGGACGCCCGCATCCCGCTGGAACCGGCTTCCGGAGGCGGCGATCGTTTCGGCGTCCGGTGCGGCGCCGCCACCAAGCTCCTTGCCCCGTTCGACGACGATCGTGCGGCATCCGCGATCGGCGGCCATGACGGCGGCGGCCAATCCGCCGACGCTGGCGCCGACGACGATCAGCCCCGCGGGTTCCTGTCGCGGGTCCGGACGAGACATTGCGCGAGGCGCTTAGCACGATTGCAAATCACCGTCGAATGTACATCATCGCCGCATGCGCTGGCTCGTCCGCGTCCTGGTGAGCGGCGCGATCGTCGTCTACGTGCTGGTCGACGTCGACCTCGGCGACCTCGGCCGCGCGCTCACACACGTGCATCTCGCGCCCGTTCTCGCTGCCACCGCGCTCACGCTGGGGAGCCAGGCGATCAGCGCGTACAAATGGTCGTGGATCGCCGAGGCCGTCGGGTTCCGGCGGTCGCTCGCGGATTACACGCGCTTCTACTTCATCGGCATGTTCTTCAACCTCTTCGGTCCGAGCACGGTCGGGGGGGACGTCGTCCGGGCGCTGTACCTGGGCGCGGGGCACCGACGTACCCTCGCCGCCGGCTCGGTCGTCTTCGACCGTGCGAGCGGGCTCGTTTCGCTCGTGACGCTCGCCGCGATCGCCTTCCTGCTGTTCCCGCAGTACCGCTTCCCGCGCTCGCTGATCCTCGGTGCCGTCGCGGTCGGCGGTGCGCTCGTGGTGGCGTGGTGGGCCGCGCCGCGACTCGTGCGCCTCCTGCCGGCCACGCCACGGACCGAGCAGCTCCGCCGCACCGTCGGCGCCGACCTGGCCCCGCTCTGGCGTGACCGCCGCCTCTTCGCCGGCATCGCGCTGGTGTCTCTCGTGTTTCACCTGACGCAGGTGGCGGCGCAGTACGTGCTGGCGCGCGCCGTCGGCGTCGCGCTGCCGTTCTCCTACTGCCTGATCTTTCACCCGATGATCGCTGCGATGACGGCGTTGCCGCTCAGCGTGAACGGGGTCGGCGTGCGCGAGGGCGGCTACCTCTACTTCCTGACGCGCATCAACGTCGACGACTCGATCGCCGTCACGATGAGCCTGCTCGCTTTCGGCGTGACGCTGGTTGGCGGCCTCGTGGGCGGCCTCGTCTTCCTCGCCTCCGGCGCGACGTTGCCGGCGCTGCGCGCGCCGGAGTCGAAGGAAGCAGGTGTCGCGGCCTGAGACTACGGCGAGGCGGCGGCCAGCTCGATGGCCGCCAGCGTCACCTCGGCCGCCGCCACCATGTCGCTCACCCGGAGCCATTCCTTGGTGGTGTGGATGTCGCGCATCCCGGTGCCGAGGTTCACCACCTCGAGCCCGCGCCGGTTCAGGATGTTCGCGTCGCATCCGCCACCCATGCCGGCGGACGTGATCGTGCGGCCGACGCGCGCCGCCGCCGCGGCGACGAGTCGCATGATCGGCGCGTCGTCGGGCACCGACATGGGCTCGTACTGCCGCGTGACGGTGACGTCCGCCGCCGCGCCGGAATGACGGGCCGCCGCCTCGGTGAAGCAGGCACGCATGTGCTCGGTCTGCGCCGACAGGCGCGCGAGGTCGTGGCTCCGCGCCTCGCCGCGCACGCGGACCTCGTCGGGCACGATGTTGACGGCACGGCCACCCGTGATCACGCCGACGTTGGCGGTGGTCTCGGCGTCCAGGCGGCCGAGCCGCATCGCGGCGATGGCCTCGGCCGCGACGCGGATCGCGCTCACGCCCTGCTCGGGCGCCATGCCGGCATGGGCGGCACGGCCGCGGACCACGACCTCGATCAGGTTCGCGCCCGGCGCGCGCGTGAAGGCGAGGCCCACGGCGTCGCTGTCGAACACGAGGCCGCGACGGGCGCGGATCCGGCCGAGGTCGAGGTGGCGGGCGCCGAGGAGCCCCACCTCCTCGCAGACCGTGAACACGACGTCGAGCGGCGGGTGGCCGAGGCGGCGCTCGCGGCACACGCGGACGCACTCGCAGACGATCGCCACGCCCGACTTGTCGTCGCCACCGAGCACGGTCGTGCCGTCGCTCCGGATCACGTCGTCCTCGACGACGGGGCGCACGCCGGCGCCGGGCTCGACCGTG
>Ga0209161_10004721_pt1 | contig 10833 bp, 8 predicted proteins | sample GraSoiAngelo_155_FD_186169 | JGI IMG/M metagenome (GOLD analysis project Ga0209161, IMG submission 186169) | Grasslands soil microbial communities from the Angelo Coastal Reserve, California, USA - 14_1009_13_30cm (SPAdes) (version 2) | ecosystem: Environmental > Terrestrial > Soil > Grasslands ...
TCACCGTGCCGGCGCTAATAATCTGGGTGATGTCGCGCGAAACAATTTTCCCCGGCTGCGGCTCGCTCGTCTGATCGCAAATCGCGACCCGCCGGCCGGCTTTGATTAATTTTGCGATGTAACTCGGTGCCGCGTGATACGGGACGCCGCACATCGGCACTTCGTTCCGCTTGGTCAGAGCGACGTTGAGCAATGCCGACGCTTCCTTCGCGTCCTCGAAAAACAGTTCGTAAAAATCGCCCAGCCGAAAAAGCAGGAGCGTGTCCGCCGGGATGCTTTTCCGCAGCCGTCGATACTGCTGCATCATCGGAGTGAGCGCGTCCTGCATCGCTTAAGAATTAAATCGGAGCGACGGAATTGCGAGTTTCGAATTCGTCAACTGCTCCGGTCGGAGTCGAGACAGCGCAACATTTTCTGGCCGAGAATTTTGACGTTCGGCTCCCGCAAATGCTGGCCGTGGTAGCCGGGCAGGTCATGGGCTTCGATTCCGCCCAGGGCCATCCCGTTCCATCCTAGAAAAGGGTCTTGCTCGAACAGGTCGGCCGATGGCTGATGCTCAACGCGAAACAGATCGATCTTGCCGGAAAATGGTCGCAACCGATAGCGACGTCGCGCCGCAAAACAAACTTCCTGCAGATAAACGAATCGCAATCGATATGGCAGTGGCCGGCTGCGGAAATTGAAGCGCAAATCAAGATGAACGAGCTGCCGCCGAAACCAATCTACGATTCCTCGCCTCAGGGAGCGAAAATTCAGATCGTCTCGTTGTGCCACGGGAACGAGCGACTGAGCGGCAACCTTTAACTTCTGCCCAACCGATAACCTTTTTCTGACTTTCGGAAATTCGCCCCCATAAGTATCGAGGAGGCCAAGAAATTTCACTTCCTCTCCGTCCTGGGACAGGCGTCGGGCCATTTCGAAGGCAACTACGCCGCCAAGCGAGCTGCCGCAAAGATAATAAGGTCCGCGCGGTTGGTGGCGGCGCAACGAAGCGATGTGGTGCGTCGCCATTTCTTCGATCGAGTGCAGGTAGGACGCGCAGCCGTCGAGACCTTGCGGTTGCAACGCGAAACACGGTTGGTTGTCGCCGAGATGAGCGGCCAATTCTCGAAAAGCGAGCGCTTCGGATCCGGCGCCTGGTACGCAATAAAGAGGAGGTTTCGTTCCGCGTAATCGCAAAGCAACCAGGCGAAGCTCCGCTTCGGACCAGCCGCCCTTACGGATTAGCTCGCTCAGTTTTTCAATCGTTGGCGCTTCGAGCAGAGCTGATACCGGGAGATTAACGCCAAAAAAACTCTCAACCGCGGCCAACATCGTTGCCGCTGCAAGCGAATCGCCGCCAAGAGCAAAAAAATCGCTCCTCGTTTCGACGCTGTTGTTTCCGAGAATATTTTCCCAGATTCGGACAAGCTGCAAAGAAAGCGCATCGCCAGGCACGGCTGGGGAATGGGCTTCATCTTTTATTCGCCGCTCCGCTTCGTGCGAAAGCGCGACGCGATCGATCTTGCCATTGGGAAGAAGCGGCAATTGCGAAAGACTGAAAACACGTTGCGGCAATGAATAAACCGGCAATCGCCGTTGAAGCGCAGACCGAACCTCTTGTTCGGTCAATTCACCGTTGTTCCACGAAACGAAGGCGATGATGTTCTTTGTATCTGCGTCGCGCTCGGTCGCGAGCGCGGCTGCGTTACGTACGCCGGGCACCTCCATCAGCGCCGCTTCGATTTCGGCGACACTGATCCACTGTCCGCGTAATTTGAGTTGATCATCCCTGCGGCCGAGATGTTCGAAAATCCCGTCCGGATCGCAGCGGCCGAGATCTCCGGTGCGAAACCAGCCGTCGTCATCGAGCCCATATTGTTCGACGTTGCTTCCGGTCCAGAAGGCGGGCGCAATGTATTTGCCGCGGAGCGCGATCTCGGCTGTTTCGCCGGACGTTGCTTCTGTCTTGTCTGCGTTAAGTAATTTTATTTCGATGCCATCGAGTGGTTTGCCGACTGGCACGGTCGCCGTTGAGATCCGCGTATCTTGTTTAATATGAAAATGGCAGGCGTTACCATTCGCTTCGGTTAAGCCGAGACCGTTTACAAGAACGGTGTCCCTTCGAAAATGTCGACGGAAAAGATCGACATCCGGAGGGAAGACCGGTTCGCCACCGAGCTTGACCATCCGGACAGAGTGAAGGATTTCGTCCCGCTCAAGCGCTTCAGCGAACCGGCGAAAAAGACTCGGCACCGAATGATAAACGGTGATCCGCTCAGTTCTGATCCAGTCTCCGAGCTTGGGTAGTCCTTCACCGACCGGATCAAAGAGGAAAAGCGACGCACCGTTTAGCAGTGCTCCAAAAATTGCCGATACCGACGCCGCGGCGGAACAGGGCGAGAGCAATGTGATGCGATCGGCAGCGGTAATCTGCAACGATCGGGAATGGTTCGTCACGTTGTGCCAAGTGCCGCCGTGGGTGTAGACAAGCGGCCGGGGCCGTTGAGACGAGCCGGATGTATAAAAAATAGCGAACGGACTATTTTCGTTTGCCGGCGCGGATGAAAACGAACCCGCTTTGGTCAAAAGCTCTTCAAACGAGAAAACTTTCGCCGCCGACCCGCTTAGCTTCCGGGCCTGCTCGGCGTGCGCGGAGTCGGCAACGATCGCCCATGGCCGGACTTGTTTGACGATTTCCCGCAAACGCGCCGCTGGGAGCGAGCGATTCAGAACAAAATAGAACCCGCCGCTTCGCAAGATGCTGACCATCGCCGCAATAAGATGCGCGTCATGACTCATCATCAACGCAATCGGCGTGAAGCGATTTGCCGATTCGCGTTGGAGCGCACCGGCGCAGCGCCCTGACAGATTGTCCAAGTCTGCGTAGGTCAGCTCGCTCGATTTGCTCTTGATCGCGAGGTGCGACGCGCGCGAACGCAGCGTTTTTTCCAGTTGCGCAACCAGCGTGTTTTCTTTTTCAGCGACCGCTGGCATTCACGATAAGGTTTTCGTCAGCAACATCCGTCGCAAACGTGAATCGGTTGGTTGCCGCGAGTAAACGCGAGGCTCGATACATTTTCATGGGAAATAAATTGCCTGCATCCGAGTGAAGAATTCGCGGTTGGCCGGGCCGTGTTCCGGCGGGCCAATGCCGGACGCCTTCCAACCGCCGAACGGGAGATCGACAGCGGCGTCGGCGGTTGAACAATTAATCTTGAGAATGCCGGCTTTGGCTCGGCGTAGAAAATCTTCGATCAGTCTTGTGGAGCCGGAGAAAAGCGCCGCTGCCAAACCCTGCTCGACGCAATTGCCAAGCCAAATCGCCTCTTCCCAATCTTTCGCGCGCTGCACCACCAGCACCGGCCCGAAGGTCTCTTCCTGCACGACTTCGTGGGTTGGATCATCGCAACAAATAATTGCAGGTGACAGCCATGCATCGCCAGGCGGGGTTTGCGATTTTTCCAAAGGCCGCATCACTATCAGCGACGACTTTTTCGCGCGCTCGATCACGCTGGCAACGCGAGTGCACGACGCCGATGAAATCAAGGGTCCGATTTGCGTTTGTTCGTTGGTGGGATCGCCCCAAGTAAGCCTGGCGCTCGCTGCGACAAGTTCGTCCAGAAAACGATCGTAAACGCCCATTTCGACAATGGCGCGGCGGTTTGCCGTACAGCGCTGGCCGGCAAAAGCAAAAGCGCCTTCGGCGATGCTTGACGCGGCTGCGGGCAGATCAGCGTCCCGCCAGACAATACTTGCATTGTTGCCGCCCAACTCCGCTTGCAACGGAGTTTGGCGAACGCCGCAAATTTCTTGGGCGACACGTCCCGTTCTCAAGGAACCAGAAAGCGTGACTGCATCGCAACTGCTCATTAGCTCGCGCGCTGTCCCCTCGCCGCCACCCAAAACTTGCAGGAGCTCGGGCCGGTTCGTTGCCGCTGCGAACAGCTCGGCGGTTCTTCGGGCGATCCGTGTTCCGGGAATAGCCGGTTTCCAAATAACTGCATTGCTGTAAAGCAACGCCGGAACGATTTTGCCGACGGGTATTGCCAGTGGATTGTTAAACGGTCCGATCAGCGCGATCACGCCAAGCGGCTCGCGACGATAACCGGTTTCCGTTGGAGAGCGATCTTGCCCTGCGTCGACCTGTTGGGCCGCTGCGTCGATCAGAGCCAGCGCGCGGGCCCACTCGCCACGGGCATAGCGAATCGGTTTGCCGATATCTTCAACCAAAAGGTCGACCATCTCATCGCGGTGGTCTTTCAGTTGGTTTCGCAAAGCTTGCAGCGATTTCAATCGCTCCTGGGTGCCAATTGCTCGCCATGGATCGAGAGCTTCTCTTGCCGCCGCGATCGCGGAGTCGATCATCGATTTGCCGGCAGCCGGCCATCGTTGGATTTGCCCGGAGCAAGGCGGCCGGTGAGTTACAATCTCCGATCCCAGCCCCGGCAAAACACCGTTCTCGAGATCAACCGATAGCGGAACAGGCCTCATCCTGAATAGCCGCGTTACAAATTTCTTCGGCCACCAATTCTCCGAATTGCCGCGTGCCTGCGATCTTACAACCCGGTTCGGCCAGGTCGGCTGTCCTCCAGCCATTTCGCCAAACACCGCGCACTGAGTCTTCAACCAACTTCGCTTCCGTTAGCAAACCAAACGTTTCTCTTAACATCATCGCCACCGAAAAAATCTGTCCCACCGGATTGGCCATATCACTTCCGGCAATATCATACGCGGCGCCGTGATTTGTCTGATAAACCGCGGCGCCTTTCGCGGAATAGCTCGCTCCAAAGGTGAGGCCGCGCGATCCGGCCAGGACACCGCCGAGATCGGAGAGAATATCGCCAAAGCAATTCGGCGCGGCGATGACGTCGAAGGACCCGGGTTCCTGCAGCAGTTTGTAAGCGGCATAATCGACATCCAGCATCGAAAATTCGACGCCGGCCGTCTGGCTCACTTCCATCGCGCACGCGCCCCAAAGAGCATGCACTGCGGGAGCACCGGAGTTTTTTCCAACGACCGTGAGCAGGTTTCGCCGCGAGCGCGCGACCGCCGCTGCCACTTCCAGGACCGCGCGCACCTGCTTTTCGTTGTGAACGAAAGTATGCGAAACCTCACGCCCATCTTCGGAAGAATTCTCGACCGAATCGCCCTGATAAATTCCCTGTAGATTCTCGCGCACCAGCAGGACGTTGATTGGTTTTACCGGAAGCTTGATCCGGCAGACATCGCGTAGCTCTTGATAGGAGCGCAGCGGGTTGAGCTTGTAATAAAGATTGAATCGGCGCCGCATGTCGTAAACGAACCGGCCTCCCGCCGGCCCGGCCAGAATTGCGCCGCCCACGTCAAAAATTTTGCAGCAAAATTCGATAACTTCGCCGGAAAGGTACTCTCCATTGCGCCGAGCAGAGAGAGAGCCGATTTCTCCGCCCGTTTCGATCTGAAACTTGAGACCGCGATTCTCCGTGACCCCCTTTAGCACTCGCAGCGCAGCATCGATCAGTTCCGGTCCGCTGCCTTCCCCGCGCAGTACGCCGACCCGGAATGGTGGCACGCGTTTGGTATTTAGCTCGGCGGAATTCATGGAAAACGCGCAGGATACCAGCAGGAACCCATCGGACACAAGACTCTTGCCTCAGCGCCTTGGGCAATCGCCTTGCAAAATCAACTTCCGCAAGCGCGAATCGCCGCTTCCCACGTGATAACGCAGCGGCTCCATCGTCCGCTCGCTAAAATCAGTGCGGCATACGGGCGAAAATCCGTACATCATTTGATAACGCGGAATGACGGAGTCCCGGCTGCCGTAATGGAAACAGCGGGACGGATCGATGAAGAGCACGGTGCCTTTGGGATAGGCCAGTTCATGGACACTTTTCGGATCTACCACTGAGTAAACAGTGTCGTCCTGCAAGCGATACGGCGTTCCCTTTTTCCAATACTTCAGCTTCGGAACAGCAGCCTGCGATTCGGCTGCCGGAATCCAGCGAAACGGCCCGCTCTTGGCGGTCACATCGCGCAAGAGCACAATGATGTAGACCATTGGGTCGGAATAATAATCGAGGTGAAACAGCTGGCTGTCGCGAAATGGCGCCGGTTTCGCGTCGAAAGATGCGCTCGATTCCGCCAGCCGGATGCCGGGCGGCAGCGTGCCGGACAATACCGGGATCGACTCCATGTAGCGGCATACCGCGGTCAACGCGCTCGATGACAATGCGAAATTGAGGATCGACGGATACTTTTCCGTGTCCTCCGGCTTCGCAATATTCTGAAAAAATGCTCGATAGCTGTCGGGCATCTTCGTCGCTTTCAAGCCGCGCTCGGCGATGATTTGCTCCGATTCGGCGATCAGTTCATCGATTCCTGGCAAGGTGCGCGAAGTATCCAGCGCCCATCCGTTCTTCATCACGTTGGGCTGGCCAACCGGCGCGCCGTTTTCGGCGATCAACTCATCAAAATTTTCTCGATACAATTTCCGCCGACGTTCGTCTTGCTCTTTACATCGGAATTGATTGTAGAAAGCTGCTGCTTTCCTTGTCTGCCGGATGCCGAGCCGCTGCATGTTCGAAGCCATCAGCCACGACGCAATTCCTGACGATACCCATGCCATTGCTTGTCGATCTAAAATTCTCCGATGACCGTTCGGTTGAAGTTAACGTTCAAAGTCCGGCTCTCTCTTCTATCTTGTACGTCAATCCACCGAGGCCGAACGAATCAGCCTCGGTGGAGAAAGCCAAACGATTACCTGGTGCTACCGTCTAGAATTTGTAGTTCAGACCGCCCCGCACGATGTGCCCCTGATCGTGCGCGCGAAATCGGAAGGTCTCTCCAAAGCGATCGTCCACCCCGCTAAAATCCTGAGTGTCGAGTTGGTAAAACAGATACTCGGCTTTGATCGACCAATGACAGCCGATCATGCGCTCGATACCGCCGCCCACTGTCCAGCCCCAATCAAAGTCTTGTGTGTGCGCATTGATGCGATCGAACTGGCAGGGAAAGGTGCTGCAGTCGTCGCGCACGCTCGTGTCCCAATTGACTGCAATGCCGCCGCCCGTCGCATAAAACAGCCATTGATTCAAGGCGATGCCGATACGTCCCCTGAACGTCGCGTAGAAGTCGCTATCGCTATGACCTTGGATATCAGGGCGAAGGCCATTCTGAAACGCACGGGTGCCGCTTGCCGGGTCGGGTTCGAAGCCGCTGCCCTCTATATTCATATAACCGAGATCGATCTCCGGCCCTAACACCAGCCAATTCCATTGAAAGTTGTAGCCTATTTGACCACCCGCCACCACGCCCGATTGATCGTACCCCCACGGCCGAGGCTCGGGTCCGAACGCAAAGCCATAGTCATCGACATTCACATCCTCTGCGTGGCCGAACTGGCCGCCAACGTGCAGACCGATGTAGAAACCCGTCCAGTTACACTCCGGCAGCGGTGCTGGCGCAATTTGTTTCATTTCCTTACCACTCCCTTCAGGCCCTGCCAGCGCACCGAGCGGCAAGCCGGCGCATGCGCAAAAGAGAATCGTTAGGCGAAATAGCTGTTTCATAGCCGCTCTTTCCCAGAAAATACCGCGCCAGTCAAGCCGTTTACTGGAATTCCTCAAAGTCATCCCGTAAATAGACCGCGTGGTGGATTAAAGTTATCGCGCATGAAACTGTTCAGCTCACTCCGGCCCCGTTTGCTCTTAGCGAAGGTCGACCAGGAACGCCTGCGCGATATTCAAACGCGCTACGCTTCTTCCGCCAGCCAGTACGCGAAGTACGCCGACGTCGAGCGCTGGCTCAAACGAAACATCCCGCGCATCCGGCAATTGCAACTGGATCGGTCCGGTCCGAAGGAAATTCTCGATCTCGGCTGCGGCGGCGGTTTCTTTTTGTTCATCGCCAAAGAGCTCGGCCATTCCGGACTCGGTCTCGACGTGGGCAACGACCCGGTTTGCAACGAGCTGGTCGATCTTTTCGGTCTCAAGCGAAAGGTCTGGCGTATCCAGGCGTTTGAGCCGCTGCCGGATTTCGGCCGGAAATTTGATTTGATCACCGCCTTTTCGACCGCGTTCCATCGTAGTGCTGATAAATCGGTCGCTTGGGGAACTAACGAATGGAATTTTTTCCTCGACGACTTGTTTGAGCGACAGCTCAAACCGGGCGGCCAGATTTTTTTCGACATCAATTCCGGTAAGGACAAGAGATTTTTTCCGGTTGCGGTGCGTGAGTTATTTGCCCGCCGCGGCGCCGAGATCGACGGCGAGTTTGTTTGGTGGAAGCCAAGATCGGCCGCCTGAGACCGGGTGATGAACCAACCGCCAAAGCTTTGGATCGTGGCCGAGCGGCCGGTTCGATTGCCGAACGCGCTCGTCGCCGCCGAATCGCTGCGGGACCGATTTCCCGGCGGAATTCATTTTGTGCGCGATCAGTCAGACACTTGGCAACGGGTGCAATGGCAGCCGTATTCCTGCTACTTCGATGACGTCCACACTTTCGCGCGCGTAAAATCGTGCCGCGGCCTGCTCGATTTGCCGCGACTTTATCGCGAGACGATCGAGCGAAAACGAGCCGTCGCCGCCCTGCCGATTGAGCCCGACACCGATCTTTTATTATGTATTGCCGGCGTTATGGGACTAGCCAGTGTCGCCGCCTCCGCCCACGCCAATGTCCGCAAGGTGCTTTCGATTTCAGCGGCGAGCTATGAGCGGCTGACCCGCGCTCCGGATCGCACCCGTTTCCGCTTTACCACTTCAGGTTGGTTACAGAATCGCGTGGTCGAACCATTGGCCGGCGTCGAGCGAACACTCAACCTCAAGCCCCGAGTGGATCCGGGCGGCGACGGCACCCGTTTGGTCCGTCTCAAAAAAAATCCCGACGAGATCTTCGATACGATTGTGATAGCGAGCATCAACGGCCGCGAATTGCCGGCGTCCGGGAACGCTCGATTCGTTGCGGCGCGCTACCCGTCGATCACGGAGCTGCCAGGGTTTTCGAGATCGACAATCGATGCCGCGACTCGACGCGTCCTCTTCTTCGGAACGCCATTTCTTCTGGTGCGCAATCTAAAGCCGGAGATTTACGCCCAACACGCCAACCAGTGCCTCGACTACCTCCGGCGAAATTATCCGGGGCGCGATTTAATTTACCGGCCGCATCCGTTCGAAACGAAAGAGGCGGATCAATTGAACTTGAACGGGTTTCATGTCGAGAGCGACGGCGAGGCCGCGGAATTGTATTTTATGAACCGTTTTGCCGAAATCGAAGCGGTCTTTTCGGTTTCATCGACCGTCTCGCGAAGAGCTATGACATTTGGGCTCAACGCCTATGCGTTCTGGCGCTGCTTTCCTTTTGCCGGAAGTGCCGCGCGGTTTTTCGAAAAGCTGATGGGCGATGTTCCGCCCGAATTCGAGATTCGTGATTTTGCGCGGCCGCCACTCGCGTATCAGTCCACCCGAACAATCGATCCCGGGACCCGGAGCTTCGGCGATGGCCTCAAGGCGGCGCTCGATTTGCGAATGACTCGGGCTCCTCGCAATTATTGATATGGATTGCTTCGATGTCTGATGCTTTTCAGCTTCGCCTCGCGACCTCTGCCGATGTCGATCTCATCAGCTGGCATCGCGCCCGCATGTTTCAGGACATGGGCGAGCTGCCGCTGGATTTGTTTGAATCCTTTCGGATCCAATCTCGGGATGCGCTTCGGCAAATGTTTGAGCGAGAAAATTACTTCGGCTGGCTCGCCAGTCCCGAAAATGAACCGGAACGGATCGTCGCCGGCGCGGGTGTGCAATTGCGCGAAGTTCCACCACATCCGCAAACCAACGCGAACGGTAAGATCGACATCGTCTCCGGCCGCCAGGCCATCATCCAAAATGTGTTCACCGAACCGGAGTGGCGGAGGCGCGGGCTGGCGGCCCTCTTAATAAAGAGGATCGTCGATTGGACCCGCCAGGAAGGAATCTATTCCCTCGTGCTCCATGCTTCCGACGAAGGTCGCGCTCTTTACGAACGACTCGGATTCATCGCAACGACTGAGATGAGATACAACGGGAGCTGTTAAGCGTCAGTCCGGCGTGGCCTAATCGTTAGGGTAATCGGGTGCGTAAAACGGCTGCGACGGAGGCACAAAGTCGTCCTGCCGATCGCCGGGAACGCGTCGCCGAGGCCGCGGTGTGTAAATGTCGTCGTCGTTTAGGCGCGGCAGAGTCACGATCCGGCCCGACGATAAACGCACAATCATTCTACCATCGGGCGTGTTGCCGATTACTCGGGCAACGTGCGGCCGACCTTGGTAATTCGGTCCTCGGCCATACTCATCTTCGTACGGCAAGGCGCGATTGATCCGCGCGCTTCTCGATGTCGACGTTCGATTCGACGCAACCGTTTTCTTTTTGCTTCGCACAGTGGATTCACTGGATTGCGTCGATGAGGATTGCTCGGAATTTTCCGCCGCGGACGGTGGTTTATTTGATCCTGCCACCGGTGGCGTTGGTTCCGGTTGCTGGGAGACTGAAGCAATTTGCGCGGCAGTACTCGTAGTCACGGGAGTTGTAGCCGTTCCCGGTGCTGACGCCTTCGAGGTTTGGCTACCTTCAGGCGATGCGTTTTGGTTTCCAGCTGCGATTGCCGGCGACGCATTCGATTTCGGTTGGTTCGGCGGTACCGGCGCGACGTTGTTCGGTTGAGCCGGCGCGGAAGCGAATCGCGACGCGTCGGGAACGCCGATCGGAACGCCGACTTTTCCGCTTCGATGGAAGAATGGAATTTTGTCCGGAAAGAAAAATTCCGCTGCCGCTGCTGCCGCCAGGATGAAAACAGCGAATGCGACCACTCCACGGAACACTTGAGCAAGCGGCGTTGCCGGTT
>Ga0209161_10004723_pt1 | contig 10831 bp, 9 predicted proteins | sample GraSoiAngelo_155_FD_186169 | JGI IMG/M metagenome (GOLD analysis project Ga0209161, IMG submission 186169) | Grasslands soil microbial communities from the Angelo Coastal Reserve, California, USA - 14_1009_13_30cm (SPAdes) (version 2) | ecosystem: Environmental > Terrestrial > Soil > Grasslands ...
GCGCCGCTGCCGGCCACTGATGTCCTCCGGCACGCGGGCTGTTTCCGTTGTCCTTGTCGGCATCACTCATCATGGGTGGCAGAGCGACAATTGCAAAAATCGAACACACTGAATGTTGCCATTCCGACTGAATCGAGAAATCCCGGTTCATTTTCTTAGAGTTCATCGCGACGAACTTGGGATTTGGGATTTGATGCTTTAGTATTTCCGCCATGGCTCACGTAAAAATCGAAACAATCAAGAACGGCCCTTACATCGTGACGGGCGAAGTGGAATTGATCGACTCCGACGGCAACAGGTTTCCAGAGGAAAAACGGATGGCGCTTTGTCGCTGCGGCGCATCCACCGAAAAACCATTTTGCGATGGCACACATTCGAAAATCGGCTTCAAAGCCGCAGAGAAAGCGGTTCCCGAATCAAAAGAATAACATTTTGTCATGCCGAGCTAAGTCGAGGAATTCTGATATGAAATTTAGCCTTTCGGTCGTCGTCGCGTTGCTGTGCGTCGCAACGTTGCGCGCTGAAAAAATTTCACTCGTCGGGGCCACTGTGATTAATCCCGGAGACGGAAAGGTATTGCCCAATGCGACTGTGGTGATCAACGACGACAAGATTGAGAGGGTCTCGATGGGCAAACAGGACGCCGCCACGCTCGGGCGACAGGTCAGTTGCGCGGGCAAATTTATTCTGCCCGGTTACATCGACACGCACGTTCACTTCTTTCAATCGGCTGATTTGTTTACGCGACCAGACGGCGCCGATTTCAACAGTGTGCGCCCGTACAAGGACGAAGTCGCGTGGATCAAATCGCACCTGAATGATGTCTTCGCGCGGTACATTCGCAGCGGCATCACCAGCGTGGTCGATGTCGGTGGACCGATGTGGAATTTTGAGGTCCGCAAAAAAGCGAACGCGACGGCGAAGGCGCCGCGTGTTGCGGTGGCAGGGCCGCTGATTTCGAGTGTCTCGCGCGAGAAACTCGATCTCGGTGATCCGCCGATTGTAAAGATCGACACTCCTGATCAGGCGCGCGAGTTCGTGCGCAAACTGGCGGAGCAAAAACCGGACCTGGTCAAGATCTGGTACATCGTGGACAAAGATCATCCGGTTGATTCTTTCCGGCCGATCGTCCGCGCGACGATTCAAGAGAGTCATGCGCATAAAATTCGCGTCGCCGTGCATGCAACAGAATTGGAAACGGCGCGGGCGGCAGTGGAAGAAGGCGCGGACGTGCTGGTCCACAGCGTAATCGACAAGCCGGTTGATGATGCCTTTGTGAAGCTGTTGAAAGATCGCAGTGTCATTCTGTGTCCGACGCTGGTGGTATTTGAACGCTACGGTCGAACGTTTTCGCACCAGCTGAATCTGACTCCCGAGGAACAAAAGTGGGGCAATCCAGAAGTGATCGCATCACTCGATGTCACCAAAATTCCTCAGGACAAATTGCCGCAGCGGGTGAAAGATGCGCTGGCTGATCCGAAAGCCGCGCTCGACAGAATCAAGAAAACGTACGATGTCGCGCTGCCGAATCTGAAGAAACTCGAGGATTCAGGCGTGACTATCGCCGCCGGCACAGACGCGGGGAACATCGGAACCATTCACGGGCCGGCGCTTTTCCGTGAATTTGAACTGATGAAACAAGCGGGGCTGACACCGATGCAGATTCTGCAATGTGCCACCGCGAACGCTGCGAAACTTTTTGGCGGTGAAACCGGCGCGCATGTCGGCAGGCTTGAAGCCGGTTGTTTCGCCGATCTCGTGATTCTCAATTCAAATCCGCTGGACGACATCAAGAATGCTTCTGATATCGACACGGTCATAAAAAACGGCGTCGTTTATCAAGCTGATTCAATTGTGCGGTGAACGTTGTGTCTGGGTAGCACACGAGTCTTGCGTCCTGGTTTGAAAGCCTGGCCGTCGCTTCGCGTCCGTTGCAGCGGCGTCCCGCCAAAACGAACTTAGTCTACGCATTGTCCCCGAGCGAACGTTCAATGCTTACAGAAAAGTTCGCGATCGCGAGGACGCGCTCGCCAGCACGCGAGACGCGTGCGCTACCAGAGTTTCCGCGATCACAGCTAACAGAGTGAAACCCCTTGCTCGGTGCGAAGGCCAGCGGAAGTTTCCTTATGGCTATGCATCCAACCGAATACGCGCATCCCGAAGCGCTCGTGGAGACCGAATGGCTGGAAAAACATCTGAACGATAAGGGCATCCGGATCGTAGAGTCGAATGAAGATATTTTGCTTTATGACACGGGGCATATTCCTGGCGCGGTGCATATCGATTGGCGCGCCGATCTCCAGGACCCAGTGATTCGCGATTATATTTCGCCGGAAAAATTCGCGCGACTTTGTAGCCGGCACGGCATCACGCCCGATACCACCTGCATTTTTTATGGGGACAAGGCCAATTGGTGGGCGTGCTACGCGCTTTGGGCATTCCGGTTGTTCGGACATGACAAAGTGAAAATCCTCAACGGAGGCCGCGACAAATGGAAAGCGGAAGGCCGGCCGATGACACGCGAGATTCCAAAATATACCGAGACAAATTATCCGGTGCCGAAAAAACGCTTCGACACGGAGATCCGCGCATTCTTCGACGAAGCTCTTACGCAGAGCAAACGCGGTAAACCGTTGATCGACGTGCGTTCACCCGGTGAGTATCGCGGTGAAATTACCCATATGCCGGAGTATCCGCAGGAGGGCGTGCTTCGCGGGGGTCATATTCCCGGGGCGAAGAGCATGCCGTGGAAGACGGCAACCAATGATGACGCCACTTTCAAGCCAGCCTCGGAACTGGCGAAGATCTACTTCGAGCAATGCGGCGTCAGTCCCGACAAAGACACGGTCGTGTATTGCCGAATCGGGGAGCGCTCCAGTCACACGTGGTTTGTGCTCACATACTTGTTAGGCCTGAACAACGTCCGGAATTACGACGGATCCTGGACCGAGTGGGGCAACAGGGTCGGAGCGCCGATTGAGAAGTCAGCGTAGCGTGGGGTTTGCAGCCCCCGGGGAAGCGACCAGGAGCGACGGCTTCTTAGCCGTTCGGGGATGTGACGGCTGGAAGTGCTGACTCCGCGACACGTCCCGTCTTCTTCAGCAGTTCACGAATCAACTGCATTCGTTTTCGTTCTTCGCGACTGGAACGAAGCTTTGCAATCGAGCGCTGAATTCGTCGTGTCCAATTCAGGTTCGCCCTTGTCCCGGGCACGTTGAATCGGTATTTGCGCGCGAGCAGGTCCGTGATCATCACGATGGCGATCCACGAATTGCAGCCGAAGAGCGCTTCCATAATCGCTCGATAGAAACCTTTCTCGTAGTCGATCTGCTCGATTTCGGAATCCGCTCCGGCAAAAATCGCGATCTTTTCGAGTGTAGCTTGCGCTTGTTTTCCCGTGTCGGACTCTGGCCGCTCACGTGCTTGCTCCCATAACGCGCGAATTGGTTCGTGATCGTGTGTTGCGTAGGTTGCCACTGACAAGTGGTCGTACGTGTTGCCCGGAATGATCATCCCATCGCGTATTTCCCAATGCGGAATTTTGAATCCAGCAATGCCAATCGATCGTAAATTGGGCCGCACATAATCGGGCACCACGCCGAGATCCTCTCCGACCACGCGCGCGGCGCCGGCTTCTTGCAGGACCACGCGCAGATTCTCTTCGCCTTCGCCCTTGTTCGCCTCGCGGTTTTCAGGCGTGTCGTCATTGTGCGGAACAAAATGCGGAGCACGCCCTCCCGTCCGTTGCAGCATTTGGTGCGGATCTAATGGGAGGAATTCATTATTCCGCTCCGGCCGCCATGGAAAGGCATAGATCCGATAAAATCCCTGAACGTGATCGACCCGGAACAGGTGAAAGATGCTCCGGATGGCGCGCACCCGTTCGCGCCACCATTGAAGGTTGTTCGCGCGCATGGCGCTCCAGCGATAGAGCGGGATACCCCAATTCTGCCCCCATTTTTGCGTGAAAGCGTCGTCTTTGAAATGCGGCTCGGGCGGCGCGCCGCCGAACCAATCGAGGACGAACTCATCCCGGCGGCAGAAAACGTCGGCGCTGTAATAACTGACGCCGAACGGAATGTCGCCCATTAGCGCCATGCCGCGTTGCTCCGCATACGCTTTAACGCTCCGCCACTGCTGATGTGCGATCCATTGCACGTAACAGAAGAAATCCAGACGGCGCGCAATGGTGTGTTGCTTCTCCTTCGGGAGATCACGCATCCAATTGCGAGCACTTTCGATCGTTTGATGCTGCGGCGGCCACTGGTCCCAAGCGGCGCTGCCCTTGTTTTGTTCGATAAGAACGCGGAACAACGCGTAATCACGCAACCAGGACGATTCCTCTTCGCAGAATCGTTCGAATTCTGATTGTCGCTTTTGGTCGGCGCAAGCGGAGAAATTCGCGAACGCCTTCTCGAGGATGCGTTGCTTTAGTTCTTTGACCTGTCGATATTTTACGCCGCTGCGGCGCAGGCCCGTGAGGTTGATCTCAGAGAGCGAAGCCTCGAAATCATTCCGCTTTAAATCCTCGGGTGAACCTGGCGCGAAGCAGAGAGTCGTTGGCTCGATCGCCATCGAACTAATGGCATTGTATGGGCTGTTGTCCGCTCCGGTTTCGTTGATTGGCAAAAGCTGAACAAGCGTGAACCCAATTTCTGCAGTCCAATCAATAAACTCGCGCAACGCACCAAGATCGCCGATTCCCAGGTCATTCTCTCCGCGCAAGGCAAACAGCGGCACGAGAACTCCGGCAATCTTCTTTTCGGGTGAGAGATTCATTCGGCCACGGATGAACACGGATGAAACACGGATTAGAAGACGAGACGCTTGTACTCGACTTTCGTTCGGCCGAAGTTGACCAATAGTCCAACCTTCAGACCGGTTGCTTTCAATTCGTTGAGCAATTGGGCTTCATCGCGTTTATTGTATTGGGGGTTAACTTTCTCAACGACGACCAAGTCCGCCACGATCAAATCGGCGTCATATTCCCCAACAATGATGCCTTTGTATTTAACCTGAATGCGTTTTTCCATTTCGGCGGAAAAGCCGCGCCGGTTCAGCTCTACTTGTAGGGCGCGCTGATAAACGCGTTCGAGAAATCCATATCCGAGTTCACTATGGACCTCGAAGGCAGCCCCAATTATTGCTTCAGTAACTGCTCGATGCAGCAACTTGTCAGGATGTTCGTGCCCGATTTCTAGCATCTCTTATCCGTGTTTCATCCGTGTTAATCCGTGGCCGATCAGCTCCTCTTCACCTGCCAATCCTCGAGGAGGTCATTTGGAATTTCCTGCAGGAAGCGCGATGGCCGCTGGAACACGTCGCCATAGCCGCCGCTTAGACGCATGTGCGGATAGGTGAGATAGAGCTCGTCGCGCGCGCGCGTGATCGCGACGTAAAACAAACGCCGCTCTTCCTCCAGCGCGTCGCGCGTATCGAGTGAGCGGCTGCTGGGGAACATTCCGTCGGTCAACCAGATCACGAAGACAGTATGAAACTCCAGACCCTTTGCCTGATGCACGCTGGAGAGATTGACGGCTTCTTTCTCGTTTGTCTGAACGGCAGCAGCTTCCGCATCGACGTTGCTGATCAATGCCAATTGCGAGAGAAACTCGTTTACGTCTCTGAATTGGCGAGCGAACGCTGCGAGCTGGTCAAGATCTTCCCGGCGAAGTTGGTAATTCGCGAAATTCACCTTTGCGTAATCGTCGTAAATCGCTTCCACGATTGATGTGATCATTTCGGAGGGTGGATTCGGTTCGCCTCCAGGTGCGATCTCATTGAGCGTGTGGGCGAGTTGCGTCCACATTTTCTTTGATTTTGCTGGCACATTCATCGCAAGGAGGCGATCGCCGAAACTGTATCCGGGGGCGTTGACCCCGGCCGGCACTGCCGTCATTTCAGAACCGCGGTCAGCGCCCGCGGCTACAACCCCGCTTTCCCAAGCCTGCCACAGATTTTCCGCAGTGCGGTTGCCGATTCCGGGAAGCAATTTCACCATGCGATTAAAAGCAACTTCATCGCGAGGATTCGCTACGAAACGGATGAACGAAATCACATCTTTAATGTGAGCTTGTTCGAAGAACCGGATGCCGCTGGTGATTTGGTACGGGATGCCCCGGCGCGAAAGCTCCAGTTGCAGCTCGAGTGCGTGATAATGCGCGCGGTAAAGGACTGCGATGTCGTTCAGGTCAACATTTTCATCGCGCAGTTCGAGAATGCGTTGCGCAACAAATTGCGCCTGTTCCGCACTGTTGTTCAACGCGACTAACGCGGGCTTCACCGTTTTTGATTCGCGCGTTGCACTAAGATGTTTCCGAAACTGCTGAACATTTGCGGCAATGGCTGCGTTCGCCACTTCCAGAATTTCCGGCACACTCCGGTAGTTCATTTCGATCTTAAACACCTGTGCATCCGGGTAGCGCTTCGGAAATTCCACAATGTTTTGGAAGTTCGCGCCGCGCCAGGAGTAGATCGACTGCGCGTCGTCGCCCACTACCATCAGGTTGCGATGGTCGCGCGCGAGCAAGTCCACAAGGTCAGCCTGGATTTTGTTGGTGTCCTGGTATTCGTCCACCAGAATGAATTGAAACTGGCGTCGGTAGATTTCCGCGATCCGCTCGTGCTGCTGAAACATCAACAACGTTTTTTGAAGCAGGTCGTCAAAATCCATCGAGTTTGTCGCCTTCTTCTTTTTTTCGTACCGGTCCCGAACGTCTTGGATTTTGTCGAGCAACGGCAGGAAGTAAGGAAATTTTTCCGCAAGCAATGCCTCCAGCGGCATCTCTGTGTTCACGACGAAGCTGAAGATTTCCGCAAGCACATCGCCTTTCGGAAACCGAATTTCTTTTGGATCAATTCCTGCGCTCGCTACCACCGTATTGATCAAATCCTTTTGATCTTCACGATCCATGATGCTGAACCCGCTCGAGTAACCGAGCGCTGTGCCGTGCCTGCGCAGAATCCGGTTTCCAACCGAATGGAACGTTCCGCCCCAAAGCCCACTGGCATCGACCGGGAGGAGATTCGCGACGCGATTCAACATCTCGCGGGCAGCTTTGTTCGTGAACGTGAGTAGCAGAACATTTCGCGGATCAATTCCGTTTTCGAGCAGGTACGCCACGCGATACGTGAGGGTGCGCGTTTTCCCCGAGCCCGCACCTGCGATCACAAGGAGCGGTCCGGGTAGAGCAGTTACGGCGGCGAGCTGCTGTTCATTGAGCTCTGCGGCGTAATCCAGGTGGATCGACGTGGATACGGGGTTGCGTTGCAGCGTGTATTGCCGAGACATGTGCGATTGCGAACTGCTGATTAGCGACTGCGGAAACGAACTGCAGCCAAGCCTATCGCGCAAATCCGTGGCTCGAATCATTAATTCGGCTGTATCGGCAAAATCCGCGCAATTTGCAGTTTAATGATCTCTTCTTTTCCGGCAAAAATGCGTTCCGCTACAAAAAGGAAATTGATTCAAAAGCCACCCCGCAGCTTGGACTCGTGGCTGAGGACGTTGAAAGGGTGAATCCCGACTTAGTGGTTCGCGACGACCAGGCAAGCCCTACACGGTTCGCTACGACGCAGTAAACGCGATGTTGCTAAACGAATTCCTTAAAGAGCATCGCAAGGTTCAGGAATTGGAAGCGAAGCTGGCGCAGCAACAAGAAAACTTCCAAAGGGCCATCGCGCAACAGCAAAAGGATTGTACTGCGCGCCTCAAAGAACAGGACTCGAAAATCCAGAGGGTGAGCGCGCAGCTCGAATTAAGTGCACCTGCGCCGCAAACGGTTAAGAACAACGACTAGAACCGTCGAATTCGTGAAATGCTGGGAAATTATCGCAGACAGGCTTAGCAGAGCCGGTTGGAGCTGTGTCTCGACTATCAATTCCAACGGGCAAACAATCTGGATTGCCGACGCGCATCGTGGCGATGGCAAGCGTTACGTTGTGCGTGGGGATGAAAAGCTGATGGCATTCATCGAAATGGGATTGGCGATTCGCATTTGCAGTGAGTTTCATTGAGAGAATTGTGCAGCCCAGAGATGCAGGGGTGTAGGACGACACCTGACAGACTAAGGTCGTATAGACCAGCAGATGAGATTCATTCAGAGTCTTACTCGCGCTAAGTCCGTTAGGCGTCTCTCCCAGGAGCCCCACCCGACCCTCTTTCCGCAGGGTAATCGCGAGCGAAAGGCTCGTTCGCACAACCAAAAAACTTTTTTCGGAAACTTCGCCCCGGAAATTTCGGAGATGGATAGTGAAAGGAACAAACAGGTGAGAACGACCATGCGATGCTGCCGAGCAACAACTGCACCAGCGTTTCAAAGATATGCGTATCCAAGCGGCAGCGCCATGCCTTCGAAAGCTTTCGTAACAAAGTGACCCCCGTGAACCAAGTTTCTCCCAGAGTTTTCCCATTCCGAGACATTTTTAGTAACCTCGGCCCGCAATTTTCGCAGAAGAATGGTGAGATATGGAAAATACCAAGCGACCCGGTTTATTTCTCACCGCGCCGGGACTCGCGTGTTTCGCGTTTCTGCAGCCAGCCGGCTGGAGCACCGCGGCCTACAGTCGGCCGCCTTTTGTGAGAACGACCCTTTCTAACTCTGTCGCTGCGATCGATTCCGCCGCCAACCACGTCACAACCGCGATCCTCGTCGACAGATCTCCAATTCGACTCGTGCGGACCACGGACGGGCTGAACGTGTATGTTTCCAATACTGGTAGCAACACGGTCTCGGTGGTCGACACGCTCAATCGGATTGTAACGGCCACAATCCCGACCGGACATCTTGGTCCACAGGAGATCACGGTCACTCCGGATGGCGGATGCGACGCGCGCCTAAAACAGTTCTCGCTGTGAACTCGATTCGCTCAGCACTTCTTCGCATCGCGTTCATCGGGGTTTTGTCACTGGTGTGGCACACCCAGGCATTGGCAGATTGTTCCCTAACGAGCACGGGATTTACGCCGGTGAATGATCTTTGGCCCGGCTCGTATCAGAACTATGCTGGGGGGCTGTATCCTCAAGGCGCAAACAACGCGCCGCCGGAGCATCTTGCCGCCGGGATCGATCGAGCGACGAACCAGATTCGTCCGCTTAATGCGTTCGGCGATTACGATCCGGTGAACGGCCAAATCGTAATGATTTCGGTAGGCATGTCGAACACGACGCAGGAATTTTCCCGCTTTGTGCCAATGGCCAGTGCCGATCCAACCAAGAATCCGCAGCTCGTGATTGTCGATGGAGCGCAAAGCGGAAAGGATGCGTCCGCGTGGGCAGATCCGACAGCGGTAACCTGGGCCACGGTTAATTTCCGGTTGTCTTCTGCTGGAGTAACACCGGCTCAGGTGCAAGTAGCATGGGTGAAGGAAGCGGAGAAGCAGCCGACTTTGCCATTTCCACTGGAAGCCCAGGGCCTGCAAACCAATCTCGAGGCCATCGCTCGCAATCTGAAGACGAATTATCCCAACATCAAAATCGCATACTATTCCAGCCGCACCCGTGCTTACACCCAAGTTAAAGGGAGCCAGAGCCCGGAGCCGTACGCGTACGAATCAGCATTCTCGGTGCGCTGGATGATTGAGAACCAGATCAACGGCACCGGGAATTTGAACTTTGATTCGAACAGAGGACCCGTGGTAGCGCCGTGGCTCGCTTGGGGGCCATACTTGTGGGCGGACGGAACGAACCCACGCTCGGATGGATTTGTGTGGCTCTGTTCCGATCTACAGAGCGATTTTACTCATCCCTCCGCGAGCGGCGAAACCAAGGTCGCTCAAGTGTTGCTGGCGTTCTTCAAAACACACGCTACTGCCGCGCCGTGGTTTCTGAGGCCGCCAGCCCAACAAATGAGCTGCTCGGTGAGCGCCGATCCGACCAGCGGGTCGCCGGGTGTGGCCGTCACGTTTTCTGCCACCGCCACTTCGCCCGGGCGCAACGTCACGCAATATGCGTGGACTTTCGATGATGGCGATTTTTCGCTGGCGCAGAACCCGTCGAAAATCTTTCCCGTACCCGGCCTATACAATGTTCGCCTGACGGTTTCGGATAATGCCGGCAATACCATCACGACGACAATTCCGATTTCGGTGCAGACTGCGCTGCCAACCCCAACTCCGACGCCGGCCCCGACTCCAACTCCCACCCCAACAGCGGCGCCAACACCTACGCCCACACCGACGCCGACTCCCACCCCGACAACGGCACCAGCGGTGACTATCGCCAAGACGGCTGACGCGGTCAGCGTGAGCGCGGGCTCGCAGATCGGGTTCACCGTTACGCTGAGCAATAGCAGTGCCGGCGCGGCCACGGGCCTGTCGGTTACCGACACTCTGCCGGGTGGGACGGAACTGAACTGGACGATCGACGCTGGCAACACCGATCCAGGCTGGTCGGTCAGCGGCTCGCCGCCGAACCAGAGTCTTGTTTACAGCCCCACTACACTGGCCGGCAACACCAGCACGACAGCGCACGTGGTCAGCGACACCACGAGCAATAGTTGCGCTACCTACAACAACACGGCCAGCTTCACTACCGACAACGGTGGCTCCGGTGAGGCTTCCGATTCGGAGACGGTTATCTGCCCGACACCCACCCCAACACCGGAGGAGAGTCCAACACCAACGCCAACCGCGACATTCACCCCAACGCCAACGCCGGAGGAGAGCCCGACACCGACGCCGACTTTTACCCCAGCGCCGAGTCCGACCGCCACTGATACTCCAACGCCAACGCCATCTGCGACCGAGACACCGACGCCAACTCCGACTGATACGTCAACGGCGACTCCTGCTCCAACCGATACTCCGACGCCAACGCCAACGCCATCTCAGA
>Ga0209161_10004724_pt1 | contig 10827 bp, 11 predicted proteins | sample GraSoiAngelo_155_FD_186169 | JGI IMG/M metagenome (GOLD analysis project Ga0209161, IMG submission 186169) | Grasslands soil microbial communities from the Angelo Coastal Reserve, California, USA - 14_1009_13_30cm (SPAdes) (version 2) | ecosystem: Environmental > Terrestrial > Soil > Grasslands...
ATCGCTTCCCCAAGCAGAGCCTCGTGTTCGGGCCCACGCAGATCGTCAACCGCATCAATCAGGACACGGAGATCGCGCGCCAGATCGCGTTGTGGGATCAGGGCGGCTCGCAGGTGATCCGCGGCAATCTCCTGGTGATTCCGATCGAGGAGTCGCTGATCTACGTCATGCCGCTGTATCTGCGGGCGCAGGGGGGCCGTATCCCCGAGCTCAAGCGCGTCGTGGTGGCCTATCAGAATCGGGTCGTGATGGAGGAGACGCTGGACGCGGGATTGGCGCAGCTCTTCGGCGGTCCCGGCGCGGCGACGCGCGCGCCCGTGCGGGTGTCCGAGACGCGGGCTGCCGGCTCGGCGGTATCGGCCCGCGCCGCCGATCTCGCGCGCCGCGCGAACGAGTCGTTCCGCCGGGCGATGGAAGCGCAGCGCGCGGGGGATTGGGCGCGTTACGGGGAGGAGCTGCGGCGGCTCGAGGACGTGCTGCGGCAGCTGCAGGCCGCGGTGGAGGAGAGGAAACCTTAAGGCTGGGGGCGCGGACCGCCGCTCCGACAGCGCCGATCAAGTGAGGGCGCCAGCATGATGCCAACGATTGAAGCCCGGCCGTGGCACAAGGCTTACGAGGCGGGGGTGCCGACGGCACTCGACCTCGAGGCGCTGACGGTGTCGCAGTTCCTCGAGCGCGCGGCAAGAGATCACGGTGATGCGACGGCGATCATCTACTTCAATCGCCGCCTCAGCTATCGGCAGCTCAAGGACCACGTTGACCGATTCGCGGCCGCCTTAGCGGAGCTCGGCGTCACGCGCGACAGCCGCGTCGCGATCCAACTGCCCAACATTCCGCAGACGGTCATCGCCTATTACGCGACGTTATCGCTGGGCGCGCAGGCGGTGATGACCAATCCCCTCTACACGCCGCGCGAGCTCGAGCATCAGTGGAAAGATGCCGGGTGCCGCTTTGCGGTTGTCACAGATTTTCTGTTTGAGAGCCGCATCGGGACGGCGCGGGCGCGGCTGCCGATCGAGCATTACATCGTCGCCTCGATCCCCGATTACATGCGGCTGCCGCTGCGTTTCGTCGCGCGCTGGAAACTGGGCCGCGCCGATCCGCCGCGTGTGGCCAGGGTCGCGCCGGAAGCCGGCGTGCATTCGTTCCTGAAGCTGATCCGGCGGGCGAAGCCTGAGTCACGCACACATTCCCGGCCCGAGACCCTAGCCGCATTGCAGTACACCGGTGGTACGACGGGCGTCTCCAAGGGCGCAATGCTCACGCACGCGAACCTGGCGGCGAACCTGCAGCAGTGCCGAGCCTGGTTTACAGGATTGACCCCGGGGAAGGAAGTCTTTCTGACGGCCCTGCCGTTGTTTCATTCGTTCGGCATGACCGCGGCGATGAACTTTCCCATGAGCGTCGCGGGCGCGATGGTCCTGATTCCCGACCCGCGGGATATCAAGGCGATCGTGCGAGCGATTGCGCGGCACGGAGTCACGTTATTGCCGGCGGTCCCGCCGATCTTCAACGCGATCCTGAACTATCCGAGGCTCGGTGCGAACGCCCTCCGCAGTGTGCGGCGCGGTTTTTCCGGCTCGGCGCCACTGCCCGAAGACGTCTTGCGGCGCTTCGAAGCGCTGACGGGTGCGCGGATCGTGGAAGGCTTCGGGCTATCGGAGGCGTCGCCGGTGACGCACATGAATCCGGTCAATGGGCTTCGGAAGGCCGGCGCGATTGGCGTCCCGATTCCGAATACGGATGCGAAAATCGTGAACATGGATGACGGCGTCACCGCGACTCCCCGCGGTGAAGTCGGCGAGCTCGCGATTCGTGGTCCGCAGATCATGCAGGGCTACTGGAACATGCCGGAGGAGAGTGCGCACGCGTTGCGTGACGGCTGGCTCTATACCGGCGACCTCGCCGTCATGGACGAGGACGGTTTCTACCGGATCGTCGGGCGCAAGAAGGAAATGATCGTGGTCTCAGGATACAAGGTGTTCCCCGATGAAGTGGACGGGGTGCTGATGGCGCATCCGGCCGTGCTCGAGGCTGCCACGATCGGGTTGCCCGACGCGAAGCGCGGCGAGCGGGTGAAGTCGTTCATTGTCTTGAAGCGAGGCGCGCAGGCGAGCGTCGAAGCGGTGCTGGCCTACTGCCGTGAGAATCTCGCGGCGTACAAGGTGCCGCGGACCGTCGAGTTCCGCGCCGAGCTGCCGAAGAGCGGTGCGTTGAAGACGCTGCGGCGGGTGCTGATCGAGGAGGAGCTGGCCAAATGACCGCGCCGAGACTCCCGCTATGGCTCAAGATTGCCTACACAACATTCGTCGCCGTGCTCGTGCCCTATTACTGGCGCACCTACGGTCCCGTCAATTTTCTCTGGTTCTGCGACGTCGCACTGCTGGTCACGCTCCCGGCGCTCTGGCGGGAGAACGCATTGCTCTTCAGCATGCAGGCCGTCGCGATCACGCTGCCGCAGCTGTTGTGGGTCGTGGACTTCCTGGCCCGTCTTGCCGGCATCCACCTGCTGGGTGTCGCCGCGTACATGTTTGATCCGAAGATTCCATTGTTCGTGCGCGGATTATCGTCGTTCCACGGCTGGTTGCCGCTGGTACTCATCGGGGCGGTGTGGCGGCTGGGCTATGATCGGCGCGCGCTGCGGGCTCAAGTGGTGTGCGCGGTGCTATTGCTTACCGTGTGCTACTTCTTCACGCCGCCGCCACCGGCGCCCGCCACGAATCCAACCGCCGCCGTCAATCTCAACTGGGTATTCGGGCCGGGGGAGAACACGATGCAGACCTGGATGGCGCCGGGCTGGTACTTCGTGTTGCAGCTCGTGTTCTGGCCGCTCGTCATTTATGTGCCCACGCATCTGCTCTTGCGCCGGCTCTTCAAGAGCGCACCGGCGTCTGGTAGTGGGGGCGTGGCGGCGCTGAGTGCTGCCGTATGACTGCGGCCGATCTCGGCGCAGGCGAGGGTAGGTTTTTTTTGACCTCAGCTCAACGGCTCGCTTGACCGTCGCGGTTGATAGTTGGTCCACACATCGAAAGAGAGACTCTCATGCGGTTCAAACTCGGAGCACTAGGCTCGGTTGTTGCCGCCGTAGGGGCGTTGAGCAGTTCGTGTACGGACACAGGGGTGGAGCCGCTCCTTCGGGGTCCGGTCGCCACGCAGGTGCAGGCATCCTCCTCGGGTACCCTCGTCGTCACCGGCAACACCACGCTCACCGGAAATCACGTTGGAAACATTCAGATCGCAGCCGACAACATCACACTAGACTGTGCCGGTGACACCGTCTTCGGGCCGGGTGTCTCGGGGTTCAGCGGGGGGATCGAAGTCGACGGGCGCACGGGCGTGACGGTGAAGCATTGTACAGTCACAGGATTCAACGTGAACGGCATCTTCGGCGGCGGGACGTCGAACAGCACTTTTACGGCGAACCTCCTCTACGGCAACGGGGCCAACGGCATGCACCTCGATTTCGGCAGCGGGAACATCGTTGTCGGGAACACGAGTCGGTCGAACGGCGGAATTGGTATCGCCTTGACGAGATCGTCCCAGAGCCGGATCGAGGGGGATACGGTTCAGGACAACACAGTCTATGGGGGGATCGCGCTGCTCGACGGCTCACACGACAACGTCGTCGTTTCAAACACGGCCACGGGAAACGCGATTGGATTCCTCTTGGACAACGGCGCTTACGGGAACCAAGTTCGTGAGAACACCGCGAGGTCGAACACGAATAACGGCTTTTTTACCAGGGCTTCACCCAATAACATCTTCGTTGCCAACACCGCTCAACAGAACGGCGTCGGATTCACCCTGTGGAACGTCAGCGGGAATCAGTTTCGCGGCATCAATGCGATCTCGAACAATTTTCTAGGGTTTGAGGTGATCCAGGGCTCAAGTGGCAACACCCTCGACTCAAACACAGCGAACCGAAATGTCATGGGATTCGCGATCTACGACGGCGCCAGCTCCAATATCATTACTCGCAACGTGGCAAACGTGAACACGGATCAAGGCTTCCTGTTCCAGACGACTAACAGTAACACCGTCACGGCCAACACTGGCAACAGCAATGGGTCGGTTGGGTTCCTCGTCATCGAAGGTTCGAGCTTCAATACCCTGACCGGGAACATAGGCCGCGCCAACAAAGCCGTCGATGCTTTGGATGATCGCTCGGGCACCGGGAACGCATGGGCGAACAACAACTTCGGCACGACGGCTGGCATCCCGTAGCGCCGGGGCCTCGCGGCGCAGGCGGCTGGAGATGGCCGGGCTGGTCCGAGAATTGGGGCCGTGGGCCGGCGCCCGGAACGTCCTTGGTCCTTTCAAACCGAGAGGTGAACCGGGGGCGGGCGGTAGTCAGACACCGAAGGCGGCGTGATGGCGCCTGAGGTGTCAGGGGAGGCGACGAGGCGCGGTGGCGTGGTTGGCTGCCGCGCCTTGTTTATAGTCCTAGTCTCTCAGTTCCACTTCAGATTCCTGATCTGATCAAGATTCACATTCCCGCCGCTGAGCACAGCCACAACCTTTGATCCTGCGGGCGCTTTGATCAATCCATGCAACAGAGCCGCGACGGGTGCAGCAGCTGCACCCTCGACCACGAGTTTGCAATGCGACATGATCCAGATCATGGCATCGAAGATCTCGCGGTCAGGGAGCGTGACGATGTCGTCCACAAAACGCTGCACGACAGAAAATGTGTGACCGCCCACGCGCTTCACCCGGAGGCCGTCTATGATGCAGTCGATCTTATCGAGCGTGATGACGCGGCCGGCGGCGACGCTCTGCTGCATCGCTGGACCATCGGACGATTCCACGCCAATGATCTTGATCTTTGGGTTCGACGCTTTCAGCGCCATCGACACGCCGGAGATCAGTCCGCCGCCGCCGATCGGCACAACGGCGACATCGACTCCGGGAAAATCCCGGAACACTTCCAGGCCCAGCGTTCCCTGGCCCGTGATGAGTTGCATGTCGTCAAACGGATGGATGTAGGTAAGCCCGCGCTCCTCACACAGCTGTTTGGCCTTCTCGTTGGCTTCGTCCCAGATTGTGCCGTGTTGCACGACCTCGGCACCATAGGCGCGTGTCGCGTCCACCTTGGACTGTGTGGCATTGCTGGCCATCACCACGACCGCCTTCATCTTGTACACGGCGGCCGCAATGGCGACGCCCTGCGCGTGATTCCCTGCGGAAGAGCAGATCACGCCGCGCCGTCGCTCGTCAGCGGTGAGATGACGGAACTTGTTCAGCGGTCCACGGACTTTGTACGATCCGCCCTTCTGGAACATCTCCGCTTTGAGTCGCATGTCGAAGCCCGTTTGCTCACTCAGCAGCCGCGAGGTCAGCAATGGCGTGTGATACGCGTGTCTGGAGACATGCTGTGCGGCTTCCTCGAATTCGGCGAGGGAAACAGGCATGGTGGTTCCCTAAGGTCGCGGGTAAGGCGTAAGTGATGGAAGAAGACCAACCTCAGCGATTCGCAGACGTTCTGCAGGCCTATTAATGCAGGAGCTTAACGACTCCCAACACCAACGCTGCAGTCGTCGCCGCCTGCGCAACCCAGAAGCCGAACAAGCGCTTGGTAAGACGCGTCTCGAGCTGAGCGAGCCTCTGCTCGAGCTTCGCATCAAATCGCGCGAAGTTGAGCTCGTTCAGCTCCCTGAGGTCCGACCGGTAAGTTGCATCGACCATATTGAACCAATCCACGAGCTCGTTGGCAACGTCATCACCAAACTTCTCATAGAACTTGCGCGACAGTTTGGCCGTTGACCGGCACATGAGCTCCTGGAGGATGCCGGGCTACCATAAACAGTACGCTCGGCAAACCCTGGTATCAAGAAAACGCGGCACCTCGCACCAACGTCGCACTCAAACCCTAGACTCCTCTAAGAGAGAAAAAAGAAGAGAGAAGGACGATCCGAGCTGTCCTCGCTTGGAAGCAAATGTCCTCCGTTTTAGTATGAGCTGACCGCGATCGACGTAGCAAGGGCCGCGCGCGACTGAGAGTCGAGCGCGCGGCCCTCGCAATGCACAGCGACCGCTCGCGAGGGCACGTGGCGGCACGAGACATCGACCTCGCGCGTCCCTAAGCGTACCAAACCTTACAAGTAGCTGACCGCGCTCGACCAACGATCGACCGCGCGGGCCGTCAGATCGTTCGCGCGCGCCCGAGAGACGACCGCGATCGGCGGTGAGAGACCCTCGCGCGAGCGACAACGCATCGCGCTACGCCGACAGCGCATCGCGTGTCGAAATGTGTGGACAGCGTTTCGCGCGGCACGACGTGCGTCTTGGAGTGTGCGCATTGCGCGGCGCGCGAATCGTCCTGCGCGGAGGACAGCGGCGCGCGCGAGCGACCACGTTTCAGAGTGGTCCGAATTACGCAATGCTGCGCGGGCGTCGGGAGATGGTCAAAGTCGGGCACGGAGCCCGACGCCGTGCCACAATGGAGGAGGGCGTATGAACGCCCAGTTGCGCAGGCGGCTAGAAATGGCCGGGCGGGTCCGCGAATTCCTGCGGGCCCACAAGACGGACGGAGTCGGGGAAGGGCTGGGGCTCGCGAAGCTCGAGGAGCTGCTCACGCGCGCGGAGGTCCTCGCGTCGCAGCAGCGCTCGGGTGTCGTGGCGCGACGCGGTCGTCCACCAAGCGCCGCAAGAACTTGCGGCGTGCGCTCCAGAGCAAACTGCTGCTCTATCTGCGGGCAGTTGGGGCGGTAGCGGCGAAGGAGACCGCGGAGCTTGGAGAGCAGTTCCAAGTGCCGCCCTCCAACGCCAGCCAGCAGGCGTTGCTCACGATGGCGCGCGGGATGTTGGAGAAGGCCACTGCGCACAAGGACGTGCTGGTGAAGCGCGGCATGTCGGAGCAGCTGCTGGACGATCTCGCCAAGACGTTGGGCGAGTTCGAGCAGACCATCGAAGCGACGCGGGCAGCCAAGCGCGAGCACATTGGTGCGAGCGCGGATCTCGAGGCCGTGGCCGCCGAGGTCGCCGAGCAGGTGAAAGTGCTCGACGGACTGGTGCGGTATCGGTTTGGAGATGACGCGGAGTTGATGGGGGCGTGGGCCAGCGCCCGCAACGTCCTTGGTCCCTTCAAACCGAAAGGTCTTTTCTGCTCTCCTCGGCCCCGAGCGGCGTTGGAGCAGCGGACTGCGAGTCCGCGGTACGCATCTAACCGTCCTTCGCAGCTGTCATTACGGGGGTGCTTTCCCGGAGCGTTTGGCGCTCGGCACGGGCGGATTGACCGACCCGCGACCTCGCTTCTCAGTTGAGCTTGAATGTCGCCCGCAGGAACTCTTTGACAGCTCGAAGAGTCGCCGCATGGGCGGCCGGATTGTAGGCAATGTGGACCCCGCGCTCGACACAGGGATCCGCATAGGTGAACGGCTGCCCTGTCTCGGCGTTGATTATGCGACCGATGGGCTCTTCCTTCAGGACACATCGGCGCGTGGTCTGCGCTCGGGGCCACAAGACTGGTGTGGTGCTGAACAGGGCATTATCGAACACGTGGTGGGTATCTGGATACTCAGTGAGCTGCACATCCTTGCCGGCGGCCCGCAGACGCTCGACATACGCCCGACAGGGTGCCACGGGATTGTAGTCGTCCGCATCCCCGTGAAACAGGCGAATGGGCCTATCGCTCACGTCCGTATCCTCGATATAGGTGGTGTTGCAAGGAGCGTACAGAACAAGGTAAGCAGCAAACTCGACGCCGGGCCGCCCGTACGCGCGCTGAAACCGCTTGAGGCTGGCATAGAGCGCGATTTGCCCCCCGCGTGAGCCGCCCAGGATCGCGATCCGCGTCGGGTCGATTCGCGGGTGGGCTGCCAGTACGGCGAGGGCACGATACACGTCGTAGATCATGGTCAAGCGGCCGAGCTGTTCTTGATCCTCAACGGTTGACGCGATGGCGCGCCCCGTAAAGCCGTCGACGATGAAAGTCGCGATACCAAGACCATTCAACTCCGCGGACCAACGGTCGTAGTTGGCCCCGATACCCCCAGAGCCGTGCACGAGCACGACTGCCGGCAAGCGATCAGCGGTGACGCGAGGAATTCGCAACTCGCCGGCGATCGTCGCCGGCTTACCGTCGTGTGCGCCGGTCAAGACCTGCTCATCGGGCAGAGTCAGGGTCTGGATCGGGTGCAGCTCGATGCGGGCGACTTGCGCGTTGCACCACTCCGGGCGGACGCAAGCGAAAGCCACGCACGAGGCGATCGAGAGCGCGAATCGTGAAAATCGGGAACGAAGACGCATGACAGAATCTTCGGCAAAGAGGTTTCGTCACGCGACCCCCTGATGCACGTACAGGGGGTCTAGTGCCTGCGGCAAACATTCTGGCAAATCACCTTCCAAGCATAGGACGCAGAGTGGGTTAGCGCGTGGTTAGCTGCCCGGGATCATGCATTGCCGGTCAAAGAACTCCCCTGGATGCTTATTAATGCAGGAGCTTAACGACTCCCAACACCAACGCTGCAGTCGTCGCCGCCTGCGCAACCCAGAAGCCGAACAAGCGCTTGGTAAGACGCGTCTCGAGCTGAGCGAGCCTCTGCTCGAGCTTCGCATCAAATCGCGCGAAGTTGAGCTCGTTCAGCTCCCTGAGGTCCGACCGGTAAGTTGCATCGACCATATTGAACCAATCCACGAGCTCGTTGGCAACGTCATCACCAAACTTCTCATAGAACTTGCGCGACAGTTTGGCCGTTGACCGGCACATGAGCTCCTGGAGGATGCCGGGCTACCATAAACAGTACGCTCGGCAAACCCTGGTATCAAGAAAATTGCGTTTCACACCGTGTAGCGCCGAATCGTCTGTCCCGGCACCGCGACAGACTGGAGCTGCAGGTTCAGGGTTGTGCTCAATTCCTCCGCAAAGCCCCGAGCTGTATCGATGTCGTCAATCATGACTTCGATGTTGGGGGTCCCAGGGCGCCCCAGGAGCTGCACGCTCCTGCTGTTTGTCGGGAGCGACGCTGACCGTACGACGACGATGGGCTCGGCCAAGCCGACGGCTGAAAATCGATCGAGCGAAAACTCACCGCTCGGCACGTTGAGGGAGACCCCCCCACACGCGCACTGGATGGACGGTGACCGCGCCGGCGGTGAGACGTCCGGCCGCGCCCATCGACACGCGCCGAGCACGTCGCAGCACGGCGTAGAATGCCAGCCCGAACATGAGCAGGACGGCGCCGCCCAGGAGATTTCCCTTCACGAAGAGACCGACCACCGCGATCGGGTAGATTGCCGCGATGGTCAACGCGATCTTGACGATCCGGGTCCAGGGCGCGGCGCTATTGAAGTCGAGAGGCAGGTTCATCGAGGTATTCTAATCCCAAAGGAAGCAGATCCCTTCAAGGCACGCCGAGTAGTACCCAATCGTTGCGGGTCGTGTCAATATGCGGCTTCCTAATTCACATCCTGAAGGGTGTGCTCGGCTGACACTGTCCTTAAGGACACTGTTTGCCGAGCACAGGCGCTTCACGGATTCGCTCGTTTCTCCTAATCGCAATCCTGCGGTGCTTCGGGGCAAATCTTGATCGTCGTCACGGGATGAATCTCCCACGCAGTCGCCCGCCATACGGTCCCGCTTCGCCGAGCGGTATGCTCCGCTGCATTTGCGTGCTCGTAATCCCAGAATAACCATCCCGTCACTCGCACCCAGTGACCAAGCAGTGTCTGGTGGAGCGTCTCCGTCGACCAATCCTCACCTCGCTCGGCTAGAAACTCGCGCCAACGCGGCGTCACCTCCACGATTATGCGCGCGGCTTCGCTGATTTTGGTCGAGTCTGCAACAAGCGCGATATGTGTGTCCATGAACGCCGGATCCGTGGCCTCGCAATTCACGGTTTCCCTCGAGCCGCGCTTGACCTCGACGACGTAGCCGACGATCGATGCGCCGCGCGCCCCGCTCCAGCGGTCCGCGTCGTAACCAGGCTCCATGATCGCGGGCAGCGTGGCGCTCGAGTCGATGTCGGCGGCCTGCGGGTGCGTCGTACGATTCTTCTCGCGGTTCGACTCCTGGCGATGCACGACAGTCGCCACACCTTCAAGCGGGCAGCCGTGAAAGACTTCGGGTGGACCGGCGGTGTCGGGAACGGCCTTTTGGGTCACCTCGGGTTTCTGCGCGGCAGCAGGCGCCGCTGCAAGCACCAAGGCACAAGCGCCGATCCATGTTCGCATGAAGGCTAATGTGCATGAACGGGGTGTCGTGCGCGACGATTTGACACCGCATTACGACACTCGACTGCTCATGCTGTGTGGTGCCCCCTTGCATTCCTCGCGCCGAGCCGAGCACACTATGGGCATGCCGCAGACCGCGCACCACTGGACCCCTGATGAGGTGCGGGCGCTCCCCGCCGGCGCTACGAGGTCATTGCCGGCGAGCTGCTCGTGACCCCGGCGCGGGCTTCCCGCATCAAGAGGGCGTCGTGCTGGTGGTCGAGGCACTGCGCGAGTACCTCCAGCGAACCAAGGCAGGCCATGCGGCGATCTCCCCGGCGGACCTGACGCCCGAACCCGGCGCGCTCGTGCAACCCGATGCCTTCGTGGTGGGCCTCGTCGCCGGCGTGCCGGAGTATTGGATCATCGATCTCGAGGCTCGGCTCGTCGAGCGCTGGCGGCCAGGCGACGAGCGGCCGGAGATCCTGACGGAGCAGGAAATCGCCCCGCTCACGATCGACTTGGCGGCGTTTTTCGGACGGGTCTTCGATAGCGCGCCTTAAGGGCGGACTGACCACAAGATGATACAGCGAAGTGATCCTCAGTCATCCGAATTGCGATAACCGCCCCCTTTCATCCAACTCGGCACTGTCGGCGTGGACACAGGCGCCGCCTTGG
>Ga0209161_10004726_pt1 | contig 10826 bp, 13 predicted proteins | sample GraSoiAngelo_155_FD_186169 | JGI IMG/M metagenome (GOLD analysis project Ga0209161, IMG submission 186169) | Grasslands soil microbial communities from the Angelo Coastal Reserve, California, USA - 14_1009_13_30cm (SPAdes) (version 2) | ecosystem: Environmental > Terrestrial > Soil > Grasslands...
AATGTATCCCGGCGGCGAGCCGCGCGCCTCGAAGCGGGGCCTGCGCCAGATCGACCCTGCGCGCTACCAGAAGCGCCTATGGGCGACGCGCAAGGCTCCCTGGGTCGATCGCCTCGCCAGCGCCTGGTTGATCAAGCGGTTCATCGACCGCGAGGCCCGCTTCGCGTGGATTGCCCGGCCGAGCGAGTGCCCGAAAAAGGCCGTCGGGTTCGATTTCGACGGCGCCGAGTTCACGCACGTCAAGAACCGCGTGACCTTCGAAGTGCTGCTCGCGAGCTTCGGCCTGGACGGGGATTCCGCACTCGCGGCAATCGGCGCGTCCGTGCACTACCTCGATGTGGGCGGCATCCCTGTCGCCGATGCGAAGGGCCTCGAAACTGTTCTCAAGGGAATCAAGGAGAAGGCGCGCGACGACGACGCGCTGCTCGCCGAAGCGATGCGGATTTTGGATCTTTTTTATTCGGCTTACCGCCAAGACAAGAAGGACTGAAGTGGCCGATCTACTTCGCGGGCTTGAAAGACTTAACCAAAGCCGACGCGCTGGCGCCTTCCAGGCTCAGGCCATAACCAGTCTGCTGAATCAGGGCCAGTTTCAGCGGCTGGACGAAATGGATGCGGGTGTTGCGCCGGGTGACTTCCGGCTTCTTCAAGTACGCGTTGGCGATCTCGAAGGCGCGTGCCGTGGCGCGGCCGTCGGGCACGACTTCGGTGACCGCACCCCACTCCTTGGCCGTGGCGGCGGATATGGGCTTGGGGTCGAACAACATCGCCTCGGCGCGGGTCGGGCCGACCCGGTATGACCAGGCGGTGAAGATGCCGTCGCCCGGCACGATGCCGCCGGCGAAGTGCGGAGCGTCGTGGAAGGTGGCGCCGCTGCCGGCGACGATCACATTGGCCAGCAGGCAATACTCGGTGTGCACCCAGGCCTTGCCTTCGACAGCACAGATCATGGGAACTCGGATGTTGGCGATGTTCTCGACGATCTGGGTGCCTTCGTCGTGCACCTTCGACCAGACATCCGGGTCGTTGACATTGCCGAACGACGGGAAGTCGATGTCGCCCATCCATTGGCCACCGGTGCCGGTGAGGACCACGATCTTGTTGTCCCGGTCGCGACCAATGTCGTAAAAGGCATCGACGAACTGCTCATGCTCGCGGGCCGAGAACTTGATCGGGCCGCCCTTGGTGTTCATCTCAACAAGCAGAACGCCCGCCGCGTCGCGGGACATCCGCATGCCGTCGTACTTGTTGAAGTACGCCGGGTCGGCGGCGTGGCTCGCACTAGCGGCGAGCATGGAGGCTGCGGCTGCGGCCGTAACGGCGGAGGCGCGCAGGGCGCCGACAAAAGAGGATTGAATGAGCTTCATCGAAGTTCCTTGGAGCGGGTGCGTGAAAGGTTCGGGTTACTGCGCGGTGTAGCCACCGTCAACGGCCAGGTTCTGGCCCGTGAGAAAGCGCGCCTTATCGCTGGCCAGGAAGACGATGGTCTGGGCGATCTCTTCCGGGGTGGCCGCACGCTTGGCAGGCATCATCGAAAGGAAGCCGGCTTTGGCGTCTTCGTTGCCCCCGGCGAAGCGGTCGAGCATGGCGGTGGCCACCGGCCCCGGGGCGACCGCGTTGACGCGAACACCAGCAGCGGCACCTTCCAGAGCGGCGCTCTTGGTCAGACCTTCCACCGCGTGCTTGCTTGCCACGTAGACCGATGCGCCGGCGACGCCGACCTGGCCGGCGATGGACGACAGATTCACGATGGCACCCGAGCCCTGCTTGAGCATCACGCGCATCTCGTGCTTCAGGCTCAGCAGCGTGCCCAAGACATTGGTCTCGAAAGTCGCGGCGAAGTTGTCTGTGGACTGTTCCGTGATCGGCCCCAGCTGGCCTTCGGTGCCGGCGTTGTTGACGGCGACGTCCAGGCGGCCGAAGTGCTCGACGACATGCTCGACCAGGCTGCGCACTTCGGACTCATGGCGCACGTCGGCACGCAGGTACTCGGCGCGGACGCCAAGGGCGCGCAGTTCGGCTGCAAGGGCTTGGCCGGCTTCGTCGCGGCGGCCGGACACAACCACGCTCGCGCCTTCACGAGCAAAGGCCAGCGCAGTGGCACGGCCGATGCCTGTTAGGGCGCCGGTAATCAGCACAACGGGGGTTTGGGCATTCATCGTGGGTTCCTCAGCCCTTAGTGACGATCTCACTCAGCACGTCGAGCGCCTCGTGAGCCGCCGAAAATCCCGCATAGGCTCCTATCTGGAGCAGTGCCTCACGCAGCTCCTCCACGGTCCACCCGAGGTTCAGCGCGCCGCGCAAGTGCGTCTTGAGCTCCTCGTTGTGTCCGGTGGCGGCGAGCACCGACACGACTACCAGGCTGCGATACTTCAGGTCCAGACCGGGCCGATTCCACACTCCACCCCAGACGTGCTCGATGGCGGTCTCGAAAAATGGCGCCAGAAACGGATCGCCTTGTGTCCGCGGACCCTTCGCTTCACCAAATACACGCTGACGGATCGATGCGCCGCTCGGCCTTGCGTCCTGTGTCACTTGCTGCCTCTCGTTCATGGCTGTTTCTCCTTGAGTGGACTGCGTAGTCCAATATACTTGGCTTTAATTGGACTGTCAAGTCCAAATTGGCTACCATTCGATCATGGCGAAGGCGCACGGACCCGCAACGGCGAAGGGACGCGCGATGCGCGAGCGGATCCTGCAAGCCGCTGCCGAGCTCATCGCCGAGAAGGGCACTGCCGGCATGAGCCTCGACGACGTCCGGGTACGCACCGGCGCCAGCCGCAGCCAGCTCTACCACTACTTCGAAGACCGCGATGACCTCGTCCACGCCGTCATCGACGTCACCATCGACACCGTCCTCGACACGCAGGGCGAGCTCCTCTACGACCTGGACTCCTGGGCCGGTATCGACCGCTGGTTCGACTCACTCGTCCAGCATCAGATCGGCCGGCAAGCCTGCGGCGGTTGCCCGCTCGGCTCGCTCGCCGGCCAACTCGCGGAGAGCGACCCAGACGCCCGAGCGGCGATCGCCGCCGGCCTCGACCGCTGGGAAGCGCACTTGCGCGACGGCCTCACCCGCATGAGAACCAGTGGCAAGCTGCGCAAAGACGCCGACCCCGCCGCGCTCGCCACCGCAACCATGGCCAGCATCCAGGGCGGGCTCCTCCTCACCCAGGTCCGCCGCGACCCCCACCAGCTCCGCATCGCGCTCAACGCAGCGCGCAACAACCTGCGCGTCGCAGCCGCCTGATCACGGCCGCGAAGCACATTCGAGGGCCCTATGACACCGGACGCCGCGGCACGACGAGATTGCCCACGATGATTTCCCTGCGTCGGCCGCGACTTCGACGGCCGAACCTCGAGCACCTCGCCTTTGATGTAGAGCTCGTCGCCTGGGTGCACAGGCAGGGGCCAGCGGAATTCGTCGAAACCGGCGCCGACGATGCCGCCGACAGGCTGGAGATCGCTCTCTATGAGCAGCCGCATGGACACTGCGGCGGCCCGCCGAAGATCGAGCGGCGTGCGGCTTCGTCGTCCTGGTGGAAAGGCTGCGGATCGAACTCGGCGGCGAAGGTCTTGATCCGCTCCGCGTCGATCCGGACGCGCCCGGACCGGTATGTCTGCCCGGGCGCGAAGTCCTCGAGGTATTTGCCGCTCACGGTTGTTTGGTCAGTGCAGCTGCCGGCGCCAGTTGCCGGGCGTTACGCCTTCGAGCCGGGTGAATACCTTGGTGAAGTGGCTCTGGTCGACAAATCCGCACATGACGGCGACTGCCGCGAGCGGGAGCGGGCCTTTGAGCAATCGCTTGGCACGGTCGATCCGGCGCGAAAGCAGCCATTGGTGAGGCGACGTCCCGAAAGACCGCCGGAACATTCGCGCAAAGTGAGTGCGCGAAAGATTCGCCAACCCTGCCAGATCTGCAATGGAGACCGACCCGTCCAGGTGAGCCTCTACCCATTCGGTCAACCGGCGCATTTGCCAGGGCGCGAGAACTCCGTCCATGACCGGCGCCTGGGTAATGCCGGCGTACTTCTGCGCGATATGAGCAAAGAAGGCTAGCGCGATCCCGTCGCTGAATAGCGTTTCGGACTCCAGCCCGAAATGGAGCGCCCGGTGGAGCATCGCCTGCGCCAGGTGCCTCAGGACGGGATCGGGCTCGAAAGCCTCGGCGCGCAGGTCGCCAAGCCGCCCGATGCCGCGCTCGAAGGCGAGCTCGTCCATCGTGGCGCGCGAGATCTGGAACCGGGAAAACTCGAAGGGCTCGTGGACCTGGGCGACCGGCTCGGTGCGAAGGTCAAAGACGAAGACACCGCCAACGGGCACGACTGGCATCCGCCGGTGGCGTCCCTGGATCCAGATGTCGCCGCGGAACAGCGGCGCATGATGGACATGGAAGGCGAAGGAGTTCTCGACCGGCGGCGCCAGGGTCGGAGCGGGCATCGCCGTGGCGCTCGCGACGTGCGAGAAGGTGATCGGATCTTTCGACTGCAGGCAGGCGATGGCGCTAGGTACGGGCGGCCTGTGGAACCGCCTGCCGATGGTCGAAGACAGATCGCTGGGACCCATAAGGACGCCAGCCACTAGTCTGGTGAGGGCGACCGAGCGCGTCAACTATCGGGTTTCATGGTCCGAATTTACAAATCCGGGCCGGCCGTACAAGACGGGCAGAAGGTCGTCGAGCATAAGGCCAATGCCGTTTCAACTCTTGGAGGTTCCATGAGTGCGCGCTTTCTGACTTTGTTCTTCGCCCTTGGATTTTCGGCCTTGACGATCGCGGCGGATGGCGATGCCACGCGCGTCAGAAATGTGGTCCTGGTGCATGGCGCTTGGGCCGACGGCTCGAGCTGGGCCAAGGTGATCCCGTTACTCGAGAAGGCCGGGCTCAATGTCGTGGCGGTCCAGAACCCGCTCACATCGCTCTCCGATGACGTGGCGACCACTAAACGCGCCATCGCGCTTCAGGATGGCCCGGTCATTCTCGTGGGACATTCGTACGGCGGGATGGTGATCACGGAGGCGGGAGCCGAGCCGAAGGTCGTCGGGCTCGTCTACGTGGCGGCATTTGCCCCTGACGCCGGTCAAGCGCTAGGCGACCTTGGCAAGGAGTTTCCCCCGCCTCCGGGAGGCGCGGAAGTCCGGCCGGACTCCGCGGGCTTCCTCAAGATCACGACCAAGGGCGTCGTCGAAAGCTTCGCACAGGATCTTCCCATGCAAGAGCGCAGAGTACTGGCCGCGACTCAAGGGCCCACGAACGCCGCCGCCTTTGGCGGCAAGGTGACGAACGCCGCCTGGAAGGCCAAGCCCACGTGGTACGTCGTCGCGAGCAACGACCGGATGATCCAGCCGGACCTCGAGCGCAAGTTCGCCAAGGCGATGAACGCGAAGGCGATCATGCTGCCTTCCAGCCATGTGCCGATGCTCTCGCGTCCCGCCGACGTCGCAAAGCTGATCGTCGAAGCGGCCAACAAGTCGGGGACATCCGCCAAGGGCCAATGAGATGACGCCGACCCCGAGCGCGTCAGGCAGCGCCTGGAGAGCCTTGGTGCGCAAAAATGGGACGGCAGAGTTCGCCGCGGCGGTTTCCCGGACCGTTTCCCTTGAAACGTCGGTCATGAACGAACGCTGCATCGGCGTCGAGCTCATTGGCGCCTTCTTCGCCGCCACGACGAAGATGTACGACCGGCTGGACTTCACGCACGAAACCGTCGAGGGCCGCAAAACCTTCTTCGAATGGGAAGGGACGGCCTTCGGGTCCGGCATCGCCGGCACGACCATTGTCACCCGCAACGAAGCCGGCTTAGTCGAAGGCGTTCGCCTCTACCACCGGCCCTTCCGCCAGGTCGTCAGATTCTCCGCCGAACTCGCCAAAAGGCTGGCGGGCAAAGTCGACCCACGACTGTTCGAGATTTGAAGTCAGGAGCATCATCGTACGTGTACCTCGACCGCGGCATGGTGTTCTGGGGCGCACGCAACGTCGACGGGCGTGGGTTCGGCAAGGAAGAGAGCCGGCCGACGAACTTGCAGATCCCGCTCGTCCGCAAGCGATGAATAAGCGGTGCTCCTGGGCGAGCGTGGATGGCCCATTACTGCTCGAATATCACGATCGCGAATGGGGTGTCCCCGTTCACAATGACCGCAAACATTTCGAGGTTCTCTTGCTTTCAGGCGCACAGGCAGGATTGAGCTGGTCGCTCGTGCTGAAAAAGCGGGAAGGTTATCGCCGCGCGTTCGACAAATTCGATCCGGAGAAAGTCGCGCGTTACTCCGAGAGACGTATCCAGAAACTTACATCTGATCTGGAGATCATTCGCAACCGGATGAAGATCCAAGCCGCAGTGCGCAACGCACGCGCCTTCCTCAAGATCCAGGAAGAGTTCGGGGACTTTGACTCCTATTGCTGGCGTTTTGTCGGCGGGCGGCCCAAGCTTAACCAGTGGAAGGCTACGCGGCAGATTCCAGCGACTTCGCCCGAATCGGCCGCATTTAGCAAGGACCTCAAGCACCGGGGATTCAGCTTCGTCGGCCCAACGGTTGTTTATGCGTACATGCAGGCGGTTGGAATGGTGAACGATCACCTCGTCGATTGTTTCCGGTATCGGGAGATCCGGCAGGATTGAATTACGAAGATGTTGATGTGTCCGAGAAGACGCCGACCAGCGGATTAAAAGTTGGCGGCCTGAAGCTTAACTAGTTGTTTGCTGGCCCGCCCTCGCTCGCCAATGCCCGTGGAGACTCGCCGAAACCCCACGTTTTCCCCACGCCTCAAAACAGCACGGTTGATCCGCTCATCGATCGCTTGTTGAACGAAACTCGGCAGATCGCTTCGCGCCCGACGATGGCGGCGCTTCAAAATAGAGGCAACTGGCTAGCTCGGGAGCAGGCGGACAGTTTCTGAGAGCAAGTCGAGGAGCGCGCGCACCGCGGGAACCATTCCGCGCCGCGATGGGAAAACAGCGTGCACGATTCCGACGTGAGCCTTGAGCGACGGCAGCAGTCGGATGAGCGCGCCGCCCTCCAAATCGTTCGCAACGAGGAGACGCGGGACTAGGACTGCACCAATCCCTTGCAGCGCCGCACGCCGCAGCGTGAAGAGATCGTCCGTGCGGAGGCGCGGCGAGTGTGTCAGTTCGGCGGGCGTACCGTCCACGCCGAGGAAGCGCCAGGTCGAGTGCTCGTCGCCGCTTGCCATCGAAAGCGTCGGCATTCGTGCAATATCTTCGAGCGTTTCTGGTTCGCCATGCGCGGCGATCAATTCGGGACTAACGACGAGGATCATCTCGTCGGGCCCGAACGCGCGCATGGCGAGATCGGAATCCTCCAGTGGCGGCTTGCGAACCCGCATAGCGATGTCGAGGCCTTCGTCGACGACGTCGACGGGGCGATTGGTGGCGTCGAGCGCGATACGCACTCGCGGATGCTTGGCGAGGAAGCGCACGAGTATGTCGGCGACGCCGCCTTGCAGCAGACCGGTGGGACAAGAGAGGCGCACGAGCCCCTGTGGCGAGGCAAGAATCTGCCTCATGGCGTCTTTCGCCGCCTGCGCTTCATCGACGAGCGCCAGGCAATGGCGATGGAATGTCTTGCCTGCTTCGGTGAGCGAGAGACGCCGCGTCGTGCGGTTTATGAGGCGCACGCCGAGCTCGGTCTCCAGCGCAGCGATGCGGCGGCTCAGCTTCGAGGTCTGCAAGCCCAACGCTTTCGCCGCTGCCGTATAGGAGCCGAAGTCGACCACTTTGGCGAAGAAATAGAGGTTGTTGAGGTCTTGAACTGGGGTCATGCGGCACGCTGAATTATTCTATTCAGGACAAATATGCATTCTATTTCTCGATCTACCCAGGGGATCATTGCACAGATATTCTCGCATGAAAGTCTTCGTCACTTGCGGAGGAACGCAGCTATGTCAAATCAACGTCGTCAATTTCTGGGACTCGCCGCTGGCGCAATCGCAGTCCCTGCGACCGCCGGAATGGTGGTCGCACAAGGTGATCCCTCGCGCGGAAGGGAGGCGCCAATACCAGCACAAACAAGCGTCCCTGAGCGGCGGTCGGCGAAATCGGAGTTGACGGGGCTTTCGGCTTTACTGACCCCAGAGGAATGCGTCGTTGTCCTAATCGATCACCAACCGTTTCAGTTCGCAAACCTTCACAGTCACGAGCCGACGATGATCGTCAACAACGTGATTGGACTCGCCAAGTTCGCTAAAGCCTTCAAAGTTCCGGTCATTCTGACCACGGTGCTCGAAGCTCGCGGCGGAAAGCTCATAAAGGGCCTTCAAGACGTATTCCCAGATCAGAAGCCTATTGATCGGACGTACATCAACACGTGGCAAGACAAACGGGTTGTAGACCTCGTGAAAGCAACCGGCCGCAGGAAGCTGATCCTGGCCGCGCTTTGGACCGAGATGTGCTTGGCGATGCCTACTATTCACGCCCTCGGCGAAGGCTACGACGTGCATATCGTTACCGACGCTTCAGGTGGTGTATCTGTGGAAGCTCATGACATGGCGGTTCGGCGAATGGTGCAAGCAGGAGCCGTTCCTATCACGTGGCTCGCTCTGAGCGGCGAATGGCAGCGCGACTGGGCGCGCGAGTCTACGCTTGCAGATGCTGCCAAGATCCTAACTGAGCACGGTGGTGGAAGTGGGGTCGCATTCGCTTGGGAAACGCAACTTCTGGGAACTTCCAAGCGGTAACACCCCGCACTCCATGAACCCTGACAGAGGAAAATGCGCATGAGCATGACCGCACGCGCCAGCGCCAATACGGTCCCCGCCGATGCATCGCGGCGCGATATTCTTGTGGCGATCGCGCGCGGCGCTTTGGCCGGCGCGGCCGTGGCCATTGGAACCGACGTAGCGGCACAGCCGAGCGCAGCGCCATTGCCGCGCGTCACCGAAGCTGTAACACCGTTCCGAGTGGTGACGTCGAGTGCGGCGATCAGCGACGCGCGCCGTCGCTTGCAGGCCACGCGCTGGCCTGAACGCCAGACCGCCGATGATTGGCGGCAGGGCGCTCCCCTCGCCACGATACAGGCGTTGGTCGCTTACTGGCGTAGCGCCTATGATTGGCGCCGTCTCGAGCGACGCTTGAACGCGTATCCGCAATTCCGAACCGAGATCGACGGTCTGGGCATTCACTTCCTGCACGCTCGTTCAGCCCACGAACATGCGCGCCCGATCATCGTGACCCACGGCTGGCCGGGCAGCGTTGTCGAATTTCTCAATGTCATCGGTCCGCTGACTGACCCGACCAAGCACGGCGGTCAGCCCGAAGATGCCTTCCATGTCGTTCTTCCCTCGCTTCCGGGCTTTGGCTTTTCCGACAAACCGACCGAGAGCGGCTGGGGCTTGCCGCGAATCGCGCGGGCATGGTCGGTGCTGATGCGGCGCTTGGGCTACACCGACTATCTCGCGCAGGGCGGCGACTGGGGCGCGGGCGTCACGACCTGGATGGCCAAACAGCACGTAGAAGGGCTCGCGGCGATCCATCTCAATCTGCCGATACTGTTTCCACCTCCGGTCCAAGGCGAACCGAACCAGGCGGAGAAAGCGACCATCGCTCAATTGGTTGCGTTTAATGACCAAAAATCGGGCTACGCCAAGATACAAGCCACCCGGCCTCAGACCATCGGTTACGCGCTGGCGGACTCGCCCGCCGGCCAGGCGGCGTGGATCTACGAAAAGCTCGCCGAGTGGACCGACAGCAACTACGAACCGGAGCGGGAAATCTCGCGAGACGAGATGCTCGACAACATCTCGCTCTATTGGCTCACCAACACGGCCGCGTCCTCCGCGCGCCTCTACTATGAGAGTTTCGCGACCGATTTCTCGACGCAGCGGGTCGATCTGCCCGTTGCCGTGAGCATTTTCCCCGGCGAAGTGTTTCAACCGCCGCGATTATGGGGCGAGCGGGTCTATTCGCGACTCTTCTATTGGAACGAAGCCGCCCACGGCGGACATTTCGCGGCCTTTGAGCAGCCCGCCGTATTCGTCGAGGAACTGCGCGCCGCATTCCGCGCGCTTCCTCGTGGTCGCTAACACAGGAGATGCGAGAGAACTGTGCCTGATACTATAGAGACCCTCATCAAACGCAATCTCCACGAGGTGTTCGGAGAGCGAGACGCCAAAAAAAGACGCAAGGCGATCGCCCAGCTTTGGACCGAAGATTGCGTATTCATCGATCATAGTGGCAAGAGCCACGGGCGCTATGAACTCGATCGTGCGGTTGCGGCATTGCATCAGCGCTTGCCGGGCTACGTTTTCAGTGAGCTTCGGCCTGTCGATCTACTCCACGAAAGTGGGCGCTTGGCTTGGAGCTATGGACGACCGGGCCAGGAGCCTATCAAGGGCGTAGATGTGGTTCTGGTGCGAAATGGTCACATCTCTCTGATGCTGACGTTCCTTGACGAGGTACCGGCGAAACTCTAATTGGCCGCCCGAAGTAAGGCGGCGTCGCCATCGCAAAGAGAGCCTAGGACACTTCTAAGCTCTTGAGAGATTGGTAGGTCGTGGCGGATTCGAACCGCCGACCAACGGATTAAAAGTCCGCTGCTCTACCAGCTGAGCTAACGACCCGCGGGAAAGGGCGAAATTTTATCAGCCCTCGCGGGCCATTCGCCAGTATTGGAGCTTCATCGTCGCGGCGGAGCCGAGAACGATGAACGCGAAAGTGATGATCGAGCCGAGCGCGAGGGTCGAGACGCCGGAGATCGCCTGGCCGATGGTGCAGCCGAGCGCGCAGATGCCGCCGAACCCCATCAGCATTCCGCCGATGATGTGGCTCGCGGTGTCCTCGGCGTCGCGGAAGCCCTCCCAGCGGAAGGTGCGC
>Ga0209161_10004727_pt1 | contig 10823 bp, 10 predicted proteins | sample GraSoiAngelo_155_FD_186169 | JGI IMG/M metagenome (GOLD analysis project Ga0209161, IMG submission 186169) | Grasslands soil microbial communities from the Angelo Coastal Reserve, California, USA - 14_1009_13_30cm (SPAdes) (version 2) | ecosystem: Environmental > Terrestrial > Soil > Grasslands...
CCTCGAGCCTCGACGGGCCCTCGGTCATCCCCGAGCTCGGAGAGTCAGTCGTCGGCTTCGGGTCGCCCCTGGAAGTGCAGGTCGCCGAAGCGCCGCCGTTCGTCGACGCGCTCGAGCTCAACGCCGACGGGGGCCCGACCGGCCGTCTGGTGTGGGCCGGCCCTGGTGAGATCGTGCCCGCCGCGCAGTTCCCCCACGTGGCGCTCCCCCCTGGAATCGAGCCCGACTTCGGCGCCGCCGGCGGGCCGCCGGCCAACGACGCGCCGTCTGCTGCGTTCGGGGAGAACGCGGACGGCCTCGCCGGCCCTTCCTCCGGCACCCTCGGCTCCTTCCTCGGTGCGGGAAGCGGGGCCGGAAACCCGAACGGGCCACCGCTACCCCCTGACCCGCAGGTGCCGGAGCAGGTGCCGGAGCCGTCGCCGGTCGACTTGCTGCAGATCGCCCTGGCGCTGCTCGCCGGCCTCATGTACCGGCGCTTCCGCGCCTGACGACGTCTCAACGCTCCTTGCGCATCTCGCCGAACACCTCCTTGGCCGTCAGCATTGCCTCCCTGATCAGCGGCACACCGACGTAGCCGGAGAGGTGCAGGAGCACCTCGATCAGCTCGTCTTCCGTCCATCCCTGGCGGCGCGCCATCCGCAAGTGGATCGACAGCTCGGGCGTCCGCGCGGTCGCCGCGTCGGACACGACGCAGATCAATGTGCGGGTCTTGAGGTCCAGGCCCGGCCGTGTCCACAGCGCGCCGAACACGGTCTCGGTCGCCAGATCGATGAACTTCTTCATGAGAGGGTCGGCGTACGCGGTCTGGTTCACGCGCTCGACGTACGCGTCACCGAGGAGCTGCCGGCGCAGCTCGCGCCCCTTCTCGTAGGTCTCGCTCACGGCCATGGTCCTGCCTCCTTGACTTGAGATGGCGGGATTGTATTGTCATTCGACGCCCTGTGGTAGCTTCGCAGACGCGAACGACAAGGAGCGTGAGATGAAAGTCGCAACGTGGCGGGGCGAGAACCGCTTCACGATCGACCAGGCGCCTGAGCCCGTCGCCGGTCCCGGCCAGGTCGTGGTCGCCGTCCACGCCGCGGGCATCTGCGGCACCGACATCCACGCCACGCAGGGCCTCTTCCCCTGGCAGCCGCCGCTGGTGCTCGGGCACGAGTACACCGGCGTCGTGCGCGAGGTGGGCCGGGGCGTGAGCCGCACGCTCGTCGGGCGTGTCGTGGGCTGCGAGCCTTCGTATGGCTGCGGCGCGTGCGCGGAATGCGCCGCCGGGCGCGTGAGCCAGTGTCCGAAGTGCGTGCGCGTCGGCGGCTTTGCCGAGCGCGTCGCGCTGCCGGCGCGCGCCGTGCACGCGCTCCCGCGCGGCCTCGATCCCATCACCGCCGCGATGACCGAGCCCACCGCGTGCTGCCTGGCCGGCCTCGAGAAGTTTCCGATGCCGCGCGGAGCGACCGTGCTCGTGATCGGCGGCGGCATCATGGGCCTCGTCACGATGGTGCTCGCCGGCCGGCGCGGCGCCAGGCGGCTGATCCTCTCCGATCCGATCGAGGAGCGCCGCCAGATGGCCAGGCGACTGGGCGCGAAGGTCGTCGTGGATCCGACCCGCGAAAACTTGCGCGAGCGCGTGATGGAGCTCACCGACGGACGCGGGGCCGACGTCGTGTGCGAGGCGGTCGGCAAGCCTCAGCTGGTCGCCGACGCGCTGACCCTGACGAAGCCGACCGGCGTCCTGCAGCTCGTCGGCGTGAACCCGAAGGGCAGCACGCTCCCGCTCGATCTGTGGGACGTGCACTTCCGCGAGATCCGGATCGCCAGCGCGTTCGGCCGCGGCACCGCCTATCGCCGCGCGCTGCCGCTCATGCCGAAGCTCGGCCTCAAGGGTCTCGTCACCGCGAAGTTCCCGCTGGAGCGGATCGGTGAGGCCTTCGCCCATGCCGCCGCCGGCCACGGCGTGAAGACGATGATCACGCCGGCGAAGGAGTGAGGGAATGAGTCGCCCGCTGGACGGCATGCTGGTGCTCGATCTCGGCCAGATCTATCAGGGGCCGTACTGCGGCCTCCTGCTCGGCTTCATGGGCGCGCGCGTGCTCAAGATCGAGAGCCCGGAGGGCGATATCGTCCGGCGCCGCAAGCGTCAGGTCGAGCCCTATCCCCTGGTCATGCTGAACTCCAACAAGGAGTCGGTGGTGCTCGACCTCAAGCAGCCCGACGGCAAGGCGCTCTTCCTCAGTCTCGTGCGCAAGGCCGACGTGGTGGTGGAGAACTTCGCCGTCGGCGTGATGGACCGTCTGGGTCTCGGGTGGGACGTGCTGCAGAAGGAGAACCCGCGGCTGGTCTACGGCAGCGGCACCGGCTTCGGGCTCACCGGGCCCTACCGCGACCTGCCGGCGATGGATCTCACGATCCAGGCGATGAGCGGCATCATGAACGCGACGGGCTTTCCCGATCGGGCGCCAGTCAAGGCCGGCCCCGCCGTCTGCGATTTCCTCGGCGGCGTCCATCTCTGCGCCGGAATCCTCGGCGCGCTGGTGCAGCGCGCGCGCACCGGCCGCGGCCAGTTCGTGGAGGTCGCGATGCTCGACGCGGCGATCATCGCGCTGGCGAGCGCGCTCGGCGTCTTCATGGACGGCGACACGTCGGTGCCGCCACGGACCGGCAACCGCCACCCCGCGCTGGCGATGGCGCCCTACAACGTCTACGAGACCAGTGATGGCCATGTCGCGATCTTCACCGCGTCGGACCGGCACTGGGAGAGCATCACGAAGGTGCTGGGACGTGAGGATCTGCTGACGAACCCCGACTACGCGACCACGCCCGGTCGGGCCGCCCGCGTCGAGGAGATCGACGCGATGGTCACCACGTGGACGCGGGCGCGCACCAAGAACGACGTCATGGCGATCATGACCGTGGCCCACGTGCCGTGCGCCCCGGTGCGCACGGCCGCCGAGGTGGTCGCCGACCCGCACCTGAACGCGCGCGGCGTGTGGAGGGACATCGAGCATCCGCGGCGCGGCAAGACGAAGGTGCCGATCTCGCCGATCCGCCTCCATGGCGCCGAGCCCGGGGCTGTCGCTCGCCCGGCGCCGCTGCTCGGTCAGGATACCGACCGCGTGCTGGCGGAATTGCTCGGCCTGTCGGCCGACGAGCTCGGCACGCTCCACGCCGCCGGGGTGATCGAGCCCGTCAAGACCTGAGCAACGCCGGCGCACGCTTCATCGTCGTCCTGGGCGCCGTCATCCGACTATAATGACGGGCCATACCAATAGCGCGTCCCCAGAGGAGGGATCCCGGTGGAACTTTCAGGACAGGTCGCGATCGTCACCGGCGCGGGCCGCGGCATCGGTCGCGCCACCGCGCTCGAGCTGGCCACGATGGGCGCCGACATCGTCGTCGCCGAGCTGGACCGCGAAGGCGCCGAGCGCACGGCCGCCGAGGTGAAGGGGCTCGGGCGCCGGGTGAGCGTCGTGCGCACCGACGTCACGTCGCGCAGCGACCTCATCGCGATGGCGGACCGGGCGCGCGCCGAGTTCGGGCGTATCGACATCCTGGTGAACAACGCGGGGATCTATCGCGCGGCCCTCCCGCTGGACGTCACCGAGGAGCACTGGGACGCGATCATGAACGTCAACGCCCGGGCGGTGTTCTTCGCGAGCCAGGCGGTGCTGCCCACGATGATTGCGCAGAAGCGCGGCGCGATCGTCAGCCTGGCGTCGATGGCCGGCAAGGTCGGGAGCAAGAACAACCTGCCCTACAACGCGAGCAAGGCCGCGGTCGTCAGCATGACGAAGAGCCTCGCCCTGGCCCACGCCGCCGACGGGATCCGCGTGAACTGCGTCTGCCCGGGCTTCGTCGAGACCGACATGTGGACGAGCGTCGCGCGCGAGCAGGGCAAGCTCATGGGCATCACGCCCGAGGAGTTCACGCGCCGGCGCGCCGACACGGTCCCGCTGGGCCGGATGGAGCGCCCCGAAGACGTCGCCAACGTCATCGGCTTCCTGGTCTCGAGCAAGTCGGGCTACATGACGGGCCAGGCGCTCAGCGTCGACGGCGGCCTGGTCATGCACTGAGCAGACCGGGCGTCGTCGTGACTCCTCGCTCGAGCGGAGAACATCATGCATAAGCTGAACATCGATTCGTGGTTCGTGAACAACGCGAAGCTGACACGTGACGGCCGGCTCAATGCCTATGACACGCTCGAGGCCCGCAAGACGGCGCTCGTTGTCGTCGACATGCAGAATTATTTCGTCGCCGACGGTATGCCGGGCTGTGCGGCCGAGGCGCGGACGATCGTGCCCAACATCAACCGTCTAGCCCAGGCAACGCGGACGGCCGGCGGGACGGTGATCTGGATCCAGACCGAAGCGCTCATTGCGGACCCACTGGACTGGGCGAACCGCAAGGAAGCGACGAGCGCCGCGAGGTGGACGGAACGCCAGTCACTTCTGGCAAGATCCGGCGAGGGATTTCCGATCTATCGCACCTGCGCGGTCCTGCCCGAAGACAAGATCGCGATCAAGTACCGCTACTCGGCATTCATTCCCTATCCGTCGGAGCTGGATGACCTGCTGCGCAAGCACGGCATCGATACGCTGCTCATCACCGGCGTGGCCACCAGCACGTGCTGCGAGTCGACGGCGCGTGACGCGGCCATGTGGGGCTACCGCACGATCATGGTCTCCGACGGCAACGCCGACCACACGGATGCCCTGCACAATCACACACTGGGAAAGTTCCTGGTGACCTTCGGCGACGTTCAGGCGACCGACGAATTGCTCACGAGGTTGACGGGGGAGTAGAAGCGTCAGTTCCCCATCACGAGCCCGCCGTCGACGTTGATGGCCTGGCCGGTCATATAGTCGGAGTCGGGGCCGGCGAGGAACGCGACGACGCTCGCGACGTCTTCCGGGCGCTCCGGTCGCCCGAGCGGGATCGGACGGATCCTCCGCTTCCACGTCTCGCCGGGAGCGCGGCCTTCGAGCGCGCCCCACTCCTTGTCGATCTGCTCCCACATGGCGGTGTCGACCGCGCCCGGGCACACGCAGTTCGACGTGATCCGATGGGTGGCCAGCGCCTGCGCCGCCGAGCGCGTGAGACTCACCACGCCGGCCTTCGAGGCCGAGTACGGCGTCATCAAGTGATTGCCGCCACGATACGACGCGATCGACGCGGTCTGGATGAGCTTGCCGCGAAGCTCCGAGTCGGCGATGAGCCCCTGATCGAGCATGCGGCGGCTCGCGGCCTGCAGCACGAAGAACACGGCGCGCAGGTTCACGGCCATGACCCGGTCCCACTCGTCCTCCGTCACCTCGAGCATCGGCTGCACGCGGATGACCCCGGCGTTGTTGAAGAGCACGTCGAGCCGGCCGAACCGCCGGTACGGCTCCTCGAGCATGCGCTCGATGTCCGCATGCCGGGTGACGTCGGCCCTCACCCCGACCTGGCCGAGCTGGGCGGCCAGCTTCTCGACGCCGGCGCCATCCTGATCGGCCAGCACCAGCCGCGCGCCTTCAGCGGCCAGCCGGCGCGCGCACGCCGCGCCGATCCCACGCGCCGCACCCGTGATCAGCGCGGTCCTTCCGTCGAGCTGCCCCATGCCGCACCTCTCTCGTAGTCATAGGCGCGCCCCGGCCGGCGGGGCCCCAGCCCCGCGACGGCCTGCAGCGCGCACTGCATTCGGTGTATATCAGAGGTCTCGGACGTCATCACCTGGAGGGAGAACGCATGCCCGCGTACATCCTCGCCGAGGTCCGAGGGCATCAGCGGCTCATAGCGGTCAACGAGAGGAGACGATCATGGCGTTCCGCATCAACCACATCCACCTGAAGTCCCCCGATCCGCGGAAGACGGCCGAGTGGTACGTGCGGGCCTTCAACTTCAAGATCATGAGCGACGAGACGCGCGTCTTCGGCGACCGCTTCGTGCGCTGCCAGAGCGAGGACGGCGGAATGGCCGTCAACATCTCGGGCGCGCGCACCGGTGAGAAGCTGGGCCCAGGCGACGCGAGCCCCCATCATGGCCTCGAGCACTTCGGGTTCGACTCGACCCACCTCGAGACCGACATCAAGCGGCTCGAAGGGTTGGGCGCCCGGCTGCTGGAGGGGCCGATCCAGAATCCCAACGGTCCGCGGATCGCGTTCATGTGGGCGCCCGACGACACGCGCGTCGAGCTGATCGAGCCGCGCAAGGCCGGCATCTCCGGCGGCTGCTGCTGAGGCCGCCGCCATCGCTCGCGCGCGGCGCGTGACGCGCGCCCGGGGCTCCACGGGCGCACATGGATCGGTGAAGCTGACGCACCTGGGTGCGGCCGGCTGGGAGATCACGGACGGTCAGCGGCTGATCCTGCTGGATCCGTATCTCTCACGCCTGCGGTATCGCGGACGCTTCGGCAACATGGACACGCCCGAGGTGCCGGGCGACACGCGCCACGCGTTCGCGATGGGCGAAGATCTCGTGTCCGACACCGCCGCGGTCGACGCGAGGATCACCCGCGCGGACTTCATCTTGATCTCGCACTCGCACTTCAACCACTCGATCGACATGCCCCACATCGCCCGCAAGACCGGCGCGACCGTGATCGGCACCGAGAGCACGGCCAACCTCGCGCGCGCCGGCGGGGTGCCCGAGGCGCAGATCCTCACCGTGCGCGGCGGCGAGGACTACGAGCTCGGCGCGCTCTCGGTGAAGGTGATCCCGAGCCTGCACTCGGCGCTGAGCGGCAAGCACTACTACGACGGGCGCGTCGTGCCGCGCGACTCCGCCGGTGCACGGCGTCTCGACAACGACATCGAGGGCGGCACGCTCGCGTATCTCCTGCGTCTGGCGGGCTACCGCATCCTCTGGTTCGGCTCGATGAACTACATCGAGCGCGAGGTGCAGGGGCTGCGACCGGACGTGGCCATGATCGCGGCCGCGCGCCAGCGCCTCGAGATCCACGACTACACCGGGCGGCTGATGCGCGCGCTCGACCACCCGCGTCTGGTGCTCGCCACGCACTGGGACGAGCAGTCCCTGCCCTACGGCGCGCCGCAAGACGAGCGGCTACACGAGGCCGAGGTATTCGTGAAAGAGGTCAAGGCGGTGTCGCCGCGGACGCGCGTCATCGTCCCCCGCCACTTCCAATCTCACACGCTCGAGCCGAAGCGCCCGAGCGCGCGAAAACAGTAGAGGTCTTCGCCAAGATCCAACCCCCTCACGCTGGCGCCGAAGACGTGGCTCTTCCTGGTCCTGTCCGGGTTGGCGACCGGCGCGTCCTGGGGCGCGCCTAGTAGGCGCGGCCGAAGATTGCCACCTGCTTGGCCGGCCGGCCGGTGCCGATGCAGGGACCTTCGCCGCCGGGCTGCTCCAGCGGAATGCAGCGGATCGTGGCCTTCGTCTCTTCCTTGATCTGGGCCTCGCGATCGGCGTCGCCTGCCCACCACACGCGACAGAAGAGCCCGGCCTCGATCGCTTGCTTGAGCTCGTCGTAGGTCCGGGGCTCCGACGTGTTGGCCCGCATGAACGTGAGCGCCCGCTCGTACATCGACTTGTGGATCGACTCGAGCATGGCCGTCACCGCGCCGCCGAGTCCTTCCTCCGGCGCGAACGACTTGCCGGCCCTCCCGGGCGTGTCGCGCCGGGCCAGGACGACCGCGCGCTTCTCGACGTCGCGCGGGCCGATCTCGATGCGGAGTGGCACGCCCCGCATCTCCCAGTCGTTGAACTTGAAGCCGGGCGTGACGCCGTCGCGCTCGTCGAGCTTCACGCGTACGCCGCCCGCCACGAGCTGCTTCCTGACGCGCCCGGCGGCCTCGAGCACCGTGGCGCGCTCGGCGTCGCTCCGGTAGATCGGCACGATGACGACCTGATGCGGCGCCAGCCGCGGCGGCAGGACCAGCCCCTGGTCGTCGCCGTGGACCATGATGATGGCGCCGATGAACCGGGTCGAGAGCCCCCACGACGTCGTCCAGCAGTGCTGCAGCTCGTTGCCCTGGTCGAGATACTTGATGTCGAACGCCTTGGCGAAGTTCTGGCCGAGGTTGTGCGACGTGCCGGCCTGCAGCGCCCGCTTGTCGCCCATCATCGCCTCGATCGTGTACGAGTGAACGGCGCCGGCGAATTTCTCGGCCTGTGACTTGATGCCGGGGATCACCGGTACCGCGGCTTCGTTGACGGCGAAGTCGGTGTACACGTCGAGCATCTGCCGCGTCTCGGCCTCTGCTTCGTCGTAGGTCGCGTGGGCGGTGTGGCCCTCCTGCCACCAGAACTCCAGCGTTCTGAGGAACAGCTTGGTCCGAAGCTCCCAGCGGACGACGCTGTTCCACTGGTTGATCAGCACTGGTAAATCGCGATACGACTTGATCCAGTTCGCGTAGGCGTGGCCGATGATCGTCTCGGACGTCGGGCGGACGATCAGGGGCTCGGTCAGCTCCTCGCCACCGCCGATCGTCACCACCGCCAGCTCGGGCGCGAACCCCTCGACGTGCTGCTTTTCCTTCTCGAGGAACGATTTGGGAATGAACAGCGGGAACGCGGCGTTCACGTGGCCGGTGGCCTTGAAGCGCCGGTCGAGGGCGCCCTGGATGTTCTCCCAGAGCGCCCAGCCGTAGGGCTTGACGATCATGCAGCCGCGCACCGGCGCGTAGTCGGCCATGTCGGCGCGCAGCACGAGCTGGTTGTACCACTCGTTGAAGTCCTGCTGCCGGGTCGGCAGGCTATCGGCCATCCGCCACCTCCGAGTGCACCGTCATCCCACGCGCTCGAGGATGTGGACGCCGCGCCCGCGGTCGACCAGGTACATGAGCCCGCGATCGTCGACGCACACGTCGTTGCTGCTCACGCGCGTCGACCCCTCGGGCACGGGCGGCACGAAGTGCGCGACCTCGCGCGGCGCGTGCGGCTTCGCGATGTCCACGATGCGCAGGCCGTTGGCGAACCAGGCCACCGGGATCTCGGTGGACGTGATCGCCTCGCACGGCTGATGGCAGCCCGTCATGTCCGGCTGCGGCCCCTCGACGCCATCGACCTGGAAGCTCGCGAACGGTACGGGCTTCTTCTCGTCGGTGATGTCGACCAGCCACAGGAAGGCGGGTGGCCCGGGCTCGAGCTTGGCCACGTCTTCGTCCGCCACCAGCATGACGCGCCGGCCGTTGAGCGGAAACGGCACGGGCAGCGCCGTGTGGGTCGGCGTCAGGAACGGCGGGCTCCAGTCGAGCCCGGAGACGAAGCGCGGCTTCGCGAGGTCCTCCACGTCGAGGATGACGAAGCCACCGTGCCAGTAGCTGACGTAGAGCCGGTTGCCGAGACGGATCGGATGGTGGCAGCGGTGGTGCCGTCCCGACCACGACGGTGTCTCGCCGCCGGCCGTCCACTGCCCGGGCATCCACCAGCGGCCGACCTCTTGCGGCCGGCTCGGGTCGGCCAGATCGAGGATCAGCATGATGTTCCCGACGTACCCCTCCATCTCCGGCGACAGATAGGCGTAGCGGCCGTCGAAGGTGAAGCGATGGACGCCGGTGCCGCCGCTGCGCCACAGCGTGATCTCGCGAGGCCGGCTCGGATTCGACACGTCGTAGATGCCGAGCCCACGAGGCGGATTCGGCGACGACGGCTGGCCGCCGTGGGCTTCGCGGTTCACGAGCATGAGGCCGTTGGCGGCGCGCACCTTGTGCGAGTGCGTGCCCGGCGGCACCTCGATCGACGCGAGCTGTCGGGGTCGGGCCGGATCGCTCACGTCCACCAGCGTGGTGCCGTGCGGTGCCTTCATGTGCGCGATGAACGCCACGCGCCCGTCGACGACGACCTGTCCGCCGCCCGGGCAATCGAAGTATCCGACCTGCTTCACGCCCTTGGCACTGGCACCGTGACCGCTCATGTCGTCTCTCCCTGAGCTCTCCAGCCGGCCGCGTCGTTGGAAGTCGTCGCAGTGTACCAAGACTCGCCGGCCCGGTCTGGCGTATAGTACTGCGCCATGGCCCAACCAATAGCATTCCCACGCCCGTTCGCGACGCTCCCAGAGATCCGCCGCGCCGCTCATGCCCGCCTGCCCCGCGAGGCGTGGAACTTCGGCGACGGCGCCAGCGAGTCCGAAGCGACGCGGCGCCGCAACCGCCGCCACCTGAACCGGCTCGCGATCGCGCAGAACGTCCTCGTCGACGTGCGCGAGATCGATCTCAAGACGAGCTTGCTCGGCGTCCCGCTCTCGTCGCCGGTTGGCATCGCGCCGATGGGCGGCCTCGTCCTCTTCCATCCCGAAGGGGACGTCGAGATGGCGCGCGGCGCCGGCAAGGCCGACACGCTCCAGTGGCTCTCGGGCGCGACCGGCTGGCCGGTCGAGGACGTGGCGAAGGCCGGCAAGGCTCCGCAGATGTTCCAGCTCTACCACCACGGCGATCGCGGCTGGGTGGGCGAGCTGCTCAAGCGCGTCGAGGCCTCGGGCTACAAGGCCGTCGCCCTCACCGTCGACACGCAGCACTACAGCCGGCGCGAGCGCGACATCCTCGCGCGCTGGAGCCCGCGCAAGGCGATGGAGATCGCGCCCAACCCGCGCGGGCCGTTCCACGACTACCAGATGCGCCTCACGTGGGCCGACGTCGAGTGGCTCATCAAGACCACCAAGCTGCCGGTCGGCCTCAAGGGCATCATGACCGTCGCCGACGCCAAGCGCGCCGCCGAGATGGGCGTGCGCCTGATCTGGGTGTCGAACCACGGCGGCCGACAGCTCGACCACACGCAGTCGTCCATCGAAGCGCTGCCGCCCATCGTCGACGCGGTCGCCGGCCGGGCCGAGATCGTGATCGACGGCGGCTTCAACAGCGGCACGTCGGTGCTGAAGGGGCTCGCCCGCGGCG
>Ga0209161_10004730_pt1 | contig 10822 bp, 8 predicted proteins | sample GraSoiAngelo_155_FD_186169 | JGI IMG/M metagenome (GOLD analysis project Ga0209161, IMG submission 186169) | Grasslands soil microbial communities from the Angelo Coastal Reserve, California, USA - 14_1009_13_30cm (SPAdes) (version 2) | ecosystem: Environmental > Terrestrial > Soil > Grasslands ...
GTCGATGACCCGGGACTGACGATGACGCGTGCGAGCGGCCCAGCGTTGACGGTCAGGCTGGCGCTGGCCGTCTTCCCTTCGGCGGTCGCCGTGACGGTGTGCGGACCGGCCTTGGTCGTGGAGCAGCCGTTGGTGCAGCTGCCGTCCGGTGCGATCGTCAATGTGAATGAGCCGGTGGCGACGCCGTTGCCATAGCTGTCGAATCCCTGAACGCTATAGGCCTGTGAGGCGCCGGCCGCGACGGTGGCGGTGGCCGGGCTCAGCGTGATGTGGTCGAGCCCGCCCGCCCTGATATACAGCGTGCCATTGGCCGGGAACTTCTGGTTGACGACCGCCACCACCGAGTGCTGCCCGACCACGGTGGCGGTGCAGGCGCCGGCACTGCAGCTGCCGTCCGGCGAGATGGTAAAGGTCGCCCCCGCGGTCATATCGCCGAGGTCGTTGCCATAACTGTCAAAGCCGTGGACGACGTAGGTCTGGCTCACGCCGGCAGTGAGGGTGACAGTAGCCGGGCTCAACGTGAGGTGGTCGAGCGCTCCCCCCTGGACCGTCAAACTCGCGGTTGCATATCCCTGAGTACCCGGATAAGCACCGGTCACCTGATAGGTGCCCGCCTTGATCGTGCCGCAGACATTGACGCTGCAGGCGTTGCCACCCAGGGCAAAGCTGGTGTTACTGGTGACGTCACCCGCGTCATTGCCGGCCTGGTCGTAGCCTTCGGCCCGGTAGGCCTGGTTGCTGCCGGCAACGACCGTCGCGGCGGCGGGGCTGATCGTGATTTTCGCGACCGGACCGGGCGTGACCGTCAGGCTGGCCGTCCCCGTCACGCCGGCATTCATACCGGTCACCGTGTGCGGCCCGGCAATGTACGGCGCGCAGGTCGCGCCGCCGCAGGTGCCGTCAGGCGAAACCGTGAAGCGCGTTGAAGCCGTGACGTCGCCCAGGTCGTTCCCGTACTGGTCGAACCCTTCGACGGTGTACGTTTGGCTGGCCGGGGAGGCGAGCGTGACGGCAGCCGGAGCGATCGTCATGCGAGTGATCGCGGCCGGATTGACGCCCAGGGTCGCCGTTGCCGACTTTCCGTTGTCGACCGCGGTGACGGTATGCGATCCGGCGCTGGTTGCGGTGCAGGCGGCACCGGTGCACGAGCCATCGGGGGTGATGGTGAAGGTTGTCGCCGCCGTGGCGCGGCCCAGGTCGTTGCCGTACTGATCGAACCCCTCCGTGGTATAGGTCTGCGACCCACCGGCACCGATCGAAGCCGTCGCCGGTAAAAGCGTGACGTGGTCCAGCCCGCCGGCGTTTACGGTCAGGTTGGTACTGCCGGTCTTGCCGTTGTAGGACCCGGTGATGGTGTGCGCACCGGCAATCGTGGCGGTGCAGTTGGCGGCGCTGCACGACCCGTCAGGAGAAATCGTGAAGGTGGTGCTGGGTGTGACGTCGCCGATGTAGTTACCGTACTGGTCGATGGCCTGCACGCCGAATGCCGCCGTTCCACCAGCGCTGATACCGGCGACGGTGGAGTAGATCGTCAGCGACGCAAGCGGTCCGGCGGTCACGCTCACCGATGCCGTCGCGGTCCTGTAGTTGTCGGTGGCCGTCACCGTGTGAAAACCGGCAACGGTCGCGCCGCAACTGGCGCCCGTGCACGATCCGTTCGGGCTGATCGTGAAGCTGGTGGCTGCGGTCGCGCTGCCCAGGTCGTTGCCGTAGTAGTCAAAGGCCTCGGTCGTGTACGCCTGGGCCGAGCCGGCCGTGGGGGTGGCGCTACCCGGCGAGATCACGATGTGGTCAAAGGCGCCGGGCGTCACCGTGAGGGAGGCGAACCCGGTGGCCACGCGCGGTCCCGGGTACTGGACCGATACGGTTGTACTGCCAGCCCGAGTTGTGGTGCAGACGTTGGCGCTGCAGGTGCCGCCGTCGATTGAGAAGGTCACCAGCGGCGTGTAGTTTCCGCCGTCGTTGCCATAGGCGTCGTAGGCCTCTGCTTCATAGCCCTGGCTGCCACCCACGGCGATGGTCGTCGAGGCCGGCGTCAACACGAAGTGGTCGATGATGTAGTCACTCCCGGCGCCGATGAGGGCAACGGTGTGCGGACTCCCCGGCGCGTTGTCGTTGATCGTCAGGGTTCCGTTGCGCTGGCCGTAGGCGGTGGGCGCGAAAGAAACGCCGATAAGGCACTGTTGCCCGATGCTGAGTGTGGTGCAGCCAGTGCTGTTCACGGTGTAATCGCCGGTCGCGGTCGCGCCCGAGACCGTGACCCTACCGGCAAAGTTGTCGGTGATCCCCACCGCAACGGTCGTCGAGCTACCGACCTGCTTGACGCCAAAGTTGTAGCTGCCGGGCGAGACCTGCAGGGCGCTGCTGAAGAGGGTCAGCGTGTTCCCTGCGGGAACCCCCAGAAATCCGTAGCCGGCGCTCAGGCCCGTCAGCGGCTGCGAGGCGTTCTGCTCGTCGGGAGCGTTGATCGGCGAGCTGAGGTGCACCGACCAGGTTTGCGCACCGGTCCCGGCGTCGACGGCGTAGGTGTTGCCGGAGCTCGCCCCCATGTAGACATTGCCGTTGACGACGATCGGGGCGGTGGTCAGCGTGCCGTCGCCACTGAAGCTCCAGAGGACCGCGTTGGTCGAGAGGTTGACCGCCTGCAGCGTCGACCCGTTGAGGAAGAATCCGGTCGAACCACTGAAGGCCGGAGCCGCCGTCGCGCTGAAGCTGCCGAGCGTGGCGCCCGACGCGGCGTCCAGGATGGTGTTGCCAACCAGGGCGTCGCGGACGTAGAGCTTGCCGTTGTAGAGCGCCGCCGTCTTGCCGCCGCCACCCTCGCAGCCGGTGGCGTGGTGCCAGAGCAGCGCGCCGTGCAGCGGCTCGAAGTCATAGGTCTGGGCGCAGGCATAGGAGACATAGACACCGGCGGTGGTCACGACCGGGGCGCTGTGGTCGCCGTTCATCACCTGCGCCTGCCAGGCAATCGCCCCACTGCTCGCGTGCACCGCATAGAGCGTGCCGCCCGACCCGGCGCCGCTGGTGTAGATGAGGTCACCGCCCGAGCCGAAGACCGAGCTGGCCGGCGGCGAGGTGAACATCGACTGGCCGGGCAGTTGGGTGGTCCACTGGACCGCCCCGGTCTGCTCGTCGAATGCTTGCATCTGGCCGTTCACGTTGATGGTGAAGACGAGACCGTTGTCGTAGGAGGCGTTGGCCCACCAGGAACCACCCAGGTCGATCGGTCCCCAGGCGACGGCGCCGGTCCGGTAATTGATCGCGTAGAGATTCGGATGGGTGGTGGTCGGGTTGGTCACGGTGACGTAGATGTAGGACGGGCCCATCACCGGGTAGGAGACCGGCCCACCGAGATCGATGGTCCAGCTCGGCTGCAACGGCAGGGTGAGCGTCTCCGGTCCAGGCGATCCGCTATGGCTCGGGTTTATCTGGTAGGTCATCGCCTGGTCGCTGCTGAAGGTCTGCGGGTACGAGTTCCAGGCCGCCGCGGCTGGAAGAGGGGAAAGGCTCGAGACGGCGATCGCCATCGATCCGACCGCGCCGGCCATGGCAAACATGGCCCGGCGGAGGAAAGTCACGCCCCCCAGTCAATCAGCGAACTGTTGCGGAAACCCTAACGGCCGATCTCGGAAAACGGGTCTAACGCGTCAGCGCCGGGCGGTCTTTTGGGCAGCCGAGGGTTCGCGCCAGAGCTCGGCGATGGCGGCGATGTCTTGCTCGCCGTGGTCGCCGGCGACTCGTTCGAAGAGCTCGCGAGTCGTCTCAGTCAGCGGTGCGTCGGCGCCGGCCTGACCGTAGAGATCGTGTGCGAGCCTGAGGTCTTTGACCAGGTCCGCCACCCGGAACATCGCCGGTTCGACCTTGCCGTCGAGGTAGCCGGCCCGCCTTGCATCGAGGTAGGGCACGAAGCGGGTGAGGATCTCCCAGACCCGCTGCCGGTCGAGACCTGCCCGGAGGCCGGCGTTGTAGAGCTCGCCCGCCGCGGCGCTGGTGATGCCGAGCATGCTGTTGGCCACCAGCTTGAGCCGGGCGGCATGGCCGAGCGGACCGACGTGGCGAACTTCGCCCAGCACTTCGAGCACCCGGTGAATGCGCTCGAGCGTGATCTGGTCGCCGCCGACCAGGATCAGAAGCTTCCCCGACTCGACCGCCGGAACGCTGCCAACCACGGGCGCCTCCAGAAACGATGCGCCGTGCTGGGCCAGCGCCCTGGCGAGTTGTTCGTGCGTCCCCGGATCGACGGTGCTGCTGTCGACGTAGATCGGTGCGCCGGTCGCCTGCGCCGCTCCGTTCTCGCCCAGGTAGGCCTCGCGGACCGCGGCCGAATCGGTCAGCATGCTGATCACCAGGTCGGCGCCTGCCACGGCGCGCCCGGGCGTGTCGAAGACCTCGCCAATCCCCAGCCGTTCGGCTTTGGAGCGTGTCCGGTTCCACAGGCGCACTTCAAATCCGTGCTGATGTAGCCGCCGCGCCATCGCGGCGCCCATCTTCCCGGTGCCGAGAATCGCGACCTTCATGGATCTCCCTTTTTCAGCTTAGGCGCTGGCGTCGGTAAGCTGGGGGCAGGATGCGAGCTGCGGTCATCGAGCGCTTCGGGGAGCTGCCGGTCGTTCGAGAGCGAGACGAACCAAAGGCCGACAGTGCGAACGTGATCGAGGTGACGGCGGCGCCACTGAACCCGGTCGACCTGTCGATCGCGACCGGAAAGTTCTACGCGGGAACGCCGCCACTGCCGTATGTTCCCGGCGGTGAGGGGATCGGCCATCCGAGATCCGGGGTACCGGCCGACCGAGTCTACTTTCGAGCGGCACCGCCGAACGGCGCCCTGGCCGAACGCGCCGTGGCCAATGGTCAAACCGTGCCACTCCCGGAGCAGGTCTCCGATGGCGTGGCGGCCGCCCTCGGCACGCCGGGGATCGCCGCCTACCTCGCGATGACCCGCCGGGCCCAACTGCAGCCAGGGGAGACCGTGCTGGTGCTCGGCGCCAGCGGGGTGCTGGGGAGTATCGCGGTGCAGGTCGCCAAATTGATCGGGGCCGGTCGGGTGATCGCGGCCGCCCGCGACGATCGGGCCCTCGCGCGAGCGAAGGATCTGGGCGCGGACGCCACCGTTGACCTGAAACAGATCGAGGGATTGACGGAGCGGATCCGCGAGGCGAGCCGCGGCCAGCTGCAGGTGGTGATCGACCCGATCTGGGGAGCGGCGGCGGTCGCGGCGCTGGAGGCGATGAGCCCGCTCGGTCGATTCGTCCAGCTGGGGCAGGCCGCCGGGCCGGAGGCGACCGTCAAGTCGGCAACGGTGCGCGGCCGGTACCTATCAATCCTTGGTTATGGGAGTTTCCTGGTTCCCTGGGAGGAGCAGGTGGTGGCCTATCGCCGGCTGGTCGAATATGCCGCCGCCGGAAAGATCAAGGTCGAAGTTGAGGTGCTGCCACTCGAGGCAGCCCCGGACGCCTGGAAGCGGCAGGCGACGTCGCCGCACCGCAAACTGGTGCTCTCTCCGAGGGTCGAGCCGAAGCGCTGACCGGCACCCAGGCCGCCTCTTCCGCGGTGGGTCAAGCAAACGGTCGCTAGGTTGCTGCTGGTGCTGGTTGCCGTCGCAACCACGCTGTCGTTGACTCACTCAGACGCGACCGTCACCTTGGTCCCGGGAATCCCCTCGGCTGTCTCGCTGGACGGTGGGTATGTGGTTCAGGATTCCGCCTTCATCGCACGGCTTCTCCACGATGTCAATGGCCATCCGCCGTTTCCACCGAACACCGTGAGTTCGTGCTTTGCGAATGGTTTTCGCGCCTACAAGCTCCGCTTCGAGTACTCGAACGGTGACCAGTTGACGATCAAGGTCAGTTCGGGGTGCGGAAACGCAATCCTGATCGCCGATTACGGACCAGGCGTTATGGCACGCGCAGAGCAGGCGCTCATGGACGATCTGAATGACTGGCCTGCGACGTCGCCATAGCCTTCTGGCGACCTAACACAATCGCCTCGCCGACCAAATAGAGCGAGCCGCAGACGAGCACCAAGCCATTGGCGCCGGCCCGTTCCCTGGCTCGGGTGATCGCCTCCTTCGCGGATGCCGCGACCTCGGCGGGCTCACCGAATTGCTTGGCGAGCTCGGCGGGCGCTGCCGCCCGGTGCCAGTCGATGGCGCTGAAGATGACCGGCGCGGCCATGGCACGCAACTGGGACAGCATCGCCGGCAAGTCTTTGTCCTTCATCGCGCCGAAGACGATTGCAAGTGGGCGGCCTTTGGCGAGGGTGCGGATCGCCCCCAGCGAACGCTCGAGGCCGGCCGGGTTGTGGGCGCCGTCGACGAGAACGATCGGGTGGCGATCGATCACCTCCAGCCGCCCGGGCCAGCGCGTCCGAGCGAGACCGTCGCGCAACGCGCCGTCGGAGATGTCCCAGCCGCGGGAGCGAAGCCCATCGATGGCGGCGACGGCGAGGGCCGCGTTCTCCGCCTGATGGAGCCCGAGAAGCGGAACGCGGAGATCGCGATAGCTTCCGGCGGGGGTGGTGACGGTCGCCTCGACGCCGGCCCATTCGCGATCGAGGGCCTGGAGCTCGACTTCGTGTCCCAATCGGAGCAGCGGAATCTGCTGCCGCCGAGCGGCGGCCTCGATGACGGCCAGCGCCGGCGGTTGTGCGCCGGTGATCGCGAGGCTTTCCGGCTTAAGGATGCCGGCCTTCTCGGCCGCGATCGCCTCGAGCGTCGACCCCAGGTGCTGGGTGTGGTCGAGTGCGATGTTCGTGATGATTTCGACGCCCAGGTCGAGGACGTTCGTGGAGTCGAGACGGCCGCCGAGTCCCACCTCGCACACGAGCAGGTCGATGCCGGCGCGCGCGAAATAGTAGAGGGCGGCGCTGGTCAGGATCTCGAATTCCGTCGGTGGACCCAGCTCGGCCGCAACATTACTAATGGCGGGCTGCACCTCGGTGAGCAGTGCCGCGAAGTCAGCCTCACGGATCGGTCGCTGATCAACCTGGATCCGCTCGGTGTAGGAAACGAGGTGCGGCTTGGGCATCAGCCCGACCCGATAGCCGGCCACCTGCAGGATGCTCGCCACCATGGCGCAGACCGAGCCTTTGCCGTTGGTCCCGGCCACGTGAACGCCCTGGAATAGCTCGTACGGATCGCCGAGGGCGTGCAAGAGCGCCTGGGTGCGCGCCAATCCGAGCTTGATCCCGAATCGCCCGAGCGACGTCAGGTAATCGAGCGACTCCTTATAGGTCACAACTGGCCGAGGTGCTGGCGGTAGGCGCGATAGGTGTTGACCAGCAGCATGGCGACGGTCATGGGCCCGACCCCGCCGGGGACGGGGGTCAGCGCCCCGGCAACCGGCTCGACGCTGGCGCGGTCGACGTCGCCAGTGAGCTTGCCGGTTTCGGGGTCGCGCGTGATCCCGACGTCGATCACAACGGCGCCCGGGTTGACGTGATCGCCCGTGATCAACCCGCGTTTGCCGGTGGCGGCGACCAGGATATCGGCGGTACGGGTCAGCTCCGGCAGGTCGACGGTGTGCGAATGCGCAATCGTCACGGTGGCGTGGTTCTGCAGCAGCAGCAGCGCCAGTGGACGACCGACCAGCCGCGAGCGGCCGACGATGACGGCGCGCTTGCCGGTGGGATCGATCCGCTCTCGGCGCAGCAGCTCGAGAACGCCGAGCGGAGTGGCTGGGACGAAGGTGGGGTTGCCCTGCGCCAGGCGGCCGGCGTTGTAGGGATGGAGACCGTCGACATCTTTATGTGGCGGGATCTGCTCGAGTGCGGCATCAGCATCGAGACCGTCGGGTAGGGGCAGCTGCAGCAGGATCCCGTCGATGCCCGAGTCGCTCGCCAACGTCGCGATTCGTCGATTTAGGTCGGTCTGGGTGATGTCGTGAAGATGCTCGATCGCGGATTTGAAGCCGACTTCCTCGGCCGCCCGCTGTTTGCCTTTGACGTAGGTGGTGGACGCCAGATCCTCACCGACCTGGATGACGGTAATGCCGGGAGGGCGCTGGTCGGGATGGCGCTCGACCGCACGGCGGAGCTCCTCGCGGATCGCGAGCGCGTGGGCGCGGCCGTCGATCAGGCGGGCTGGCACGGGGCTGAGTTTAGTCAGATGGTCGGGTGATCTCGACCGTGAAGGTGTCGAGATTTGGCAGCGGCGGGCGCTTGCTCAGCCGGACGGTGACGCGACTGATGCCCGGCAGTTTGAGGACCGCGCTGGCGATCCGCTCCGCCACCGTTTCGAGGAGATTGGCCGGCTTGCCCTCGAGTATCTCGCGCGCGGTTTTTTCGAGCACCGGGTAGCTCAGGGTGTCGCCGATCCGATCGCTGGCCGCTGCGGTTGCGGTGTCGAGCGTCACCTCGAGGTCCGCGGTGAAGGTCTGGCCGAGCTTGCGTTCGGCCGGGTTGTTGCCGTGATAGCCGAAGGCGGTCAGACCCGAGAGAATGAGCTTACCGGGGGCTCCGCCGGTGCCCTCTGGAGATCGACTAGACTTTTTTGTAGGCATGCCTTGACAAATATACGACCTCGTGTAATGATACCAAGATGAATGTCGAAGTTCGGGCCACCGGGCTGCGAGCGATGCGCGAGAAGAAGGGCTTGACCCAACGCGAGCTGGCACACAACCTGGGCATCAGCCAGAACTATATTCCGGCGCTGGAGTCGGGGGCCCGCCGGCCGGGACCCAAGCTGCGCCAGGCGCTGATGAAATTTTTCAGCGCGAACTTCGAGGATCTCTTCGAGGTCGTCATGGTAAACCCGGAGAGTTCCGCTGAGCAGGTGTTAGAGCCGCGCGATCAACGTCGCGCGGGTTGACGGCACAAGGGGGGTGATCGACACACGTAGCTGAGCGACGCGGGCCAAATGACGGCTGGATAAAATAGCCGGTGCGCCTGCATAGCTCAGTTGGTAGAGCAGCTGACTCTTAATCAGTTGGTCCCGGGTTCGAATCCTGGTGCAGGCACCAAAACCCCGGCCACTCCAAGGGTCGCTGCGCGACAGCAAACAACAGCGCAGCTCTGAACAGAACGCCGCATTCGCCTTCTCCAATTCAACCCTCTCGCGCTGAGTCATCGACGACACCTTGGAGGGGGTCAATGCGCGGAGTTCGGATTCCTCAAGATCTCAACGGCGAAGATCAGTTCGTTCTCGGGCTCTCGGTCAGTCGTCTGGCCGCTCTCCTGCTCGGCTTACTGGCGGCCTACACGATCTTTCACCTGTCACTACCGGCGCCTGTCCAGCTCGTGAGCGCCGCGATCGCCGCGCTCACGGGTGCCGCAATCGCGTGGATCAGGCCCGAAGGCCGGTCGTTGCTCCACTGGGCATTCGCCGCCGTCGAGTTCAAGCTTGGTCAGCGAATCCAGCTGGATTCAACTCCGGCCACGGTCGCCGACGATCGCCAGGTTTCTGCGACTAATGCTCCGGTCGCCCCACGTCAGCCTCGGCTTAGTGTTCTGGCCGGCCGGTCCCGTGCGGCGCTGACCTCGCCGCCCCCGCCATCAGAGGCCAAAGCCATCGGCGACAGCGACGTCATCGAGCTACCCGACTCGGATGCCGATTCCGATCGTGACGCCGAGCCGGACACCGACCCAGCGGCTGGTCACCCGGCGCCGGTGTATCTTGGCGGCCCTCAAGTCATCACCTTTTTCTCGACGAAGGGCGGGACGGGCCGGACCACCCTGGCCACCGAGGTCGCCGCCCTCCTCGCGATGAAGGGCTGGTATCGGGAGTCGCCTAGCAGTCCGCCGCAGCCGCTACGGGTCGCGCTCGTTGATTTCGACCTGGCCTCCGCCAACGTCTCCGCGCGTCTCGGGATCGCCCAACCAACCATGCTCGACTATCTCTGCGATGTCAGCGTGCCGAATCCCGACCCGCGTGACTTCGTCGTCCGGCATCTCGCCACCAAGCTCGATGTCTTGCTCGGCCCCTCGAAATGCCTGGCCGGCGACCGCGCCGATTTGCTCGGAGTCCCACAGGCCGCGCACATTCTCAGCACACTCAAGGCTGCGGGCTACCAGTTCCTGATCCTCGATACCTCGGCCTCGCTTCGCGACCTCGAAACCTACCTACTCGAGGCGGCCACCCGGATCTACTGCGTGGTTACCCCAACCGCCGGTTCGGTCCAGTCGCTCTATCGAGGCGTGGAGGCCCTGCGCCGCCTCGGTCTTGGCACCAAGCTGCAGTATGTCGCCAACAAGATGCGCGACGGGGCCAACCTCGCCGAGCCCATGGGCGACCTGAATGGCTCGCTGGCGGCTCGCATTCCTTATGACGCCGCCTTCGATTCCGCGGAGAACCAGCACCAGCCGATTGCGACCCGCCGCGGCGGTGGTGCCTCGTACGAAGCACTTTGCCAGCTTGCGGCCTCGATTTACCCGGCACTCCAGGTGCCGATGCGGACGCGTTCGGCCGCGTCGCCGTTTGCGTGGTTCACGAAGCGCCGCCGTGCTGGCTAGCGCCGCGCCGACCGCCAGCGAGCTGAGCCCTGACGACCTCCGCCATTTCGTCCGGGCCCAACTCACCCTTCAAGTCGACCCCGAAATCATCAATCCGTTCTGCACGAATCCGAACCGCAATCAGATCCTGCGCGACCGAATTCGAGACGCGGTCGCGCAGCGACAGCTCACTCCCTCCCCCGACCTGGTCGACAGCCTGTTCGACGAGATCGTCGGGCTTGGTCCGCTCCAGCCCCTGATGGCGGACGACGAGATCAGCGATGTTCTGGTCAACCGATTCGACGAGATCTACGTCGAACGGCGCGGCCGGCTGGAGTTTGTGCCCAGTACGTTTCGGGACGAGGCTCAGCTCGAACAGGTCATCCAAAAGATCGTC